>Ga0210394_10003152_pt1 | contig 21232 bp, 16 predicted proteins | sample IncBWC12MmetaG_FD_160121 | JGI IMG/M metagenome (GOLD analysis project Ga0210394, IMG submission 160121) | Forest soil microbial communities from Barre Woods Harvard Forest LTER site, Petersham, Massachusetts, United States - Inc-BW-C-12-M | ecosystem: Environmental > Terrestrial > Soil >...
CCGGAGAGGAGTCCCACTCACTTTCCGAAGGCCTGGGCGATCTGGCCGACGAGCTTAGCCCAGCCCATGTCCATAGCCCCGTAGACCTCGCCGGCCTCCGGTCGCGCGTTGTCTTTGAGGATTTCCACCATCAAGGTCGTGTAGTCCGAGACGATGACGCCCGCCTGTAGCATGCGCAGGAGGCCAGCTTGCCGCTTGGTCTCGCTGAATGTTCCGGAGGCGTCAACCGCCACATAGGCGTCGAGCCCCTTTCCCACGGCAGTGATGGCCGGAAAAGCCGCGCAGACTTCGAGCGAGATGCCGGCGAAGATCAGCTTCTTGCGTTTGGTCGCCTCGATCGCGCGAGCCACACGCGTATCGTCGAAGGCATTGACCGATGATCGATCGATGATTTCAATCCCTGGCAGCGCTTCCACGAGTTCGGGGAATGTCGGACCCCACATGCTGTCACGCGCAGTCGTGGTAACGAGGATTGGGAGTTTCAGTGCTTTTGCAGCTTTGGCCAGAGCCACCACGTTGTGTTTGAGTTCGCCCGTGGAAATGTCCCGGACCCCCGTCAGGAGACCGACCTGATGATCGACGAGAACGACCGCGGCATTCTGGGAGGTCAGCGGTACGTACGGACGCCCTTGATTATTCATTGCATTCTCCTTTTGCGGTGATACTGGTTTCAGCCCGTTATCGGACCGATCATTTAATTTACTTTACGTTCCGTTTTATAATAAAACGATACTTTGTGTCAATTGAATTTACGCTACGTTCCGTTAAACTTAGTTCCATGAAGAAGAACGTGCTCGCCACGGCACGCAAAGGCCGGCCACCAAGCCAGATGGCGGCATCGCATGCCGCCATCATGGATGCGGTCTATACCCTGCTTCAGGAAAAGTCCGTCCGAGACTTGACCATAGAAGAGGTCGCCAAGCGGGCCAGGGTCGGCAAACCCACCCTTTATAAATGGTGGCCGAGCAAGGCAACCTTGGTGTTAGCCATGCTCTGCGAGCGGATGGCTCCCAACCTGGAGAAGCCGACGGTCCGGACCGCCGAAGAATCGCTGCACTTTCGCGTGCGTCGGTTGATCGACGCCTTCAGCGGGCCGTTTGGCAAGATCGTGGCCGGGCTGATCGCCGAGGGCCAGAGCGAACCGGCTATACGTCAGGCGTTCTTCGACCGATGGGTTAGTCCTCGGCGGACCGCTACCATCGCCGATCTGCAGCGGGGCAAGAATGCAGGCGAATTGCGGTCAGATACAGAACCTGACCTGCTGAACGACGCGATCTTTGGCGCGATCTATTATCGCTTCTTATTGGGCTCGGGCCCGTTTACCAGACGGTTCGGCGAAGAATTGGTCGACCAAGTCATCCGTGGGCATCGCTCGGGAAATGTCCGGAGTTGATGGAAAGCGAGAGTGCGAGCTTCGAGGATAAGCCCTGCCGATGGCCGCCCATTCGGCAAGGTGGTCTTCACCATCTACCGGTTTTGCTAACTACGTCTAAGAGTCGCTGTCGTTTGTTAGACTTGCGCGGCGCAGTGCAGCAATTCACTGCGGAAAGGAATGCTCAGGAATTGTGTATTCGATACGTATCGGGCCGTCGCAACAAAACTCTTCTTTCGTTTCACCGACTTCCCAATGCTTCGCAACCGAACCCGTGGCAGACCGACGATAACGGGCGCTTTCTGAAGGAGGACGATCTATAGAGAGAGCTGAGATGGAAGTGGGATTCTGGCGGTCCGGCAGGATCAATTCCAGCAGTATGAAATTTCTTCAAACCCTGGGTTACGAGGAACAATACTACACCCTTAGGACCGCACAGAATTGTGGCCCAGGACGGCTACCATTTTGGATGTTTTTCCAACAAGGCCCCGGCTTCATCGGCGGTCACGGGTTTGGAAAAGTAATATCCCTGTGCGTATTCGCACCGGAGTTTCCTCAACATCGCAAGTTGTTCGGCCGTCTCCACCCCTTCGGCAACCACATTGAGCCGCAGACTGCTGGCCATGGGCAAGATCGTCCGTACGATCTCCATGCTATCTCCTCCCTGGCCTATTGTTTTAGTGAAGGAACGGTCGATTTTCAGCGTGTCCAGGGGAAAGCGGTGCAGGTAGCTCAGCGAAGAATAACCCGTACCGAAGTCGTCGATGGAGAGTTGGACGCCCAACGATTTGATTTGTAATAGCGTTTCTACAGCTGCCGAGGGGTCCGTCATGACCGTGCTTTCCGTGATTTCAAACTTCAACGTATCCGGAGCGAGCTCCATCTCGCGAAGCAACTTTCCGATGTCCGCCACCAAGTTGGGTTGCAGAAACTGTTTAACGGAAAGATTGACGCTCATGGTGAGCGGAGGACTGCCGTTACGGCAGGCGTTCCAGGCGCAAATTTGCAGGCAAGCTTTTTGCAAGTTCCACCAACCGAGTTCGCGAATCATGCCGGTTTCTTCCGCGACTGCGATGAATTCTAACGGCTGAAGCAGGCCGCGAGTCGGATGCTGCCAGCGTAACAGAGCTTCGAACCCGGTGATCCGGCCTGAATCGAGGGAGACAATCGGTTGATAAAAATTCCGAAATTCCTCCCGCTGCAGGCCGCTCCGTAAGTCCGTCTCCAACTGCAACCGCGCTATCACGCTCGCCCGCATATCCAAATCGAATACTGCGTAACGAGCCTTGCCGAGGGATTTTGCCCGATACATGGCCGTGTCGGCGTCTCGCAGGAGATCTTCGGGGTTGTCGTATCCGATGCTGCTCAATGCGATCCCTATGCTTATGGACGTAAATATGGTCCTCCCATCCAGGATGAAAGGCTCCGCCAATGTGTTCATCAGCCGCTCAGCGACCAGCGCGGCGTCGCTCGGATCTTTTACCTGATCCAGCAGGATAGTGAACTCGTCTCCACCCAGCCGCGCCAGGGTAAAAGGCTTCTCGATGCGCGTTACCGTATCGCTGACCCGTAGGCAGTTTCCCAACCGATTTGCCACACCAACCAGGAGTTGATCTCCGACCACATGACCCAGGCTGTCGTTAATCATCTTGAAGCCATCGAGGTCCAGGAACAGAACGGCAAATAGATAATCTTTATGGCGTTTCGTGTGTTCGATCAATCGCACCAGCCGATCAATAAACAAAAGCCGGTTCGGCAAGCCCGTCAGGGCATCGGCTATTTTTCCTCCGGTGATGTCGGTCTGCGATCCAGCCATGCGCGAAGCTTTTCCCGAAGCGTCGTGAACCGCCAGGCCCCTGCTCAGCATCCAACGAAAGCTGCCGTCTTTGTGCTGCACGCGGTTCTCACTCTCGAAGTGAGGCGTCAGTCCTCTCTGATGCGCGGCGATTTCATCCTTAACCCGTTCACGATCCGCTACGTGGATTCGGTCCAGCCACTCCTCTGGGCCGCCACCGATCTCGGCTTCCTGATAACCCAACATGATCTTCCAGCGCGGTGAGAAATAGACGACATTGTCCGCCAGATTCCAATCCCAAAGCCCGTCGTTCGCGCCTTGAGCCGCCAAGGCGTAGCGCTCCTCGCTCACTCTCAAGGCCTCTTCCGCCTTCTTGTGCGACACCTGCGTGCGGATGCGCGCCAAAGCGACGGGGAAATCGATGGGCTTGGTAAGATAGTCGTTGGCACCTAGGTTCAGTGCTTTGACGATGTCCTCGCTCTGGTTTTTCGCCGTCACCATGATGATCGGCAATTGAATGGGAGAGTAGCACCCACGCAACGTTTCGAGCGCGTCAAGACCACTGATTCCCGGCATCTCGACATCCAGAAGCACCAAATCCACCGGGTCTTCTTGGATGCGTTCCAGCAAAGACCTAGCGCCCTCTGCGATTCGAACTACGTAGCCTTTCCGTTCCAGCCGGCGGGCAAGCATGTCCCGATTCATTTCGTTGTCATCTACAATCAGGATCCGGCAAGGTCGCGTGTCCATGGCGGCTACTTCTCCACCAGTAGATTCCCGATCTTTTCAGTGAGGCGGGCGAAGTCTACGGGTTTGGTGTCATAGTCGTCGCAGCCCACCTCGAAGGCTTTCGCCTGATCGCTCATGAGCACACGGGCCGTGAGCGCGATGATCGGGATATGGCGGGTGCTCTCGTCCGCCTTCAACAAGCGGGCTACTTCCCAGCCGTCCATCTCCGGAAGCGTTATATCCATAAGGATCAGGTCGGGCGCTTCCACGCGGGCCATGGAAAGTCCCTGCTCGCCGTCTCCGGCGGTGACGATATGGTATCCCCTCCGCTCGAGGCGCCTCGAGAGCATGTCTCGATTCATTTCGTTGTCTTCGACCAACAGAATTTTTGGCATGTGATTTTTCCGGGAAAACGGCTCCTAATTATGCTTCCTCGCTGCCTGCGACACTCGTCGTGGGTGGCCTTCAATGGCGAGTCGCCCGCCCGGGAAAGGCCGCCGAAGTTTCGCCGGACGGCCGGTCCAAACCATACCGTTCGACCAGAACCGCGAGTCGCTCACGATCAACGGGTTTGATGAGATAGTCGGAAGCACCCAACGCAATCCCCATCGGCTCATTGTCCACGATGGTGACCATGATCACCGGTATCTCCGCCAGTCCGGGATCCGCTTTGAGTTCTTTGAGGACGCACCAGCCATCCAGTTCAGGCATCATGACATCCAGCGTAATTAGCAGGGGATGAACTTTCTTCGCAAGCTGCAAGCCTTCCACGCCACTCTTGGCGGTGACCACCTGGAATCCCAGTTTCGTGAGGAATCGAGAGGTGAGGTCGCGAACCGCCGGGTCGTCGTCTATGACCAGAATGGTGCCCCGATCCGGTTGCAAGGATTGAGACTCCGCAGGAACAGCAACGGGTAGTTGTGACGGTGCCGGTTCGACGCTCGCCGCTAGGACTTCGACAGGGAGCCGTACGGTGAACGTGGAGCCCCGGCCGGGCTGGCTGCCGACGGTAATGGTTCCGCGCATCATCTGAATGAAACGGCGGGTGATGGCCAGGCCGAGTCCGGTTCCGCCATATTTCCGGGCGATGGAAGTATCGGCCTGGGAAAACTCCCGGAACAGGTTTTCCTTCTGTTCGGCTGTGAACCCGATTCCCGTGTCCGCAACTTCAAATTCGAGCCAGTCTCGATGATCGATGGTTCTGCGGTTCACCTTCAGCGAGATGACGCCACGGTCGGTAAACTTGCACGCGTTGCTCAGCAGGTTTAACAGGATCTGCCGAACTTTCGTGAGGTCGGCGTGCATCTCGCCAGCGTTCTTCGTCACTTCAACTTTGAGTGTGTTGGCGTTTTTCGCCACGGCGGGCTGAACGGTGCTCGCTAGCTCTTCAACCATTTGGGCTACATCAAAGGTTTCCACATGCAAGCCCATCTTGCCGGCTTCGATCTTGGAGAGATCAAGAATATCGTTGATCAGCGCCAACAAGTGTTTCCCGGCCGATTGAATTTTTTGGAGATCTTGCACCACAGCAACTTTTCCTAATTCGTTGGTTTCCTCCTCCAGCATCTCGCTATATCCAATGATGGCATTGAGAGGCGTCCGCAATTCATGGCTCATGTTAGCGAGAAAAATGCTCTTCGCTCGGTTGGCGTCCTCCGCGGCCAGTTTTGCTCTGAGTAATTCTTCGTCGGCCCGTTTTTGCTCCGTGATGTCCCGTATGAAGCTGCTGAATATCCACTGCCCTCCGAACCTCACCGGTGAGGTCGCCACTTCGACAGGGAATTCGTGACCGTCGCGGCGCAGCGCCGTGATTTCTGTCCGTTGCCGCAGCGTCATGCCCTCACCTGTGCTCAGGAAACGCAGCAGGCCTCGCTCGTGGTCCTCCCGATAGCGTTGCGGCATGATGACCTCGGATAGCCGTCGGCCCAGCGCCTCCTGAGAAGACCAGCCGAAGGTTTTTTCGGCCTCCGAGTTCCAGTTGGTGACCAGACCTTCCGCATTCATGGTGATGACCGCATCCAAGGCTGTATTGATGATTAGGCGAAGCCGCTCTTCGCTGGATTCCAGAATCGAGAATCGACGGTCGATCAGCGAAGTCAGCACGGCGAGACCGAGGACCATGAACGTAACTATCGTTATTCCAGTGATTCCGAGGGAGGAGACACTTACCGCATGGGATAGGTCGGGCGTCTCACCGGTAAATCCAAAACCGGCGGCAGCCATCCCGGTGTAATGCATGACGGGGATGGCCGCTCCCATCAACACGGCGCTCGCTATCTTAGGCAGCCATTTTCCCTTCACGTCATTGCGCAAACGAAACGTCAGCCCAAGGGCGACCAGGGAGATTACGATCGCGAGCACTACGGAAAGTATAACGATACCGGAAGAATAGTGGCACGTTGCCGGCAGCCTCATCGCGGCCATGCCGGTGTAATGCATGGTCGCGATGCCGGCTCCCATAATGATGCTGCCCACCGTAGCCGCCAGCCATCCCATTTTCTGGCGGCTTACGACGAACAGCGCAATGGCGGAGGTAAAAACAGCAGCCAGCAGGGATAGCAGTACTGTGGGCCAATCATAGAGCACGGGAATCGGCAAGCTGAAGGCCAGCATGCCAATGTAGTGCATCGACCATATCCCGGTGCCCATCGCCGCGGCACCTCCCAAAAGCCAAGCGAAGCGGATCCTGCCGCGTGCGGCGGTTACCCTGGCGGCTAAATCAAGTGCGGCGTAGGAGGCCATCACCGCGATCAAAACGGATAGAGCAACGAGACGGTAGTCGTAAGAACCGCTGGTGGTCACCTCAGTGCCAGTCATTTGTCCTCCGCGACGTTACCCAAGGCTGCCGAAAAACCATTCCTCTTCAGCTTTTCCGCGACCGAGAAATTACGAGTACCGCATGGTTATCCGTATCTTTTTCACATCGATACAACACCATTGCTGTGCCTGAATCTTCATCCGGGTCAAAGACTGTTTCACTGGATGAGCTAAAGCAATGGTACGCGTCCTCAATGAGTAATCGAACGGACACGAATTTCTCTCCGTTGGCCTCATCGGTCACGAGTTCTCGAGGCTTTTTTCAGAGGAGCTAAACAAGACCAACACCCTGTTCCCGGGTACTCAACTGCGCATGCGCTATTCGGTCGCGCCCTCTCATCCGGAGGCTAAAAGCGGACACCATTCCGACTAACCACGCAAGGAGTTCAGAAGTGAGTGGAAATCGACCAGCCGGGATGCTCTAAAGTGTCGATCTTGAGGTCCACGGGTGTTTCCCATGGCCATTCGACGGGGAGACGTACCAAGCGCTAGGCCCGTTAGAATCCTGCTACGCTCTGGCGCGGCCGGCTTGCGTGCTTTCGCGGCGAAAATCGGGGGCCACCACTTCCACGGTGCGGCACATTTCAAAGAGGCGCGAGCGCATGCGGCTGCCGATTCTTTGTTCGAGAGAATCTTCGCGCGCGGGCATGACGAGTTTGCCGCTGGGAAGGCGCGTGGCCTCGCCTTCCTGCGCCGGATTGTCATAGTAGTTTGTGGTGATGATCGTGGTGCGGCGTTCGTTGTAACGGGCGTTCAGAACAATGCCGACGATGTCGCGCACCCAATCCGAAGGTTTGCTGGCGCCCAGATCATCTAGCACGAGAATTTCCACGGTGCGGATGGGCTCGAGGATGCCCATTTCGGTCGATTCGCTCGAGGGGTTGTAGCTGGCTTGAATTTCCTTCAGAAGCTCGCGGTAATCGCAGAACAGGCCGAGGTGTCCGCGGCGAATCAGATCTTTCAGAGCCGCGACGGCGAGATGGGTCTTGCCAACGCCGGAGGGGCCCATGAGCAGCAGGCCCTTTTCTGCGGTGCCCGGGTAATCACGAACAAATCCCTGCGTCAGGAGCTTTGTTTTTTTCAGCGAATCCGTTTGCTGCGGCGTTGCGCCGACGTCCGTGCTGTAGCTTTCAAAATCACAGTGCTCGTAGCGCCTGGGGATGTGCGCGCGCTCGATGACCCGCTCGGAGCGCTCCTCCATCCCGCAATCGCAGGCCACGGCAATTCTTCCCGCGGCTCCGTCGGGCCGCGGCATGAGCTTCCAGCCCGTTCCTCTGCAAAGCGAGCAATTCTCAAGAGCCATGCGCACAGCATACGTTCAGGGAGGGTTCACGGCAAGCTGTCTCGTTTGGGAAAACTGTGGAAGGGCGATGGGGCGAGACATTTTTCGCTCCCGCTTCGACTAACGCGCGGGCGAAAAGGTCTGGTCCGCGGGCCAGAGTCGGCCAGACCAGAGTGGCTCTCCACTAGGTGCGGAACGCGCGCGGTGTGGCGCGCACAATGGCATGGTGCGGCTCTTTGCCTGCTGAGTGCGAGGACGCCACGCGCGAGAGCTCCTGCTGCACGACGGTGGCGAACTCCGTCATTTGGCGTTCCATCTCCACCATTTTTTCGCGCATGTTCAAAATGATTTCAATGCCCGCGAGGTTTACCCCCATGTCGCGCGCCAGTGTCAGGATCACGTCGAGGCGCTCCAGATCGGAGTCGGTGTAGAGCCGGGTATTTCCTTCGGAGCGGGACGGCTTCAGCAGACCGACGCGCTCATACAGGCGCAGCGTTTGCGGATGCAGCTTGTACAGCTCCGCGACCGCGCTGATCATGTACCCGGCTTTGGCCCGTTTTCTTGCTCTCGGTGGCATGCTGTTGCTCTCTCTACCAGACCGGCACGGCGTGCCGTGCCCCTACACTCCCGCTTTCGTGAATAAATCGTTGCGCGGATCTTCGGGCGCGATGGTCTCAAGTTCCTTCATGAGGGTGCGCACACGCTCGTCCGTTGGCTTTGGAACGACCACTTGGATTTCCACGTACTGGTCGCCGCGCGAGCCGCTGCGGGCGCTGGGTACACCTTTTTCTTTGAGGCGCAGAGTCTTGCCGCTATCCGTTGCCGGAGGGATACGCACGAGCGAGCGGCCGTCGATTGTGGGTACTTCGACTTTCGCGCCGAGCGTCGCTTCCGTCACGGTTACCGGAACCTTGGTATACAAGTCATCGCCGCGGCGCTCGAAGAAGGCATGCGGCTTGACCTCCACGCGCAGATACAGATCGCCGGGAGGGGCGCCCATGGTTCCCGCATTGCCTTTGCCTGGCACACGGACGCGCGAGCCGCTGGCCACGCCTGCGGGAATGCGCACGTCAATGGTTTCCGTGCGGCGCAGCCGGCCCTCGCCGCTGCACGTCGGGCAGACTTTGCGAATCTTGCCGGTACCACCGCAGCGCGTGCAGGGAACATTGAACTTCATCTTGCCCGCGGCTTGCTGGATGGTGCCTGAGCCGTGGCAGGTCTGGCAGGTTTCGGCGGAGCCCACCGCGCCCGTACCATGGCATGTGTCGCAGGCATCGAGGCGCGTGATAGTCAGCTTCTTGACCGCACCGCGGACGGCATCCCAGAAGTCGATCTCGATCTGATATTCGAGGTCGCCGCCGGGCTCATGCGATGGTTCTTCGCCGCCGCCGCGGCCGCCGCGAAAAAACTGGCTGAAGAGATCGCGGAAGCTTGCGTTGCCGCCCTGGGCACCCGAGCCGCCGCCAAAATCAAAGCCGTTAAAATCGAAATTGACGCCTTCGCTGTCCTGCGCGTGTCCGCCCCCCGGACCGCCGGAAGGAATGTTGTCGCTGTAAAAGCCGTACTGGTCGTACATCTGGCGTTTTTTCGCGTCCGACAGAACGTCGTAGGCTTCCTGCAACTGCTTGAATTTTTCCTCCGAGGATTTGTCGCCGGGATTGAGGTCGGGATGATATTTGCGCGCGAGTTTGCGGAAAGCCGTGCGAATCTCTTTGGCACCCGCTTTTTTCGGGACCCCTAATAGTTCGTAATAGTCTTGTTTTGAAGTTGTCGGCATGGTCGGGTCGAAAGAAAATGCCGCGGGGCGCTATGGTTTGCGCCCCGCCGCTTGGGCGGTTAGTTAGGCCGCTTGCTTTCGTCTACGTCTACGTACTCGGCGTCGATTACGTCGCCGGGCTTTTTGTCTTGCGGGACGCCACCGGAACTTCCGCCGGCCCCGCCGCCGGAACCAGCGCCTGCGCCGGCAGCGCCAGCCTGCTGTGCGCTTGCCTCGTTGGCTTTGTAGAGCACCTCGGCGATCTTGTGCAAAGACTTCTCGAGGTTCTCCGTGGCAGAGCGCAAGCGAGCCGTGCCGCCTTCGGCGATGGCTTTCTTGGCTTCTTCGATGGCGTCTTCAGCCGTTTTGACTTCCAGTTCCGCAATCTTCTCGCGATTCTCGCGGATCATCTTCTCCGCTTGATAGAGAATGCCGTCGAGCCGGTTGCGCGATTCGACTTCCTCCATGCGGCGGCGATCGTCTTCGGCGTGGGATTCGGCCTCGACGCGCATCTTTTCGGCTTCTTCCTTCGTCAGACCGCTAGAAGCCGTAATGGTGATCTTCTGCTCCTTGTTGGTGGCCTTGTCCTTCGCGCTCACGTTCAAGATGCCGTTGGCGTCGATATCGAAGGTCACTTCGATTTGCGGCGTGCCGCGCGGCGCTGGCGGAATCCCGTCCAGCTTGAACTTTCCGAGCGAACGGTTGTCGGTGGCGAACTTGCGTTCGCCCTGGAGAACCTGGATTTCCACACCAGGCTGATTGTCCGCGGCCGTTGAGTAGGTCTCGACTTTGCGCGTGGGAATGGTGGTGTTGCGCGGGATCTGCACGGTCATCACGCCGCCGAGCGTCTCGACGCCCAGAGAAAGCGGCGTCACGTCCAGCAGCAGGATGTCCTTCACCTCGCCCGCCAGTACCGCGCCCTGAATTGCGGCGCCTACGGCCACCACTTCGTCGGGGTTCACACCCTTGTGCAGCTCTTTTTCGCCGAAGAAGGTGCGTACCAGCGATTGCACCTTGGGGATACGCGTCGAGCCGCCGACCATGACGATTTCCTGAATATCGTTCGGCGACATTTTCGCGTCTTCCAGAGCCTGTTTGACCGGTTTCATCGAACGTTCCAGCAGATCGTTCATCAATTGCTCGAGGCGCGTGCGCGTCAGCTTCTGCTGCATGTGGATGGGGCCGCTGGCGCCCGCGGTGATGAACGGCAGGTTGATCTCCGTTTCCATCATCTGCGAGAGCTCGATCTTGGCCTTTTCCGCGGCTTCCTTCAGGCGCTGCAGGGCCATGCGGTCTTTGCCGAGGTCGATGCTGTTCTCTTTCTTGAATTCGTCAATCAACCAGTCCACGATGCGCTGGTCGATGTCATCGCCGCCCAGGTGCGTGTCACCATTCGTAGATTTTACTTCGACGACGCCGCTGCCGACTTCGAGGACGGAAATATCGAACGTGCCGCCGCCGAGGTCGTACACGGCGATGGTTTCGTCGCTCTTCTTGTCCAAGCCGTAGGCCAGTGCGGCGGCCGTGGGTTCGTTGATGATGCGCACGACTTCGAGGCCGGCGATTTCGCCCGCTTGCTTGGTCGCCTGGCGCTGCGCGTCATTAAAATACGCGGGCACGGTGATCACCGCTTTGGCGACCTTTTCGCCGAGAAAATCTTCTGCGGCGGCTTTCAGTTTGCCGAGGATCATCGCGGAAATCTGCGGCGGGCTGTAAATCTTGCCGAAGATATCCACGCGCGCATCGTCGTGTTCACCCTTGACGACTTTGTAGGGGATGCGCTTCATTTCGTCGCTCACTTCATCGTAGCGCCGGCCCATAAAACGCTTGATCGAATACACGGTATTCTCGGGATTGGTCACCGCCTGGCGTTTCGCTACTTGTCCAACGAGGCGCTCTCCGCCCTTGGTGATGGCCACCACCGAGGGGGTCGTGCGTGCGCCTTCCTGATTGGGGATCACCACCGGTTCGCCGCCTTGCATGACCGCCACAACCGAGTTGGTGGTGCCCAGGTCAATTCCTATAATCTTGCTCATCTCTAGTTAATCCTTTCGGGCTATTTCTTCCGAAGCTCTTTCGTTCGGGAGCCCGTCTACACCAACTGGCCGCCCCAAAGTCGCAGATAGCTGGGCGGGCCGAGGTCCAGGGCGTGCTCCTTGGTCCAAATCGAGGCCTAGTATATAACCTGAGTGTGTCTTTGTCAAGTTTTCTCGTTATTCCTGTAAATGTCTATATTTGAGCATCTTAGCTTCCATGCTGGTCCTCTTCTCGGAGCTTCCTTGAGATGCTTGGATGTCGGGATTTGCTTACCTCAAAAGGCCACCTGCTATCGGGGGATTCCTGGGTCGAAACCTGTGATAATCTGACCGTGAGATTATCTCGTTTGGCATCTCACTATTCTCGGAGCGTTTGCTGGAGGGTCGCGTGAGTCGTCGCGCTGTGACAGCTGTAGCTGTGGTTGTGGTCTTGATCGCTGGGCGTCTGCTGGTTAGCCGAGCGATCCACCCCGTTGCCGCTGCGCGTTATGGCGCAGAGCCTGTGGCCGCCCCTCGGCCGGAGCCCAAACTCGCTGCTTCGGGGAATGCGGCAAGGGCGACTTCCGATTCTCCGAGCCGCGAAATGACTAGTGCGGGGACCTCCGAGAACGCGGCCGAATCGCGAAACGCTTCGCCACAGCTGGCTCCGGCCGACGGCGGCGTTACCGACGTCGATCCCCACAAAGCCTTCGGCTCGAAAAACGCGCCGATCATTATGGAAGTGTTCAGCGACTTCCAGTGCCCCGCTTGCAAGACGCTTTTCCTGACCACCAACCGGCAGCTGATGGACAATTACGTCACCACCGGGAAGGTTTATCTGATCCATCGGGATTTTCCGCTGCCTATGCACGCCCATTCGCGCGTGGCTGCGCGCTACGCCCGGGCCGCCGCAGAGATCGGGAAGGTCGAGCCTGCGGAGAAGGCCTTGTTTGAGAATCAGGAAAAATGGGAGCAGAGCGGCGACATTGACGGCACCGTGGCCGCGGTGCTTTCTTCTGCGGATATGACCAAGGTGCGCGCGCTTGTAAAGGGCGGTACGCTCGAGCCCCTCATCGACAAGGATGTCCAACTCGGGCAGATGTACCGCGTGAACCAGACGCCGACGACCGTCTTCCACTCCAAAGGGCAGACCTATCCCTACTCCAGCGCCATGAGCTACGAAATACTGCATCAGTTTCTGGATCAGTTGCTAAGCCAGAAGTAGCAAGACTCTGGCCCGCGGAATTCGAGAGAGATCAAGGCATGATCGAAGCGAGCCCCTGGAATCTTCGCCGCGTGGTCCTGTGGATTGGCCGCCTCCTTCTCGGCGGCATCTTCATTTACGCGGGCTATTCGAAGATTTTTCTCCCCAACAAAAATCTCTGGCCCTTTTTCATACTGAAGTTTTCCATATCCCTGAACCTCGGGAACTTCCGGGACCAGGTGGAAGCCTTCAAGATGCTGCCGCCCTGGGGAGTCCAATTCGTCGCCCACACACTGCCTTTCACGGAAGTCATCCTGGGATTCCTGGTTCTGATTGGCTGGCGCCTGCGCATCTGGGCTTCGCTGCTTACCTTCATCATGATCGGGTTCTTCGTTGTTGTCTTGCGCGCCTATCTCCTGCACATGAACATCAATTGCGGCTGCTTTGCGACTCCCGAACCGATCGGTCTCAGGAAGATATTGGAAGACGCGGCGCTCTCAGGACTTGCCGTGCTCATGACCATCTTCGCGTTTGTGGAAGCGCGCCAGCCGCATCCGTGGGCGGCTGCCGAAAAGGCTCGGGACTCGCTTCCCGCGCGATGACTGCGTAGACTGGATTCCTAAAGCGGCCATGAAGACTCTCGCCGAATACCTGGAACTCGCAGCCGAGGCGCACGGGCATCTGTGCGCCGGGCAAGTCCTTGGAGTGCGGCTGGCCATGCTCGGTCTCAAGGAGCTTGGTATCGAGGACCCCGTGGCCGAGCGCAAGCGCATCGTTACCTATGTGGAGATCGACCGCTGCGTGACGGACGCCGTCGCCCTCGTCGCTAATTGCCGGCTCGGCAAGCGGGCACTGAAATTCCGTGACTGGGGCAAAGTGGCGGCCACCTTCGTGGATCTCGAGACGGGTCGCGCCGTTCGCATCGCCGCAAGAGAATCCTCCAAGCAAGCTGCCCGTGAAATGTTTCCGGAACTTCCCAAAGAAGCGGGGCAGCAAAAAGCCTACGCCGCGCTCTCGGGCGAAGTGCTCTTTGACAAGCAATGGGTAAAAGTCGCAGTGCCACCCGAAGATCTGCCGGGGTTCAAAGGTCCGCGCGTGGTGTGCGCCGAATGCGGCGAAGGCATCAATTTCAAGCGTGAAGTCGTCCTGGGCGGCCGGACTGTTTGCCGTTCGTGTGCCGGCGAAAAATACTATGTTCCGGTATCCCGCGCGGTTACTTAGAAGGGAAACCTGACGACCCCTACGTCCCAGCGCCGTATTCTCATCTGCGTTAGAATTGAATTTCGATGCTGAGCTTGCCCCCGATCACCTTGCGACTGCGCGGCTGGAAGCTGATTGACCGCGTGGCTCTCGCATTCTTGCTGTTTTGTGCCATTGCGCTCGGGGCGGCCTGCGGGTTGCTGTTTGTTTATGCCAGCGACTTGCCGGAAATTCGGGCCCTCGAAACCTATCGTCCTACGGTGGTCACCGAGGTCTATGCCGATGACGGGCAGCTGGTCGGCAGCTTTGCGCTGCAGCGACGCATTTTGATGACTTACGAGCAGTGCCCCAAAGTTCTCTACAACGCGGCCACAGCCATCGAGGATCAGCATTTTGAGGAGCATTGGGGCATCGACTTCCCCCGCATCGCGGGAGCCGCGTGGCGAAAGATCCTGCATGGTGGCAAGGTGCAAGGCGCCAGCACCATCAGCATGCAGCTGGCCGGCAACCTCTTCCTCGACCGCAGCGAAATCAGCTTCCGCCGCAAAATGCAGGAGATTTTGCTGGCCCTGCAGATCGAACGCCGCTACACCAAGCCGCAAATCTTCACCATGTACGCCAATCAAGTGTATCTGGCGCATGGCAACTACGGTTTTGCGGCGGCCTCGCAATTTTATTTTGGAAAGTCCGTCACCGACCTGAAGCTCCAGGAGGCCGCACTGCTCGCCGGCATGATCCGCGGGCCGATCTATTCGCCTTTGGCCGATCCCTCGCGCGCTCTGGCACGCCGCAATCTGGTCATCCACCGCATGGAAGAGGAAGGGAAGATCTCTCCGAGCGAAGAAGAAGCCGCAAAGAAAACGCCTTTGGGCCTGCACCTGCAATATCCGCGCAACGACCTGGCGCCTTATTTCTTCGAAGATATTCGCAAGTATCTGGAATCGACCTATGGCACGGAAGCTGTCCATGAGCGCGGCCTGCGGGTCTACACCACGCTGAACATCAAGATGCAGCAAGCGGCCAATCAATCCCTCCGCGACGGCCTGCACAGCTATGACCGGCGCCACGGCTGGCGCGGCGAACCCGCCAACATTCTGCGCGACAATCTCGGCAAGCTCGATAGCTACGAGGACGATGACTGGCGGCATGCCATCGAAAAAGGCTCGTATGTCACCGGCCTGGTGCTCACGGTCGACGAGAAATACGCCACGATCAAGATCGGCTCTTACCGCGCGATTCTTTCGCCGCCAGATTTCGCCTGGACCGGCCGCAAGAAGCCTTCAGAGCTTCTCAAAGTCGGCGATCTCGCGCAGTTCTCGATCGAGGAATTGCACGAAGCCACGGCGCGCGTCGAACTCCAACAGCAGCCCGCGCCGCAAGCCGCCATTCTGGCAATCGACAATGCCACCGGCGAAATCAAAGCCATGGTCGGGGGCTACAGCTTTGAAGATTCGAAATTCAATCGCGCCACGCAGGCCGTCCGGCAAGTGGGCAGCTCTTTCAAGGTCTATCTATACGCCGACGCCATCGAAAAAGGGGCCTCGCCATTCGACACCATCGTGGACACGCCGTTCACGGTTGTCAGCGGCGGACAGCCCTACTCGCCGCACAACTACGACGAGAAGTACGAAGGCACCATTACTCTGCGGCGCGCTTTGGCCGGCTCGCGCAACGTTCCCGCGGTCAAATTGGCGGAAAAAGTGGGCATCAATTCCGTAGTGGATATGACCAAGAGATTTGGCATCACCACGCCGCTGCCGCCGTATCTCCCGCTGGTCTTGGGCGCGGCGGACATGAAGCTGCTGGAGCACGTTTCCGCGTTCACGGTCTTCCCCAATGACGGAATTCGCATCGACCCGCACATGATCCGCCGGGTGACCAGTTATGACGGGGCCCTGCTCGAAGAGGCTCATCCCGAGGTGCACGACGTCATCTCGCCCGATGTCGCCCGGACCATGACGGCCATGCTCGAAGAAGTCATCCAGTTCGGTACCGGCATTCAGGCCAAAGCGCTGGGCCGTCCGGCCGCCGGAAAAACCGGCACGACGCAGGACTACACGGACGCCTGGTTCATGGGTTTTACTCCCCAGCTCACCTGCGGCGTCTGGGTGGGCTTCGATGACAAGCAGATTTCGCTGGGCAAAAAAGAGACCGGGGCTCGGGCGGCGCTTCCCATCTGGCTCGAGTTCATGAAGACCTCGCTCGAAGGCCAGCCAGCACTGGATTTCGCCAACGTTGTCCCGCTCGAGCAGCAAGCACTCGAGCACCATTCGAGTGTGGACACGCCTGACACCGCACCCACGGAGGACGAACCGGCCGCACCCAAAGTGAAGCCGCCGGTTCTCGTGCCCCCCTCGAAGACGACCGCGGCGCCCACGACTTCTGGCGTTTCCCCGAGATTTTAGTTCCGGTGGCGGGTCTTGTTTCGCGCGCATCTGGCTTTAGGAAGAGTTCCGAGTCTCCCCGAAGCCGGATCGGTTCTTAGCGAGGTTTGCGAAAAGGATCCCAGCCAAGGTTTGGAAGCCGTCGAGTGCCGCCAGCCTCATCGGTGAGTAGCAACGCCCGCTCCTTGGTGATTTCACCAATGGCCGTGATGGGAAGTCCATGGAACGAACGCGGAAGGTGCTGGCACTTTCTTCGAGGTACGGTAAAGAGTAATTCGTAATCATCGCCGCCGTCGAAACCCATTCTGAGCGGATCGTAGTCGGGACTCCGAACACTTTTGGGCATGGGCACTATCGGAATCTTCCCGGCTTTGATCCTGGCCCCCACTCCGCTTAGAGAGCACAGTCGCGGCAGGTCTGTTGAGAGACCGTCGGAAAGGTCCATCATCGCCGAGGGTAAACGTTTTTCGGCCAGCCAGCGGCCCAACGCCAGACGTGGCTCCGGGTAAAGATGTTTCCTGAGGCGTGGATCATGCCTCTTTGGCCGATGTTTGCTATTGCGGATCAGCCGCAGACCCAGCTCCGCTTCGCCAAGTCGCCCACTCACAAATAGCGCGTCACCCGGGCGCGCACCGGACCGCAACACGGCCCGGCCGGTCCGCGCTTCCCCCACAACGGTGACATTGATAAGGATGTTTTTGTTTCGGGTGGTATCGCCGCCGGCGAGCACGCACCCGAATCGCTTGGCCGCTCGCCGCAATCCGCCCAGAAACTGATCGAGCCAGACGCCCACGTGAGTAGCCGGCAGGGCCAGACTCAAAAGAAAGCAACGCGGCACGCCGCCCATCGCGGCGACGTCGCTTACCGCCCGAGCCAGGCATTTCCAACCCACGGCATCGGCCGGATGCTTGTCGCGAAGGAAGTGTGAACCTTCGAGAAACCAGTCACAGGTAAGCATCTGCTCGTATCCCGTCGTACTTCGATAAACTGCCGCATCGTCGCCTATCGCTAGACGCACTCCGGAGCTCGGAATTTTCATTCGTGGGACGAGCTCTTCAATGCGTTCGAGAACTCCACTCTCCCCGAGTCCCCGGCGCTTTCGAGAAAGGTGCTCTGTTTTTTTCATCGTCGGCGTTGAGTATAGCTCTCGCCACACTTCCCGCGGACGGATATGCAAGGACCAGGCGGCTTCCGCCGATACTATCCGGAAGAGATATTGCGTGGGGCCTTGCCCTTTGGTACAGGGTAGGACGGCTTCGGGCAGCCTGTTCTTGGGACAGCAAAATACAGGGTTGACGGGCAACCCTACAAAAATTAGTATGAGCAAGGTCGCGAACCGAAACTTACGGCTCCGACGCGCAGTTCGAAGTGGTTCTCTTCCGCGGGCGCCAGGGTAGGTGGCCCGCTATTGATAGGCTACGCTTTTGATGGGTTTAACGGCCAGAGGGGCCAGCACGTGATTACGGGCAAGAACTATACATTTTATATCGCGACGACGCCGGGGAAGCTGCAAAAGCATGTTATTCCGACCTACGTTGTGCACAGCCTCGCCGTTCTGGCGCTCATCGGCGCCATAACGGTGGTAGCCGCGATTGGTTCTTACTCACGCATGCTGTGGAAGGTCGGCAACTACAACGCCCTGCGCCACGATCAGGAAAACCTTAAGAAGCAATACCATCAGCTTCAGAGCACGGTCGCCGACACCAACCAGCGCCTTGATTCTCTGCAGTCTTTGGCCACCGAAGTGGCCATGACTTACGGCGTGCTGCGCTACCACCCTGCGGCCTTCGATTCGACCGACAGCCAAGTCACGCCGGAAGATGCCTTCGATCGCTCGATTGAGCAGTACACGTTTTTGAAAAGGAACGCGGCGGTGATTGCCATCTCCTCTGGCGGACTGCGGTTGATGCCGGCCATGAATTTTGCCGACTCCACCTACACACCAGCGATCTGGCCGGTGATGGGGCACATCACCGACAGCTTTGGAGAACGCCTGGATCCGTTCAACGGCGAGGGAGCCTTCCACACAGGTGTGGATGTGGCCTCTGATTACGGCGCGCCGGTGCATGCTACGGCGGATGGCATTGTGACCATCGCGGAAAACCATGCCGGCTACGGCCGCCTGGTTGTGCTAGATCATGGTTTCGGCATCACCACCTGGTACGCGCATCTTTCCTCGTTCTCGGCGGTTCCTGGCACGCGAATTAAACGCGGCGAGGTCCTCGGCTACACGGGCATCAGCGGCCGCTCCACCGGCCCGCACGTGCATTATGAAGTTCGCGTCAACAATGCGCCGGTTAATCCGTGGCGCTATATGAAGGGAAGCACGAGAACTGTGGTAGGCGATTAGTCTCGGGAGGCTTTTTTCTTCCTGGTATTTCTTATGCCCCTGGCTTCCGGGGCATTTTTCTTTTGCTTCGTTAATTTCGGATGGTGGCCTTGTTTCTGGGTGCTTTGCGTTGCGGAGCCACGGGCACAACCGGCATGGCCGTGCGTGCGGCCTCCAAGAACTTGGGCGTCAAATCAAAGATGAGCCGTACTGATTTTGTGTCGCCCCGGTCGATCTGTCTGGCGTCGGCGCTCTTGAGCATTTCGAGATAGGCCTCCCGCACCTCGGGTTCGAGTTGTTGGCGCATCTTTTGATCGCTGAGACCGGCCTCGGCCAGCTCGAGCAATCCTCTGATGACCTCAGATAGCTGCCGGATGGGCGCGTCCGCCGAGCCTTCACCTTCGAGAGCCACGCGCAGCCGGTCGGCTTCCGGTTTTCCTGCGACGGTGATCCACTGAAGCTGGTCGATCAGCGCCGCGAGCTGCGGGGACCGCAAGCCACGTGGAGTTTGCTCGCTTAACGCCGTGCCGGCTCTGGCGTTCTGGTGCACCACAGCAAACACGGGCGATCCGGCGAGCCGGCGGAATCGCTCGCGCCACGCCAGTGCGTCAGAATCCGCAGGTGCCGGGGACCAGCATGATAGGAGATTGCTGCCGCTGGTGAGCGCGATGCGATCGCTCTCTAAAAAGGTAAACGTGATTCGCCGCGTGCCGCTAGAGAGCGGCACGGAAAAAATCTCCTTCCCTCCTTGAGATTCCCGCGTTCCTGCTTGCTGCGCGTAAGCAGCAATCTTTCGTCGGTCGAATCGCCCGTCGGCCACGGCAAAAAGCGTGGTTTCTTGGCCGTGCCTAGAGAGCGCGATACCCACGCGATGCAAATCGCTCTCGTAGTTGAATCCTGTAGACTCTAGAAATTGCGTGTACTCCGGATCGGCCTTGGGTTCGGGCGCCCATTTGTAGAGTTCGGATAGAAATGGAGAGGGCCGCAAAGCGTCCAGGTCGATGAAGAGGACTGCGCCGGCGTCGACGGGCATGTGGGCAAGGACTTCGTTCGCGGGGAGAGATCCCGAGCCGCCCCAGCGCTGGTAGCCGTAGAACACCATGGCGCCCACCAGAATGGCCGCGAGAATTATTCCTCCGAGCCTTTGCTTGTTCATCCGGTCGGCCCTCATGCCACGGTATTTTCTGCTTTAGCGGTTGATGGCGTTTCTGCCGAGCGCGGCCGCGCTTCTCGCCGGGCACATTTTCGGGATAAAATATGGCCTTCGGAATTTGCCCGGGCCGGCCCTCTCGCAAAACGCGGGGTTCATGCTAAACTATAGAGGAATTGAAAGATAGAGCCGCCAGGAGTGGGACACAGGGAAGCGCGTTTTCCACAGAGCTGGCCCCCGACGTGCTCTAAAATCTCGCACCCACTTGCAATTCCCTTGCCCCTTCTGCTATTCTTACTCGGTTTGAGCGACGCTGGCGTAGCTCAGCTGGTAGAGCATCTGATTTGTAATCAGAGGGTCGGGGGTTCAATTCCCTCCGCCAGCTCCACCAAGATTTAGGGGGAGTGAGCGGAGCAAATCCTTCGAGGAAAAATAAACGGGCTGGTGTCTTTTGACACGAGTCCTTTTTGTGTTTTTGTTTTGCGTCGCATGGAATTGTCCAGAGAGAGTTTTGGGGGGACAAGCATTTCACGTCCTTTTTGTTTTCGCGGGACGGGTGGGTGAGTGGCTAAAACCAGCAGACTGTAAATCTGCCGCTCCTTGCGGGCTACGAAGGTTCGAATCCTTCCCCGTCCACCAGTCGCTCGCTGTTCGATTCGGCCGATCCCGTGGGTGATCGTCCGTGATCAGGAAACCGCAGGGCAGGGCAATCGCACGAAGCGATGTTCGAGCGCGGTCCAATTCGCGGCACAGGCGCTGCTCAGGAATAGTGCGCCAAGAACGGCTGAACTTGGGGACGACGGGTTAGGCCTGGGTAGCTCAGTTGGTAGAGCGCGTCCTTGGTAAGGACGAGGTCACCGGTTCAATCCCGGTCCCAGGCTCCAGGATTCGATGGTCAGAGCGGGTGGAAAGTTTGCGGTAAAAGGGCGGGGGTAACTCAACGGTAGAGTCTCACTCTTCCAAGGTGATGGTTGCGGGTTCAAATCCCGTCCCCCGCTCCAGCTAGAGAAGTGGCCGCTGAGCCGGCTGGATTTCCGCGGAAGAAAAGACTTGACCGAGAGGGTAGAGGAAAATGGCCAAGGAGAAATTCGAGCGCAGCAAGCCGCATTGCAACATCGGGACGATTGGTCACATTGACCATGGCAAGACGACCCTGACAGCGGCGATTACCAAGGTGCTTTCCAAGCACAACCCGAAGG
>Ga0210394_10003153_pt1 | contig 21224 bp, 19 predicted proteins | sample IncBWC12MmetaG_FD_160121 | JGI IMG/M metagenome (GOLD analysis project Ga0210394, IMG submission 160121) | Forest soil microbial communities from Barre Woods Harvard Forest LTER site, Petersham, Massachusetts, United States - Inc-BW-C-12-M | ecosystem: Environmental > Terrestrial > Soil >...
CGCGATCGTTTTTTGCCTGTCAATTTCAGCCACGTAGATGCAATTTCAGGCGACATATCAGCTTCAATTCGCCTGTTAGCGATCCTACGCGCCGGGCGAAATGAGTTTTCACACAGCCTAGGTCAACAGCAGGCATAGGCGAGGCGACCGTCGCTGATCGGCCAAAACCGGTCTCTCAGATGCCTCAAAACAGGTTCCGACAGCTGACGTTCGACGGCTACTATTATTTCCACAAGCGAAATCCATTGGCCAGTGATTGGCGAAGCTCAGATGGCTTCGCGAATTCTTATGAATTTGAACTGTTTGGACCGGATGCCATATGCACTTACCGCAACATATGTGTAGAGGCGGACAGCTATGAAACCTGCGTCGATATCGGCATTGCTGATCCTGCTGAGCGTTACCGCCGGCTACGTCGATACGGCAGGATACCTGGCATTGCAAGGACTTTTCACCTCGCACGTAACCGGCAATTTCGTCACAATTGGTGCCTCGCTGGTTTCCGGCTCGTCAGGAGCCTTGGCGAAACTTCTAGCGCTTCCCACGTTCTGCGTGGTGATTGTCGCCACGCGCTGGATGAGCTTTGGGTTACTCGCGAGAGGGTTGCCAACATTACGTACCATGTTGGGGCTCAAAGTGGTGCTGCTCGCGGCGGCAGCCGTGCTTGCCGTCAGGTTCGGCCCTTTCTCAAACGGCGACAGCGGCCCTGCGCTCGCGACTGGGCTCGTGCTGGTGTCGGCAATGGCGATCCAGAACGCCGTGCAGCGAATTGACCTGAGCAGCTCACCGCCGACCACTGTAATGACTGGCACGACCACCCAGATCATGATCGATATTGCGGATATGGCGCAAAACATGCCGAACGAAAAGAGGCGCGTCGCGCGCGCCCGGCTAGCCCGGATGACGGCCAGCGTCCTTGCGTTCGCATCAGGGTGTGCCACCGCAGCGCTGTTCTATGCGAGGGCCGGTATCTATTGTTTCCTCATTCCCCCGCTGTTGGGCGTCGGCACCATGATGTTGCGAATAGCACCGCTCGAGCGCGAAGTCCGCTAGGGTGTCCATGTTGGTTCCCGCTCAAAATGGGATTTTGCCAGGTCCGCGACCGCCTGAGCCATGCCAACGAGACACTCGAAGGATCGAAGATCTCGCGCATCCAGCGCTGACGCCGTGCGCCCGGTTCTCCAGACGCGTGTTCTAAATCTCGAGACTGGAGTGGGCTGCGACCAGATGCTTACTGCGCATCGATGCGAAACAGTACCTGCAGTGGATAACCCACGGCGCCTTCGAAAAACGCACGGTCCAGAGCCAGATGCTCCTCGGTTACCTTCAGTTCAATGATTTTGGGGAGTGTTTGGAACCCGGCAGCGGCCAAGGCGTTGAAATAGTCGGCGAGAGTCTTGTGCATGTAACTCACCGGAACGGCCTTGCCGTCCCGTCTCCAGATGTACCCGTCATAGGACTCATCGACTCCGGCAAAGTAGTCTCGTCCCTTGGAGTCGAAGTAAACAGGCTTCTCCAGAGGGCGGATATAGGGCAGAAATGGGTGCGGAACCGTGAAAATGAAACGACCGCCCGGAGCGAGGCGCGAACGCACGGTCCGGAATACCACGGTCATTTCCGCGCAGCTCAAATAGCTGACCATAAACACGGCGATCACCCGGTCGAATTGCTTCCGCGGAAAATCCTGAAAATTTGTAGCATTGCCGCTCTTGAAGGTCATCGGGCACGGTGCACCGCTCGCGGCAGCCTGTTGTGCACGCCCGACCATCTCGCTGGAGATATCGATGCCGAATACCGACTGAGCGCCTGCCTGCGCCACCAGACGGGCAACGTATCCTTCTCCGCACCCCAAATCCAGCACATGCTTGCCTTTCACGGGCGCAAGTTCCTGCAGGACGAGCGGTCTGGCGGTGAAATCCGAGAGGATCATGGGCTCCTGCCGGGCCCACTGGTCTGCGTTCTGATCGAACATTCCAGCGAAAGAATCAGTCCGCATGACATTGTCCCCTAAACAACGATGTAACCGGAGATGTTGCCTATCGCGGTATGCTCACTAATCGCGTCGACTGCCACACTTAGCGTCAAGGCTCTGCGTCGTGGCAATGCCCGTCATTTGCCGCTGGTCGGATAATTGTATACACAGGCCCTGCGCCGGGTTTTTCATTTGTGCGTGAGCGCAGTAAAATTTACGCTGCCTGATACCAGTCGTTCACCAAGGGCCGCTCCGGGTCACGACCGGCCGTTTATCAGTCCCGATCCGGCGCTCCCTGAGGGAAGAACTTGCGGAATGGACGCGCCTCATCAACGACACGGGCGACAGAGGGCCTAGCAAGAACCTGGCCGCGGTAGGCGAGAACTCCCGGAAATCGATCGCCGACTGGATGCACCCAATCCGCGTAGAAAAGCGCTGGGGCGGCGGAACAATCCGCCAGGGAGAAGGTGCTACCGGACGCCCACGCTTGAGGCGTGAGCTGTTCTTCGAGCCATCCATACGCAACATCCAGCATCTTCCTGGCATCGGCGACGCCTTTGGCATCGCGCTCGGTCTCCGTTCGCATTCGATCCGAGACCAGCGTTTGCATCGGACTCATGACGTAGTTGTCAAAGAACCGATCCATGAAGCGCACCGTTAGGGCTGCGTCGTCGTTCACCGGTATCATTCGCGTCGTTCCGGGATAACGACGCATCAAGTATTCTACGATGATGCTGGATTCGACGATCGTCGCGTCGCCGTCCCGGAGAAGAGGAAACTTCTTGATTGGCCAAAGCGACTCAAGTTCGGCCCATCCCGCCGCGTCCTCGACCAATCGATAGGTGAACGGTGTCGCATTCTCGTACAAAGCGATCAATGTCTTCCAACAATAGGCGGCGAACGGGTGAGCGTAGAGCGTTAGAGACATGCGGTTGGCTTCCTAAATTGCTTCGTCACTGATATCTGGACGTGGGACTTTACAGTCGGCACAAATTGCCCACTACTGGGGGGAGATCATGAAAAAGTCGGGCGCGAGCCAAGGCCAGTCGGCATCGGAGCTCATCTCGAAAAGAATCGCCAAGCTCGGGGACTGGCGCGGGGAAACCCTCACCAGGATGCGCAAGCTCATCAAGGAAGCAGACCCGGACGTCGTCGAGGAGTGGAAGTGGATGGGCACTCCGATTTGGTCGCACGACGGCATCATCTGCACCGGCGAATCCTACAAGAATGTCGTGAAGCTTACCTTCGCCAAGGGCGCGTCTCTGAAGGATCCGGCCCGTCTCTTCAACTCGGGTCTCGACGGAAACACACGCCGCGCGATCGACATCCACGAAGGAGAACAAGTTGACGAGTCCACCTTCAAGACGCTCGTTCGCCAAGCGGTCGTTCTCAACAGTTCTGGCAAGTCGAAACCTTTGAAGAAAACGAAGTCCTAACGCGGTCGCCTCGATCCAGATGCAGCGCCCCACCGCGTCTACGATAGCGGTCGATCGCACCGGCGCTCCGACTCACCCGGTACCTGTCATTCGCGATATCGGGCACGATATAGAGTACGTTGGCACAGGCAAATTTTTCGGACAGGCACCGGTGCCGTCGACGGCGTAAGATTCTCTGAAAGCGGTCAAATGACGTCGCCAATGAGAAGCGGTTTCTGTCCACAGTGTTACGTGGCAGGAGCACTCTGCGCTCTCCTGCTCCTGGCCGGGTCATCGTGGCCAGCATCCGACCCCGACACGAAGCCTCTAACCGCAATTCTCCTCATCGCGCGAGACGACCTGCCCGATTCTAATTTCGCGGACTCGGTTGTGCTCGTGATGAACAACCTCGGTTCCGGCCCGATCGGCATCATCATCAACAGGCCGATGCCGATTCCTGTCTCGCGTCTCTTTCCCGATCTCAAGCGCCTCGCGAAGGTGCGCGACAAGGTGTACTTTGGCGGACCCGTTGACTTCGGGTCCGTGTGGTTCCTGTTTCGCGCCGCCGCACCGCCCGAGCACGCGATCCAAGCCTGTGACGGAGTGTACTTGAGCGCGGACCGGCAGCTGCTGCTCCAGCTGCTTGGCCGCGACAATCCCGTGGACAGTCTGCGGATCTTCGTCGGCCACGCCGGCTGGGAACCGGGTCAACTTGAGGCCGAGATCGCACAACGCGACTGGACTCTCAAGCGTGCCGAGATGGAGGCGATCTTCAGCCACAAGTCCGAGCACCCCTGGCCCTCGCCGCAGGCCCCAAAGCGCGGCACTTAGCGACCCGCGTCTGCTCGCCATCTGACGTTGTCAACGGTGACCTTCCACCCAGTCGGGAGCGCAGCGGTATCGTTGTCGGCTCGAAGGCTAATTTGGCCGAGTGCGGCCATCACCGGCCGGGCACGCTGCGATTTTCAATTCTCCACATAGCGGCCATTGACCCCACAAGCCACAACCGTGAGGAGGTTTCCTGCGCAGCGGCGCAGCAATGCGCACTCCAGACAGAGATTGCTGCCGCGCGATTACCTGCTCGTCGCACCATTGCATCCCAAGCTCACGGCCAAGGTGGGCATGTTCGGTGCGCCGCTGTAGTCTCCCGCGCGACTTCGAGTTAGCAAGAACTACGGCGGGGGGCCAAAGATGACTAGGGGTACGGCAGCGGTAGCCATTACCGCTCTCGTGAGCATTGCGGGCTTCACTCAGGCATTCGGCGCAGACAACGACGTCGTCATCGGCGACATTGACGACCTCTCTGGCCTCTACGCGGATATCCAGGGAGCCGGTGCTGTGGAAGCGGTCAAGATGGCCATCGCGGATTTCGGCGGCACGGTGCTCGGCCGAAACATAGTGACCTCGGTGGCCGACCATCAGAACAAGCCCGATATCGGTGCGTCGAAGTTTCGGGAATGGGCGGACCAAAAGGGTCTGAACCTACTCATCGCCGGGTCCAACACCGCCGTGGCCATCGCCATGGCAAAGATCGCTGCCGAGAAGAAGGTCGTTTATATCGTCGTCGGTGCGGTTGGGGCGTCGCTCACCAACGAGGACTGTACGCCCTACAGCATCCACTATGTCATAGATACGACGGCGCTCGCCAATGGCACCGCCACCGCCATGGTCGAGCACGGCGGCAAAACCTGGTTCTACCTGACCGCCGACTACGCGTTCGGGACGCAGTTGCAGAACGCGGCCTCCAAAGTGATCGAGGCGAAGGGCGGCAGGAATCTTGGGGCGGTGCGCGTGCCGCTCTCGACCGCCGACTTTTCCTCCTTCCTGCTGCAGGCGCAGGCCTCCGGCGCCCAAGTGCTGGGACTTGCGAATGCGGGAGCTGATTTCACGAATTCGCTGAAGGCGGCGAACGAGTTCGGCATCACCAAGACGATGAAGCCGGCAGGGCTGGACGCCTACATTACGGACATCCACAGCCTGGGCCTCCAGGTGGCCCAGGGACTCTTTCTCTCGACCGCTTGGTACTGGGACCTGAACGATGAGACGCGCGCTTTCGCCAAGCGATACTTTGAAAAGATGAAGAAAGAGCCGACCATGAGTCAGGCGGGCTACTACTCCGCGACACTGACGTATCTCAGGGCCGTCAAAGCCGTTGGGACGACTGACTCGGACAAGGTCATGACGGAGCTCAAGAAAACGAAGATCAACGATATGTTCGTGAAGGGCGGTTATATCCGCGCCGACGGCGTGATGATCCACCCCATGTATGTCATGCAGGTGAAGTCACCGCAGGAATCGAAGTACCCGTGGGATTACTACAAGGTGGTTAAGATGATGAGCGGTGAGGAGGCCTTTGGTCCGATGACTGGTCTCTGTAACCTCAGTGCGAAGTAGCTCGGCCGATTAGTCCCGCAACGTACGGATCGCACTCTCGGTCTCTCGAGTGCATCGCGGTTGATGATCGACATGATTACAACCGTACCGAAGGCGCGGCTCGGCAAGCGGATCGGCAAACTGAATGATGAGGATGTCGTGAGACTGAACCGCGCCCTGACACTATTCGTCGGGCTTGCCCGATGACCGACACGGAAGGGCCCGAATCGAAAATAGCGCCGCACTCGAATGCAAAGTGTTCTCCGAAGATACCGGAATTTTACCGCTCGGCGCTGAGTTATGAGTCGCTGTATCCAAATCATGCCCCAATATAAGGACGTTTCGATATGCTGCATAAACCAAGGTTCGCGGCTCACCTGTCCCTAGCGGGTATTTTCACAGTTATCGTTACTGCCTTACCTGCCTCCGCAGCACAAGCGGCAGATCCTGCTCAGGAGGCGGCTACCGGCGGCTTGCATGCTGGTCTGGCGGCCGAGGCGGCGACTATCGAACAGGTCCACATGCATCTACACCACACTGTCAATTGTTTGGTGGGACCCACGGGGCAGGGATTTGATGCCAAGGAGGCGAATCCATGTCAGAAGCTCGGGAATGGGGCGATTCCCGACACGACCGACTCAGCGGCGAAGGCCAAACTGACTGCAGCGCTCGCGAAAGCACAGGCAGGGTTGAAATCCGAGGACCTGACTACGGCAAAAAAAGCGGCCACTGAAGCGCAAGCAGCCCTCAAATAGTCCTGATTGATCGCGATTCGGCCGATCGTGATGAGGGTCCGCCAAGCCGAGAGATCGCGGTCAAGCGAATGACCTGCTTTCGGTGCGCGTTCGGCCGAGGTGCGCGAGCAACTAAGTAATCATCTCAGGGCGATTGTGTCGCGCCTTGGGCACAGTGGATTTGCACGCGCACGTCGCATTCAGCAACGACAACCAGAATCGCGAGACCCATAAGGAACTACGTTGATGGGACGCGCCAAGTCATCGCCCACAGCTGCCCCCATGCAAGGACGTCGCGCCACTTTGCGGCGGCTGACGGCTTGCCTCCTCGCCGGTGCGGCGAGCTGCATCTCAGTTGGGCACGGAAAAGACAAAGAGGATTTCGTCTGCGCCAATCCCAGCGCTCTTAGCCAGGCCGAGAATCGGCAACGCAAATTGGACAACTACACCGAGAAGTCGCTGGATCCTGGTAAGACCTGTAGCAGGTGCCGCTTTTTCACCGCTGGAGCCGAACCAACAGCTTGCGGCAAGTGCGAAATATTCAACGGTCCCGCCAATCCGAAGGGCAAGTGCGATGATTGGGCGGCGCGCCCGGTCTGAGCGTCATAGGTTCGGCTGTCCCCGATTTTCCTGACACCGAGGTCAGGTGCGACAACTATTGCACTCGTTTGAGGTCCTGTACCCAATTGGTTTCCCACGTCTTGCCGCCATCGGGCGAGTACGCCTGCTCCCAGTGACACGACCTAGGGGTGATCTTGGACCATATGAATCTTATGCGGATTGCCTTCCCGTTCTCGGTATCGTCGGCGTAGAAGGTACCAACGCCATTGTGGAAGCTACCCTTCACCGGCGGATCCATGGGCGCCGTTGGCGTTCGACTGTCCATCCACCAGATCGACCACTGCCGCGACTTCGCGTCAAACGAGCGCGGAGCCACGCCGCGATAAGCGCCGCCCGGCACATCAAACACATCGTCGTCAACATTTGCGTAGCCGCCCATGAGCGGCTGGCTGAATAATGTCCCCTCGAATTCGACCCACTCATGATTGTTGACGAGTCGCTTTTTAAGCTTTCGATGATGAACTTGCCAGTGACCGACCAAGAAATCGAAATCATGGAGCCCGGGGACGGCACTTTCTACTTGACTCACTTTCTCCGCCGCGGCGGGCGAAGGCTGAGCCGACGAGATCTCCGGTGTAGCCAAGCCGACGCTCAGCAAGGCAATGACGGTTATGCGGGGATATAGATTCACGTCTATCTACTCTTCAGTTTGAGTGGAAGTGAATAATGCCCATGATCTGTCAGGCCGTGCAGTAGGCGCAGCGCGGCTGCTTGGCAGCCGTTCGCGAGTGCCCGGATTGGGTCAATTCCAGTCCAGAAGCCGTTATTCGAAATTACCGTTGGTAACCAACGCGCCTGGGACAGGTTCGCTACCCAATTCACAGATTTCGACCAGGTGCGGTGACAGAGTCACGTTCGCATCAAATGGTAACGGTGCCGAGCTGTGACCCTACTCTCAGTGACAGGCGGCACCGCGGAACTTGGGCTAAACGTGAGTAACTGGCGCTTCCATCGTGCTCTGGATTCTGACCTCGCTGTTTTTCTTCTGGTGTGCGTTCCACGAAATCCGCATGAGCATCGTCGCGCCGCTCGGTTTTAGTCGTCCGACGCCGGTATCGAGACCCTACCTCGCTGTGGTGTTGACCCTGGCTGCGGTGTTTGCCTGGCCGCCAGTTCATACCTGGCATTTTGAACGGTTCTTATCCGCGAACGCCTCCGAACTAGCCGACAACCATCGCGCCAAAGTTCATTGCAACACCATCTGGGATACGATGCTTGACACCGAGATGCTCGCCGCCGCCCACGCCGATCCGCAGACCGGTGAAATAGGCATCCAACATCCCTGGTGCCACACCTTGAGGTCGTATCTGAACCACCCTGACCGCGCAACCGAGGATGAACTCTGGAGCCTCGCTATATTCACTCACGAGAGCATGCACATACGTGGCGAACGCAACGAAGCCCTAACCGAGTGTGAGGCCGTCCAACGAAACTACCGTGCGGCCAAGCTGCTCGGTGTTCCGGATGGCACCGCCAAAAGAAACGCCCTTGACTATTACAACATGATCTACCAGGAGCGCGGGAAAATGGGCGTCATGCAGGGCGAATATTATTCGGACCAATGCGCCCCCGGCAAAGCCATGGACGAGCATCTGAGCGATTCGACCTGGGCGACACCGTAAACCAAGTCCGGTGACCGAGTGGTGCGGGCTCGTAGCCGCTGTTACTTCTTCGGCAGATACAGATCGGTCAACGTGCCCTCGAACGCCTCGGCCGCCCCCGCAATCGTCTCGGTGAGCGTGGGATGTGGATGAATCGTGAGCCCGATGTCGGCGGCGTCGCAACCGGTTTCCACCGCCAGTGCGATCTCGCTGATCAGCTCGCCGGCGTTGCTGCCCACGATGCCGCCGCCCAGCACGCGGTGATTGGCAGGATCGAACAGCAGCTTGGTGAAACCCTCCTCGCGGCCGAGCGACAGTGAGCGGCCGTTCGCTACCCAGGGGAATGCGCCCTTCCTGAACGCGGTGCCGTTGGCGCGCGCGTCGGTCTCGGTGAGCCCCACCCAGGCAATCTCCGGATCGGTGTAGGCCACCGAAGGAATCACGCGCCAATCTGCCGCGCGCTTGTGGCCGGCGGCGACTTCCGCGGCCACCTTTCCCTCGTGCATGGCCTTGTGAGCCAGCAGCGGCGGTGCGGCGACGTCGCCAATCGCGAAAATGTGCGGCACGTTGGTGCGCATCTGCCGGTCGACGGGAATGAAGCCGCGTTCCGAGACCTTCACCCCCGCCAGCTCGGCGCTCAGGGTCTTGCCGTTTGGCACGCGGCCGACGGCCACCAGCACGTGCTCGAAAGTCTGCGGGGGTGGCGCCTTCTCGCCCGCGAAACTCACACGCAGCCCGCCGGACTCGCGCTCGATGGCCGCCACGCTGGTGCCCAGCAGGATCTGCTGGTAGCGCGCGCGAATGCGCCGCTCGAGCGGGCGCACCAGGTCCGGGTCGCATCCGGGCATGAGCTGCGGGGTCAGCTCCACCACACTCACGCGACGGCCCAGCGCGTCGAACACACAGGCCAGTTCCAGCCCGATGATGCCGCCGCCCACCACCAGCAAACCGCCAGAGGACTCCGGCAGCTCGAGCGCATCGGTGGAGTCGAGAATTCCCGGATCTTGCGGTAATCCCGGCAGGCGCACCGGTTCGGAACCCGCGGCGATGATGCATTGATCGAAACGGATACGCTGCGAGCCGCTCGCCCCCATCACTTCGAGCACGTTGGCGCTCACGAAGCGTCCGCTACCGCGCAGCACCTCGACCTTGCGCTGTTTCACCAGGATCTTGAGCCCCCCGGTCAGTTTGCCGACGACTGAACTCTTCCAGGCTCGCAGCCGCGGCAGATCAATCTGCGGTGCGCCGAAGGCGATGCCGCGCCCGCTCATCTCCTGCGCATCCTCGATGACTTTCGCCGCGTGCAGCAATGCCTTGGAGGGGATGCAGCCGACGTTGAGGCACACGCCCCCCAGTTCCTGCCAGCGCTCTACCAGAGTCACCTTGAGCCCGAGGTCCGCCGCCCTGAAGGCTGCGGTGTAGCCCCCGGGTCCGGCGCCCAGCACCAGCAATTGCGTGCTGCGGTTGAATTCCTGCGCGGCGCGATCGGCGGCGCCCGCGTTCGGCGACGGCATGCGCACGGTGTCGCCGGCAGTTTCCGGGCGCGTCGCCGGCGCCGCGGACACGGCCGGCACAGGCTGCGTAGCCTCGGCAAGCGGCGCGCGGGCGCCGGCAACCGTTTCCACGCGCGCGATCAGCGAACCCTTCGACACCTTGTCGCCGCGCTTGAGCAGCACTTCAGTGATCGTCCCCGCAGCGGTCGCGGGCACGTCCATCGAAGCCTTGTCGGTCTCGAGCGTGACCAGCGGGGAATCGATGTCCACGACGTCGCCGGGCTTCACCAGCACGTCCACCACGGCCACGTCGCTGAAATTCCCGATATCGGGAATCAGCAGATCCACGCGGCTCACAGCACCGCCTCGAGCAGTGCGCGCGGGTCCGCGAGCGTGTGAGCGAGCCAGGTCGTGAAGCGCGCGGCCATCGCGCCGTCGATCACGCGATGATCGTACGACAGCGACAGCGGCAGCATCAGGCGCGGCACGAAGCCGCCGTCGCGATACACCGGCTGCATACTTGAGCGCGAGACGCCGAGGATCGCGACCTCGGGTGCGTTGATGATGGGCGTGAAGGCGGTGCCGCCGATGCCGCCGAGACTGGAAATCGTGAAACAGCCACCCTGCATGTCCGCGGGCGGAAGTTTCCCGGCGCGCGCTTTCTCCGAGAGCGCGCCGAGGTGGCGCGCGAGCTCGTAAACGTCCTTGCGGTCGGCGTCGCGCACCACCGGCACCACGAGCCCGTTGGGCGTATCGGCGGCGAAACCCATGTGCAGGTACTTGCGCACGATCAGGTTGGCGCCGTCGGCGGCGAGTGAGGAGTTGAAGCGCGGGAATTCCTGCAGCGCCTTCACGCAGGCGCGCATGATGAAAGCGAGCGGCGTGAGCTTGACGCCCGCCGCCTGCGCCTTGTCCTTGAGACCGGCGCGCATCTCCTCCAGATCCGTGATGTCCGCCAGGTCGAACTGCGTGACGTGCGGAATGTTGACCCAGCTGGCGTGCAGACGCGGCCCGGCAATGCGCTGGATGCGCGTCAGCGGCTCGACCGCCGTGGGGCCGAACTGCGCAAAGTCGACCACCGGAACCGCGGGCAGCGCCGGCCGCGCCGTGTCGGTGCCACCACCCCCGCCACCACCCCCGCCAGCGCCAGCGCCGGTGAGTGCGCCCTTCACGAATGCCTTGACGTCATCGTGGGTGATGCGGTCCTTGAAACCGTGTCCCGGAACCTGAGCGAGATCCACGCCGAGCTCGCGCGCGAACTTGCGCACCGAGGGTCCCGCGTGAGCGCGCGAGAAACCCGGTTCGTCGATGGGCGCGAGATCGCTGCGATACGAGGTAGGAACACCCAGCAACGACCTCGGAGTCAGCTTGCCGCCTGGCGCTGCGGCCGACGGCGACGGCGCGGGCTGAGGAGGCGCCGCGGGCTGAGGGGGCGCAGCGGGCTGAGGGGGCGCCGCAGGTTGGGCCGACGCCGCCGGCCGCGGCGGCGGCGGTGCGGCGGCGGCCGCCGGCGCCGAGTCCGTCTGCGCGCCCTCCGCCTTCACAGTGGCGAGCAGATCGCCGGCATTGACCTTGCCGCCCTTGGTGGTGTGAACCTTGTCGACGACGCCGCTCGCCGTCGAGGGCACGTCCATGGCGGCCTTGTCGGACTCGAGAGTGACCAGCGGGGTGTCGATGGCGATGCGGTCCCCCGGCTTCACCAGCACGTCGATGACGGCGACGTCCTTGAAGTTGCCCAGGTCGGGTACGCGCACTTCCACCAGGCCGCCTGCCGCGTTCATACGGGCGCGGACCTCTCAGACCTTCCAGGGCACGGGCTTGGCGGGATCGACGCCGAGCGCCTCGATGGCGCGGCTGACGGTCGCCTGGTCCACGCGTGTATCGTCGGCCAGGGCCTTGAGCGCCGCCACGGCGATGTAGTTGCGGTCGACCTCGAAGTGCCGGCGCAGCGCCGCGCGCGAATCCGAGCGTCCGAATCCGTCGGTGCCGAGCGTTACGTAGCGGCCGCCGACCCACTGGCGGATCTGGTCCGGCACCGCACGCATGTAGTCGGTGGCCGCGACCACCGGACCCTCGCGCCCCTGCAGCATCTGCCGCACGTACGGAACACGCGCGGCCTCCCCGGGATGCAGCCCGTTCCAGCGTTCGCATTCCAGTGCTTCGCGACGCAGTTCACTGAAGCTCGTCACCGACATCACATCCGCCGGTATGCCGTAGTCGTCTTCGAGGATCTTCGCCGCCGCCAGGCATTCGCGCAGGATGGTGCCGGAACCGAGCAGCGTCGCGCGCACCTTGCCGCGGCCGCCGATCTGCAGCAGGTAGCCGCCGCTCAGGATCCCCGCTTCCACACCCGGCGGCATGGCCGGCTGCGGGTAGTTCTCGTTCATCACCGTGATGTAGTAGAAGATGCCTTCCTGCTCGGTGTACATGCGGCGCAGGCCCGCGTGAATGATGACGGCCAGCTCGTACGCGAATGCCGGATCATAGGCAACGCAGTTCGGCACGGTGCTCGCAACCAGCTGGCTGTGACCGTCCTGGTGCTGCAGACCCTCCCCGGCGAGGGTGGTGCGCCCGGCGGTGGCCCCCATCAGGAAGCCGCGCACCTGCATGTCGCCTGCCGCCCAGATGAAATCCCCGACACGCTGAAAACCGAACATCGAGTAGAAGATGTAGAACGGCACCATGTTGATGCCGTGGTTGCTGTAGGCGGTGCCGGCGGCCATCCACGAGCACAGCGATCCCGCCTCGTTGATGCCTTCCTCGATCATCTGGCCTTTCTTGTCCTCGCGGTAGGACATGAGGGTCTCCGCGTCCTGCGGCGTATACAGCTGGCCGACCGAGGAATAGATGCCGATCTGGCGGAACAGCCCCTCCATGCCGAAGGTGCGCGCCTCATCCGGCACGATCGGCACGATGTTGCGACCGATGTTCTTGTCCTTGAGCAGCATGGTGAGCGCGCGCACGAACGCCATGGTGGTGGAGATCTCGCGCTCGCCGGTCCCCTCGAGGAGCGAGGCGAACGCCTCGAGCGGGGGTATGAGGAGGTCCGGCGCGCTGCGGCGCCGGCTCGGCAGGTAACCCCCCAGCGCCGCGCGGCGCTCGTGCAGGTAACGCGCCTCCTCGGTCGTCTCGTCGGGCTTGCGGAACGGCAGACTGTCGAGGTCCTGGTCGGAGACCGGGATGTTGAAGCGGTCGCGGAACACGCGCAGGTCCTCGGCGGAGAGTTTCTTCTGCTGGTGGGCGATCATCTGTCCCTCGCCGCCCTTGCCGAGGCCAAAGCCCTTCACGGTCTTCGCCAGAATCACGGTCGGCTGCCCCTTGTGGCTCGCGGCGGCGGCGTAGGCCGCATACACCTTGCGCGAGTCGTGGCCGCCGCGATTCAGCCGCCAGATCTCCTCGTCGGACATGTTGGCGACCATTGCCTTGAGCTCGGGGTACTTGCCGAAAAAATGCTCGCGCGTGTACGCCCCACCCTTGGCCTTGAAGTTCTGGTACTCGCCGTCGACGCACTCCTCCATCACCCGGCGCAGCAGGCCCTGATGGTCGCGCGCCAGCAGCGGATCCCAGCGCGAACCCCACAGCACCTTGATGACGTTCCAGCCGGCGCCGAGAAAGGCCGCCTCGAGCTCCTGGATGATCTTGCCGTTGCCGCGCACCGGGCCATCGAGCCGCTGCAGGTTGCAGTTGATGACGAAGATGAGGTTGTCGAGTCCCTCGCGCACCGGCATGGTGAGCGCGCCCATAGACTCCGGCTCGTCCATCTCACCGTCGCCGAGGAATGCCCACACCTTCTGATCCGAGGGCTTCACCAGCCCGCGGTGCTCCAGGTAACGGGTGAAGCGCGCCTGGAAAATCGCCATCATGGGACCCAGGCCCATCGACACGGTGGGGAACTGCCAGAAATCAGGCATCAGCCACGGGTGCGGATAGGATGACAGGCCCACACCCGGACCACTTGCCTCCTGGCGGAAGTGCCGCAGCCGCTGCTCGTCGAGACGTCCTTCCAGATACGCGCGCGCGTAGATGCCGGGCGAGGAATGCCCCTGAATGAACACCATGTCACCGGGGTGCCCCTCGGAGGGCGCGCGCCAGAAGTGATTGAAACCCACTTCATACATGGTTGCGGACGAGGCGTAGCTCGCGAGGTGGCCGCCGTACTCGGAGGAGACGCGATTGGCCTGCAGCACCATCGCCAGCGCGTTCCAGCGGATGTAGGCCTCGATACGCCGCTCGAGCGCGCGGTTGCCCGGGTACTCCGGCTCGCGCCCGGTGGGAATGCTGTTGACGTAGGCGGTGTTGGGCTTGAACGGCAGGTAGGCGCCGCTGCGGCGCGTGTAGTCGATCAGCCGCTCGAGCAGGAAGTGCGCGCGCTCCGGGCCGTGAGTCTTGAGCACCGAATCGATCGATTCGAGCCATTCCCGCGTCTCAACGGGATCGAGGTCTTCCAGCTTCGGCGGTTCGGTCATGTGATCAGTCGCGGGTGTCGCCGCGCGCGTGTTGTGCCGGCTCGCGATAGAATGAGTAATGATGGCGAGCAGCGACAGGTAAAGCAAGTGAGCGCCACAGCTCCCGGCGCTCGCGGCGGCGCGCTGGAGCCGCGGGCATGAGCACGCTCGTCATGCGCCGCCCGGACGACTGGCATCTGCACCTGCGCGACGGCGCAGCCCTGCACGCCGTGCTGCCGTTCACCGCGGCGCGCTTCGCGCGCGCCATCGTGATGCCGAACCTGACACCTCCGGTCACGACCACGGAAGCCGCGCTCGCCTACCGCGGCCGCATCCTGGCGGCGCTGCCGCCCGGAGTGCAGTTCGAGCCGCTGATGACGCTGTATCTGACCGACGCCACGCCCGCGGCCGAGGTGGAACGAGCTCGGGCGAGCGGCTGCGTGCTGGGCTGCAAGCTCTATCCCGCCGGCGCCACCACGCATGCCGAGGCGGGAGTCACCGATGTGCGGCGCATCGACGCGGTGCTCGCGCGCATGGCCGAGCTCGGCATGGTGCTGCAGGTGCACGGCGAGGTCACCGACCCGGCGGTCGATGTGTTCGACCGGGAAGCGTCCTTCATCGATGCGGTGCTCGCGCCGCTCGCCGAACGCCACCGCCAGTTGCGCATCGTGTTCGAGCACATCACGACCCGCGACGCCGTGAACTTCGTGCTCACCGGGAGGAGCGGGATCGCCGCGACCGTCACCCCGCAGCACCTGCTGATGAACCGCAACGCGCTGTTCGCCGGCGGCTTGCGCCCGCACCATTACTGCCTGCCGGTGCTCAAGGCGGAGTCCCACCGTGCGGCGCTGCTGAGCGCCGTGGCGGGCGGCAGCCCGCGGCTGTTTCTCGGCACCGACAGCGCGCCGCACGCGCGCCAGGCCAAGGAAGCGCCGCGCGGATGCGCCGGTATCTTCAGCGCACACGCCGGCATCGAGTTGTACGCGGAAGCCTTCGAGGCGGCCGGCGCGCTCGAGCGGCTCGAGGCATTCGCCTCCTGCCACGGCGCCGACTTCTATGGCCTGCCGCGTAACAGCGCAACCATCACCCTGGTGAAGGAGCCGTGGGAAGTGCCGGCACGCTATCCGTTCGGCACCGAGGAGCTGGTGCCGCTGCGCAGCGCCGAGCGCATCGCCTGGCGTCTCGCGCCCTCGAGCGTGGGGGCTGCGCCATGAGCGAGGCGACGCCCGAAGCTCTCGCGCCTCCAGCCGCGGCGGCGGCGCTCATGGTGCGGCGCTTCCGCGGTTACCTGCCGGTGGCCATCGACGTGGAAACCGGCGGCTTTCACGCCACGACCGACGCGCTGCTCGAGATCGCGGCGGTGCTCATCGACATGGACAGCGAGGGGCTGCTGAAACGCGGTGCCACCCATAACTTCCACGTCAAGCCCTTCGAGGGCGGACGGCTCGATCCCGCGGCCCTGTTGATCACCGGCATCGACCCCTTTCACCCGCTGCGTCCGGCGCTGCCCGAGCGTGACGCCCTGCAGAGAGTCTTCCGCGAGATTCGCCACGCGGTGCGTGCCTATGGCTGCCGTCGTGCGATCCTGGTTGGCCACAACGCCGCCTTTGATCTGGGGTTCCTCAACGCCGCGGTCGCGCGCGCGCAGGTGAAGCGCAATCCGTTTCATCCGTTCTCGTGCTTCGATACCGCGACTCTGGCCGGGGCGGCACTCGGGCAGACCGTGCTCGCCAAGGCGGTCACGGTGGCGGGACTGGAGTGGGACGCGGGCAGCGCCCACAACGCCCGCTACGACGCGCAGCGCAGCGCCGATATCTTCTGTCTGGTGTGCAACCGTCTGCGCGACAGCCACCAGGCCGCCGAGGAGCGCGCGCGCGAACTCGGGTGGTCGAACGTGGCGGCCGATCCGGGCGCCGAGGAGCCGCCGCTGGAGGCGGAGGTTCCGCCGCTTTAGGTCAGCCCCGGGGGCTTACGCGCTCATCGCGCCGCGCTCACTTCGCCGCGCCGGCCTCGGCCAGGAGCTTCTTCAGTTCGCCGCTCTTGTACATCTCGAGCGCGATGTCGCAGCCGCCGATCAGCTCGCCCTTGACGTACAGCTGCGGGTAAGTGGGCCAGTTGGAGAGGCGCTTGAGCGCCTCGCGCATTTCCGGCTCTTCGAAAATGTTGACGTAGCTGAACTCGGCGCCGACGGCGCGCAGCGCGGCGACCGTCTGCGCGGAAAAGCCGCATTGCGGAAAGTCCGGAGTGCCCTTCATGAACAGCACCACGGGGCTCGAGCCCAGTTCCGCCTTGATCCGCTCCACGACATCCATTGCAAACTACCTCTTCAGTTTCTGCCGCTCGGCCAGCTCGGCCAGCAGACGCCATTGTTCGTCCGCGCTCATCGAGAGCCAGCGCCCGATCTCCTCACCGGTGCGCAGACAGCCGATGCACAAGCCCTGCGCATCGAGGGTGCACACGTTGATGCACGGGGATGGTGGACGCTCCTCGAGCTTAAGCGAGCGTGGCTTCACCCGCATTCACCATTCACCCTTCACCATTCCGGCGGTGCGTGCCGCCCCGAGCGTGTCGGCCATTACCGGCGTGCGTTGAATTATGGGGGTGCCTCGCCTATTCTTCAAACGCCTCGGGAGCAGACCACTCCAGTAGAAACAATAACTTGGAGATCTAAAGCCATGAATCCCCTCAACAACCACCGCCACTCGCTGGTCCTCGGCATCGTTCTTGCGCTGGTCCTGACGGTGCTGATCGGCGGCTTTCACTTCAACTCGCTCGGGTTGGCGCGCTGGTTTCACATTGTCGCGGGCGTGTTCTGGATCGGGCTGCTGTACTACTTCAACGTGGCCCAGACCCCCGCCCTGGCGGATGCCGCCGCCGACAAGGGTGGCCCGGGCGGCGCCGGCATCACCAAGTACGTGGCCCCGCGGGCGTTGTTCTGGTTCCGCTGGGGGGCGCTCGCGACCTGGCTGGGGGGCGCGTGGCTGCTGGGACCGAAGTTCGTCGGTGCCTTTACGCTCGGCGCGGGCCTTGATGATCCGACGCACTACTTTCTGATCATCGGCATCGGCGCGTGGCTCGGCACCATCATGCTGTTCAACGTCTGGGCGCTGATCTGGCCGAACCAGAAGAAGATCCTCGGTGTGGTCGCCGCCACCGACGAGCAGAAGGCGCGCGCACGCAAGGTGGCCGGCATGGCCTCACGCGTGAACTTCGTGCTGTCGATCCCGATGCTCATGTGCATGGCCTCGGCGAGCCACGGCCTGCCGTTCCTTTCTTAGTGCCCGAGCTCCCCGCCGATCTCGGTGCCCAGGTCGACGCGGCGCTGCGCGAGGACATCGGCAGCGGCGACGTGACCGCGACGCTCGTGCCCGCGGGCCAGAGCGTGCGCGGCGGCGTCATCACGCGTGAGGAGGCGGTGCTGTGCGGGCGCGCGTGGGCGGAGGAAACCTTCCGGCGCCTGGACCCGCACGTGCGCCTCAGCTGGCATGCCGCCGACGGCGAGCGCCTGGTCGCCAATCAGGCGATCTTCGAGATCGCAGGTCCCGCGCGTGCGGTGCTCAGCGGTGAGCGCACCGCGCTCAACTTCCTGCAGCTGCTGTCGGGGACCGCGACCGCCACCCGTGGCTTCGTGGACGCGGTCGCAGGCACGCCCTGCCGCATCCTCGACACGCGCAAGACGCTCCCCGGACTGCGCACCGCACAGAAGTACGCGGTACGCTGCGGCGGTGGCGACAATCACCGTATGGGGCTGTACGACCGGGTGCTCATCAAGGAAAACCACATCGCGGCGGCCGGCTCGCTCAGCGGCGCGATCGAGGCTGCACGACGCAGCGCCCCCGGACTCACCGTCGAGGTCGAAGTCGAATCCCCGGCTGAACTCGAGGAGGCGCTCAACGCCCGGCCGGATATCATCATGCTGGATGACTTCGGCCCGGCAGACCTGCAGGCCGCGGTGAGACTCAACCGGGCGCGCGGCCGGCCGGTGAAGCTCGAGGCCTCAGGCAGCGTGTCGCTCGAGACGGTGCGCGCGATCGCCCTGACCGGGGTGGACTACATCTCGGTCGGCGCACTGACCAAGCACGTGCGGGCGGTGGATCTGTCAATGCGGCTGGAGTTCAACCCATGATCACGCGACTGTCGTTGATGCGCGCGGCGCCCTGGGGCGTCGTGCTTGGAATGACTGCGCTGGCACACGCCCAGGCCGTGGACCGCCCTGAGGTCCCCGAGCCGATCAAGGCCCCACCGGGGGAGCAAGTCGTGCTGCGGGCACACGCCTCGGGCGCGCAGATCTACGTCTGCGGGCGAGGCTCAGACGGCAAGCCACAGTGGACGCTCAAGGCGCCGCAAGCCGAGCTTTGGGATGAGAAGCGAGCGCTCATCTGCCATCACTACGCCGGACCCTCCTGGCGGCACAACGATGGGAGCGAAGTCACCGGCAAGGCGCTGGCTCGAGTCGAGTCCCCGGATGCAGACTCTATCCCGTGGCTGTTGGTGGTCGCGACCGGCCATGCCGGCAACGGCGTGTTCGCCCGCGTCACGAGCATCCAGCGAATCAACACCAAGGGCGGACAGCCGCCGCCCGCTGCGACCTGCGACCCCAAGAAGGGAAAAGAGGCCCGCAGCCCTTACACCGCCGACTATTATTTCTACGCCCCGGCCAGGAACTGACCGGGGAAGCTGGCTGCGGGCGGCGCGTCCCGAACGCAAACGAGCCGGACGCCGCCCAGGGGTGGCTCGCGGAGCGGCGCGACTTCAGGCGACCGCGGACTTCAACACGCGCTGCGGCTGCGCGACGCCGTAGCCCTGCGCGTAATCGACGCCCAGGCTGGTGAGCATCTGGATGATCTCGGCGTTCTCGGCGAACTCGGCAATGGTCTGCTTGCCGGTGAGGTGCCCGATCTCGTTGATCGAGCGCACCATTTCGCGGTCGATCGGATCGCGCAGGATCTCGCGCACGAAGCTGCCGTCGATCTTGAGGTAATCGACCGGGAAGTGCTTGAGGTAGCCGAACGAGGACAGCCCGGTGCCGAAATCATCGAGCGCGAACTTGCAGCCGAGCTCCTTGAGCGCCTGGATGAAGCGGTTCGCCTGCGAAAAGCTCGCCACCGCCGCGGTCTCGGTGATCTCGAAGCAGATCTTCGAGCCGTCGAGCCCGCTCTTATGGAACTGGTCGATGACGAACGGCAGGAACTTGTCATCCCCCAGGCTCTGTCCCGAGAGGTTGATGGAGCACTGAAAGAGGTTCTCGCGCTCGTCGGAATCGGACACCAGCCAGCGGAACGCATTCTCGATCACCCAGCGATCGATCGCCGGGGTGATGCCGTAGCGCTCGGCCGCGGCGATGAAGTCGTTGGGCGCGACGATGCGCCCGCCCTCGTCCTTCAAGCGCAGCAGCAGCTCGTAGTGCGCGCCGACCTCGACCCGCTGCAGCGGCTGGATCGCCATGCGGTACAGCTCGAAGCGCCCTTCCTCGAGCGCCGCGTTGATGCGCGCCGCCCACTGCATCTCGCGCCGCCGGCGCATGAGCTCGATGTCGTTTTCCGCGAAGCTGTGGACGCGGTTGCGACCGCCCTCCTTGGCGGCGCCGCAGGCGCTGTCGGCCGCCGACAGGATCGAGGCGACATCCTCGTTGTCGGCGGTGATCGGCACGACACCGATGCTGGCGCCCAGGCGAAACACCCGGTCCTCCCAGGTGAAGCGGAAATTGCGCACGCCCTCGCGCAGCGTCTCTGCGGTGCGCATCGCCTCGTCCAGCGAGCAGCTCTCCAGCAGGATCCCGAACTCGTCCCCGCCGAGGCGCGACAGGGTGTCGCGCCAGCGGACCTTGGACTTCAGCAGCGCGCCCACCTGCCCGAGGAGCGCGTCGCCGGCGCTGTGACCGCAGGTGTCGTTGACGATCTTGAACTGATCGATGTCGAGATAGCACAGCGCGTAGGAAGCCTCGCGCGCCTTGGCGCTCTTCAGCGCCCGCTCCATGCGGCTCTCGAACTCGCGCCGGTTCACCAGCCCGGTGAGCAGGTCGTGGCTCGCGTGGTAGGAGAGGCGGCGGTTGAGCTCGCGCGACTCGCTGACGTCGTGGAACACCAGTACGCCCCCGGCCACGTGGCCGGAACCGTCGCGGATCGGCGCGGCAGTGCTCTCGACGTACAGCTCGTTGCCATCGCGCCGGATGAGCAGCATCGGGCGCACTGACTTGATGGGCCGCATGCGGCGCACGGAAACGTTCAGCGGGTTCTCGAGCGGCTCGCAGGTCTCCTCGTGGAAGGCGCGGAAGATCTCCTCCACCGGCCGGCCCATCGCATCCTCGAGACGCCAGCCGGTCAGCTCCTCGGCCACCGGGTTGATGTAGTCGATGGTCGAGCTGGCATCGGTGGTGATGACGCCGTCGCCGATCGACTGCAGCGTGATCTGCGCGCTCTCCTTCTCGCGGAACAGCGCCTCCTCGTAGAGTTTGCGCTCGGTGATGTCGAATTCCACGCCCACCAGGCGCAGCAGGCGCCCGTGCTTGTCGACGCGCGCGGTGGCGCGGCTGATGACCCAGCGCCACTCGCCGTTGCGGTGGCGCATGCG
>Ga0210394_10003155_pt1 | contig 21216 bp, 14 predicted proteins | sample IncBWC12MmetaG_FD_160121 | JGI IMG/M metagenome (GOLD analysis project Ga0210394, IMG submission 160121) | Forest soil microbial communities from Barre Woods Harvard Forest LTER site, Petersham, Massachusetts, United States - Inc-BW-C-12-M | ecosystem: Environmental > Terrestrial > Soil >...
CGTTCTCTCGGTCCTAGCCCTGGCCTCCATTGCCGACGGACAGACGCCCTCAATCTTCGGTACAGAGAGTTCGAACGCCGGTGCGGGGAGGTTGGCCTACGGCGTCGATGCGGGATTGGGGGAAACGGATAACGTCTCGCTCGCGCCCGTCATTAAGGTCAGTCAAACCATTGCGACGGTCGATGCGGACTTCGACATCAAGCGTCAATCCTCGCGTTTGGACGTCGACGCCAAGGGAAATTTCGCCGACTACGACTACTTGCAGGGAGCGTACGGCAATCAATTACTCGGCCGCTTCGACGGCGTGGCGCATTTGGCGCTGATCCCGCAGCGGCTCACGTGGGTTCTAGCGGATGATTTTGGGCAGGCGGCGCTGGATCCATTCGTGCCGACGACGCCCGGAAACATCGAGGACATCAACTATGTGAGCACGGGACCGGACTTGGCGATGCGCGTGGGCGGCACCGGCTTCTTGGACGGCAGCGTGCGTATTGCGCGCGCGACCTATCAAACCAGTCCGTTCAACAGCAATCGCGTGTTGGGCAGCCTGGCTGCGGGCCTGCAGCTATCGGCCCGCTCGAGCGTCTCGCTGAATGGCGTCGCCGAACGGGTCCTGTTCGACAATACCGTGGTCAACGGTGATTTTAACCGCACCAGCGGCTATGTTCGCTACGAGGTTCAGGGAGCCCGTACGAACCTTTCTGTGGATCTAGGCGCCACCAAAATCAGTCAGAACGCTTCGGCGGGCACGAGCATCGTCGTTGTCAGTCCGAGCGGTTCGTCGATCACTGAACCCGTGACGATTCCGCAGAGCGCCTATTCGACCACGGGTCCGCTGGCCAGAATTGCAGTGAGTCGCACGCTTTCGTCATCAACCAGTCTGACGGTGTCCGGCGGCCGCGAGTTGACCGACGGCACTTCAAGTTTCGGCAATATTCAAAGCGGAGCAATCGGGGTCGTGGGCACCGTTCCCGCGTTGCTGACCTCGAGCAGCTATACGAGTGATTTCGGCTCGGTCCTGTGGAAGTTTGCGCGAAACCGCACCACGATCGGAGTCAGTGGACACTGGGGCAAAGACGTCTATATCAGCCAGCCGCAATTCGACGTAACTCGAGTCGGCGGCGAAGTCAACGTGGAACGAAAATTATCTCGCGCGTTCGCCCTACAGGTGCTGGGGCGCTACTACAGGAACGATTACCCCAACGCCACCGTACAAACTTTAAACGGGGGCAGTCCGAAGTATGACGACGAAATAGTCGCGGCCATGGTGAGCTGGCGCTATGGCCGGGCGCTCGAAGTGCGGTTACGCGCCGAACATACTTCGCACAATACCCCTGGTCTCGACCAAGGCTACCGGGAGAACCGCGCGTTCCTCACGATTGGCTACCGGCCGCGGACGCAGGATTCGATCGACACTTTGAGTCCGATCGACAGCACCGAAAGTTCCTCGCGGTAACCCGTCCGGGTCAAGGCAGTCACCCGGTCGAGATGTCTATTTCGCAGTTTTCTTGGCTAGGCGACCGCGCAATACGGCCAAGCTCCCTGCCAACAAGGTTAGTGCGGCCATCGCCGAGGCGGGATCGATTTCTGGGGCTCGTGCCACTATGTCAGTGGCCGATATTGCGGTGGCGGAGACCACGCCGGCGACTGACATTAGCGCCAATGCTGCAGCAAATTTTCTAACCATTATGAATTCCTCGATCAGAGTCAGGAGAGGGCGAGAAAATAGTATCAGACGGCGCTCGATCGGCAACTTGAAAGTGTGAAAAGCCGCACGCTGTAGCACTTCGCACAGCAATATGTTACATCGCCACGGGGCCGGCGGCGGCCTACCATAGCTGCCATTGATTTCCCCCGAGGACGGCGGCCGCAACCAACGCGTTGCTGGTGGCGTGGGCGGCCACCGCCTCGCCGATCTGTCCGCGTCGCATGACAAGCAAGCCGAACACGACCCCCGCTACAATTCCGGGCAGCCACAGGGCGCCGTGCGCGAAGCCGAAGAGGATTGCGGTTGCCGCCAATGCGGGCCAGCGCACGGACTGGAAAGGGACCGCTTCGAAATCCGCCTTGCTCAGTCGGCGCATCAGATAGCCGCGATAGGCCAGTTCTTCCGCGATCGGCACGATCAGCACACCGCCCGCCAATCGACTTACAATCCACACGCTGCGCAGGCTGGGAGGCAAGGCCGCTAGTTTTTCGGGTGTCCCAGCAACATGCAGCTGCAAGTGCGCGCAACCGATCCATAGCAGAAAAACGATGATGCCAAAGGCGGGCCCCCGCCAACTCCAACCCCACTCGAGGGCGGCCAGACTGCGTCGATAATGCATGAGCATCCAAAGTCCCGCCACGACGCGCAGCGGATACAGGAACTCGAAGTCGCTCGAAAGGGCGCGAGTCACGGCGCCGGCCGCAAGGATGGCCAGCATTGGCATAAGGTAGGCTGCGGTGGCGTTGTGTGTCGCGGCAGACACGTCTGCTACGCTGGCCGTTCGATTCAGCCACGCACTGCGCCGGCTGAAAAGAACCAATGCACAGGCCACCGCATTGAACGCAATCCAGCCCGCCTGCGAGTGAAAACCATACACGGCGACATCGGGAAAGCCGGCATCTCCGATCAGCATGAGCGCGGCGATGCGCAACACGTTGAGTGCAAAGATGGCCACAATGCTCGCCGGGATCAGCAAAAGCGCGCGCGGGAAGATGTACTCGCGGCGAAAGTAGAGCAGCCATGCACTGGAGAAGGCCAGCATCAGACCCACTCCTTCGAGGCCCGAGCACACGTCGGCGATCTGTACGGCGAAACGGCCGCTGCTGAGCACCCGAGTGGCAGCGTCAGCGGTCAGCGTCGGAAGAATGGGTGTGAGCAATCGCCTCACTAGATCGAAGGTCAACGCTGCGGTTGGGTCCCACAGCGATTGTGCCGATTGCATGGCGGCGGTGCCGAGTAGTGCGGCGATGGCCGCATACCACCAGATCACGCCGAGCGCCCGCACCGCATCCAACCAGAGGGCGCCGGGCGCCATGGCGCAAAGGGCAGCTACCACCGCGGTGCATCCGACCACGATCCAGAGAGCGACGACGCCGGCGAGTGTCAGATCGTTCGGCGTGTAGCGATACAAAACGAAGCTCAATGGCACGAGAACGGCGATGAGGAGGAGGTGCAGCACCAGCCAGCCGATACGCAGCGGCGCCGCCCGCAGCGCCGCCTGCGCCGCCTTAACACCCTGTCCGCCACGAACGTAGGCAAACAAAGCGACGGCTGCCGTCAGGGCGACGAAAAAACGAAAGCCCCAGTGCTGGGCGACCCGCAGAACGGCGCCGAGCCCCTGTGCGGTCTGAGCGGCATCAAAATCCACGAACCGATTGAGGAAGATTTTCTCGGCAAGAAATGCCGCCGCCAGAATTGCGATGCGTACCGGCAGCCCGATTCGAGATTCGCGAACCGCCGCCGCTGCCTCGTTCACGACACCGCGCGATGTCTTTGCTTGTTGACGGCCGGTCCGGCAGCCTCGAATTCGACTGGAACCTGCCGCAACACAGGTCTGAATAGATGGTACAGACGCGCCCCCCACCTACGTATGGGCCACGGCTCGAGCATGAGCTCGTGGACGAGCCGCGGTTCTTCCCATGGGATGTCATGGTAACTCGAGTCTAGATGCGGGCTTTGCGCGGCGATCTTGGTGAACGCCTGGGGGAATAGGGCAATCGTACCCGGCCGAATGGGGTGCGAAGGACAGCCCGGGGATTCGCCTTTCAAATCGGCACACAAGGCGGCCGCGAGACTTCCCTGTCCGGCAAACTCCAAGTGCCCCAATTGCGTGCAGCGGGGATTCATCTCGATCAGATAGGGATTTCCGGTAGCGGCTTCGATCATGAAATCCAAACCGCAGAAACCGCTCAAATGCAGCTTCGCTGCGAGCAGTTCGCCGGCCAGCGCCATACGCCGATCGTTGGTGGGACGAATGATTGTCGCCGCTCCGGTTGGGCCGTCTGACGCGACGACCAGCGCCGATCCTTGAGAAATGATGGCACCGTCTCGGCACACGATCAGGGAATTCGCGGGACGCCCGGCGATGAATCCCTGGATAGTGACTTCACGGCCGCCACAGCTTGATCTCATCCATGTTGCCAGCGGATCGCGGTCGATCGCAAAGCGCTTCCATGCGTGGGCGGCCGTTGGGCGCATGCTCAACTCGCGCCACGCCGCCAATGACTCATCGAGCGAGCGAGAGATGCGTACGCCGTTTCCGCCGGATTGCCCGTCCACCTTCAACACGCTGATCGATTCGTTGTTCTGGTGCCAGTCCACAAGGTCTTGCGCGCAGCCCACTCTAACGGTTTTCGGCACGCGTATGCCTAAACTTGCCGCCGTATTTAACAATTGGAAGCGACTGGCAACCACCTCATAGCCGTCCGGCGAGCCGATGGAACATTCGATTAGGTCTCTCATCGCGGGTTCTCGGCGATGCAGCTCGTGCAGCTGCGCGACGACGCCGTCATCGCAGGGTATGACTATGTCTGGGAGCCATTCGCTGATGCAGCGGCGAAGGCAGGACAGCGAACCGATGCCGCGATAGCGACGGATGTACTCGATTCCCGAAATAAACTTAAGCGGGTGGCCCGAAGGATAAACGGCGCCGACGCGGCATCCACCGCGAACCAAGGCAATCGCCAAGCGCGCCGACGATGGCCACCACTTCGCCGCGACTATCAGGACTGACGGCCGACGATCGGTCAAAACATACGACTCCGGTAAAATGGCTGTAATAATACGCGCGAATTGATGTTCTGGTCGTCGACTGAGTCACGAGTTACATAATGTCAGAGTTGCTGTCGGTGAGAAGCGACAGGTGCAAGATCGACCCAATTGTGCAGCTTTGGTGAGCGTCGCCGAGTTCGATGGTAAGGTTGACGCACATTGAATCCTTGGAGTTTTCTTTGAGTCGCAATGCTACGGATACGATCATCATAGGCGCGGGTCCCTACGGTTTGTCGCTCGCCGCACACCTGCGAAGTACGGGGCGAAGCTTTCGGATATTTGGCGCACCGATGGATTTTTGGTCGAAGCACATGCCCCGCGGCATGTTTCTCAAGTCCGAGGGATTCGCGTCGGATCTCTTCGCTCCCGACAATAAGCTCACCTTGAAGGCCTATTGCGCTGAAAATGCGGTTCCGTACCGGGAAATCGGCCTGCCGGTGCCTCTCGACACTTTTATCGCGTACGGACTGGAGTTCCAGCGGCGCCACGTTCCAGAATTGGAAAATTTACAAATAGCGGCGCTTGCGCGCAGGGCGGCAGGATTCGAGCTTAGAACGGAGACAGGTGAAACCGTCGGTGCGCGTCGCGTGGTAGTTGCCGTCGGCATCATGAATTTCGCGTATGTGCCGCCCGTGCTCGCAGATTTGTCCGACGCATGGGTTAGTCATAGTTGCCGGCACAGTGATCTGAGCGGCTTTCGAGGCCGCAGCGTAGCAGTGCTCGGTGCGGGAGCGTCGGCGGTGGACATGGCGGCGTTGCTGCTCGAGGCTGGGGTTAACGTCCAACTCCTCGCGCGCCGAAGCGCCATTGAGTTTCACAGCGTTCCCGTTGAACTGCGTTCCCTGATTCAATCGCTGAAGGCGCCGCGCTCGGGTCTGGGTACTGGCTGGCGTTCGCGGCTGTGTACCGACGCCCCGCTGGTATTTCACGCGATGCCGCAATCGTTCCGCTTTCGCGTAGTCGAGCGTCACTTAGGTCCGGCGCCCGGCTGGTTCGTCCGTGACGCGGTTGTCGGCCGTCTGCCCATGCATTTGAGCGCAACGATAACCAGCGCCCGAGTCGTCGATGAACGAGTCCGGTTAGTGTACAGCCAGCCCAACGCTGGTGAAACGCAGATTGATGTCGACCATGTGATTGCTGCCACGGGTTATCGAGTCGACCTTGCTCGGATTCCGTTCATCGAGCAAAGTCTGCAAGCCGAATTGAAGAATGCTGACGGCACGCCGGTTCTCAACCGTCACTTCGAGTCATCCGTGCGCGGCCTTTATTTTATCGGCGCGGCTGCCGCCAACAGTTTCGGGCCACTCCTGCGCTTCGCTTATGGCGCAAAATTCGCGGCGCAGCGGGTGGCGTCACGGTTGGCCAATTCCTGACATGCGGCCACGCCGGCTGTTTTGTAAGGGGATATGCGCCAACGGCGGGAACAGGTAGACTCGCAATGATTGCATTGCGGTGGAACCGCTGCCGCTCGAGCTGCTAATGACCGCCGCATTCCTGCATTGCACATGAGCGTAGATTTCATCGAAAAAACGATGCATTTTGAGGCCAGTGCGAGCCGCTGTGCCTCGACTGGCGTGGTGGTCATCGGACGCAACGAGGGTGAGCGGCTGAAGCGTTGCCTACAGTCGATCAGCGGCTTCATCGACCGTGTGGTTTACGTTGATTCAGGATCGACCGACGACTCGGTCGCATTTGTCAAGAGCCTCGGCGCTGACGTCGTGGAACTCGATATGGCTACTCCGTTTACCGCGGCGCGCGCGAGAAATGAGGGATCAAAAAAGCTGCTCAAAAGATTGCCAACGCTCAATTATGTATTTTTCGTCGACGGTGATTGTGAGGTCGTCAAGGATTGGCCGGAGAAGGCGACGCGGTTTCTGGATGAGCACCCGGATGTGGCCGTCGTTTGGGGACGCAGGCGTGAGCGCTTTCCCGAGCGATCTCTGTACAACATGCTTTGCGATATAGAGTGGTCGGATTTTCCGATCGGCGAAATCAAAGCGTGCGGCGGCGATATCGTGATGCGCGCAAGCGCGTTTCGGCAAGTCGCAGGCTATCGGCCCGACCTCATTTGCGGCGAGGAACCCGAGATGTGCGTCCGTCTGCGTCAGGCGGGCTGGCTCATCTGGCGGCTCGGCGAAGAAATGACGTTGCACGATGCGGCCATATATCACTTTGGCCAGTGGTGGAGACGAATGGTTCGCGGCGGATATGGATTCGCTTTGGGCGCGGAATTGCATGGCGCTCCGCCCGAGCGACATTGGGTATCTGAGTCGCGACGGATCTGGATTTGGAGCCTGGTAGTGCCCTTGACGGTGGGGGCAATGGCGCTTGTCATCAAATGGTGGGCTCTGCTTCTGCTTATAGTCTATCCGCTGCAGGTCATTAGACTCGCCCTACGCGGAAAACGTACGCGGCGCGAGAATTGGTGGTATGCCGTTGCGCTGGTTCTCGGTAAATTTCCGGAATTGCTTGGTCAGTGCAAATTCATGTTGGATCGGTACCGCCGCGCCAAATCGGGGCTCATTGAGTACAAGTAGCGCGGTGGCGTCGGCCAGCGAAGCACGGTAGGCTGACCTCTATCGATCAAGTTAATGGAACCAACGATGCTAAGAGCTGCAATTATCGGGCTCGGAAAAATGGGTTTGTCCCATCAATCCATGGTCAATGTACACCCTCAACTAAAATTGATTTCCGTGTGCGACTCGTCGGGCTACGTGCTCGACGTACTTTCCAAGTACACCCGTGTCAAGACTTATACGGATTACAAGAAAATGCTCGCCGCGGAGCAGTTGGACTGCGTTTTCGTCGCCACCCCTTCGAGATATCACGCGGAAATAGTTGCAGCCGCTCTCGAGCGCAATTTGCACGTATTTTGCGAGAAGCCATTCGCCCTCGATCCGGGAATCGGCTACGGGCTCGCCGATACGGCCGAGCGCAAGAAGCTTGTCAATCAGGTCGGGTATCACTACCGGTTCGTCGCGACTTTCAATGAAACCAAGCGATTGCTCGAGCAAAATCTCATCGGGGAACTGCATCACGTGCGCGCGGAGGCATACGGTCCGGTGGTATTACGGCCTAAGGGTGCTACCTGGCGCTCGCAGAAAAGCGAGGGCGGCGGGTGTCTGTTCGACTATTCTTGCCATGCAATCGACTTGCTGAACTATCTGGTCGGCCGACCGATCGCCGTCTCCGGGTCCGTCCTTAACAGCGTGTTTTCAAATGACGTTGACGATGAAATTTACTCCACCTTCCAGTTTTCCAAGGGACTGTATGGTCAATTGGCAACCAATTGGAGCGACGAGAGCTTTCGCAAGATGTCCGTGAAACTGAGCCTCTGGGGCAGCAACGGCCGTATCAATGTCGACCGGCAGGAACTCCAAGTCTACGTCCGTTCGCCGCGGCCCGAGGAGGCGGGGTTCGGGGCAGGATGGACCGTCAGGTACACGACGGAACTGACAAAGCCAGTCTGGTTCTACGTACGCGGGGAAGAATATTCCGCGCAAATTGACCATTTCGTCCAGTGCATAAAAACCGGCGGCGTGGCGCTCAGCAACTTTCGCAGCGCCAGCGACACGTCGCTCGTTGCAGACAGGATGCGTGCCGACGCGGACAAGTCGCGCACGCCGGTCGAGGTGAATGGCGTGGAAAGCGTGAAAGGCGGCGGAGATTTATCTGGCTCGCGGCCGGCCAAATCGTTGGTGCGGTCACTGCTGGATCGCATAGGAATGGGACAGATTAACAATGGATAGGGTCTTATTCGGCGACAATCAGTTCTTCGGTGTGAATCACATGTCGGAGGAAAAGGCGCGCGCGCAGTCCATGCGCTTTCAAGATATAGCGGCGGTCATCGAAGTCCTCGAGGATGCGTACGCGGAGGGCATAAGGACATTCATGTGCACGACGCATGAACGAATCGCCGAGGTTTGCGATCATTTTCGCCGCCACGCCGAGAAATACCCGGGATTCAAATTTTATCCCTGCCTGCCGTACGCCCACAAATACGCCAATGCCGCCGCGGAACTCGGTGTGCTGGGGGCGGTCCGCAGCTTTCTGCCGCAGGAAAATGCCCTGGGCGCCCTACTCAAGGGCGGGATGTCGCTGGCGCGAAAAGATGTGGAGGGGCTTGCGGGTCTGCTAATCGACGCGGAGATGAAGATGTTCGCCGGGGTTGAGACACCAATAATTTTCCTACAGAACGTCGCGACCGATTTCCTGCTTGGGCTCGGTTTCGACGACGCCTTCAAGATATTCAATGACCACGTACGTGAGCGCTATGCCGCGGAACCTGGTTTTATCACCATGAATGCGCCATTCCTGCTCGAGAAACTGGAAAAGATGGGGCTCAAAAATCCCATCATATGCGCCAACGTCAATAAGATCGCGTTTCGAATGTGCGGCGGACTCGAGGCCTATGAAGCGATGATCGTCCAGAACCGATGCCGCCTGATTGCAATGTCGGTTTTCGCGAGCGGAGCATTGCCCCCCCAGGAGGCGCTGGATTATGTGTGCAAATTTCCGCAGATAAAGGCAATCGTGTTCGGGGCTTCCAGCCGTCGTAATATTGCCCATACGAAGCACTTGATCGAGCGGCGGACGCTGTCAGGATCACCGGTGGCGGCGGAGCCGACGCCGAGACAATAATGAGCAAATTACAAGACGTTTCACCAGCACTATTGATGCGTCGTGTTGACCACGCGAATTCCCGGCAATTTGCATCAGCGGGTATTGTGAATGCAAGGGGATGATCTTCGCCCCCTGTCGCTGGTGAAGGCTGCCCGGGAACTCTTGATTCCCGGATCTGATATCGAAGCGATCGAGCGTGTAGCTACGCGTCTGAAAGACGTCGAAATTTCCGGTCTGGCGAACCTGAAGCCGCTAAATGTTCAGATCATCGCCAACATCACTTCAGATTACCTGTGCGACTACGTGAGGCTGATGTTCGTTCGCAGCGGCTTCGCAGCAACGGTTCAACCGGGACACTACGGCGGCCTGGTAAGAGATCTGCTGGGAGAAGTGGATCTGAACGCATCACCAGGTAATGCCGCGGTCGTCATGTTCACGCATCGGGATATTCAATATCCGCCGCCGCTCGGTATTGACGCCAAGGAGGCCCGTGAGCTCGTGAACCGGGAGGTAACCTTCTGGACCTCGTTGCTCGAACGAAGCAAGATCCCCACTGTAGTCGTGTCGTTTGATCTTCCACCCCGCCGCATGCTCGATGAGCAGGATGGACTCACGCCGGGAGGGCTCGGCTGGCACGTTAGGATGACCAATCTAGAAATTGCGACGCGGCTATCATCGACGACCAGCCTGATAGATGCCGAGGCACTGCAGTACCGCGTCGGTGCCACTCAGTGGTACGACGAACGCCTGTATCACCTCTGTAAGCAGCCATATACAATGGAGGCACTGCCCGAAATCGCGCATACGATCGTGGCGGCGATGACGGGTTTGCTGGGCGGCGGTCGCAAGGTGCTGGTGCTTGATCTCGACAACACCCTTTGGGGCGGTGTGGTCGGCGACGACGGGCTGCAAACCCTGGAACTCGGCTCCGAAACGGCCGAAGGCGAGGCCTTTGTCGCATTTCAGTCGTATGTCCGGGATCTGTCGCGCCGCGGGATCGTTCTCGCTGTTTGTTCGAAGAACCGCGAAGAGGTCGCGCGGGCTCCCTTTCGCGAACATTCAGGCATGGTTCTCAAGGAAGAAGACATTTCTTGCTTCGTCGCAAATTTTCAGGACAAGGCGACAAACCTACGTCATATCGCACGGGCACTGAATCTGGGACTCGATAGCTTCGTGTTCGTCGACGACAATCCAGTGGAACGCGAGCTAATTCGTGCGGAGCTGCCGGAAGTCCTGGTTGTAGAACTGCCCGACGAACCTGCTTACTACGAGCGCGCAGTTGAGGCTTCCAAGGCGTTTCCGCTGCGCAGCCTCACCCGGGAGGATCTGGGACGCGTGGCCTCGTATCGCGCTATCGCGGCGGTACAGGAGGCATCGTCGTCCGCAACCGACATGGATCAATTCCTCCGCGGCCTGTCTCCGGTGGCTCACGTCGAGAAAATTGATGGAAGTACAGTCGACCGCGTTGTTCAACTTATCCGCAAAACCAATCAATTCAAGCTCAATTTGACCAGCTTTCAAGAGGCGGAAATATTGGAGGCGGCTGGTGATATCATCGCGCTTCGGCTGGTGGACCGATTACAGGACTATGGCATCGTTGCCGTTGCCGTTGCCAAACCTGTTGAGAGAGCACTGCGCATCTTGAATTGGGTGATGAGCTGCCGCGTGTTCGGCCGACGTCTCGAAAATGTGATGCTGGACATGTTGTGTGAGCATGCCCAGAGCCGACAATGCGACACACTTGAAGCCGGCTACACACCTACCGAGAAGAATGTGATCCTCCCTGAGATCCTGTGCCGCCTGGGATTCGAAACGGCGGACGCTTCAGATGTCTACCATCGGTCAGTCCATCCCTTGTCCGGGGAACCACACTACATGTCGATCATCGACAGGCGAATAAAACATGAGTGAACTCACCCGCGCGGAAATACAGTCCGATCTTCAGGAGATATTTCGCCGAATATTCAATAATGAGGATCTGGTCTTGTCCGATTCCACGACCTCCGCCGAAATTCCTGGCTGGGACAGTCTGCAGCAAATCAAAATCATCCTTGCCTGCGAAAAGAAACTGAATATCCGCCTTCGCGCGCGCGATATCAATGCGCTGGAGAACATGGGCGAAATGATCGATCACCTCATCGCAGCCGTCAACAAAGCTTCGCGCAAGTAACAGTCGTAAAAGTGCTATTCACCGACCCGGTCTTCATATTTGCATTCCTTCCGATTTCGCTAGTGCTGTTCCATCTGGCGCGGCGCTATAGGAGCGGAAAATTCGCAATCTGGTTCCTGCTGGTAGCGTCGGCTTTCTTTTACGGCTATTGGAGCGTCAAATATCTGGCGCTGCTCTTGAGTCAGATTCTCATCAATTATTTGTTTGCCCAACAGCTGGGCCGTTCGCAGAGCAAGCGTCTCCTGTGGCTTGCCATCGGCGTCAACCTTCTGCTGTTGGGATACTTCAAGTACAGAAATTTCTTCCTCGAGAATCTTTCTATTTTGACCGGATGGCAGTTCCATCTTGCGGCGCTCTTCGTACCCCTTGGGATTTCATTTCATACATTTCAACAGATCACCTATCTTACGGACGTGGCGGACGGTGAAGAAGACGTTCCGCCGCTGCCTCAGTACATTTTGTTTGTAATGTTCTTCCCTCAATTGATTGCGGGACCCATCGTCTTGCATCGTGAGATGGGGCGACAATTAGCGTCGCTCGCGGAGAATAGGTTGCTGCACGGGAATTCATTTGGACCGGGGTTTACAGTATTTTGCTTTGGCCTGTTCAAAAAGGTGTGTCTCGCCGACAACCTTGCCAATTTTGTGGACACCACATTCCAGTGGCCGCTGCACTTGCAGTTTCTGGAGGCGTGGTTCGCGGCCGTCGGCTATGCGCTGCAGTTATATTTTGATTTCTCCGGCTATTCGGATATGGCGGTGGGATTGGGTTTGATGTTCGGTTTCCTGCTGCCGTTCAATTTCAACACGCCCTTTGCGGCCACCAGCATGACGGAATACTGGAAGCGATGGCACATCACGATGACCCGTTTCTTCACGATGTACTGCTACTCGCCGATGGCCCTGGCGGCCCACAGGGTGGTGGATCAGCGCAATATTACGGGAGTTCGCATGTTCGCACTCTGCATTGCGGCTCCGACAGTCATAACGTTCCTGGCCTCGGGTTTGTGGCATGGGGCGGGTTGGACCTTCATTGTCTTCGGGCTGGTCAACGGAGTTGGACTCCTGATCAATCACGCTTGGAGAGAGGCAAAGATGCCCCGACTTCCCGGGGTGGTTGCTTGGTTTCTGACCATGATTACCATCCTGGTGACCTTAGTCTACTTTCGATCGGAATCTCTGGCTCAGGCTCATGCCATTCTCAAGTCCATGTTTCTGCCGGGACAGATTGCGCTACCGTTGTGGGCGGATGGGATCGCCAGCCGAGTGGGATTGCCCGTCACATTTTTCGAGGTATTCCAGGCGGCTAATTTCACGGCGCACTATGTGTGCCTCCTGCTGCTGTTCGCTCCCTTGGCGATTCTTCTGCCCAATCCCGCAATGCAGCCGAATATCGTCCGTCCGAGCGTTACCACCGCCTTGGTTATGGCACCAATGCTGTGGCTGACGCTCGGATGGCTGGGCGAGCCGCGGACATTTTTGTATTTTCAATTTTGAGTTGCGTACGGAGATTGGGCATTGTCCGAGTGGTCAAGATTTTTCCTAATTCGGCTGCCCTTGGCTGTCTTCACGGTTGGCCTTGTAGTGCAAGGAACGGCCGCGCTTCTGGCCGGCGTTACCCTGCACCGTCACAACGTTGATGATTTAGCCAATGCCGTCATGCACGACGGTCATCGATATAGCGTCGTGCTGCTTGGTGACAGCGTTACGCATAATGTCGCGCATGAGTACAGAATCGGTGACGTGGACGAGGTCGCCGATCTTACAACTCACGCCTTTGCCGGGCTCCCGAGTTCGCTGTTTCTTCTGAAGCGCTATCTGGAAAGCGGCCATCGCCCGCAACACGTGGTCCTTGCCGCATCGAGAGGTGTCTATGTCGACCCAATGTACAAACCGATGTTCAATTATTATGTAGGTAGCGTATTCAAGCTTCCCTTTGAGCGAGAATTCCTACGGACGCACTATAGTGGATACATGAATTACGGTTGGCGCCCTGCTGCTCTGTCAATGACGACGAATCTCGGTGAACCGTTGTTGAGCCTTATCCGACGTCCGGGGAACGATATCTGGCGAGCGCCCGAGACGCCTTCATTGAATCCAACTTTGGAGGGTTTTCCCAATGACGTTTCAACGTATGACCAGGAGGCGGTTAATAATCGCGTCAAGGCACCTGCGGTCGTCCGGCCGGAGGTAAAGGCAATTCTTCGAGAATTCTGCGAGTTGAGTCACCGGTACGGATTCTCCTTGCACATAATTTGGCCCCCCATTGAGCCCCATCTCCAAGCTGCCTGGAAATTAACGGGAAAAATGCAAAGTATCACCGAGCAGTTGGCCGAAATCTTCAAGAGCAATCAGACCGCAGTCTCAATTGACGACGTCGTCGACCAACAAGAATATCCAAATTTTGATCGCGATCTGATTCACATCAGAGGGCGGGGCTGGGAACAGAGATATGCCAACCAGCTCACTGCGTACATTCATGAATTCAAGAAGGGGAAACAGCAAATGGCATTTGCAAATTGACGGATCACATTCTAGCTTCGCGCGGCAAGATGCGGATCGTAGGATGCGACGCCATCATGTTCTGTAATTGACGTGTGAGATACTAATTTGGATTCTCGTGCCGCGCCCACTGCAAACTATTACCCCTGGTTCGATTGGCTGCGCCTTGCGCTTGCCGGAGTCGTGTTCCTGGGTCATGAAGGACTGATCGCGGTATGGCCCGCGGCAGCCAACTTTGCGGTGCAGGTGTTCTTTGCAATGAGCGGCTGGCTCATTGGCGGCATATTGCTCAACACGGAGAGAAACGAATTGCCGCGCTTTTATTTCAATCGCGCGTTGCGAATCTGGTTTCCGTACATTCTCGCACTCGGTCTATTGGTGGCGGGGAGCCTGTTGCGCGATTCCGTGACGGCGAAATGGATCGAGTTTGTATTTTACAAGCTCACTTTTGTCTACAACTTATTTGGCGTGCCTCAATTGACGGAACATGTAAGTGAAATGCCGCTTGAAGGAACAGGCAATCATTTTTGGAGCGTCAATGCCGAGGAGCAGTTTTACCTTTTGTCGCCCATTCTGTTGGTGCTTGCGCCTCGGCGATACGGCCGTAGCGTGGCCCTATGGATCGCCATGGCAGCATTGGCGTGGGCGAGCGCAACCTACGCGAGCATCGTATTCGGCGTGCTAGGTGCCGTCATTGTGCATAAACACGGAGATTTTCACCAAAGCAATTGGACTCGCGTCGCCGCCGGTTTCGTAGCCGCATTGTGTGTTTTCGGATTCGCCGCCGGAATGAACTATGAATATCTGGCTCCGATATGCTCCATAGCCGTCGTGCTGTTGTTTGCCGTCAATGGGCCTCAGCATGCCTGGGGACGATTCGCCGGCGGAATGTCGTTCCCGCTCTATCTCAACGGATGGATCGCCGTATTCATTGCCCACGCCGTGTTCAAGCGCCTTGGGATGGAGAATACGCCGGCGTACTACGCATCAAGCATAGCCGTTGCCTTGATTATCGCCGCGGGCCTGTATTGGTATTTCGATCGAAAAATACTGGACCGTCGGCGTCAGGTTTTTACGCCGGGGCGCGCCCGCGCAGCCACCGCGATAGCGTACACGTCGGTGGCCATCGGCATCTGCGTTGGTCTCATTTTGGCGTACCACCGGCGATAGTTTGAATCAGGCGGGCTTACCTGTTACACGGTGCAGATTGCTCTCCGTCCGGTGAGCTGAGGCTGGCTCCGTATCGATTGTCGAGTAAATCGCGTTGATGGACGTCGGAATCGTTTCCAACGGCACGTCCGAGGCTATATTTGTGAAGCGCGGCTCCTCATATGTCAGTATTCGCGTAAGCGCTGAGGCGAGTGATTCAACAGATGGCTCTTGCAGCATGCTCGAGTGGCCACCTTTTACATCGATGACGCCGATTTCCGGGGAGATCGATTTCCAACCGAATGTGTCATCGGAAAAAATCTCGCAATATGGTGTGTCGTCTCCCGCGCCAACCTGAGCGCGCACCAGCAGGACGGCGGGGTCAGAGAGGGACTTAGGCACGTATAGCGCCTCAGCGGAGTCATAGATCTCCCTCACGCTGAGTTCCGTCAAGAAAGACGGCCAGGGCAATCCGCGGCCTAGCACCTCGCGTAGTACGCGAAACCGAATTCGCGTACTCAAGCGCTTCGCACTTGAGGACAACTTCCACGACAGGTAGCCAAGGAGTTTTGCTGCGGCGCCTTTGGCTACGCGGTAGACGCGAACGAAAAATGAAATATGGGTGTTCCCTGACCCGGCAAGCATCAGCTTGAGGCGATTGACCCGTTGAGCCGCCAAGCGTCCTGGCCGCTTCAGTGCGTGTGGTCTTGCTGCGTCGAGTATCGCGACGAGCCTCACGCGCTCACCAGCGATCTTCAGTTGGGAGGCCATCTCATACGCAATCACTCCGCCTGCACACAGGCCACCCAGCATGTAGGGGCCGGTAGGCTGCCTTCTCCTCACTTCTGCGACGTAGAAGCGCGCCATATCTTCGATGCGCGTATGTGCGAGCGGCACCTTTGGGATTCGGCGGGGCTCGATGCCAACAACGGCGACGTTGCCGGGCATTCGCCGCGCCAGATTGCGGTACAACAGCGTCTCACCGTCGCCGTCATGCACAAGAAAGAGATTCTGTTCGCCGCCACGCCTGAGCTCGACAAAATTCCCAGAACGCTCAATCCCGTCAATATAGCGCGCAAGCGACCGCACCGTCGGCGATTCCAGAATTGCCGTAAGCCGCAATTTCACCGCAAACCGTTGCGTAATCTCTGCAAACATTCGCGCGGCGAGCAGCGACGTCCCGCCCAGCGCGAAATAATCGTCCTCTACTCCAAGTTCGTCGACATTGAGCAGTTCCTGCCACAGGGATACCAGGGCGCGCTCGGTTTCGGAAGCGGGTTTTTCGAGCGGACTTCGCAGTGTTCGCACGCGCGCGTCTTTAGCGCGCATCGCATCGATGATTGCGCGGCCGGAGACATAATCAAGCGCGAGCTTTGAGTAACTTTCTGATCTGCTCGCAATTGAAGATGCGGTGTGCGGCGAATCAGCAGGCGCGACTTTGTTTTCCTCCGATTTTCGCGCCTTGATGACTTCTTCCGGGTCATGTCCGGGGCGATGAGCGATTCCACGCGCATAAGCGGCAGGGATTCTATAAATTGTGCGAATCTGATCTTCGATCCTATACTCGGCGGCCACGCTGTCCGCAAACGCGCGCGCCGGCTCATTCTTCGGCGTAGGCGCATAAGGCAAATCGACCTCGGCCAATCCACGTTGCGTGGCAAGTTCGCCGAGTCGGCGAAGCATGGCGTGTTCCACACCGCGTCCGAGCACCCGACAGCTCAGAAGCAGTGTGTCGACGATGAGAGTGGTCTCCGTGCTGTTTACTATCATAAGCCCCACCAGGCCGTAGTCGCCGAAGCGGTCTCTTACGTTGACGCGCAAAATTAACGAACCAGCGATCTCTGCCGCACGCATGTCGGATTCGGTTCGCCGTACGGTGGTGAAGTTGAACTGGTTGGTGCGTTGTGTAAGCTGCGCTACGCGCGGCCATTCGTTGTCATGAGGGGTGGAAATATCAATTTGTAATTCAAGCGAAGCGACAAATTCTGAAATGTCGGTAGCGGACTCTTCGTGCTGCTGGCGTGCGGCATTTTCGCGGTAAAGGCTGGTACGGCGACTATCCTCGGCGGTGATCGCGACTTTATCGAAGACCCACAAGCGAGCGAGGAAATCGTCGATCTCCTTCTCGGGAGGGATCTGCAACGTCACAACTTGAGGAAGCGCTGAGCGAGTCTGCGCGCATTCGATGGGGTTGTCGTCGAGGAACACGAATGAATCAAGACCGAGATTGAGCTCGTGCGCGAGCGACGATATGTTCTCGGATTTGGGCTTCCAGTTTATGCGGTGCGAAATGATGTGTTCTGGCTTCAGCACCATGTCCGGTCTATTTTCGAACACGTCCAAGACATCGCGCTCCGCATTTTTGCTGGCGAGGCACACCAATATTCCCTTCGTTTGCTGTTCGACGGCGAAGCGCTGCACGCGCAAAAAGGAATCGGTAATCTCGACTCCATCGATGCCGTCTTCGCCGATTACACCGCGCCACAGGGTATTGTCGCAATCGAGGACGAGAACCTTGTGCGGCGGTACGCGCAGGGCGTGAATTCGTCGCCCTATGCAGTAGGCCAATGAGGCATAGAACTCCTCGGTGAACGGTATGTGGGCAAGTTCATCGCGCAGTCGGTCGAATTTCTCGCCGGCTGCTACATCGTCGATTTCCGCTGTCGACACGACATGGATGCCCGCCAGCGATCGCACATGTGCGACGAGCGCGGCGGCTGCACCGTCAAGATCGTGGTGGAGGGTGATTGCGGGTTCCGGCGATCGGTCCAACACGACGAGCACCGTTGGTGACTTCGCACGCCGAGCGAATTGGCCGAAGGCCTCCATGAGCTCTTGGGTCGTTCTCGCGAGTAGGGCACGCGCAGCATCGAGGTCGTCAGACTCTCGCGTGAAGTCCTCCATTCGAATCAAAACTACGTTTATCCCGCCCGTATTCGTGGCGAGCAAACTCGTGGTAGAGAGCAATTCCTGAAAGATTTGGTTATACGGCGCACATTCCAGGGCAAGCGCCAATCTTGCTTCGCGCAATATAAACCGCAAGGGCGGTAAAATGGGCTCTACGGTGAACGTGGCCGCTATAGCGACTGCGGCATCCGGAGCGGGTTCATGGTCAGACATGCAAATCTCGATGCGCCGGTAAGGCTGTGCTCAAGCCAGAGTCATTCGCGCTTCCCTCGAATTGAGCGCACAGCAACCTTAGGCGTAGCCCATGGGTCAATAGTTCCGCTCAAAAGAAGCCATGGGCAGGTTACAGTGACCTGAATGGGCGGACAAGAACCGCAGCGGCAAATCGCAACTTTAGGGGCGCGGAGTGGGCCGCAAAGCGTTGATGTTGCCAAATCGAGCGCGCCCGAGGCTGAGCACTTGGTCCGGGGGAGAGTGTGGACTAGACGTCGAGCGCCCGGGCATAAGTACGGTCATTTGACTGATAGAATAGGGGCCGTCGGAGTCGCGCCGCCCGTGCCTATTGTGCCGGCGCAACCCGGCCACCAGCAGGGATTTCCGGAAATGAAATTCTGTATCGCTTGCCACTTGGGCGGTGCATTGCTAAGGGGGCTTACCGTGTCCAAAAATGACTCAAGCGCTCCCCATTCGCCATACTGACTAGGCTTGTAGATATCGGCGAAAACCACGTAGATTTGACCGCCATTCGCCTTCCAGTCCTTGAACGCCGTCGTGTACGCGGCATCCATGCGAGGGTCCCGATTGGCCGCGATGTATAGACTGAGGACTGCGGGGTCGTTGCTAACGAGAGATTGCCCGCCTTCGTAAGCTATGATCGGTAAGTTATAACTTGCGAGTGAGGTCTTGTCCTGGACTTCCGCTTTCGCGACTTGCGGCAAAATATTGCCGATTTCCTGGAAGAGCTGCGCATGGCCACCGTCGACAGCCGCAAGCGATGACTTTTGAATCTGGAAGAAGCCAAAATACGGTGCCACGGCGATCGCATCGATCTTGTGATTCGAGCACGGTGCATTCCCGCTTCCCGTCCAAAGCGGGCAGTCGAGAGCCTGGGTGGCGGTGCCGGAATTGCCGGATTGGGCGCCCAATACGCACACGACGCGCGACGAGTCCGCGCCCCACACTGATTTCCATATGTCGCACATTTGGGCGGTGCGCATGCCATACCAACTGCGGTTGTACGCGAACGGAATCACGCCCGCGTTGGGCCATTGCGCCTGACCTTGAGCAGTGGCGTAGCCGGCTTGCGCATAAATGCCGTTCCAAACTTCATTACTGAACTCTATGTAGACCTTTTGACTGGTCGCTAGATTGGCGTGGGCCAACACCGCCATCTGCGTGATGTAGTCGTTGTTCGCCTTGTGGGGAACGTTCAGCCAGCAGTCGGCTCCTACAGAGTTGCATAGTTGCAGTACTGCCTCGAGGGGCACGCCGTTGCCGCCCCAACCCGCGTCACTGGGCACAGGGCGGTCCGCCCAATTGGTCAATAAACCACCTGCACTGTCGATCCCGAGCCATTGCATGGCGCGTACTACATGAAAATTCTGGAGCAGACTTAGGAAAGCCGGTTCGAAGACATTTCCAGCAACCAACAGGCTCTCTTCCTCCGCCTTTACAACGCGGATGTTGTGAATGTAATTGCCGGTGTGATTCGGGTCTGTTGCTGTGATTCTAAGATCGATGCCCCCACCGGTCGGTGTCCTAACATTGATGATGTCGCGTCCAGCCGAGGAGCTGACCAGGGCGGCGTCGGATCGGTACTCCAACGTACCCTGGCCGTCGTATAGAACGACGTACCGGCCGGCGCGATAAGGCAGGCCAGATCCTCCATTGCTGTTGGGTAGCTCGCGCTCCAGCAAAACGCCCACCGACGTAAATAGTTGCGGGGAGTGGGGATCAGCGGAACTCGCCTTGAGGGTAGTCGGATAGCCATTCGCGTCGAGTTGCAGGTACGCGGCTTCGCCGGTATTAAAATCCATGAGCGAATGCGTTGACCACCCGCTCGGTGTAGATCGCGAGACGCCTGAGGTCTTGAAGATATTAAGGAATGGCTGTTCTGGATTGTAATAGTTCATCTCGACCAGATTGATGCCCAAAGGAGACTTCGCATTCGAGGCGGTGGCAGACTGCGCATTGCCGGCCAAACCGAATACCGAAACGAGACTTGCAAGGCCAATCGCCGCCAATCCACCTGACGCTAGCCATCGAAAATTGATTCGAATGAACGGCACTGAATTTGCTGTGAGCAACATCAACTTCGACCCCCTGGAGATTGGAATGGTGACCGATATGTATGAAATCGGACAACAATAGACAATTTGCTCGACGACCAGTTCGGTCATCGCGCGATACACCAATAGGCAGCATTGAATTGGACTGGGGAATGATTGGCAACGTGTCTCCTTCCGGAGACCCATTGAAATATGACAGAATTGAGCGAAGATTCCGCAATGAGGCTGGCCCGGTGGCCTCACTGTTTTCCCACCGAATCAAGCGTTCGTCGGGAGCGCGTTTCGTTCTCCGCTTTACCGCGTAACATAATCAAACCACGCACCAGGGTGGGATGCGGGGTGTTACGGCGGTCGAAAGGGATACCCAAATCTCAAGTGTCGGAAAATCAAGGGGACAACCCTGTGTCTCGACTGTTGCCGCGCGATTCACCGCCGGTGGCGTCGCCTAGCACCTTGTTGCGCTTCGATTCTGGGCGGTTGCGGCGGCGGGGACCCCATTGATTGAGGGAAAACAGTTCGTCGCTCAGTACCGCCTCAAGGGCCGTTCGCCTTTCACTACGGGTAAACGTGTGATCGCTGTCGTCGATTACATGGACGCTGCAGTGATCGCGAAGGCGCTTCACTGCAGATCCTGCTTGAAGCTTGAGCAAATCCATACCAGGTTCGCCGCGCGCGAATATGAATATCACCCGCACACCCCTTGCCGCGAGATCCTCAAGCTCCCATCCAAGATCCATCGGTAGATGGATTCGGACGAGTCTCGCCAAATCCCGCAAGACCGATTCCAGGGCCAGCGACAGCCGGTTGACATAGACCTTC
>Ga0210394_10003156_pt1 | contig 21214 bp, 17 predicted proteins | sample IncBWC12MmetaG_FD_160121 | JGI IMG/M metagenome (GOLD analysis project Ga0210394, IMG submission 160121) | Forest soil microbial communities from Barre Woods Harvard Forest LTER site, Petersham, Massachusetts, United States - Inc-BW-C-12-M | ecosystem: Environmental > Terrestrial > Soil >...
GATTGGTATCGGCCGCGAAATCGCCTTCCGCATGACAATAGGTGCACTGCACTCCCAGCGCCTCATTGAAGTTCTGCATGATGAAAGGAATATCGGAGTTCGGAGCGAGGAGTTTCAGGTTCTTCGGAGCCGGTGGCGGAACCCCGCCGCGCCCACCCGGTTGCTGAGCGAACAGCGGCACTGGCACAAGCATCCCTGCTGGCAGGGCAAGGCAACCGGCCAAAGCGAAAGCGCTGATCGAGAGTGCCCGGTTCATCTTTCCTCCATCTCTGTCAAATAGCTTTCGGGTACGCCCTCTTGGATGGCTTCGCATGGCCCAGTTTTCAAGCAGTGCCATTTTTTCAAGCCCTGGACGAGAGTCTAGCCGCCACCCAGAATCCAGGAGGGATAATACTCAGGAATAACGGCTATGTCATTTAGAGCTTGGTTGCCTGGCGGTTGGCGGAGAACTGGTCCGTGGGTCGAGGCTTGGCCCCGGCGATTGTGCTTCTGAGTCGAGCGCCTTTACTCGTGCGGTAAAATAGATGTGACGCTTGCGAAGGAACGCATGCGTAGTGTGTGCGTTTTCCGCAAGCGCTGAAGCCGCGCGGTGCGATGTCTTTGTTGTCTGCTTCGCGCAAAAATGACGATCCGACCAGTCCTCCGCGAAAAGGCTACCAACAGGATGCGCTTTTCGCGGTAACAGAGTCGTCCCGAGCGAACAACTTGAGCCGAGGGATCTCTCCTTCTTGTGGGCCTCGCGAAAAAAAAGTAGCTTCCTAACCGGCCGGACCCGCCAGAATCAGTTAGTTCGAACAAACCACTCCCGCCGCGCTTGTCTCGTGTCAACTCCCTCGGAAATTCGTTCCCGACTCTGCGCCCTCCGTGTCTCTGTGCCCTCTGTGTTAAATTTCCGGTTTCCATCAATAATTTTGTCTCGCCGCCCCTGGATACCACCCGCCCGCAAATCCCATAGAATGCGCACTTACACAAAAACAGGGGGGTGGGTTTCGGTGCCCATGCTTTCCATGGCAGGACGAATGAGACAATCAGAAAATGGAGAACCTTCATGGCAGAAAACCGTGACTACCAGCGCTTCAAGCCCAACGAAATCGCCCGGTCATTTCCAGATACGGCGGAGACGCTGCTACTGGATACCTACCTGACCAACGAAACCGCTGCGAGCGCCCGAGTCTTCCGCGTCTACCGGGAGACACCTCCGCATTACCATGCGGGCTCCGACGAGTACCTCTATGTTCTTTCGGGGAGAGGTACTTTCTGGATGGGAGACGCTTCAAACGGAGGGGAGTTCGCTCCCGGCGACCTCCTCTTCTTCAAGCACAGTATCGTTCATGCTCTGCCCAAAATCCTTGAGGAGCCCGTTGTCTTTCTTTCGTTCGACACACCGAGACGCGACCCGAAAGACATTATCTTCGTCAACCCTGAGGACGGCACGCCGGAAAGCTTTATCCGAGCAAAAGAACAATGAGCAGTTCGTCTCTCGCATTGCATTCGGGGACGCCGCGGCGTATGTTGCGGGCGGGCGCGGGGTAAGGAGGTCAACGTGAAACTCACGACTGAGCGAGGCATTTTGGGGCGAGGGATTCTGGGGCGCCGGATTCTTGGACGATGGACTCTCGGACGACGGACTCTTGACGCTGTGGGGCTAGCGGTTGTGTGCCTCGCGGTCGCGGCAGCGGCGCATGGCCAGGCCGGGGCGCCGAGCGGGCAAACGGCTGCCAGCGGACAGACACAGCCATACGGCGCAGCGGCTTCGGCAGGCAAGCCCGTGATGTCCGACCAATTCTTCAAGAATGTGCAAGTGCTCAAAGGAATTCCGGTAGACCAATTCCTGGGGACAATGGGTTTCATCGCTGCTTCGCTGAGCGTGAACTGCACGGAATGCCATCAGGCGGCAGGCCGAGGCATGGTCAGGGATTACGCCGCGGACAATCCGAAAAAGCAGAAGGCACGCCAGATGATGCTCATGGTGAAAGCCATCAACCAGGCAAACTTCGGCGGCGCGCACAGAGTGACCTGCTGGACCTGCCATCGCAGCGATACACAGCCTCCCGAGACGCCGAGTCTGGCGGTGCAGAACGGCGTTGTAGCTGAACGCGATCCGAATGACATTGAAGTTCCGGAGGAGCCGATTCCATCACCCACCGCCGATCAGATCCTCGACAAATATATTCAGGCGCTCGGCGGGGCGGAGCGCCTGGCCGCGATCACCAGCCTTTCCGCCAAAGGAACCTACTCGGGCTTTGACACCGATCTCGGTAAGGTACCTGTAGAGGTCTTTGCGAAATCCCCCGGGCAAAGCACCACGATCGTGCATCGTTCGGAGAAGGCGCAAAACATCACCACCTTCGACGGCCACAACGGCTGGATCGCGATGACCAATACCATCCTTCCGGTGAAATCGCTGACGGGAGGAGAACTCGACGGCGCGCAACTGGATGCGGAGATGTTTTTCCCCGCCGGGATCAAGAAATATCTCCACGATTTTCGCGTTGGCTTCCCGCCCACGAGCATTGACGACCACATTGTGCAGGTGGTCCAGGCGACGGCGCCCGGCGGAACGCGGGTGAAGTTATTCTTCGACGCAAAATCGGGCTTGCTGGTGCGTGTGGCGCGGTTTGCCGAAACGCCGCTCGGTTTCAATCCTTCGCAGATGGATTATTCGGATTATCGCGACCTCGCCGGCGTCAAGGTGCCGTTCCACTGGACGCTGACTTGGACCGATGGGCGCTCCGAGTTTGAGATGACGGACGTGCAGCCGAACGTGGCGCTCGATGCAGCCAAGTTCGGCGAACCCATGCTGCCGAAGCCCGCCACGCCCTAGCCGGGGCGTTGCGAACAATTTGAGTAGAGGTTTTTCTAGCCCAGGGCGCCCGCGGTTGTTGCGGGGCCCTGGGGAATTTGCTTTGCCTGAAAGCGACTTTAGCTGCCGAAGCGAGGTTAGACGAGAGCGGTCAGACGAGCGCTAGGGAAGATCGCAGATGGGCGGCGGTGCGGCCGATGATTTCTGGCAGCGTGATCTGCGGCCGAAATCCGGTGAGCGCGTATAGCTTCTCGACCGAGGGCACGCGCCGCTGCATGTCTTCGTAGCCGCGGTTGTAAGCCTGGTCGTAGGGCGTGTACAAAATCCGGGAACGCCTACCAATTTGCTCGCGAACGAGCAGCGCCAGCTCTTCGATGGAAATTTCCTGGGTGCTGCCGATATTGAAGACTTCGCCGAAGGGTTGCGCGTCGATCAGCCGGGTGACCGCTTCCACGGTATCGCGAACGTCGCAAAAGCAGCGCGTTTGTTTGCCGTCTCCATGGATGGTGATCGGAGCGTCTTCGAGCGCCTGCTGCACAAACGTCGGAAGCACCATGCCGTAGCGCGCGTTCTGCCTGGGCCCGACCGTATTGAAGAAGCGCACGACAATCGCCGGCAGATGTTTCTCTTCCCAGTAAGAAAGCGCCAAAAACTCGTCGAGCATTTTCGAAGCGGCGTAACTCCAGCGGCTCTTTCGCGTCGCGCCGAGCACAACGTCGTCGTCTTCGCAGAAGGGAATCTTGTTGCTCTTGCCGTAAACCTCCGACGTCGACGCGATCAAGACAGGAGTGCGGTGCCTGGCTGCGGCTTCCAGCACGATGTGCGTGCCGGTCACGTTGGTTTCGATGGATTCGACCGGCTTCTCCAGGATTAATTTCACGCCGAGTGCAGCGGCAAAATGCACAACGAAATCGGCCTCGCCCACCAATTTGTCGACCGTATCGCGTTCCTGAATGCTGCCGAAATGGAAATCCATCGCGCCGGTATCCACCAGATGCGCGATGTTTTCGAGGCTCCCGGTCGACAGGTTATCGAGCACGGTGACGCGCTCGCCGCGCGCGACGAGCCGTTCCGCGAGATGCGAACCGATGAACCCTGCGCCGCCGGTGATGAGAAACCGCATTTTTCAGTCGGCTCCCTTGGTATCCGCGTTTTCAAAGCCGAGCCGAGGGATCGGTCGCCAACGCCGGTCGCCTCGGAAATAATCGATCTGGCCGCGCAGCCGCCAAAAGACATGCAGAAATCGGAAAGGAAAAACTTCGAGCGCCGCCAAAAGGATCAGTTTCATTTTTTCCGGCGCGGGATAGCGCGGGTAATTGCGTTCGCTTTGGCGGATCGAGAGGATGGAAAAGAGTATGGTCAAGCCATAGCCGCCGCCCAGGATCAACAGCGCGAATGTCCCGTTCAAGCGGCCGAGGATTGCGGCCAGCAGGATGGAGATCCACGCGATCGATTCCACCAGCGGCACCAGCAATTCGTAAATCCACAGCCAAGGCAACAGGACAAACCCGACGCGCCCGTATTGCGGCCGGAACAGCATGCCGCGGAAGCCCCAGAGCACCTCGCAGAGGCTGTTATGCCAACGGGCGCGCTGTCTGGCGACGTAGCGATAGTTTGGGGGGACCTCGGTCCAGACCTTGGCGTCTGGAGCAAACCCAATGCGGCTGGACAGATTGTTGGCCAGGATGTAGCGGTGGATCTTGAAGGTCATGTCCATGTCTTCGGCCAGGCAATTGGCGTAGCCGCCCACGGCTCGCAGCACGTCCGTGCGGAAAAGTCCCAGCGCGCCGGAGATAATTGGCGTCATGTTCAGGAATGAAAATCCCAGCCGCGACATGAAGAACGCTCGCGCGTATTCGATCACCTGCGCGAATTCGAAATAGCGGCGCGGAGAACGGATGGCGCGCAGCTGCCCGCGCGCGACGTCACAGCCATTCACCGCATGTACGCTTCCGCCCACCGCAATCGTGCCCGGATCTTCGAGGACCACCGAGACCATGCATCGGACGGCGTCCTTTTCGAGCAGGCTGTCGGTGTCCGTCATAAGCGCGTACTCGCCGGAAGCGATTTCCAGCGCGGCGTTGTTAGCATCACCCTTGCATCCCGCGCTCAGCTTGCGAACTACCACGAGCCGCGGATCGCGCGAACTGCGCCACACACTGAGAATCGGGCGATGCGGCAGCTTCGAGACAATCTGCGAGTCGTCGAGCTCGAGATCGTAATTTTTGTGAAGCAATTCAAACGTTGCGTCGGTGCTTTCGTCGTCCACGAAGAGAACTTCCAGGTTCGGGTAGTCCAGCTCGAGGAACGCCCGCGCCGCGCCCAGGATGCAAGCTTCTTCGTTTTTTGCCGGCGCGATGATGGTGACACGCGGCAACACGCCACGGGACAATGCCAGATTGCGGGCTGGGGCTGCTTTGGTGTGGCGCCGGCTATAGGAGAACGCGAGGATCATCAGCGCGATGTAGCTGATTGTGCTGCCGGCGTAATACCAGAAAAAGATCCAGTTCGCGCGAGCGATGAGCCGGCCGAAGGACGGCGCAGCAGCGAAGTACGGGCCAAGGCTCGAAGCGATCATCGGGCCGAGGCTAAAAGCGAAGGACAGGCCGAGACTAGAAACGAATGGCGTAAAAGACTCCATAAGAATCGGCGACCAGGTGATTTGCGCCGTACAGAACGCGAAAGTAATAGGCGCTCACACTGGCGCTTCTCGTGACCCAGTAGCGCGCGCCGCCGCCGAATTCGCGCGAGGAAACGTTGTTGATCTGCAGAACGTTGGAAAGCTCGGAATCGAAGCCGAGTCCCGGAGAGACGCTGAGCCTACGCGTGAGCGGAATGTTCAGCTTTGCGGCGACCGAAGGTGTCCAGGTGCTTGTGGAACCGACAGTCTCTCGGATCGCGCCGCCGCGCAGCGTGAGGGTCCAATCGCTCGGAAAATAAATGGTCGCTGCCGGGCTGACGAGCAGCACGTTCACGGCTGGCGAAAAACTGTAGCCTCTGTCGGTCAGATTCAAATTCGTTTCCAATGCGCGAATCAGGCCCGCGCGGCGCGTGGAGCCGCGGTCGGCTTGGTAAACCGTGCGCCCTGTCTCGAGCGATCCTGACCACGTATTCGTGGTGCTGGTGTTGGAATTAAGGCTGCCTCCGGCGGTCAGATATGTCTTACGGTTGGGCTTCCACGTGAAGTACGAACCGCCGCCGCCAAACCGCTCGCCAAAATAGCTGCCGCCCGTGGCGATAGCGTCCAGCGTCAATTGCGGAAGCAGCCGGATGGTCGCGTCCATCGACGCGACGCTTGACGTTCGGCCGGTGCTGTAATTCTGCCCGTCAAAGCCAAAACTGACTTGACCCGCCATGCGGTCGCCATCGCGATTGGTTTGGGCGTGCGCCGCCGTCGCCAGAAGGACAAAGGCGACTGCGACGGAGGCGATTGCGACGGCGATCTGTTTGAGAGCCATATGCTCCAGTGCAAAGCCCAGTGCAAAGCGAAGACACGAGCGGCGCTGCCTTCACGCCTGCTTCACACAGAGGAGCGTAAGGGTAAGACCGTAGAAAACGAATGGTAAGTTGAGATCATTCGGAGCGGGAGCTTAGGGGCGGTACGTGCTACTCCTGAAGTACAGAAACGGAGCCACGCGCCTGGTACGAAAGGTTTAGAACTACCTCGTCCGACGTGCACCGCGCAAGTAACGCAGCCACGTGCAGCCCAGCCTTTGCGCTCCGCAAAGGCTGGGGGTTTTTCTGCGCATTGTCTGCAGTTCGCCTCTCGCATTGCATTCGAGGGCGGAACATCGTAGCCTCAGACGATTCCGGGGAAAGCGGAAAAGAAAAAGCAGATCCTTCGGGCCGCACTTCTTTTAGCGCCAAAGCATGGCTTTGGCTGGGGCTGGCCCTCGGGATGACAACGTCGAGGTAAGAAAACATGGCGAGAGGGAAAAAGCGAGCCGTCGGACGGCGAGAGTTCCTTAAGGGAGTCGCGGCGGGTGCCGGCGTGCTGGTTGCGACGGACACCCTGGCGGGTGCAAGCCCTCTCGCCGCAAAGGCGGCGGCGCCGGCCGCACCGGCGGCGCGCGCATTTCCACTCCCGGCCGTCGAAGGCGATCCGCCTCCGACAACCGGCGAAGTGCTTACCGTCGACCGCACCGGCTCCGATTTCATGGTGGACGTCTTTAAGTCCCTAAACCTCGAGTATGTGTGCGCCGTGGCGGGTTCGAGTTTCCGAGGGCTGCACGAATCGGTGGTCAACTACGCCGGCAACAAGAATCCCGAGTTCATCACCTGCTGTCACGAAGAGTCTTCGGTGGCCATGGGACATGGCTACGCCAAGATCGAGGGCAAGCCGCTCTGCGTTTTTGCGCACGGCACGGTGGGCTTGCAGCATGCCTCGATGGCCATCTACAACGCGTTTTGCGATCGCGTGCCGGTTTATATCGTGATCGCCAACAATCTGGACGCGCTCACGCGCGATCCCGCTTATGGCGAGTGGCCGCACAGCGTGCAGGACGCCGCCGCGATGGTGCGCGATTACACGAAGTGGGATGACCAGCCCGCTTCGCCGCAGCATTTTGCCGAATCCGCGGTGCGCGCCTACAAAATCGCCATGACGCCGCCGATGGCCCCGGTGCTGCTGGTGGCCGATAGCGAACTGCAGGAAAACCCGATCCGCGCAGACGCCAGGCTGAGCATTCCGAAACTGACGCTGCCCTCGCCGCCGGTGGGCGAATCCGGCGCCGTGGCAGAAGCGGCCCGGATGCTGGCGAAGGCGGAAAATCCGGTGATCGTGGTGGGCCGCAACACGCGCACGCAGGCCGGAATCGATCGGCTCGTCGAACTGGCCGAAGCGCTGCAAGCTTCGGTGATCGACATGAACGACCGGATGAATTTCCCCACGCGCCATCCGCTGAACCAGTCCGCGCGGCGCAACGCCGTGGTGGCCAACGCAGACGTGATACTGGGACTTGAGGCTTCGGATTTCTGGAGCGCGGTGAACACGTATCACGATCAGGTGCACCGCAGCTCGCGTTCGCTGCTCAAGCCGGACGCGAAGCTGATCAGCATCACCGCCGGCGATCTTTATACCAAAGCGAATTATCAGGACTTCAACCGCTTCACCGAAGTGGATATGGCGATTGCGGGCGAAGGCGAAGCAACGCTGCCTTCGCTGATCGAGCAGACCAAGCGCCAGATGACGGCCGAGCGCAAGCGCGTGGCGCAGGATCGCGGCGCCAAACTGGCGGCGGCGCACCAGAAAGCTCTCGAAGCGGCGCGCGAGGAAGCGGCCTACGGCTGGGACGCGAGCCCAATCAGCACGGCGCGCGTGAGCGCCGAGCTTTATGCGCAGATCAAAAACGAAGATTGGGCGATGGTGTCGATCCTCCAACACTTCAGCTGGTGGCCGATTCGGCTGTGGGACTTTAATAAGCATTACCAGTTTCTCGGCAGGCAGGGAGGCGGCGGCGTTGGCTACAACGCGCCCGCAACGGTGGGCGCGGCGCTGGCAAATAAGAAGTATGGCCGGCTTTCCGTGAGCATTCAGGATGATGGCGATCTTCTGTTTGCGCCGGCGGTGCTATGGACCGCCGCGCATCATCGCATCCCGCTGCTGAGCATCATGCACAATAACCGCGCTTATCACGAAGAGATGATGCACGTGCAGCGCATGGCCGACCGGCACAATCGCGGCATCGATCGCGGTGGTATCGGGACGACGTTCACGGAGCCCAACGTGGATTTTGCGAAGCTGGCGCAGGGCTTCGGCGTCTATGCCGAGGGGCCGATCGAGAATCCCGCCGATTTGGGCTCGGCGATCAAGCGCGCGATCGCCGTCGTCAAGCGCGGCGAGCCCGCGCTGCTCGACGTGGTCACGCAGCCCCGCTAGGCGCAAAGGCCGCCGCTTGTCATTCTGAGCGAAGTGGCCGCCGGGCGGGATCCCACTTTCGGACTGCGAAAGTGGGGCACCCGCAAAATCCCTCCGATCGGCATTCCTTCAAAATATCGGAGGGATTCCTCGCCTGCCCCAAGAAGGGATGCGGGAGCAAAAATGCGCCCGAGGCAGGCTCGGAATAAGACGAAAAGCCCCAGGGCCCCGGAACAACGGCGGGCGCCCTGGGCTACAACGGCAGGACCCACCCTTCAGAAAGGGTGGGCACCCGCAAAACCTTCGCGGGCGCGCGGCGCTTTAGCGCGCGCTGATGCTGGTGGTGGTCGTGGAGCGCTCCGCAAGGAAATCCCAATGCTCGCCGGCGTGCTTGACGATCGCGGGCACATCCCCTACAAGCAGGAAGCCATCGGTCACGAGCGCGTTCGCCGATTGCTGCACGAGCTTCAGATACTCGTCGCGCGAGTGGTAGCGCTCTTCGATCGAGAGGCGCGGATCGCGCGCTTGCTCGCGTTCCGCTTTCGTGCGGGCGAACGGAATGTACGAGCCCATCAACGGGAAGAATTGCTCGGTCCCGCCGATGGCGGTGCTTCGGAAATTCCATCCCGTATAAGTGGCGAGCGGCACTGCCACGTCGGGAAGCCGCAGTCCGGAGACGGCATTGCCGTCGCGGTCCACCTGCGGAACGAGATACGGCAGCGGCGAGCCCGCGCCGTCTTTCGCCAGCAGACGGTTTGGACCGCGCACTCCGGCGTAGGCGGTCTGCGGCGAAGTCACGCCGGAAATTTTCGGCCAGGCCACGTCGCGCACGCGCACCAGCGTGCGGTCCTGCAAGCGCGGATAGCGGCTCGCGGGTGGCGCGGCGCCATCCGCAACCCATTTCTCCATGGCGATGAGCAGCGCGCGCAGCGTGATGCGGGAATCAAACGGGTTCGCCGCGAGCTGGCCGGTGGTCACCGCCGGAGGGAAGGCGCCGACGTTGTGCGGTGCTCCGGACAAAAGATAGAGGCGCTCATTCGGCAGCGGCGCGATATCCTTCGAACCGTCCGGCGTCGTAGTGGCCAGAGCGATGCTGCGCTCCCAATACTCAGTGTCGGAATAGGTGTAGAAGATTTTCGGCTGACGCTCGGCGGCGCGCGCGTTTTCGATATTGCCATCCTCGAGGGCGGTCACCGGATCGCGCTGCTTGCGATCCGAGAACGGGAAATGCGTTGCCGATTCCATCAGCAGCGACGTTGGAGTCGACCAACGCACGTCGAGCTCGACTCCAGCCGCGCCCGCTCGATGCGGCCACACCGCATCGAACACCTGCCGGTTATGTTCGTCACTGTTGAAGCCTTCGTAGAGGAATTCGCGCAGCCAGCGGCCGGTTTGGGAGACTCCGAAAGCAAGCGTCGTTTTCGCAGAGACCGTTGCGTCGGGCGCATATTTCACCCACGCCGCCGCATCGCGCACAGCGGCAAATCCGAGTCCCGCCACGGGCGGATTGACGGCCAGATACGCGAGCTCGTAGGTCTGTCCGGGCTCGAATCCACCGTCGAGAGTGACGGTGTTGCCCGCGAGCTGCCATTTGGCGCGAGGAAGAGTCACCCAGGGTGCGCCCAGCTTTTCGCGCACGCGCAGCGTATTCTGCGCCGAAGCTGGATCGCTCGGCGTGTAGCCAACCAGATCGGCAACCGTGGCCTTGTCGCTGCGGCTGTCAACGATGAAGGTTCCGCTGACGAGGCCTGTCACGCCCATCGCGCCGGGCAGGTCGATTTTCAGCGAGCCTTCTCTGCGCGCGTCGAATTCCCAGCCCACCATCACGATGGTGTAGCCGCGGTCGAGCAAAAATCCGTCTCCCGCTTCGCTCTCAGGAGTTTTCCCGGGCGGCCCATCGAACTGCGGCAGGACGACGCCTGCGCCGCGATTCACGATGTCAAAGATGGCGATGCCGTTTCCCTTTGCGGGATCGTGCGGCTTGAGAATCACGAGATCGGCGGAGAGCTCGATTTTGCCGGCTGCATTCTTCGGCGCTTTGTCGAGGTCGGCGATCACCTGGTTGCGCGCGTTGGCCGGATCGATGGCGAAGTAGATTTTTCCCGTGAGCCGGTCGTAGGGTCCGGTCGATCCAAACGAACGGCCACCGGCCACGTCGCGCCGCGACGCAATCTCCACGCGCGCTACTTCGGCGCGCGCGAGGGCGGGCAGAATCAGGACCCCGATCAACACCAGGAGCGCCAACTGAGCTGCATGCCGAGCAAGGCGGTTCATCGTGTGCCTCCTTAGTTTTATGCGACAAAAGCCGCCTGAACTTTGTTAACGCGCGAAAGCTCCTGATGTCCATGACTTTCGCGCGAAGAGGCGCTTTTGTCGCTCGACAACCCGGATCATAGGTTGCGGAAGTATTTGGATTCCCCTCTTGGTTGGCCCAAGTCTGCTCTTGCCCCGTAGCGGTGTCAATCTGGATGGTTGGACGGAGGCTTGGCGCGTTGGGAATCGCTACGGGGTGAACGGGCCGGCCACCGCCCTCTCCTGAGATACGGAAAGGGCAGGCGACAAAGGGCCGCAGAAAATGGTATGTGCCGGAGTTAACTCTTGTTCTTGGTCAGCTCTTTGTAGGGCTTCGGCGCGAGTTGACGATCCCCGAGTGACATTGCGTTGCACTTTCTCAGGGAGCGAGCCGTTGCGAATGCGTGGATGCTATGCCCGCGGGAGGGACGCGTCAACGCGGAGGGTTTTGGCTGGGAGCGAGCAACGCGGCGGTGAATGGGAGAAAGACTGCGGCCGCTAGTGCGCGGCGCCCGGGCCGGTTCCTCGACGAGCAACTAGAGACCGCACGGTCTCATCTAATGTTTGCTACGATGGAGTTAGCGACCAGTCGGTCGCATATAATGATGACGGGGAAGCCAGATGCGTAAAGGCGAACAGACGCGGCAGGAGATCATCCGGAAGGCCGCGCCGATCTTCAATCAAAAGGGGTACGACGGAGCCGCTCTATCCGACCTGATGCGGGCCACGGGGCTGGAAAAAGGCGGGATCTACCGGCACTTCGCAAGCAAAGAGGAGTTGGCGGCAGAGGCCTTTGACTACGCGTGGGCGGAGACGTTCGACGCGCGCATCCACGATCTGGACGAGATCGCGAACAGCGTCGACAGGCTGAAGCAGCTGGTGGCGAATTTTGTCGAGAGACGCGGCATCATTCCCGGCGGCTGCCCTTTGCTCAATACGGCCATCGACAACGACGACGGAAATTCCGTGTTGCGCCAGCGCGCACGGAAGGCGCTGGGCGGATGGCGCAGTTACATCATTTCAATCGTGCGTGATGGGATCAAAGCGGGGGAAATTCGCGCGAAGACGGATACAAAGAAGCTCGCGACGCTGATGATTTCGTCGCTCGAGGGTGCGGTTATGGTGTATCGGCTGGATCGAGATGAGGAAGCGCTGCGCGCCGTGCGAGCGCATCTCGACAGCTACCTAGAAGCCGAAATCCGCGCCGCTTCCAAATAGTTGTCGATAGCGCCTGTTCGCCTAGCGTCCTTTGGCGTGATCACCTTTTAAGACCATGCAAGTTGAGGACGACTTGGCAACGAGACGCCCCTGTTCGTCCGTGATTTCGCACTCGATGTAGCCCATCAGGCTTCCGCGACGCACGACTTTGCCCTCGGCCCGCAATTGCGCCGTCCATACCGGGCGAAAGAAATTAATCTTTAGCTCGACGGTGGTGAAGGATTCGTCGGGCGCGAGCGTGGCGGCAAAGGCGATTCCCATGGCGGCGTCGGCAACGTCGCAAAGAACACCGCCATGCAGTGTGCCCATGGGATTGGCGTGCTGTGGTCCGGCCGCGAGCGTGAGCACGGCTCGCCCGGCGGTGATTTCCTTGGCTTCAAATCCAATCAGGCGCGCGATGGCCACGTCGTTGGTTTTGACGCGAGCCATGAAGTCTCGTTGCTGCGCAGGTTCCGGGGTCATTTCAATCCTCGCCACCGAGTGCCTCTCGCCCGCCAATTTAACACAAATTAAATGCGACCGCACGGTCGCATATGACATCGAACTTGAATCGGGCCAAGGGCTGGTGATTGTTTCGAGGAGGCGATGTGAATTTCGTGAAAGGCATTTTCGTTTTAGTGACGCTGACGGCGGGCGTGCTGATGGCAACGGGAGCGAACCCGCGAGGCAGAGTTCAGGCGCAGACGGCTGATCACGGTTCTGGGACAACGGCCGGGGAAAGCACGCAAGCGAAGATCGCCCGAGCGCTGTCGGCTGGACCGGCGGAAGTGACCAAGGGGGCGCGGATCGTGGACACGGATGCCCAGGGCAAGACGACGGTTTTGCGCGACGGCAGCAACGGATTCACGTGCATGCCGGGAAATCCGAAGGTAGTCGGCGAGCCGCCGTTGTGCGCGGACGCGGCGTCGCTGCAATGGTTCGCGGACTTCAAGGCGCACAAGCCGAAACCGACCAACACGGTGCCGGGCATTACGTACATGCTCGCCGGCGCCACACAGAGGAGCGATTCCGATCCTTATGACCAAACGAGTCCGGCCATGACCATCGGGCCGCACTGGATGATTATGTGGCCGTTTGATCCGAAGGCTACAGGACTGCCAGCGGCGTACAAGCCTACCGGGGCGTTCGTCATGTGGGCAGGAACGCCGTATGCGCACGTGCATGTGATGGGGCGTCCCTGAGGATTACAGGCTGACGAGCAGATAGGAGTTGCAATGGGCAACAAACAGAGTTTCTCAATGGAACATTTCAAGGGCGACCCGCTAGGTCGCGATCTATACACAACGTCACAAATTAGAGAACGCGCCCTGAACGCGGCCATAGTCGACGCCGACATAGAACAAGGCTATGAAAAGTATCTGGCGATCTTCGACGCTTTCTATGGCGACGAGATTGAAGTAAGCAGCGAAACCGCGGATGAGCCGATTCGTGGGAAGGACAGAGTGCGCTCGCTTCTCGCGAATTTCTTATACCCCGTTCACGTGATGGCCGAAGTCGGCGGTTTGATCGTAACGATTCGAGTGACCGAGATTGCCGGAGATGTTGCCGGCGAGACGCATTCCGCCTGGACAGTCGAGTTCGTCGGCGTTTCCGGCAGAACCAACACCGTGAGTTGGTGCGTCTTCCGAAAATGGAAAGGGTCGCGAGTGGTGTACGAGTATCACTACGACCAGCAGCAACAGGGCGAGGCTTTGACATCCACTGATTTTAGTTTTAGTGCCGCCACACCTGCGCCGCACTTTGGCAGGTCTTCTTGAGGCGATATTTTGATACGGTGCGCGACGGGCCGCCGGGAGGATAACGTCATGAGTACAGGCACTAGCGTAAAGACTCAGCTGAAATGGGACGTTTTCGTAGCAAAACGCCAAGGCCTGACGCGCGACTTGCCGCCAGGCAAGGAAGAGTGGATGTGGGTGCCGGGATCGGCGACTCTCATCTACGGCCAGAAGGACGCCGTGCTGGCCGACACGTTGCTTACGATCGAACAGGCGAAGGCGCTGGTGGAGTGGGTCACAGCGCACGGCAAGAACGTGACGACAATCTATGTCACGCACGGCCATGGCGACCATTTCTTCGGCCTCGGGGCGGTGCTGGATCGCTTCCCCAACGCGAAACCCGTAGCAACTCCAGACGTCGTGAAAGTGATGCGCCGGCAGGCTTCACCCGAGACCGTTACGAGCTTCTGGAGGGCGCGATATCCCGGCCAGATCCCGGAGCGTCTGGTGATTGCCGAGGAACTCAAAGAGAATGTGATTCATCTCGAAGGACGCGAGTTGATCGCTTTGCCGCTGGGACATACCGACACCGACAACACGACGTGTCTGCATGTGCCGTCAGCCGGTCTGGTCGTGGCGGGAGATGCGGCTTACAACGATGTCCACCTTTACCTCGCGGAGTCCAACGCGCAAACACGGCGCGAATGGATCGCTGCGCTGGACACGATCGAGGCGCTGAAACCGCGAGCGGTTATCGCCGGACACAAGAAAGCCGAGAGGGACGACAGTCCCAGAATCATCGAAGAGACGCGGCAGTACATTCGGGATTTCGAGCGCCTAGCCGACGCGACTACGACGGCGCGGGAGCTCTACGACAAGATGTTGGAGCTTTATCCCAATCGGGCCAACCCGGGGTCGCTGTGGGGTTCGGCACGCGTGGTCAAAGGCTAAGAGGCAGGCGAGGAGAAAATATGGGCAAGCTCGACGGAAAAGTTGCGCTCGTAACCGGCGGCAATAGTGGAATTGGTCTGGCGACGGCAAAACGGTTTGTGAGTGAGGGAGCGTATGTCTTCATAACAGGGCGGCGTAATGATGAACTGGCTGCGGCCGTCAAGGAGATCGGCAAGAACGTGACCGGCGTGCAGGGAGACGTGTCGAAGCTCGCCGATCTGGATCGCCTGTTTGCGCAAATCAAGCGGGAGAAGGGCAAGCTCGATATTGTGTTCGCGAATGCCGGCGTGGCGAAATATGCGCGGCTCGGCACGATCACCGAAGAGTTTTACGATTCGATCTTCAATACCAACGTGAAGGGACTGCTTTTCACGGTGCAGAAGGCGCTTCCGCTGCTGCTGGATGGAGCGTCCATAATTCTGAATGCGTCCATCGTCGGCAGTAAAGGATTCGCAGCGAACAGCGTGTATAGCGCGACGAAGGCGGCTGTACGGTCGTTCGCGCGGACCTGGACGACGGATTTGAAGGACCGCCGCATTCGCGTGAACGCGGTGAGCCCGGGCGCCACCGACACGCCGGGAGCGCGTGATTTGCTGGCCTCTTCAGAGGTTGGCGAGCAACGCAAGAAGATGATTGCCACTATGACGCCACTCGGCAGATTCGGCACTCCCGACGAGATCGCCAAGGCAGTGGTATTTCTGGCGTGCGACGACAGCAGCTACGTCACGGGAATCGAACTGTTTGTGGATGGCGGCTTCGCGCAGGTGTAGGCGCGTTGGTGGCTGGCTTCAGACTTGGCCTGAAGTCATATCGGAGGAGAGCCGGTCGCGCCGATCGAGAAAATGAAGGAAGCGGGCACTCGAAACCCTCCGGCATACCAGCATTTCATCTGCTATGCAGATTCAGCAATTGTGCGAATTTGTACACCCAGCGCGATGAATTTCAGCTTAGGGCGGGCGCGGACTGGGGCTGTTCCTACTGATTCTGCAGGACGTCGTAACGGGCGATGGCGTAGCCGAGTACGGCTCCGAGGAAGACGTCGGACGGGAAATGGGCTCGCAAGCTGATGCGCGAAAAGCCGATGGTCCCCGCCAGGCCGTAGGCAACCCAGGGAACCCAATGATGGTTGCGATAGCGGCGGGCGATTACCGTAGCGACGGAAATGGCCGCAATCATATGTCCCGAGGGGAAGCTGCTGCCGACATCGGAAGCACTATGGAAGAAGGTATCCGCATAATTCCGTTGCCTGTATATGTCCTGCGGACGCCATCTGGCGGTCACGGTGTTCAAGACCGCGCGGAGCACTTCGGAATCGGCGACAGTTTCGCCAGCGAAGAGCGCGGTTTGCTGCATATACGAATCTCGGCGCTGGAGGCCGATGGCATAAAGCACCGTCGGGATGACGATTGTTTCCGCGCCCGTGACGTTGCTGCCAAAAGCTCCGTTAAAGTCGCTGAAAACTTTGGTGTGATTGAAATACGGAGCAGCGTAGGTATCGGTGGATAGCAATGCAACCGTGGCAGAAACAACAGTAACCGTAGGCGACCAATATCGCCCTTGAGCGAGTTGGCTCGGGAAAAACCAGATGTTTTGCTGATCGCGCAGGAAGTTACGGGGCAGAAGGTTGAGCGAAACGTCGCGGGAGTGAGAGGAGGCAGAGCTAGATTCCGAACTGGAGTCAAACTGTTTTGCAGCAGGCGTCCCTGCGAGAGAGATCGGCGGATTATCCTGCGCATGAAGCACAAGTGACGAGACGGCTATACACACCAAGGCGCATGCACGTAGACAGACGACACGCAGTGGAATGGCGGACGCCACGTTCACAATACCTCTCAAAGGGATCTATGAGTCGACGGTAAGGCTGATTGTCGACGCTAGGGCAGATTTCGTGATCGTAGCATGCGCGTCGTTAAAGGAAATCCTGCCGCATCGAGTAGGTGCCCAGTTTGGAAACAGGACCAAGTGGTTGCGTGAAGCGAGTTCGTTCGGTTTGGGCGAGCGGGGCCACGAAGCGCGGCGAGCCTAGCCGAGGAGCTTTCGATTAGTGAGACGAGATTTTCTCTGTCGTTGTGCGCCGTCGAGTCAGTCCTTCTGGCGGTCGCGGGTAGCGCGGGCGCATTCCATCATAAGGTCGAGGAATTTCGTGTAATTTGCCTCGCCGACGACGAAGGGGTTCGGTTCTCCCGGTTTTCGCGCGCGAAGCGCCGTGAGCTTATCGGCAAATCCGTCGAAAACAGGATGATTCTGAATTTCGACGTCGACTTTCATCCTCCTGGTCCATTCTTCAAAGTGCTGGATGGAGTCGATGAACTCCTGCACCTGACTGGCGTTACCCTGAGCGATGAATCCTCCGCCGACCATTCCGGCGATGTGCGGCTTGCCGTTATCCTTCACCGGGATGATCAGGCCGAGCGAGCCGGGCGTGTGGCCGGGAATGAAGACGGGAGTTACGCTCTGGTCGGCAAGAGTTATGGGCACGCCCTCGAAGGCGACCATGTCTTTTTTCGGGAGATCTACAGGCGCAGGGGCATTTCCTCCCGCAGCGGGCGGGCGCGCAATGTTTATGAAGTCCCAATCGGCCGCAGTCATATAAATGTGAGCGCCGTAATGCTGCTGAAGATACGCGGAGCCGCCGAAATGGTCCTCGTGGCCATGCGCTAAGATCACCACCTTGATATTGGCCGGGTCAAGCCCGAGAGTTTTCAACCCCGGCAGAAGCTGTGTCTCAACGTCTTTGGCGTGGCCAGGGTCGATCAACATGATTCCGGCCGAACTGGGAAGCACGTAGGTCACCGCATTTCCGACCGAATACTGCCCGGGAATGGCCCAAAAATTATCGAAGAGCTTGACGGGTCCGGGATCGGTGGCCTGATTTGCGCGAGGCGCTTCGCAGAGGAAGTGTTCCGCCTGTGCCCAGTAAGTTCCAGCGATCTTTTTTGCTTTTTCGATGTGCGCCTGAACTTCGGGGGAGTCGGGCTTCGTCGATGCCGGCTGCTGTTGCGAGTGTGCAGGCTGCGCGAACACGGCGCAAATCGTCAGAGCCGACAGAAGCCAGGAAAGCTTTTTTGGCATGGCGTTCCTCGTCAATTCGTACGCACTTAGGAACCCCTAGGATGGGCACACTTATACACCCAAGTCTCGTCCAAGTTCACCAGAGTATTTTTGCGGCATAGCTAAGGGACATTGCAGCGCGAAACGAGGTTGCACCATCTTAGGGACTGGGGATTGCAGCGCGAAACGAGTGGCTAGGTTGGACCGTCTTAGGGACGGGGAGGACTGAATGACGCTGAGAAAAGCAGCCTTGGCGTTTTTGGCGGTGGTGATGGCTCTGGTTGCCGCGCCGATGTTCGCGCAAGACCAGGGGCAGCCTCCGTCATTTGGACCGGACCAACTGGATCAGATGGTGTCGCGGATAGCGTTATATCCGGACCCGTTGCTGGCGCAGATACTTGCCGCGGCGACTTATCCGGACCAGATTCCCGACGCGGCGCGTTGGGCAGATCAGCATCATTACCTGACCGGCCAAGCTCTGGCCGACGCGATCCAGGGAGACCAGCTGCCTTGGGATCCCAGCGTGCAAGCTCTGCTGCCATTTCCGTCGGTGCTAGACATGATGGCTTCCGACATGAACTGGACGACTGACCTGGGAAATGCGTTCCTGGCGCAGCAGCAGGACGTGATGGACGCCGTCCAGAGGGAGCGGCGGAAGGCACGGGACTTCGGATACTTGCGAAGTAATGGCCAGATTATCGTGGGCGGCGGGCCCTATATCACCGTCATGCCAGTGAATCCTGGTTTTGTCGTAGTGCCGTACTACGATCCGCGAATTGTGTTCTTCGCGCCACGGCCGGGCTTCGTTGTGGGCGGCGCGATCCGTTTTGGTTTCGGCGTGACGATTGGAGGATTCTTCCGGCCGTGGGGCTGGGGCTACGATCGATTTGACTGGGACAGGCACGGTGTGATCATAAACAACGAGCCATGGCGGCGGTCATGGGGCAATCGGCGCGAGTACGAGCATCCTTATCCCGGCGTGCGGCGATACGCGCCGGCAGAGCGCGCACCGGAGCGGCATGAACTGCACCAACGCAGCGAACGTGAGCGCGCGGCGCCGCGCGAAGGGCGCAGAGCTCCAGAGGAGCACGGCCGAGACGGTCACGAACGGCGGTAACTGTTAACCGCCCATCGACGACTGACTGCGGTTTCCCGCCATTGACTCGCAGCGGGATATTCAGCTTTCGACGAAAGGCAACCCTATGGTTGCGTGTATGGCACGCCATTCCTGGTAGAGGGACATTAGCGCGAACAGCAGATCCCTCGGCCTTTGGGCCTCGGGATGACAGCTTGAACCTTGGCGAACCGATCAAAGGCCGAGGGAGTCCATTTTGGGTTTTTCGTAGACATCGTCTTCGCCGGGATAGCGGAGGCGGTCGTCAAAGCGGCCAGTCTCTTTTGCTAAAGCCCAAACCAAGCTTTCGCCAGCGGGAAGCGTTTGCGGCTGGCGCTTGAAGACGGGATCGTCGAAAGAGCGCCTGGCGTCGATCCACTGCCATCCCTTGTCTGAGAATTCGCGGATCACATCTTCGAGAAAAAGCGCGTTGATCATTTTGTGATGGAGGAGCAAGGTGTGCGGGATTTCGTGGCCCAGGACGTCAAGCGCGAGCTGGCGATAGAACGCGGCACGGTCAAGTAGATGCGCGACCAGATAATCGCCATAGGGCTGCGTGTTCGCAGCGGGCTGTTGTTGAAGGCGCGCGTTCATGCGATCGTCGACGTACCAATCGGAGGCATCGATGGTCACGTGGCCGACAGTATAACCTTTCTCCTTGAGTAGATCGCGGAAGCGATCGCGTTTTTCGGCAGTGTCTCCTTCCTTCAGGCCGGGATAGCGGAACATGCGCGTGAAGTGATGATAGGACTTGATCAGCGGCTCATTGCGTTCGAAATCGGCGGCGAAATCTTCGTAGCTCCTTTTCGGCGCATTGAAATTGAGATGGGAGTAAGAATGATTGCAGATGAGGTGTCCGGCTTCGTCCCATTGGCCGAGGAGTTCCTTGCCTTGCGGTGAGTCGATCCTCATGCCGCAGACGAAGAACGTGATCTTGAGGCTCCATTTGTCGAGTGTGTCGAGAATGGCGCGATTGGCTTCGCGCCAGGAGATGTTTGGACTGACGGAGGTGGTGGGGTCGTCCATAGTGACGGCGATGCGGGGCCGTTCGGGCGCGGGAGAGGCGAGCGTCGGAAGGGCCGAAGCCGCTACGAGCGTGCTGACAGTGCGGAGGAATTCGCGGCGATGCATGCGAGAACTATATATTGCGAAGAATGACGTGGGAAATCAAAAGAAAGCATCCCACGTTCAAAAGACGAAACGTGGGGCACCCGGAAAACCTGATCGTGCTCAATGTGTCTCAGCGCGGCGAGATACGAAAAGCAGATCCCTCGGCCTGCGGCCTCAGGATGACACCTCGCACTCGGGAAAAGCCTCAGGTCTCCCGCGCTTTTTTTTGAACGCGAAAGCTATGCTTCCGCTGGGCGGCGGGACGACCTGAACTGCAAACGCAGCGCAGCATACGCCAAGATGGCGCTAGCGGGCGGAGGCGACAGGGGAGCCGACGGCAACTGGCGTGAGCCAGTTGTGGCGGTCGGGTTTCGCGCCGGATAGAATGGCGAAAAATTCTTCTTGCAGGCGCTTAGTAATGGGGCCGCGGCGTCCGGCGCCGACGGTGATGCGGTCGATCGAGCGCAGCGGAGTGACTTCGGCGGCAGTGCCGGTGAAGAAGACTTCGTCGGCGATGTAGAGCATCTCGCGCGGAATCATCTGCTCAGTGACGCGAATGCCGAGATCTTCGCAGAGCGTCAAGATGCTGCTGCGGGTGATGCCCGGCAGTACGCTCGAAGCGAGCGGCGGCGTATAGACGAGGCCGTCGCGGACAATGAAGATATTTTCGCCGGAACCTTCGCTGACGTAGCCATTGGTGTCGAGAGCGATGCCTTCGGCATAGCCATTGGCGAGCGCTTCCATGCGAATGAGTTGCGAATTCATGTAATTCGCGCCGGCTTTGGCCATGGACGGGAGCGTATTGGGTGCGAGACGCGCCCAGGAGCTGATGCAGACGTCCACCCCTTGCTCGAGCGCTTCGGCGCCGAGATAGGCGCCCCATTCCCAGCAGGCCAGGTAAACCTCGATGGGGCAGGGCAGCGGATTCACGTTGACGTCGCCGTAGCCGCGGATCATCAGCGGGCGGATGTAACAGGAGTTCAGATGGTTTTCGCGCACGAGGTCGGCGGCGGCGGAGGAAAGCTGCTCGACGGTGTAAGGGCTCTTCATGCGGTAAATGTGGCCGGAGTGCAGCAGGCGCTGCATGTGTTCGCGCAGGCGGA
>Ga0210394_10003157_pt1 | contig 21207 bp, 16 predicted proteins | sample IncBWC12MmetaG_FD_160121 | JGI IMG/M metagenome (GOLD analysis project Ga0210394, IMG submission 160121) | Forest soil microbial communities from Barre Woods Harvard Forest LTER site, Petersham, Massachusetts, United States - Inc-BW-C-12-M | ecosystem: Environmental > Terrestrial > Soil >...
CGCCGAATACCGCAAGATCGCCTCCCGCATTGACGACGCCGCTACGGCAACCGGAGTCACGCAGCGCCGTCACCGCGCGGTCGATTGCAAAGCCCTTGGCGATTCCTCCCAGGTCGATCTGCAGCGGCGCGCGCGCGACCACCCGGCGCGGTGCCGCGAATTCCAAATCGGGCAGTCGCCCCGCGGACTCCGGCAGGCACGGATCGAAGGCCCCTTGCGTCGCGTCATGCAGCCGCCGCGACAGCATCAGCACGTCCCAAGTCCAGGCATGAATGGTCACGGGACGGCCGCACGCGGCCTCACGAATGGCGAGCAGGTCGCTGCCGGCCCGCGTGGGATGCATGAGGCGCTCCACCCGGTAGATTGCCGCAAAAGCGCCGTCGATTCCCACCAGCGCGTGTTGACGCGTGTCGGCCGTGGCATGGATCGCGACCAACGTACCCATGCCGACGCGCAAGCGGGATGCCTCGGTGGATTTTACGCCGTTGATTGGGTTATACATACAGCGGCGGATTCTACACGTTGGGCACTCGCGATGATTCCTCTGAGCGGGAGGTCTCGATATGACGGCGCCGGTCTTGCCGAATGGATATAGAAGACCGGATCTAGTCTGGGACTTTCTGCGCTTGAATGTCGCCGGACGCGCCGCCTCGGTGGCCGCCTTTGCATCGCTCTATGCGGCGCTCGTCATCCTCGGCTTGGTTCTGCGCGAGAGCTCGCAGCGGCTGACCATCATCTGGCCGGCCGCCGGCCTGCTCTTCATGGCGCTGTGGTTCGCACCCCGGCGCAATTGGATCTGGATCATCGCCACGCAAATGGCGGTGGAACTCGTGATCGACGTGGTGCGCACCGACCGCTTTCTATGGTCTTCGCACCTGCCGTTCATACTCGCCAACTCGATCGACGCGACGGTCGGTGCGCTGGTGGCGAGGCGGCTCATAGAGGCGCCGGAAATTCCTCGAATCCGACAGGTGCTGCAGTTCTTCGCAGCGGTGGCGCTCGGGGCCGCGGCCAGCGCCGTGGTCGGCGCCTTCGGCTCGGCGCAACCCTTGAGCGCCGTGCGCTACCTGCGCGAGTGGCAGCTGTGGTGGGCGGGAAATTGGCTGGGGTCGTTGTGCGTGGCGCCCGTGGTGATGGCCTGGACAATTCGCTGGCGACTGCCGCAGATGTCCGCCCCGCCGGCGCCCGCCGGCGAGTTGGCGGTGATCGGCGCGGTGCTGCTCGGCATGACGGCGTGGGTGTTCTCGGCGAAGCCGGCCAGCGTCACCACGGTGCTCGATCCGCCGTTCGTACTCCTGGCGCTCGTCATCGTCTCGGCATTTCGCGCGCCGCCGCGCTGGTGTTCGGTGTTTGCCGCCGCGACCACGCTGTTGGCGTCGTACTTCGCGAGCCGCGGCTTGGGCCCTTTCGCCGGCGATCCGAATCCGTTCATTCGGCTCGGCGCGGTGCAGCTGTATCTCGCGACGCTGATCGCGATCAGTTTCATGTTGTCGATCTCCCTGATCGAAATGCGCAACACCCTGCAGTTGTTGCGCACCAGCGGCGAGCGCTACGAGAACTTCGTCGAACAGAGCTCCGAGGCTGTCTGGCGGATCGAGTTGAGCGTCCCGATGGCTCCCGACCTTCCCGCCGCCGAGCAAATAGAATGGTTGCGCCAACATGCCTATGTCGCGGAATTCAATTCGACTTATCTGCGCTTGAACCGACAGCTGGGCCTGGCCGATGCCGACGCGCCGCGCTGGCGCGCCGATGTGCCATGGGCCGCCATTTTCATCGATCATATCGGCTCTGCGGCGCAGCACGGCTATTCTATGGACGACCTGCAATTCGCGGTTCCCGACGGTGCTCATGCGGCGACCTACATCACGGCATTCCGCGGCGTCATCGAAGCCGGGAAGCTCGTGCGGGTGTGGGGCGTGGCGCGCGACGTCACCGAGTTGGTCGGGCTCAATGAGCGATTGCGCCACAACCAGGATCGTCTGCAGCAGTACGCGCGGCAGTTGGTCGGCGCCGAGGAGCGCGCGCGGCGCGCGACCGCGGTGGATTTGCACGACGGCATCGGCCAGCAGTTGGTCGGACTTGCATTGACCCTGGAAGCAGCGGTCTCTCGAGCGACGCCTGAAATGCGGCTGGTGCTGCGCGACGCGGCTCAGACCGTGCGCGAAGTGCAGTCCATCACCCAACGGGTCATCGCCGATTTGAGCCCGCCCGGCCTGTACGAGTTGGGTTTGGAGCCCGCGCTCAAATGGCTCAGCGTCTATATGCGAGGCAGGGACAATTTGCAGGTTGACTTGAGCGTAGCGGGGGATGCGGCGGCTTATGACCTGGAGCTTCGAGTACTCGTATTCAAGCTGATCCGGGAACTGCTGCGCAACGTCGTGAAACATTCCGGCGTGAGGTCGGCCGCAGTCACGGTGACGCAAACGGCGGAGGAGCTGCGCGTCGTCGTCGAAGACAATGGCGTTGGCTTCGAGTACCAGCTCAGCCTGTTCGAGGCACGGCCGGAAGGATTCGGGTTGTGGAGCATCGCGGACCGGGTGCGCACTTCCGCAGGCGAAATGTCGGTCGAGACCGCGCCCGGCCGCGGCTGCCGCGTGACGGTGGTGTTTCCGCACAGACCGGTCGATCCGCTGCTCCGGCGATCCAATTCGGCGACGATCTGACCTCGTTTGGCGGTTGCTATCGGCGCCGCGGTAAATGATAATAATTCCTATTCGTAATAGCAATCCGGAACGATGGACCACCGCTATCAAATTCCCGGTCTGATCTTGGCCGCACTACTGCCCGCTCCCGTGGTGATTGCCGCGGATTACCTCGGTGTGGGCGAGGCACAGAAGGCCATCTTCCCGGAGGCCGATGCCTTCCAAGAGGTCGTGCTGCAGCAATCGCCGCGGCAATTGCAGGACATCTTGGCGCGCGCGGGTCCCCAGCCGCAGCACGGGATGATCCGCATTTGGACCGCGACACAGGGCGGAGTGCTGCTCGGCCACGTCTTGCTCGACGAAGTGATCGGCCGGCAAGACTTCATCACCTACGCCGTCGGCATCGACGCCAAAGGGGCCCTGCGCCACCTGGAGGTGCTCTCCTACCGTGAAAGTCACGGCAGTGAAGTCCGCAATGCCGCGTGGCGCGGGCAATTCGACCGGCGCGACTCGCTCGAAAACCTGCGGTTTCGAGCCGACATCAAGAATATCTCCGGTGCCACGCTCTCCTCGGAGCACGTGACTCAAGGCGTCCGCTGGTTGCTGGCGCTGTGGCAATCGGCATTGCGGCCCGCCGGCGGCGCGCCCTGAGCATGCGCGGCCGCAGACGAGTGGCCATCTACGCGGTTCTTGGCCTGCTATGGCTGTCCGGTTGTGCGTGGCTGCTGTTGGATCAGTTCTTCGAGTCGCAGGGACAGTTCGGCAGGGTGCCGAATCCGTGGGAACCCGCAATCCTGCTCGCCCACGGCGTCATGGCCGTCTTCAGCATGTATCTATTGGGATGGGTGTCGGCGCGACACGTGCTCAGGCTGTGGCCCGGTCGCTTGCGGCGATTGAGCGGCGGATTGCTCGCCGCGCTCCTGGCGCTGCTCGGCGTGAGCGGATTCGCCCTGTTCTTCGTGAGCGATGACCGCTGGCAGCATGCCGCCGCCGTTGTGCACGATGCCCTGGGCTTAGGCATCACCGGATTTGCGATTCAGCATTGGTTCTTCGCCAAGCGCCGCGACATGCGCAGCGCCGCCTCGCGGCCCTGGTAGTAGCCCTGCACGATTCCGAGTTCGAGGAAACCCAAGCCCTCGTAGAAGGTTCGCGCCGGCTCGTTGTGGGTGCGCAATTCGAGATTGATGCGAAACACGCCGGCTTCGATCGCCGTCGTGGTCAACCAATCCATCAGCTGGCGGCCAAGGCCCTGGCGGCGGTATTCCGGCGCCACGGCGAGCAAATTCAAATGTGCCACCTCATCCCCGAAATGCATGATGGCGAACGCGGCGATGCGCCGCTCGCGCCGCGCGACCACGACGGAGGATTCCGGACCCGTGATGAAGTGCTGCACCCGGGCGGGGGTCCACGACCAGGTCAGTCCCTGTTCAATGAGATCGCGCGACATTTCGGCAATTTCACGCGCATCGACGCTGCGCGCGAGACCCAGGGTGGCCAGCTCGGACATGATCAGCGCGTCCCGGTCTTGACCGGCGGGGCCGGCGGCTGCGGCAGCCCGGCCGGCGCTGCCGGCAAGAGTTTCATGAGCTCGAGCACCGCCCGCTCCAGTTGCGGATCGCGTCCCTGCAGGACTTCCACCGGGTCTTCCGCCACCTCGATATCCGGATCCACACCATGCCCCTCGATGATCCAACGGCCGTTTTCGTCCGCAGTACCGAACTCTGGCACAAAAACCGCACCACCGTCGAGCAGCGGACCATGGTCGTCCGTTCCGACCACTCCACCCCAGGTGCGATCGCCGATCAGCGCTCCGATCTTCCATTGGCGAAACGCGTTGGCGAATATTTCGCCGTCCGACGCCGTGCGCTCGTTGATCAGGGCCACCTTGGGTCCCGGCTGCACCACGCGTGGATAGGTGCCCACCCACGAGTGATTGCGTACGAAGCTCGTGCCGTGAAGCGTACGCGCCAATCGGGCGATCAGCAGTTGGGATATGTTGCCGCCGCCGTTGTCGCGCACGTCGATCACCAGTCCTTCCTTGCGGACCTGCGGATACCACCCTTTGATGAATTCGCGGATGCCCGAAACTTGCATGTCCGGGAGATGAATGTAGCCGAGGCGCCCCGCGCTCAGCCGGTCCACGCGGGCGCGATTCTCGGCAACCCGCGCCAGGTACCGCAGATTGGCTTCGCTCGCGAGCGGGCGATAGCGGATGGTGCGGGCTTCCCGGCCGTCGGCACCGGCCGACAGGCGCCATTCGACCGGCTGATCCGCGGGCGCCTGCAGCAGCTCATAGGGATCGGTGCCGGCTTTGAGCTCGCGTCCGTTGATCGCGAGCACGTAATCGCCCTCGTGGGCGTTCACCCCGACCTCGGTGAGCGGCGAGCGGTAGGGTTCCTCTTCGTTCTGGCCGGCGAATATTTTCCCGATTCGGTAGCGGCCGGCCTTGGCGTCGAGCTCGAATCGGGCGCCCGGCAGTGCGACGAACGGGCGCTTCGGCAACCCTAAGTCGCCGCCCTCGATGTAGGCGTGCTGCACGGTGAGCTCCGCAATCATCTCGGCGACCACATAGTTGAGATCCGCCCGCGACCCCACGTCATCGAGCAGCGGCGCGTATTTCTCGCGCAGCTTCGGCCAATCGTAACCATGCATGTTGTCGACATAGAAGTAATCGCGATACCGGCGCCAGGCCTCGGCGAAGATCTCGCGCCACTCGGCAGCGGGAACGCGCGTGGTCGCGAGTCCGGCGAGCGACACGTTGTGCGCGTCATCGCTGTCGTCCACGTCGAAATATTTGAACTCCTGCGTCGAGAGCCGCGCCAGCACGTGTTTGCCGTCGGACGTTGCCGACCACGCCAGGACATCTTCCGCCACGGCCTCGGCTTCACGTTCCTTGATGGAATAGGCCATGACGCTCCCTTTGGCGTTCGATTCGCGTCCGTAAACGTAGGGTCCGCTGCGTTGGTACAGCAGATTCTCGGTGCCGACGGAGAGATTGGTCAGATTGCCGGCCTCCAGGGGTACGCGAATCGTGCGCTGCTCGATGCCGGCGAAATCGATGCGCGCTGCGCCCTTGCGGATCGGCTCGTGCGCCGGCGCGTCGCCGTCGCCGGTTTCGTCGTCGCGTATGCCGAAGGGGTTCCTGACGTCCTTGCGCAGCGTCACGGCGAAGATCCCGGTTTGGGCGTAGGTCGCGAACTCGAATTCAATGGTGCTGAGAATCGGTTGATAGTCGCGCTCGCTCAGGAAGTAGAGCAAATCGCCGTTCGGCGCCCATGACGGCGAATGCGAGTTGAACCCTTCGGGCGTGACGCGCCGTGACTTTTCGTCCTCGGCCGACCAGACGAAGACGCCGGAGAAGCCGTCGGCGCCGTTCTGCGTATAACCCAGGTAGCGGCCGTCGGGCGACCAGCGATAGTCATGCGACAAATCTGCAGGGTCGCGCGCGACGGTGATGTGCCGCCCGGTCGCAAGCTCGATCACGTGCAACCGGCCCGTGCTGTCGGCATACGCCAGGCGCCGATCATCGCCCGACCAGCGCGGCGCGTAATAGCGCACCAGGGAGCCCGAGGTCAGCTGCGCGGCGTCGCCGGCGCCGTCCTGGGACTGCACATAGATTTCTTCTTCGCCGCTGCGATCGGACACATAGGCGAGACGCCGTCCGTCCGCCGACCAGGCCACTTCCCGGTCATGGGCGGAGGATGAGTGGGTGAGATTGCGCGAGACGCCGTGTTCAACCGGAATCGAAAAGATATCGCCGCGCGCCGCCATGGCGACGCGCTCGCCGCCGGGACTCAAGGTGAAGCCCTCGATGTTGTCGGCCGCATTGACCGCCTGGGGGCGAGCGGCGGTGGTGTCGGCAGGGACGCTGATCGAGAGTGCGCGATCCTGGTCGCTGCGCGTGTCGTAGATATGCAGCTCGCCGCCCAGTTCATACACGATCTGACCCTCCGGGCCGGCACTCGGCCAGCGCACATCCCAATCCGTGTAGTGGGTCAACGCACGGGTCTCGCGCGTCTCGATGTCGTATCGATACAGATTGAACACGCCGGTGCGGTCGGAGTTGAAGTAAATGGCCGCGCCGACCCACATCGGGTCGCGATCCGTGCGCGGATCGCTGGTCACCCGCAGCAGAGACGGATGAACCAGGTCGAAAATGTAGAGATCATTGGCCCAGCCGCCCTGATAGCGCTTCTCGCTGCGAAAATCCCGCCACCGGGGCGAGTACACGATTTTCCCGCCGTCGGGCGAAAAATCCCCGGCGCCCGACACCGGCATGGGCAGCGCCGTCGGCGCGCCTCCGCGCAGCGGCGCCGTGTAGAGCCGCGAATCCGTGGGCAGGTAGCCGTCGCGCGCCGACCTGAACAGGACGGCGGCGCCGTCCGGTGTCCAGCCGTAGACCTGGTTGTCGTAGCCCCAGCGATCGGGGAGGGGGCCCACGGCGGGATAAAACGTCAATTGCCGCGGGGCGCCGCCGCCCGCGGGGATCACGTAAACCTGCTCATCGCCGCCGTATTGGCCGGTAAATGCGATGGAGCGTCCGTCGGGGGAGAACTTCGCGAACAGCTCGAGCCCCGGACTCGAGGTCAGCCGGACGGCAACCCCGCCCTCGGTGCCGACAGTCCATAGATCTCCCGCATAACTGAACACGATCCGGTCATGCCACACGTCCGGAAAGCGCAGCAGCTTGGTGGCACCTGCGGGCGACGCGAACGCCAGGGACACGAGAATGAGCGCGCCGATCGCGGCCGAGCGCAGGCGATGCATGAAACTCCCCGACGTGTCCTCAGCGGCTTCGATACCGGTCGGTAGCGAGCACGAGCTCGTGTGTGTTGCCCGCTTCGAACGCCGAGTGTCCCGCGTCAGGCACGATCTTGAGCTCTGCCTCGGGCCATGCCCGATGCAAATCCCAGGCGCTGGTGGCAGGGCAGACGATGTCATAACGCCCTTGCACGATGGTCGCGGGAATGTGCCGGATTCTCGGCACGTCGTCCAGCAATTGACTCTCGCTGCGCAAGAAGCCCCGATTCACGAAGTAGTGGCACTCGATGCGCGCCACCGCCAGCGCGAATTGATCTTCGCCCCACTTTCTGATGTTCTCGCCGTTGCTATACAGGAAGCTCGCGGAGGCTTCCCACACCGACCACGCGCGCGCAGCCGCCAGCGCGGCTCGTTGGTCGCCGCCGACCAGCCGCTTGTGATAGGCGCTCAGGAAATCGTCGCGCTCATCGAGCGGAATCGCGTCGCGATAGGCCTCCCACGCGTCGGGAAAGATTTCCGAGGCGCCGTGTTGGTAGAACCAGCGAATTTCCGCGTAGCGCAGCAGGAAGATTCCGCGCAGCACGATTTCACTGACGCGGTCGGGATTCGCTTCCGCATAGGCCAGCGCCAATGTGCTGCCCCAGGATCCGCCGAACACCAGCCAACGTTCGATTCCCAGATGCTTGCGCAGGCGCTCGATGTCGGCGACCAGATGCCAGGTCGTGTTCTCGATGAGGCTTGCGCTCGGGCGGCTGCGTCCACAGCCGCGCTGATCGAATACGACGATGCGGTAGTGCCGGGGGTCGAAGAATTGCCGCGCGCGCTTATCGGAGCCGGCCCCCGGTCCGCCGTGCAGGAACACGGCCGGCTTGCCGGCCGGGTTGCCGGATTCTTCGTAGTAAATCTCATGTACGTCAGAGACGCGCAGGTAACCGTGCCGAAAGGGTTCGAGCGCCGGATACAATTCGCGGCGCGTGGGGTTGCGCCCCCGCGAAGCCGCCGCCGCGCGCGACTTGGGTTGTCGGGCGGTCCTGGCGGGGCCGGGCGCGGCCCTCGCCGTCCGAGGCGTTGCCTTGGCGGCCGTGACGCTGCGCAACTTAAGGTGGGCCGGCCTGGCAGGCGTAGCGCGCTTGGGTGCGCCCTTTTTCTTCTTCATGTCTCGTCCTCTTTCAGTGCTTATTGTCTCGAAACCATGGGGCCGAGCCGCTTTCCCCCGAGCAGGTGCAAGTGGAGGTGATACACCTCCTGACCGCCGTCTGCATTGCAATTGATGATCAACCGATAACCGCTCTCGGCGATACCCTGTTGCCGTGCAAGATCGCGTGCCACGATAAACATATGCCCGATCAGCGATGCGTCCTCGTCGGCGACGTCATTGGCGGTAGGAATGGGTTTGTTCGGGACGATGAGTATGTGCACCGGGGCGGCGGGTCTGATGTCCAAAAAGGCGATCACGCGGGAGTCGCGGTGGAGCACCGTGGCCGGCAACTCACCGGCGATGATTTTCTCGAAAAGCGTAGGCATTTCATATGCCTCCGGGGCTTCAGGGACTAGAAGATTAGCAGGAACCGAGGCGGGTCTCGGATGTGCAGTGCACCAATGTGAACCCGTAATGGTAATGGGAACGATTCTCATATAGAATTGCGTTTATGTCGACCACTGTAACGCCCGATTCTGTCCCGGAACCCACCGACCTTCGCTTGACGGACCTGAGGTTGGGGACGCGCGCGCGCGTGGTATCCGTGGCACCGGGCGACGCGGCGTCGCCCCCCGAATTGAGCAGGCGGCTGGCCGAATTGGGTTTTCTTCCCGGCGAGACCGTGCGAATCGTCGCCCGGGGCCTGCTGGCTCGCGCCCCCATCGCCGTGCGGATTGGAACGGGTACCTTCGCGCTGCGGCTGTTCGAGGCTGCCTGTATCCGTGTTTGTCCGGAGCTGCCGCAGCCCGCGTAAGTCCATGGAGGCTTTGCCCAGCTCTCCAAGCCCTCTGATTGCCCTGGTTGGAAATCCCAATTGCGGCAAGACGGCACTTTTTAATCTGCTGACCGGCAGCCGCCAAAAGGTTGCCAACTATGCCGGCGTGACGGTCGAGCGCAAGGAGGGTTCGCTGGTGACCCCGTCGGGTCTGCGCGTCCGCATCCTCGATCTGCCCGGCGCCTACAGCTTGGACCCGCTGACTCCCGATGAACAGGTGACCGCCGACGTATTGCTCGGCCGCCGCACCGGCGAGAGCCGCCCCGACTTCGTCGTCTGCGTCACCGACGCCACCAATCTGCGCCAGAACCTGCGCCTGGTGCTGAGCATGAAACGGCTGGGCCTGCCGATGGTGGTCGCGCTCAACATGACCGATATCGCCCGCCGCAAGGGCATCGTGATCGACGCCGAACGGTTGTCGGCTGAGTTGGGCGTGCCCGTGGTCGAGACCATCGGCGTCAAGGCGGCGGGCGTCCGGGCGCTCGTCCAGGTGCTCGACGGGGCGGCGCTCACCCCGGCACGGCCGGCAGCGCGCGCGGCCCAGGGTGCGGGCGACGGCTTGGGTTCATGGCGCACGCCGAGCGCAGCGGACATCGAAAATGACCAGGCCGAAGTGCGCAGAATTCTGCGGGTCGTGGGCGGCGATCGGCTCGATGGGGTCACCGTCAGCGATCGGGTCGATGCGATCGTGCTCCATCCCATGCTGGGGCCCTTGATCCTTGCGGTGGTGTTGTTTCTGGTCTTTCAGGCGGTATTCACTTGGGCGCAATTGCCCATGGATGAGATCAGGGTCGGTGTCGCCGCGGTCGGCAATTGGCTGGGCGCAGCGCTGCCCCCCAGCCTGTTGAAGGATTTGCTCATCAACGGCGTGCTCGCCGGAGTCGGCAGCGTGCTGGTTTTCCTGCCTCAGATCATCATTCTGTTCTTCTTCATCCTGGTGCTCGAGGACTCGGGTTATTTGCCGCGCGCTGCGTTCTTGCTCGATCGGGTGATGGGCAGCGTGGGGCTGTCCGGCCGCGCCTTCATTCCCCTGCTGTCGAGCTTTGCGTGCGCGATACCGGGCATCATGGCGACGCGCACCATTCAGAATCCGCGCGATCGGCTGGCGACCATCATGATTGCGCCGCTCATGACCTGCTCGGCACGTTTGCCGGTATACGCGCTGATCATCGGTGCGTTCATCCCGCGGCGCACGGTCTGGGGAGGCTTGGAATTGCAGGGCTTGGTGCTGTTCGCGCTCTACATTCTCGGCGTCGTCAGCGCCATGGGCGTCGCCTTCGTGCTGAAGCGCGGCCGCCCCGGCGCAGGCTTTCAGGCCCTGATGCTCGAGTTGCCGGCGTATCACTGGCCGAATTGGCGCAACTTGGGGATGGGTCTCTGGCAACGCGTCGAAATCTTCATGAGCCGCGTCGGTACGATCATCCTCGCGTTGATGGTGATTCTGTGGGCCTTAAGCTCGTTTCCCGCGCCGCCGCCGGGCGCGACCGGGCCCGCGATCCAATACAGCGTCGCGGGCCATTTGGGCGCGTGGCTCGCGGTGCTGTTCGCACCCATCGGCTTCAATTGGCAGATATCCATCGCTCTGGTGCCCGGTCTTGCCGCGCGCGAGGTCGCCGTCGGCGCGCTGGGCACCGTCTATGCTCTGTCGGCGACGGGCAATGACGTGAGCGGCGCACTGGCGCCGCTGATCGCGCAGTCCTGGAGCCTGCCGACGGCGCTGTCGCTGCTCGCGTGGTACGTGTTTGCACCCCAGTGCCTCTCGACTCTCGCCACGGTCAAGCGAGAGACCAATTCCTGGCGTTACCCCATCCTGATGGCAGGATATTTGTTTGCGATGGCCTACGTCGGCTCGTGGATCACGTATCGGATCGCGCTGGCGCTCACGACCTGATGGCAGGACGACATGAACAGCGTGCTCGATGATTCTTTGGTAGCTGTCGCCCTCCTCGTGAGTGTGGGTTACGCCCTGTCATCGCTCGGGCCGCGCGGCCTGCGGCGCCGCGCGTTGGCCGCATTGAGCCGCATGCTGGCGCACGCGCCGGCGGCGCTGGGATTGCAGCGGCTGTCGCAGCGGCTCGACGCCGCGGCGGCAGGCAAGGCGAAGGGTGCCTGCGGCGGCTGCGACAGCTGCGCTACGGACGCGTCGGCCGCGAAGTCCGCCCCCGAGGTCAGAGTGCCGGTGGCGAAAATCGGCAGACGCGGGTGAGGCGTCGAAGACGATCGCCCGCCATCTTAGAACGACTGACGAAATTCCACGCCTAATGTTCGCGGCTGATTCACGAACAGCCGCGGCCGCCCCGGTGTCTCCGCGGCGAGCGAGCGGCTGTCGCCCAGGTTCGCGATGTCGTCGCCCAGGTTCTTGCCGACCAGCGCCACCTCCAGCGGTCCGCGGACCCAGGCGATGTGGACGTTGAGGAGCCGATAGGACTCGCGCAAGCGCGGGTCGCTGGGATTGTTGTTGCCGCTGTAGCTTCGGCCGATGTAGGAGTAGTCGGCACCGCTGACCAATTTCCAGCCCTCCGACATCTGAATCGTATAGGAGACGGCGCCGTTGCCGGTCCAATCGGGAACTTGATAGACCGGGGACCCCACAGCCTGTGGCGAGGCTGCGCTCGAGGAAGTGATTTTCGCATTCTGGTAGCCCACCCCGACGGACATTTCGAGCGGCTCGGTGGGCCGCGCGCGGATCGCCAATTCGCCGCCCTTGCTCTCCGCGGCACCCGCGTTCGCGGTGTATTGAAAGCCGCATGACAGCAGAATCTCCTGCTGGATGTTGTGCCACTTGATGTCGAAAGCGGCGGCATCGACACTCAGCCGGTGATCGAGCCAGGATGTCTTGGTGCCGAGCTCATAGTTCCACAGCGAGTCGGACTTGAAGCTGCGGGTATCCGCAATGGTGATGTTCGGGTCGACCTGATGAAGCGCCGCAACGCAGTCCGTCGCTGTGCCGGCTTGGCCCGCCGGCACGCTCGGCACGAGGCCCCCGGGCCGAAATCCCTTGGCGACATTGACGTAGAGCATTTGGTCGGGCGTGAGATGGTAATCGGCCTCGAACTTCGGGTTCACGCCGCTCTCCGTCGTGGTGACGGGCGCATCGACGATGGCCGGCCCGCCGCCGGTGGCCAATCCTTCTTCGTAGCCGTGGGAAGACTCTCTCACCTGGTACCAGCGCAGGCCGGCCGTGAGCTTGAGTGCCGTCACGGGCTGATACGACAGCTCGCCGAACACCGCCGGCTCCTTGATGTCCGTGTGATAGTCCTGCGCAAAGATCAAGTTCGGATAGTCGGGGTTATTGGGTCCGCCCAGCGTGTTGTCGAGGTTCGGGACCTCGGCCGGGGGATAGTAGCCCGCGAACGGCACCCGGCCATGGAAGTCCGAATAGAAGCCGCCGACGACGAATTGAACGGGACCGTTCAAGGCGGACGCGAAGCGTACTTCCTCGACGAAGCGTTGATAGTCCTTCTCCTCGCTGATGCCGCCCGGTTGCGGTGAACCACCCAAGCCCGAGGTGATTGCGGCATAGACGAAGTCGGTCTCGTCCTCGGTTTCGAAGACCTTGCGGCTGAAATAGGCGGTCGACGACACGAGCTCGCCCACGTCCGTCTTCCAGTGCAGGGCGATCGAGGCCAGACCCCACTGGTCGTAGCCGCCTTCCGGTAGGTTGAACCAGCGTGCTTGGGTGAAGTTGTTCGGAATCATGGCAGTCGGCAGCGTGTACGGTCCGGAAGGAACCGGGTAGCCGATACCATTGCCCGGCATCGACAGATAATCGGCCATGGGGAAGCCGTTGTAGGTGGCTTTCTGCAGCATGATGCGCGGTGTGATCGTGAGCGCGTCGGTGAGCTTGACGGTGAGGCTGGCCGCTCCTCCGTAGGTGTTGATTGCGCCCACATTGTCGACGGTCGAAATGCCGGTAGTCGCCAGGGGCGTGCAAGTGAGCGCCATCGCCGCCGCGGGGTCGGTGCAGAAGCTGCGTTTGAAGTAGCCCGCCTCGGTGTCGTAAAAGCCGCTCAGGCGAAGTGCGACATGGTCTTGAATCAATGGGATGTTGACGACGCCGTCGCCGGTCCAGTTCGGTCGATTGGCGTGATCGGTCGATGACGCACCTCCATGCACCGTCGCCTCGACGTGCTCCAGATCCGGCTCTTTGGTGACGATGCGCACCAGACCGCCCATCGACCGTGCGCCGTACAGCGTGCCTTGCGGACCGCGCAGCACTTCGATGTGATCGATGTCGAGCACCCGTGGGTCGAGCGAGTCGGGCAACGGGATGTCATCGATATAAAATCCCGTCACGTCATTGCCGGACACACCGCGGATCGACACCGTACGCGCGGTGCCGATGCCGTCGCCGGTCGGCGCGAATGCCAGGTTGGGCACCTTGGTGGCGTAATCGAAAAAAGTGTTGATCTGCTTTTCCTGCAGCGCGGCGCTGCTGAAGGTCGTCATCGACAGCGGCACGTTTTGTTCGCTCTCGGCGCGCTTCTGCGCCGTCACGGTAATTTCTTCGAGCTCTGTTGACGGTGCCGCAGTGTCGGCGGCAAACGCGCACAGCGGCGCAACGACGGCTGCCACACCCGCCCATGCGAGGCGATTTTGCGGAATCCCCATGACTAGCTCCCCTTCAGAATCTTATTTGCCGGCGGCGCAGCGGCCCACCGTCTGCACCCATGCTAACAGGGCGCGGCTTTAGGCGCCGCTGCCGCGACCGCTGTTGCGCGGAGGCGACATCGTACGGCATTCTGCGGAATGGAACCACGGCGGCGAGGGAGTGAGCAATGACGTTACCACGGGAACCCCGCATTCATCCGGTGCCGCTTGCGGCGCTACGCCCGACGCAGATCACGGTCGGAATGCGCGAGGTCACGGCCAAGCGCAAGAGCTGGCGCGATCACCCGGATCGAAAGAAGGCGGAGTTCCTCGGCAAGCATTTGATTCCCGTCATCTGGGGTCCGAAAGAGGAGTACTACGTCATCGACCATCATCACTTGACGCTGGCGCTGCACCAGGAAGGGGTGAAGCGCATCGCAACCACGGTGGTCGCCGATCTGCGGCGGCTGCCGCGCGAGGCGTTTTGGGTGTTCTTGGACAACCGCGGCTGGCTGCACCCCTTCGATGCGCGCGGCCGCCGCCGCAGCTACGACGAGGTGCCGAAGCGCATCTCGGCCATGGTGGATGATCCGTTTCGGAGCCTCGCCGGCGAACTGCGGCAAAGCGGTGGCTTCGCCAAGGACACGACGCCGTTCAGCGAATTCTTGTGGGCGGACTTTCTGCGCCGCCGCATCAAGCGCAAGGTGCTCGATGAGGACTTTTCGCACGCGCTGGTGCGGGCGTTGAAGCTGGCAAAGAGCGCCGAGGCGGACTTTCTGCCCGGGTGGTGCGGGCCTTTGTCCGACCAATGAGTCGCACGCATCTCGGCGATGCGCTGGCGGGCCTGTCGCTCGCCGGGTTGCTTCTGCCCGAGGCGGTCGCTTATTCGGGCCTTGCCAACTTGCCGCCTCAGGCGGGCGTCATCGGCTTGCTTGCCGGGCTTCTCTGCTACGCGCTCATTGGACGCAGCCGCTACGCCATCGTCAGCGCCACCTCCTCGTCGGCCGCCGTGCTGGCGGCAGCGACCGCTGCGCTCGGCGCCAACACCGCGGCAATGCGCATCGCGTATGCATCGGTGCTGGTGTGCGCGACCGGGATCGCATTTCTACTGGCCGGCGGCGCGCGGCTCGGCGCGATGTCCAACCTCATCGCGCGGCCGGTGCTGCGCGGCTTCTCCTTCGGGCTGGCCCTCGTCATCGCGGTCAAGCAATGGCCGCACATCGTCGCCATGCAGGCGCAAAGCACGGATTTCTTTGCCCTGCTCGGCGAAATTCTGCGGCATGCCGGCGCCTGGCAACCGACGAGTCTCGCGGTCGGTCTGGCTGCTCTCGCCGGCCTGTTCCTGTTGGGGCGTGTTCCGCGCGTACCGGGTGTGTTGCTCGTCATCGTCGCCGGCATCGCGGCGGCGCCCTGGCTCGCCGCCCACGGCGTGGCGCTGACGGGTCCGATCCGGCTGACGTTGCAAGTCCCGACGTTCGCCGTGCCGGCCAACGGTGAGTGGCTGCCGCTGGTGGAGTTCGCCCTGGCGCTGATGTTCATTTTATACGCCGAGTCCTACAGCTCGATCCGCACCTTTGCGTTGAAGCACGACGATACCGTACAGCCGAACCGCGACTTGGTGGCGCTGGGCGTCGCCAATCTGGTGTCGGGGGCATTGCATGGAACGCCGGTGGGCGCGGGCTATTCCGGCACGTCGGCCAACGAAGCCGCGGGCGCGGGTTCGCGCGCCGCCGGCCTGTATGCCGCAGCGACGGTCTTGGGCTTGGTGCTGCTGCTGCTGCGATGGATCGAGCGCATACCGGGTCCGGTGCTTGCCGCGATCGTCATCCACGCGGTCAGCAAGTCCTTGCGAGTGGCCGTGTTTCGGCCGTACTTTCGCTGGCGGCGCGATCGGCTGGTGACGCTGACCGCGGTAACGGCGGTGTTGGCGTTCGGCATGCTGGACGGTCTGCTCGCCGCGATCGCCTTCAGCCTCGCGATGCTGCTGCATTCCCTGGTCAACCCGCGGCTGTCCGTGCTCGGCCGCATGGGCGCGCACGATTTCGTCAGCGTCGAACGCTTTCCGCAGGCGTCGTGCCCGCCGGGCATCCTGGTGCTGCGGCCCGAGGAGCCGCTGTTCTTTGCCAATGTCGAGCCGCTGCTGGCGCTGGCGCGGCAGCGCGTGCGACGTCACACGGATCTGCGCCTCCTGATCCTGAGTCTCGAGGAATCGCCGGATCTGGACGGCACGTCTCTGGAATGTCTGGGTGAGTTCGCGGCGTGGCTCGGCAACCGCAAAATCCGTCTGCGTGTCGCGCGGCTCAAAGACGCCAGCCGCGACGCGCTGCTGCGCGCCGATTTCAGCCAGTTGCCGGGGACGGACTTGGATTATCACAGCGTCGATGATGCGGTGAGCGCCGCGTAAGATTCCGCGGCGCGAGGGCGTAGGAAATATCCGACGGGCCCGCGTTATTGTTCATGTCGTTGCCGGGCGACATTTGTCGCGAATCAACTCGAGTCGGACAATCGGCGTGTCGGCTAGGGGCTCGCGCCAGGACACAAACATAAGGGGCAACACCATGGGCAGCGCAACGGTACGGATGCGGCAGGTATTCGTGTTGGTCGGAGCGTGGGCGCTCGCCGCCTGCGGCGGTTCCGGCGTCGGCATGGGTTCGATGAACTCATCGGGCAGCAGCCAGACGCAGGCTTGCAGCAGCAATTGCGGTACGGCGATGGTGTCGATGACCGACGCGCCCGGCGATTTCATCAGCTACATGGTGAATGTCGTTTCGCTGCAGCTCAAACGCGCGGACGGCACGGTGGTCGAGACCGTTCCGGTCACCACGCAAGTCGATTTCGCGCAGCTCGTCAATCTCTCCGAAATCATCAGCGCCGGCCAGATCCCGGCGGGCAATTACGTGTCGGCATCCATCACGCTGGATTTCAGCTCGGGGGTGATCGTGGTCGACAACGGCACCACCGGCGTTACCATCGCCGCGGCCAACATCATCAACGGCGCGACGTCGATGCCGCTCGCCGCGCCGAATCCCACGCAAATGACGCTGAGCCTGCAGTTGGGCTCCAACAATCAGTTCATCGTCACGCCGGGCAAGATCGCGAATCTTGCGCTCGACTTCAATCTGGCGGCCTCGAATGCCATCACGCCGTCCGACACCAGTCCGACCACGGTGACCGTCAATCCCGTACTGACGGCGGCCTTGGTGCCGGATGCGACCAAGCAAATTCGAGTCCGCGGCGCCCTGGTGAGCGCCGATGCGACGGCCGGCAGCTTTGTCATCGGCGTGCGTCCGTTCGACGATGCCGACGGCGGCTTCGGACAGATCACCGTGAACACGACCGCCACCACGACTTATTCCATCAACAATGTGGCCGCCACCGGCAGTGCGGGGCTCACGCAGTTGGCGGCCTTGATGCCGGGCACGATGGTCGTCGCCTTCGGCACCTGGAATAAGGCGGCGCAGAGCTTCACCGCAAGCAACGTGCTCGCCGGCTCGAGCGTTGCCGGCAGCATGCACGACAGCGTCGAGGGCACGGTGCTGTCCCGCAGCGGGAACACCCTGGTAGTCGCCAACGGGCTGATCTTCAGGGAAAACATGGACGACGAAGATTTCGCTCGTCAGGTAACGGTCACGCTCGGGGCTGCCACGATGGTGACCGAAGACGGACAGACGGCAACTTTTTCGATCCAGGACATTTCGGTGGGCCAGCATCTGCAGGTGTCCGGCACCTTCGGCACTGATAGTTCCGGAAACCCGACACTCGACGCGACCGCAGGCAGCGCGCGCTTGATGCTGACCGGCGTGTCGGGAATCGTCACGTCGGTGGCCGCGAATCTGGTGACGATCAATCTGAACGCCATCGACGGTCAGGACCCGACGCGCCTGAATTTCGCGGGTACCGGAACCAGCAGCGCGGTTGACGCATCGGCCACGGCATACAGCGTCGCTGTTCCCGCAGCGCTGGCCACGACCACGCTCAGCAGCGGCGTTCCCGCACGCTTCGACGGATTCGTGGCGCCGTTCGGCCAGGCGCCGCCCGACTTCAATGCGTCGACGCTGTTGAGTTATGCCGACACCCGGGCACAGTTGTTCATGCAGTGGGCTTCGCCCGGGGTGACGGCGCCGTTCGCTACCTTGAGCGCCACCCAGCTGCTGATCAACCAGGCCACGGTGCAGTCGAGCGCGCGACACATCGTCCGCGTCGGCTTCGCGACTCTGGATCCGTCGACGGCGTCCGCCGGACTACAGCTGTTGCCGGATGCCTCCGCCACCTCTCTGTGGCTCGCGATCGCTCACGTGCAGAGCCACATGAGCGAGAACTTCGCGGCCTTCAGCGATTTCACGGCGGCATTGATGACCGATTTGAACGGCACCAACGCGATCGTGCAAATCTTCGCGAATGGCCACTACGACCCAACCTCCGGCGCGTTTACCGTCGACCAGATGCTCGTCCTGTTCAACAACTGACCCTAGCGCGAAATTATTTATCAGGGATGAATACAAGGAGGAGGAGCCGGGTTTGAGAAGGGGATTTTCCGGGGCGTGAAAAACAGGGATGTTTTTCCCGCAGACTCCATGGGCGCGACGCATGCGTCGCGCGGGTGGCCAGGGATGGCCACCCCGGGCTTGCGCGTAGCAGGGACTGCGTAGCGCAATGGAGTTGCGGCGGCCCGGGAAATCCCCTTCCCAAACCCGGCTCCGGAGGATGAAATAGTTCCTTTTTGAATGATCCGAGCTACCGCCCGATGAACTTCGGCGCGCGCTTCAGACGAAAGGCCTGCACGCCCTCGGCGAAATCCTCGGTGTCGCCGAGCTCGGCCTGAAAGCGCGCCTCGATCGTCAATTGTTCCTCGAGCGTCGCGGGCGGTTCCGTGTTGAACACCGCCTTGATGCGCTCGAACGCCTGGGTGGGACCGGCCGCAAGCCGCTCGGCCAGGGCCTCGGCCTGTGAGGCCAAGGCCGCATCGTCCACGCACGCCCAGATCAGCCCCCAACTCGCCGCGTCGGCGGCGCTCAAGGCATCGCCGAGCAGGGCGAGGCCCTTTGCGCGCGCCGTGCCGACCAGCCGCGGCAGATGATAGGTGCTGCCAAGATCGGGCATGAGGCCGAGCTTGGGCGCGAACAGCTGCAGAAACGTCGCGGAACGCGCCGCGAGAACGATGTCGCCCACGAGAGCGAGGCTCACGCCGGCGCCGGCCGCAACGCCGTTGACGGCGACCACCACCGGCGCAGGCAAGCGATACCAGGCATTCACCATCGGATTGAAATGACTCAGCAAGCGGGAGCGGATGTTTTCGCCGCGGCTGCGCTGCGGATCGTCGAGAAGATCGTTGCCCGAAAGATCCGCGCCCGAACAGAACGCACGGCCGCAGCCGGTGAGCACGACGGCGCGAACATAGCGGTCGGCTGCGATTGCCTCGGCGGCGGCGCGCAGGTCCGTGATCAGCGCCAGATTCAGGGCGTTCAATTTGTCCGGCCGGTTGAGCTTGACGTGCGCGATGCCGGAGCGCGACTCGTATAACAAGGTGTCAAATTGCATGTTCATTCCGAGGTGTGGGTGGCGGCGGAGTGCGCCATAATGCCAGAAACTCTATTATGACCCTATCCGGTGCCACGCATGCCCATCCCTCAGATTCTGCAAGGCCGATTGCGCTTACCCGTGATCGGTGCGCCGATGTTCATCGTGTCGACGCCCCGCCTCGTGCTCGCCCAATGCAAGTCCGGCATCGTCGGTGCATTCCCGGCGCTGAACGCGCGGCCCGCCGCGCAGCTCGATGACTGGCTGGCGCAAATCAGCGAAGAACTTGCCGCCTACCGACGCGAAAATCCCGCTGCCAAGGTCGCGCCCTTTGCGGTCAACCAGATCGTGCACAGCAGCAACAATCGACTCGAGCACGACGTCGCCCTCTGCGTGAAGCACCGTGTTCCCATCATCATCACCAGCCTGCGGCCGCCGGCGGAGGTGGTTGCCGCCGTACACGGCTATGGCGGCATCGTGTTTCACGACGTGATCAACCTGCGCCACGCCGAGAAGGCCGCGGCGCAGGGGGTCGACGGCATCATCGCCGTGTGCGCCGGAGCGGGCGGCCACGCCGGCGTGCTGAGTCCGTTCGCTTTGGTGAAACAGATCCGCGAGGTCTATGCCGGCACGATCATCCTCTCGGGCGCGATGAGCACGGGCGCCGACGTCCTGGCTGCGCAGGCACTCGGCGCAGATCTCGCCTATCTCGGCACTCGGTTCATCGCCACGGAGGAAGCCAACGCCAGCGCCGAATACAAGCAAATGCTCGTGGAGAGCAGCGGCGAAGACATCGTCTATACCAACTTGTTCAGCGGTGTCGCCGGCAACTACCTGCGCGGCAGCGTGGCGCACGCAGGTCTCGATCCCGACAAGCTCCCCGAGGCCGACAAGACCAAGATGAATTTCGGCAGCGCCGGTAGCGCGGAGCTCAAGGCGTGGCGGGACATATGGAGCGCCGGCCAAAGCGTCAGCGGCATACACGACGTCGAGGCCGTGGATGCCCTGGTTGCGCGCATGGAGAGCGAATACCACGCAGCGCGCGCGCGCATCAACGCCGGCGTCGATCGCGCCGGATCGGAATGAGCGCTTGCGTCTGAATGCCGAGCAACTGCCCGCGGCGCTGACCCGACAGCTGGCCGGGATTTACCTGATTTCCGGCGACGAACCCTTGCTGGTGGGCGAAGCCGCAGATGCGGTCCGCGCCGCCGCGCGGGCAGCAGGCTATGCGGAGCGCAGCGTGTTCTTCATCGATCGCAGCTTCGCCTGGGACGAATTGCGGCACGCGAGCCAGTCGTTGTCGCTGTTCGCGCAGCGGCGCCTGTTCGAGTTGCGAATGCCGAGCGGCAAGCCCGACAAGGGTGCGGAACTGCTGGCGGACCTCGCGGCGCGGCCGCCGCCCGACACGTTAAGCGTGATCGTCACCGACAGACTCGACAGGAAGGCAAGCGATGCGGCGTGGGTGCGGGCGGTAGAGCAGCACGGCGTTTGGGTGCCGATCTGGCCGGTCGAGACGGCGGCTCTGCCGGCATGGCTGCGCGCCCGCGCCAAACTGCTGCGGGTCGACATCGAGCCCGCGGCGGCGCAATTCATCGTGGATCGCGTCGAGGGGAATCTGCTTGCCGCCAAGCAAGAGCTGGAGAAACTCAGCTTGCTCGCCGATGGCGGCATCATCAGCGCGGACTTGGTGCTGCGGTCGGTCGGCGACAGCGCTCGCTACGACG
>Ga0210394_10003159_pt1 | contig 21194 bp, 20 predicted proteins | sample IncBWC12MmetaG_FD_160121 | JGI IMG/M metagenome (GOLD analysis project Ga0210394, IMG submission 160121) | Forest soil microbial communities from Barre Woods Harvard Forest LTER site, Petersham, Massachusetts, United States - Inc-BW-C-12-M | ecosystem: Environmental > Terrestrial > Soil >...
AAAAGGGATGATGATTCTTCGCATAGTACAAATCCTCATTGTCGTCTTATTCCCACTTCAGGCGCAGAATTTACAGCCATCCAACGATCTGAAGGACTCGCTGGGCCGGACGACTCCGCGCGCTACGCTTGTAGGATTCCTCAACGCGGCACACCGCGGCGACTGGGCCGCGGCAGCGCAGTACATTGACACCACCAGGGGCGAGGATCCGGACGAGCTCGCCACCCAACTCAGCGTCGTTCTGGACCTGGGGCTGCCGGCAAATCTCGATCAAATCAGCGACAAGCCCGAGGGAGATTTGAACGACAATCTTCCGCCCAACAAGGAACTGGCCGGGACCGTCGCCACCAATGGCGGGCCGCTGCAGGTGACGCTCGAGCGCGTCCATCGCGGCACACAAACGATCTGGCTTTTTTCGCCCGACACGCTGAAGGAAATCCCCGCCGTTTACGACGAATTCAGCTCGCCCTGGATCGCCGACTACCTGCCGCACGTTTTGCAGCGGCGCGGATGGCTGGGAGTTCCTCTATGGCAATGGATTCTGCTGGCGCTGGGCGTGGCGGTAGCGCTGGCGGCCGCGGGGGCGATGAGAACGCTGTCGATTCCCGTGCTGCGGCGGCTGTTCCATTCCATCGCCGATGAGCAGGACGAATGGCTGCTCGACCGCATGACCGGCCCCTTGCGCGGATTGGTCTCTCTGCTGATTCTGGAAGCCACCGTTTCTCTGCTGCGCCTGCCTCTGTTCGCGCGCCAGTTCTGGTATTTCGCCGGGGGAGGCCTGGCTATTGTGCTGGGCGGCTGGCTGTTCGTGCGCCTCACACAGGTCTCCGGCAGACTGCTGGGCCGCCGCATCGAGCGCCGAGGGGGAGCCGACGCCACGGCCGTCATCCGGCTGTGCGAGCGCACGCTCACCGTGCTCACTTTTTGTTTTGTGGTCACGTTCCTGTTGAAGGGAGCCGGGCTGATCAAAAACGTTTCCACCTTAATTGCCGGCCTCGGCGTGGGAGGCATCGCCATCGCGTTCGCGGCGCAGAAGACGCTCGAAAACCTGTTCGGCGGCATTTCCATCATTTTCGATAGGACGATCCGCGTCGGCGACTATTGTAAAATCGGCACCCAGAGCGGGACGGTGGAAGATATCGGGCTGCGGTCGACGTCGCTGAGGACCGACGCGCGCACAGTGCTGACCGTCCCCAACGGACAGCTCTCGGCGATGAACATCGAAAATTTCGGGATGCGCGAGAAGAGCTATTTCTACCATGTAATCGGCATCCGCCGCGAAACCAGCCCCGGACAGATGCGCGCGGTGCTGGATGCATTGCGCAAGCTGCTCACCGACGATGTGCGAGTCGAGCCGTCTACATCGCGCGTCCGCCTGATCCGCTTCGCCCCGTCGTCGCTGGATCTGGAGATTGCGGCCTACATCCTGACGGTCGACGGTCTGAAGTTTCTGGAGGCGCAGGAGGACCTGCTGCTGCGCATCATGGATACGATCGAAGCCAACGGCACAGCGGCGGCGTTCCCGTCGCAGACTGTATATCTGGGGCGGGACAAGATACGATAAATACATGGCAGCGCTTGATTGGTCCCAATGCCCAGCGGTTGAGAGCGTTCCCGGCAAACGCAGCGGCGCATGGGTGTTCCGGGACACGCGGACGCCGGTTTCCGTTGTCTTCTACAACCTGGAAGCGGGAGCCTCGATCAGCGAGATTATGGATTGGTTCCACTTGTCGCATGAGCAAGTTGTAGCGGTAATCGAATTCGCAGCGCGGAGCCTGGACGCGCCTCCTGCTCCACCTGTCCAATCGGTCGATGCTCATACTCTTCGATAACGGCACGCCGGCTCCCCTTCGGTATGCCCTCAAAGGCCACGTCGTTGTGGAAGCGATTGAACGAGGATGGGACCGGCTTGTGAACGGCGAATTGATCGCGGCCGCCGAGGCGGCGGGCTTCGATCTTTTACTAACGACCGACAAAAACATCCGCTATCAACAAAACCTGACTGGCCGGAAACTCGCGTTTGTGTTCTCGGCAATCAGCAATGGCCTACCTTGCGCCGCTACATCGAAAGGGTCGTAGCTGCTGTGGATGCGGCCAGGCCAGGCAGTTATAGAGAAGGTAGAGATCCCGTTCGAACAGCTCGTTCTCCGTCAGCGACCATCCCGGTCTCGCCTTTAGACCGGGAATCGATCGCGAATGTGCAGGGGCTTGGGTCGATCCTACCGCAGAGGCAATGGTGAAAGTAAAGCACGCTCTCGCATTTGCGCTCGACTTTGAGGGGTTTTAAAGACGGGCCCGCTTAGGGGTCGGTCCCGTCTGTCCCTGGCCCCCCTCAGCATCATCCCGGAGTTCTTGCGGGAATGACTTCTGAGAAATAGCGGATCGGATCAACACAAATTGTTGTGCACCCACCAGTAGGATGACGGCGCCAGTCAATGTGAAGATGACCGCCGCCGGCGCGAGTGTTACTGTCTCCAGGTCGGCCGCTAACCCGGCCGACGGCACATAGATGGTTGCCATCCTAGCTAGCGATGTATGCACGTGATAGCCTCCGTAGAGCGGAATCAGCTTGACTATATAAGTCGCAGCCAGTACATAGCCGAACTCAAGCACGAGGAGAACGCCTACAAACCTGCCGAGCCTCGGCCAGCGCGATGCACCAAGTGCCGCAAGAGCTAACAGAGGAGTCAGGAGAACCTGCGAGTGCCAGGACATGGGGCCATGGCCGACGCCGCGCGTAACTATATGGCTGACAACAGTAGCGTATCCAAGCGCCAGCGCGAACAAGGAGCAATAACACAACACGATCTTTTCCGACTTCGTATGGCGGCTCGCCACCCAGAGCAGCATCGCCACTAAGGTTGTACCAACCAACAGAGTAAGCGTGTTAGCCGAGAACGTCATAAAGGTGTTGTTGCCCGTCCACACTGCATTCCGGACACTCGACCAGATCACGAATGGCCAGTTCACAGTGGGTGCATCGCGCAAGACCGCGAGCAGTCCGATGCCACTTCTGGCCTCCTGTGTCCCGGTCAGGACGCCGTACTGAACAAGATTCCGGGCATACCATGGGCCCGCCAACGTGCACAGGACCAACAATGCAATCGCCGCCTCACGCCAGCGCCTTCGGCATAAGCACAGCCCAAGCAACAGCGGCACGAAGGCGAGGAAATAGGCTTTCGTCAACAAGCCCCCGGCGAGAGCCGCTGCCGCGATGGCGGCGGAACGGGCGTTAGGACTTGCGTCTAAAAGATTCAGAGCAACCAGCGTCCAGACCACGACCGGCAACGCCAGCCAGTCATTGCCGACATGGGCTATGGTCGCCCATAGCATTTGCGATGAGAATAGACAGAACAGCGCGATCGCCTTGTATGGGTCAGTAACTTGGAGTTGAATGAGCAGCCGCTCCGCGCCGGCCAACAGCAGCAACGAGCCGGCCACCGCGGCAATGATGCGCAGGATCGCGACACGCAACGGTATCGGAACACGAACTAAAAGCCGTTCCGGAATCGCCAACACCAGGTAGGCGAGCGGTGGATGCTGCGCTTCGTAGTTCAAGAAGTCCGATGGTTGCCACCGAAATTCCGCTGGAATCGCCCACAAATGCTGCCGCGTTTCCAGGCGTTTCGCAATTGGCCAAGCGAAGTACTCGTTATAAGACGTTGCTTGCGGCAAATTCTGCTGAACCGCCTGACTAGCGGGCGCCAACAGAAGAGACGCTCCCACCTCACGAGAGAGCCGCGCGGTGCGTGCATCCGGCAGACCTTGCCCATTGGCAAGCTGTTGAACATATGCAAAATGAAACGGCTCGTCAAAGCCTTCCCATAGTGGCAACAGGACGCTGTACAGCGCCGCATTGACGAGAATGTAGGCAATAAGCAGAACGCGCGCGCCTCTGGTGTTGCGGCGCGGCCACGCGCTGCTAAACTTCTCCGTGTATGTCTGATCAAGCTTGCGACGCCGCCGAGCAGATTCCCGAATTGCGGCCGAGGGTTGCATGGGAACCGATGCACCTTAGTTTAGCCGAACGGGAAGCGCCCAACTCCTGGGATGGCGGAGCACTCGGAAGTTATTTTCGCGACGGACGATCAGAGCAGGTCCGTCAGTGCTTCACAACCTTGCCGCCCTTCATCACAAACGACACTTTGCGCACCGCCGTGATGTCTTCGAGAGGATTGCCCTCTACCGCAACCAGATCGGCCTCGAAGCCCGGTGCGACGGTGCCGATTTTATCGCCCATTCTTAGCGATGCCGCGGCCATCGATGTTCCGCTGATAATCGCGTCCATCGGTTTATCGCCGCCGTCTTTCACTCGATAGATGAATTCTTCGTAATTTCGGCCGTGCGATCCCGCGACCGCGTCCGTGCCGAGGACGATCATTACATGATGGGCTCGCGCGCGGCGCAGAACGTCGGCGACCATCGGCAGGGCCTTCTCCATGTACGCGAAACCTTCCTCGGTATAGTTGCCGATGTTGAGGTACTTTGGCTTGTTGTCGATGTAGTTGTGCAGCACCAGGAAATTCGGGTCGAAGTACACGCCTTTTTTGCGCATCAAATCGAGCGTCGCGTCGTCGAGCATCGTTCCGTGCTCGATCCCCGTGCATCCCGCCAGAATCGCGGCGCGGGCGCCGTCGGTGGCGTGGGCGTGGACCACCGCGCGCAGACCCTGAGCTTTCGCCTCGCCGCAGGTGGCGTTAATCTGCTCCGTGGTCATGGTCTGCTTGCCTCCATCGCGAATGCTGGCTGTGGCGAAGAGTTTTATCACGTCGCCGCCTTCCTGCTTTACCTGGCGCACGATCTCGCGGATTTTCTCAGGATCGCCGGAGCGCTCGTTGATCTGCCGCAGGGACGTGAGAATGCGCGGGCCTTCGCGTTCGCCCTTGGCTATCGAATCGCGCAGAGGACCGTCAACGGGATCGCCGAGGCTCTGAATGGTCGTGAATCCGGCCAGCAGCGTCGCTTTCGCGTTCTCCGCGGCGTAACGCATCTTTTGCTCCGGCGTCTCGCGGCCCGAGAAAAACCGGCCGTCTTCGCCCCAATGCCACGTCGGATGCGTATGCGTGTCGATCCAGCCGGGCATCAGCGTCATGCCCTTCAGATCGTAATCGGGTTTGGCTTTACCGCCGATCTTGACGATCTTCGAGCCTTCGATGGTGACCGTGGCGTTACGCACGATTTTCCCTTTTCCATCGAGCAGGCGGTCGGCATGAACGACGATGGTCTGGGCGCTTGCGGCGATGGATGCCGCGAACAACAAGAATTTCATATGATTCTCACCTCTCTTTGTTCCGCCTGTCCCCTCCTTTACAGTCGGGGTTCCGTTGGGGCGCTGGAGGGCACCAACCATCTGGTGTCGTCCGCAGCGCTCGCGCGGAACCCCGACAGTAAAGGAGGGGACAACCGAATCTAATTACGATTGCCCTGCGGCTCGGTTCGGCCTGCCAGAGGCCGTACGACTTTCCCGCCGCATACGCCCACTCCGGTATTCATGAGGGCGTTCAGGAAATTGTACAGGACGTTATAGACCATCTGCTCGGTCACCGGAGCTTTGTTGGGCAGCCGAAAGCTGGCCGGCAGCTCCTTATTGATCTGCAAGCGGATGGAGTGAGGCAGCGCGCGGCCTTTCGGATCGCGCTGATTGGCGAGCTGAATGGGAGTTTGCAGCACGCTGCCGCTGAGGCCATCGACATAAAACTGGCAGCGCGAGAACCAGTGGACGTTCGCCGGATCGGCCGCGTCGAACAATAGCAGAGGCGTCTGGCGTCCTTCGGCGTTCAGATCGAGGACCACTCGGCGTGACTGGTCGTCGAGACGAAATTCGAAGCCGGCCTGACGTGCGATGTTCTCCAGAAACTCCGGGTCGAGCTCGAGGAGGAGAAACTTATTCGCGCCCGCCTTCAGCACCTGCATACTGAAGTCATTCTAGCAGCCGTTATCATAAAAGTATCCTTCCCAATGAAAAGCCTGGTACTGTTCGATATCGATGGGACCCTCCTCCGCCGTGCCGGTCCTCTTCACCGCGAAGTGTTGATCGAGGCCGTCCGCCGCACCACTGGGCTCGAAACCACCACCGACAATGTACCCGTGCAAGGGATGCTCGACGGGGATATTCTGACGCAGATGCTCGCGAACGCGGGCGCATCGCGGGCGCTGATCCGGCGAAACATGCCCTCGATGGTCGAGCACGCGCAGAGGCTGTATGCGCGCCGCTGCCCCGATCTGCGCGCCAAAGTTTGTCCCGGCGCGCGCATGCTGCTCTATCGCCTGTCGCGCCGCGGGGTGGTCACCGGCCTGGTCACCGGCAATCTGACGCGCATCGGATGGAAAAAGATGGAGCGGGCCGGGCTGAGACAATACCTTCGCTATGGCGCCTTCGCGGAACTTGCCCACAGTCGCGCGGCGCTGGTGCGCATCGCCGTGCGCAGGGCGAGAAAAGAAGGATGGATCGGCGCCGGGGATCCCGTTGCGCTGATCGGCGACCACCCCAACGACATCCACGCCGCGAAGGCGAATCGTGTGCGCTCCATCGCGGTCGCCACAGGGGTGGTCGGCGCGGAGGAGTTGGCTGGACATGCGCCCGACGTCCTGGTGCCCGATCTGCGGTCGTTGTCGATGGAGGAATTGTTCGGATGAAGAGGCTGCTCCTCTTGAGCCTGATGGCGCTCGCCGCATGCACGTCGCCGGATGCATCGGGCGTGAAGGTGATCGTCGGCGCGAAGCTCGGCGCGATTGACTATTCCGTGGTCGTGATCGAAAACGGCAAAATCACCGCGGCCGGGCCGCAGTCGCAAGTCCCGGTTCCCAAAGGCTCCGCTATCACGCGCGGAATCGGCATGATCATTGAGCCTGATGGAGGTTCTATCGAACCGGGCCACCCCGCGAATCTAATTTTAAAGGGCTCCACTGAACGCAAAATGCATAACGGCGAATGGGTCACGCCGTAGAAAGCTCGGGACGATCGCTCCCTGCGGTCGCGGCTCGGAACCGGTATTGCGTTCGGTCAGCCGCTTGCTGAGCCGCGACCGCAGGAAGCGATCATCCGAATCACGATAGCTTCCACGACCCCCGATACCGCCTCATGAGCCACTGATTCGCTTCCGCATCGCCGATCACCTGTTCCTTCGCCGCGTCCCAGCGAAGCGTGCGACCCAGCCTGGTCGAAAGATTTCCCAGGTGGCACATCACGGCCGTGCGATGCCCTTCTTCCACATCGGCGTTCGGCGTCGCGCGGCTCTTCACGCAGTCCAGAAAATTGCGCACGTGCGGGCCGTTCAGGTCGGCGCCCTTCACTTCCATCGCGTCCATCAACGGAGTTTTGTTTCTCATTTCGGGCTTGATTTTGAACCCTCCGCGCGTCAACGACATCATGCCTTTGGTGCCGTAGATATTCAGCGTCAATGGGTCGCCCTCGCCGATCTCGCTGGTGGTCCAGGTCACGATAACTTTGTTGAACTGATAGGTCACCTGCTGCGTGTCCGGCGTCTCGCCTCCGTCGGTCAGCGCGTAGCGTCCGCCCGCGCCCGATGCGGACGCCGCCGCGTCCTCGCCCACGATCCAGCGCGCGATGTCCAGATGATGCGCGCCCCAGTTGGTCATCTGCCCGCCCGAATAGTCCCAGAACCATCGGAAATTGTAAATGCACTTGAACGGATCGAACGGAATCTTCTTAGCAGGCCCCAGCCACATGTCCCAATCGAGCGCCGGCGTCAGCCCCGATGCGAGTTCCGTCGGCTTCAATCCTGGAAAAATATTGCGTTGATAACCCGCCGCGATGCGATGGACCTCGCCGATGTGGCCGCCCTGAATCGATTCGACCGCCTGCGCGTAGTGCACGCCGGAGCGCTGCTGGCTGCCCGCCTGCACCACTCGCTTGTTGCGCCGCGCGGCCTCCACCATTTTGCGCCCCTCGCCCACCATCAAAGAGAGAGGCTTCTCGCAATACACATCCTTGCCCGCATCACACGCCGCGACGGTCATCAGCGCGTGCCAGTGATCGGGAGCCGCGACAATCACGGCGTCAATGTCTCGCTGGTCTAACAGCCTGCGAAAATCGGAGAACGGTTTAGCCCGACCCTCCGTCATCGCGACGCCCTTCTCGCGAAACGGATCGTAGACGTCGCAGACGGCAACCGGCTCCACGTCGGACTGCTTCAGAAAATTGCCCCAGTCCTCGCGACCTCGCCCTCCCGAACCGATCAGGCCGAGGCGCACGCGGTCGTTCGCTCCCAGAATTCGCGTCGCGCTGAGCGCCGACGCCGCAGCCATCGCGATGGCCGTTCTTCTGCTGACTCTTTCCATGATTGGATAGTATATGAGGATCGATGACGCGACGCCAGGCGATTGCCGCATTTACTTTAGGAGGCCCCGCGCTGCTCTCCAGCCCACTGCCGGCCGATATTAAAATCGCCGAGGTCCACACTTCCTACGAGGATTTCCTCTACCGCACGCCGATTAAGTTCGGCGGCTCCGTCGTCGATCGCGTCACGCTGGGCAACGTGCGATGCCGCGTCGAAGGCCGCGACGGACGCAGCGCCATCGGATTCGGCTCCATGTCGATGGGCAACGTGTGGTCGTTCCCGTCGAAGAAGCTGACCTACGAGCAAACGCTCGCCGCGATGAAAGATTTGGCCGAGCGCATCGCCACGCTCACGGCCGCGCATAAAGAATGGGGCCATCCCATTGATTTGAATATCGCGCTCGCGCCGCGATATTCGGCTGCTGCCACGGAGATTTCCAGAAATCTCGTGGAGCCGATTCCGCCGCTCTGCGTGCTGGTCACCGCCAGTCCTTTTGATGCCGCCGTTCATGACGCATACGGCAAACTGCACAAGAAAAATTGTTTCCAAACTCTCGGGCCGGAGTTTTTGAAAAACGATTTAAGCCATTACCTGGGCCCCGAATTTCGCGGCGAAACGCTGGATCGCTACGTGCTGCCGCGTGCGACTCCGCAACTGCCTCTCTATCATCTGGTGGGGGCGGTCGACCCGATTATGCCGGAGGACGTTGTGAAACCCGTCAGCGACGGGCTGCCCGAAAATCTTCCCGAATGGATTCGCTACAACGGCATTACGCACATCAAGATCAAACTGAACGGCGACGATCGCAAGTGGGACCTGGATCGTGTCCTTCGCGTACACGGAGCGGCTCTGAAAAGCGAGAAGACCGCCGACTATTCGCTCGATTTCAACGAAAAATGCCCCAATGTGGCGTACTTAATCGACTTTTTGCACGCGCTGAAAGCGCGCTCCGCGGCGGCCTACGGTCGCATCCAGTACATCGAGCAGCCGACTGTGCGCGACCTCGAAGCAAACCCGCAAAACGTCGTGCATGAGGCCGCAAAACTGGTTCCGGTGGTGATCGACGAATCGCTGGTCAGCAAGGAAGCGTTTCTGCTGGCGCTCGAAATGGGATATTCCGGCGCTGCGCTGAAGGCGTGCAAAGGACAAACCGAATCGCTGCTGATCGCGGCGCTGGGGCAGAAGAAAAAAGTATTTCTCTGCGTCCAGGATCTGACGTGCCCCGGAGCGTCGCTGGTCCATTCGGTGACGCTCGCCGCGCACGTTCCGGGCGTCAAGGCGATTGAAGCGAACGCGCGCCAGTATGTTCCGGCCGCGAACCTCGGTTGGGAAAAGAAATTCCCTGGCATCTTCACTGTAAAAGACGGGCTGATGCGCACCGATGGCATCGACGGGCCTGGATTGGGAGTGATTCCTGCATGACGAGAAGAACATTTTTAGCGGCCGCGGCCGCGGTCCCTCTTATGGCCGATAAAAAAGGCCCTATGCTCTGCATGTTTTCGAAGCACTTTCCTGAGCTGAGTTATGACGAGCTCGGGAAAACCTGTCGCGACCTGGGCTTCGCGGGCATCGATCTCACGGTGCGTCCCAAAGGCCACGTCCTGCCGGAGCGCGTCGCGGAGGATCTGCCTCGCGCCGTCGATGCGCTGCGCAAGGCCGGCCTCGAGGTGCCGATGATCACCACCGAGCTCACCACCGCGTCGAACCCTGCCGCCGTGCCGACCTTGAAAACCGCGGCCAGCCTCGGCATTCCGTTCTTCAAGCCGGGCTATTGGCGCTATACGAACGCCGAGCCTCTGACGCGCATCAAAGACGTCGGCGCCGATATTCGCGGACTCGCCGCGCTCGCTCAGGAACACAAAATCACGATGGGCCTGCACAACCATTCAGGCACCTACGTCGGCGAAGCGGTGTGGGACACCTGGGAGATGATCCGCGACCTGGACCCGCGCTGGACCGGTTTCTATTACGACCCCGGGCACGCCGCGATCGAAGGAGGACTGGGCGGCCACGAGATCACGCAGAGGATCGTTATGCCGCGACTAAAGATGGTCGCCACGAAGGATTTTCTTTGGAAGAAAGACGCCAAGGGCTGGAACGCGGTCTGGTGTCCGATGGGCGAAGGAACCGTGAATTGGAAACAAGTGTTCGCCGATTTCGCGAAAGCGGGGTATGCGGGGCCGATGTCGCTCCATCTGGAATACGACGGAGGCATGGACGTCCCGACGCGTGTCGCGGCGGTGCGCAAAGACCTCGCGTACATTCACAACTATATTTGATGTAGCGCGAACAAAAGCGAATTTCCTCGGCACGCGCAACAGTGGCGACAGGCTTGCAAGCAGACAGGTATGTCCAAAATCAAACAAGCTACCCGCGATCACATCACCGGGGAAGATTTCGCTTTCCCGAAAGAACGTAAAGAACCGATCCACGACGCCGCTCATGTGCGCAATGCCATCGCCCGCTTCAAGCAGGTGCAGGGCATGACCGATGCGGAACGCGACGCTGCCTGGAAGCGCATCGAAGCCGCAGCCAGAAAACATAATGTAGATTTGACCGAGAAAAGTTGGCGTGAACTGCAATAATGGCGTCCCCAGGGGGATTCGAACCCCCGTTACCGCCGTGAAAGGGCGATGTCCTAGGCCGACTAGACGATGAGGACGTTTGAGCGAACTTATTACCAGTGTAAACTACAGCGTCTTTAAATACGCGAGCACGTTGTCGCGTTCTTCGTCGCTCAACATGTCGGAGTAGGGAGGCATCCCGTTACCGCCCGCGTTGATGATCGCCTTGATGTTCGCATCGGTCGGCTTCTTGCCGTTCTTCAGCTTGTCCTTCTTGGTTACGCCCTTCAGCCCGGGACCCATTTTCTTCTCGTCGCTATCGGCGTTATGGCACACCGCGCAATTGTCCTCGAAGATGGCTTTACCCTTCTCGGCGTCGCCCGCGGGCGGCGCTGCGAAAACTCGACCACCGATCATGAGAGCGGCGGCTAGACAACTCGTCGCGATGATTCCCTTTTTCATACCTTCTAGTCTACAATCTCCGCATATGGCTCTTCAAATCGGCGATAAAGCCCCCGAGGTCAAATCCGGCGACTTCCAGCTTTCGAAATTGAAAGGCAAGCGCGTGGTGCTGTTCTTTTACCCCAAGTCGGACACGCCCGGATGCACGAAAGAGGCCTGCGAATTTCGCGACCTCTCGAAGAAATTCGACAAGCACCAGACCATGATCGTGGGCCTTTCACCCGACAAACCGGAGGCGCAGCAGAAATTCGCCACCAAGTACGGACTGCCCTACGCCTTCGCCGCCGACCCCGACCACTCCATCGCCGAAGCCTACGGCGTTTGGAAGGAGAAGAGCATGTACGGCAAGAAATACATGGGCATTGAGCGCACTACGTTCCTGGTCGGCGCCGACGGAAAAATCGCCAAAATTTTCCCGAAGGTGAAGCCGGAAGGCCACGCCGAACAAGTGCTCGCGGCACTGACGGAGTAATGCCGTGAAAAAACTGATTCTTCTTGCAATTCTCGCCGGCCTTCTCGCTGCCCAGCAGACCCGTCGCGAGGCCGTGAATCCCGCGCCCAATCCCGCCGACGACCGCAAGGCCAATAGCGACCAGGTGCCCGACGCCTACGCCCTGACCGGACATTTTGAGCGCGTCGTGGTCCTGCGCTTCAAGTTCGGCACGGACCTGCTCGCCGGATTCGAAAAAATGGTGAAGCAGGAAAAGATCCGCAACGCCGTGATCCTTTCGGCCTTCGGCTCGGTGCGCGGCTACCAGGTGCATGAGGTTTCCAACCGCGACTTCCCGTCGAAGGACATGTACGTCAAGGACCCCACCGCGCCCGCCGACATCATCGGCATGAATGGCTTCATCATCGACGGACGCATCCACGCCCACATCACGCTGGCCAATCCCGAAAAGGCGTTCGGAGGCCATCTGGAACCTGGGACCAGCGTCTTCACGTTCGCCGTCGTCGCGGTGGGCGTGCTGGAGCCTGGGCTCGACCTCACCAAGCTCGACGATAAAACGTATCGTTGAGCCGCGGTCGAGCCCGATGCGTGAAAAGTCGGATTAGACCGCTCCTGATAGTCGCGGTTCTTTTTCCAGCCTTGGGGATTCATCGAGACAAAGAGAACCGCGACCACCGGGAGCGGTCAGCACCGGAGTTTTTCACACACGCTCGTCCCCGCGCTAACCCCACGCTGTCAGCTTGGGGTTAGTGCGCGCGTGGAGTTAGCCCCAAACTGACGAGTCTGTGTGAAAACTCCAGTTTTCAAATGTGGGGCGGGCTTTCAGCCGCCAGCCGCCCTCCGGGCGGCTCTTTGTTTCCACCACCGAAAAGCCTGCTGGAAGCCGGCTGCCGGCTGAATAGCCCGCCCCACATTTCGAATCCTCCGCGCCTACGGCAGTTTTCACACAGACTCTGACGCATTGGGCTACAGTTTCACGCCGTTCTTGAGAATCGACGCCTGCGTGATCTGCGCGACGGACGCGACTCCGCACTGCCGCATCGTGAGCGCCAATTCGGCGCGCAGGATCTCCAGGACTCTTTCCACGCCCGCCTGGCCAAATGCCGACAGGCCCCAGATGTACGGCCGGCCGATGCCCACCGCGCGTGCGCCGATCGCCAGCGCTTTGAAGACGTCCGTGCCGCGCCGGAATCCTCCATCGATAAAAACCGGGATCTGCCCGCCCACCGCGTCGACGACTTCCGGCAGAATATCCATCGTGCCGCGGCCGGTCTCCGCGGCGCGACCTCCATGGTTCGATACGACGACGCCGTCGACACCGTGCTCCAACGCCAGGCGAGCGTCCTCGCCCGTATCGATCCCCTTGAGGACCAGTTTCAGCTTCGTCATCTTTTTGAGGCGGTCCACGTAGGACCAATCCGCGCCTACCGGGTTCATTTCGCCAGAGAGGCCGGCGAACATGGGCTTCGTCCGGTTGCGCTGCGCCACGGAACCGCCAATCGGGTGAACCACGTGGCAGGACAGGCAATCGCGGGTGTCCGTTCGCGCCAGGCGAGTGGCGGTTTCCGTGTTTCGTCCGGCCAGATTGTCGATAGTCCACGCAAGCACAGAGCAACCCGCGGCTTCGACGCGCCTGACCATCTTTTCGGTCTCCTCCCAGGAACTGGGCATGTAAAGTTGATACCAGGGCGCGGTGCCCAGCGCCTTCGCGACATCTTCCACGCTGATAGTGGTGACGGTGGACAGCATTTGAATCGTCTTCTGCGCCTTGGCCGCGCGCGCCGTCGCCAATTCGCCTTGCGCGTGAAATTGCTTCTGGTGGCCGACGGCGCTGACGTAGATGGGCATGTCCCAGCTGACGCCAAATACTTCGGTCCGTAGATCGGCCTTCGCGACACCGGTCAGCCGGCGGGCACGCAGCTGGTAATGCCCCATCGCCTCCCGATTCATGCGGAGCGTCACATCGTCATCGACTCCGGTAGCCATGTAGCCCCAATGCGCTGGAGGAAGAGCCTTGTGAGCCAGCGGCTCAAAGTCCATCACATTCAGCGCATCTGTGGCGCTGGCGATGGCGGGAGTCGATTCCTGGGCCATCGCGCGCGCCGCCAGCGGGCCACAAGCAAGGAACCGGAGAAAGGCACGCCTAGCCGATAAGCTGCTTATCATGGCTCGTCATCATACCTTATCTCAAGGAGCCCTATGCCCGATGAATTGCTTTCACCGCCAGTGCTGGATCGTGGTCGATGATGCTCAAGAGGGCGGCGGCGGGGCCAGTCGGGCGGCGGCGGGACTGTTCCCAATTTTGAAGGGTCTTTACGCTGACGCCGATCAGGCGGGCGAACTCCGATTGAGAGAGGCTGGTTCGTTCGCGGATGGAGCGGACGCCTTGGCCGCCGATTACCGTTGTTCGCGAGGGCTTTTTGTGACCGCGCAGAATCGCTCCGGCCTCTCGAACGCTGCCTAGCAGTTCTTCAAACATTTCTCGTTTCATTGCCGAACTCCTCTTTGACAACTTTTGCGAGCTGCGAAACCTGCTTCGGAGTCAGATCCGCCACTACGTTCTTCGGATATGCAAACAGCAGCGCAATTACCTCCCTTCGCACCGCCCAATAGTAGATGACGCGGGCGCCGCCGCTCTTTCCGCGGGTTCCAACGGCAACGCGAACCTTCCGGATTCCGCCGCCGCCCCGGATGAGAGCGCCCAGTTGCGGATTCGCGGCGAGGCGGAACTGAAATTCTCTATACTCGTCATCGCTGAGTAGATCGGCGATCTGTCTCGTGAAGATGGACGTTTCGACTAACTCCACTTTCTGCATTATCCGCCAATGGCGGATAATCGTCAATCCGCCTCGGCCGCCGTTGTGATTTAATCGGAGCGGAGGATTTCATGAGCGATACATTATCGGTTGGAAAGAAGCTTGTCGAGCTGTGCCGCGAAGGCAAACACATGGAGGCTATCAACGAGCTTTACAGTCCCCACATCGTGAGCGTCGAAGCGGGAGCGCCTCCTGGAGGGTCGGCCCGATCTGAGGGCATTGCGGCGATTAAGGGCAAAGGAGAATGGTGGGCGGCGAATCATGAGGTTCACAAAGCGGAGGCGGAGGGTCCGTACCCGCACGGCGACCGGTTTATTGTGCACTTCAAGTATGATGTGACGGCCAAGGCGGGCCCGATGGCGGGGAAACGATTCGTAATGGACGAGACGGCACTCTATACCGTCAAGGACGGGAAGATCGCGCACGAGGAATTTTTCTACTCGATGGGATGACGGCGGTGAAAACTCCGGTGCTGACCGCTCCCGATGGTCGCGGTTCTTTTTATCGCGATGAATCCCCAGGGCTGGAAAAAGAACCGCGACTATCGGGAGCGGTCTAAGCGGAGTTTTCACACCGATTATTTGAAAAGTTCGTTGATCGGGTTGTAATAGTCCGGACCCAGCGACTGCGGGACGAATTCGAAGCCCCTGTGGAACGGATCGTTGTAGCAGATCGTCGTCCAGTCGATACCCATGGCCGAGTAAATAGTCGCTTCAATATCCTCCGGATTCACCGGGCGGTTTTGCGACCATCCGTTATCGAGAATGTTGGCCCCGGTCGCGTCCGTGGTGCCGAGCACCCGGCCGCCTTTAACGCCTCCTCCGGCGAAGAACGCGAACTGGTTCAGATAATGATCGCGGCCCAGCGCGCCGGTGAAGCCCGGCGTGCGGCCGAACTCGCCCAATGCGACGATCATCGTCGAATCGAGCATCCCCGCGGCCTGCAAATCGTCGATCAGTGCGGCGACACCGGCGTCGAACTGGTTGCCCAACGAAAAAATGTTGGTCTTGCCCTTATTCGAGGCTTCTCCGTAAATATCGACGTGCATATCCCAGCCGCCCACCGTCACCTGGATGAAGCGCGTGCCCTGATTGGCGGCCAGCGCCTGCTTGGCGACGATCAGAGCGTTTCCGAATGAGCTGCTGCCATAGCGCGCGCTATCGGCGGATGAATACGTGAACACGCTTTGCACCGTCGGATCGTACATCAGGCCCTGACCGGCGCTATAAAGGTTGTCCATATCGACCACGGGCTGGCCGAGCGGCGAATTGACGCGCAGCACGTCGTCTTCGGCGTGCATCTGCGTGTACATTTCATTCCAGCGCGATTGGCCCAGCGAATTGGTGGTGTTGGGAAGCCCCGCGGTCGACGGGTCGACTTTGAACGGAGCGTAAGTGGCGTCCAGGTATCCGGAACTGACCGCGCCATCGGAGTTCAGCGCCAGGAACGTGGGCAGCACATGGCCTGGCAGGCGTTCGGCGACTTTCTGGAGAGCGACGATGCTGCCGATATTCGGCGCGATGTTGCCGAGCGAGGCGGCGGGATTGCGTCCGATCTGCACCCACGTCTGGCCGAGGCTGTGGACCAGGGCATGGGCCTGCACCGAGCGTACGATCGAGAACTGGCTGGTCATGGCGCCGAGCTTGGGCAGAATTCCGGTGGGCCACAGGATGCCGTTCACCGTCTGCGGCGCTGCCGAAGCCGGGGTGACGCCGGGGGTCATCTTGAAATCGAACGTGTCGACATGGCTGGGGGCGCCGGCCATCAGAATGAAGATGACGTTGGTGGCCTTGTTGATGGTCGTCATGTTCTGGCTGGTGCAGGTGCCGGCGGCTTGCGCGTCGGCTTCCTTCGCCAGGAACGATGCGGTGACACCCGCTCCCATCAGTTGGAAGAAATTGCGGCGGGTCCAGTGAGGGCGGCGGAAATACGAGGGGCGCGCCGCCGGGTTCGAGGCCAGAATTTTTTGGATGTTGTTCTTGTTCATGGCGGGCTCCTTTAGTAGTTAAAGATGAAGTCGACCTTGTTGTATAAGGTCCACATCAGCTCCTGCATTTTCATCGATCGGGTTCCCGTGGAGAGGAACGTTTTGGCCGACGCCACTTCAGCCGCGGTCGGATAGCGGGAAAGAATGTTCAGCCACAGAAGATTCGTTGCGGCAGTGTTGTCGGTAATCGCCAGCGCCTGGCCGAACAGGCTCTGCGAAGCGCCGGTGCCGGTCGAGACCAGTTTGTTCATCACCGTCCCGTCGTTCATCAACGCCAGCGCCTGCTGAATAGCTCCGTCCTGCTTCCGAGGCTGGTCGTCGCGGTTGCCGGGCAGGAAAGCGGCGAGCAGTGCGCTGGTCTCCTTGGCCGGTTCCGGATACTGCATCGCCCAGGCCGAGGTGTTTCCGTTGTCGAAGGTGAACTTATTCGCGATGTTGGCCGAGAGCGAGATGGAATCGGCCACTTCCTCGCTCCACAGCCGGCGGACCAGCTTGCGGGCGAACAGAGGCTGCCAGTTGGGACTCCACACGTTCGGGTCGTAATCGGAGGAAAGCTGGTAGGCCTGCGAGTTGACGATGGTCCGCATCAGGTGCTTGACGTCGTAGCCGCTGGTGATGAAGTCGCTGGTCAGTGCTTCGAGCAGTTCCGGGTTCGACGGTTGCAGGGTCCAGGGCGCGGGCGGAGGATTGTTGGGGTCCAGTCGCGCCGGATCGAATTGATCGGGCGGATCGACGATGCCCATGCCGAAGAAATAAGCCCACATGTAATTCACCGCGGCGCGGGCGCACTGGCGGTCGCCCACCACCTGCGCGGCCATCGACTGGCGATAGTTCAGGCCGGACATGGCTCCCGCGCTGTTCGTGTAATAGCTCGGCGGGATGGTTTTCTGCGTTCCCACCGGCTGGCGCGCCGGACGGTTTCCGGTGGTGGTGTTCAACGCGTAGTCGGTCTTGTAACCCGCGTCGTCGGCATACCAATAAGTGGGGCCGTTTTTCACCGTGGAATCGAGCGCCGGATTGCGCAGCGCCACGTGCGAGAAGAACGACGACATGCCCCAGGCCTGATAGCGCGTGAAGTTGCCGGCCCACAGGCTGATGGTATCCAGATGGCCTCGTCCGTTATGGCACAGCAGGCAATTCATGTGCGAGATGCCCAGGAAGGTTTCCGCCACCGCCGCCGCTTCGCCGTCCCAGACGTCCTGAAGAGGGCCTCCGGTGACCCGCGAAGTAATGATCCAGTTGAGCTCGCCCTGGGTGTAGTTGTTGGTCCCTTGCGAAGCGATGAACGCGAGGGCCATCTTGTCGTAGCCGGTATTATTGGTGAGCGCCGTGCGGATAAAGGTGTTCAGCCCGTCGCGGCCGCCGGTATAAAGCTGCGTCCCGGAGCTGGGGAAAGTGGACGCGGCCTTGAACTGATCGCCGAAATACATGGTCCACTTATCGAGCCACTGCGGCGCGGCGAACAGCGTCTCAATCAGATCGGCGCGCTTGGTGGGGCTGGTGGAGCCGACGAAACTCGTCACCTGCGCGGCCGTGGGGATGCGCCCGGTCATATCCAGATAAATGCGGCGCACGAACTCGTAATCGTTGGTCATGCGCGCCGGCGTGACGCCTTGCGCCTTGAGCGCCGGGAAGATGTAGCCGTCGATCAGGTTTGCACTGGAAATATCGGCCGAAGAAGTCCGGCTTCCGCCCGGGACCGAAATGGCGGGGCTTGCCGACATTGCCGACATTGCCGACATGCGGACGGCGCTGACCTGGTCCGTCAATTGGCCAAGCCGTAGGCCGTGGAGCGCCTGGTTGGCGTAGCGATCGCGCTGCGCTCCGAACATCAGGCAATCGGAGTGATCCGTCGTCGATGCCCCTTCCGCCCGCTGGTTCTGGACCGGTTCCTGGGCATGAATCGCCAGGAATCCTGTCGCCGCCAAACCAATGATTAAGGATGAAATTATGAAAAAGCTTTTCTTCATGGAGCGTGTCCTCCGCCGTTACCAGTCTGAACGGTAAAACCCGACTTAGCCAGCAGAGTTCTAAAACTAAGTCATTTTTCTGACGCGCCTCCATTAAAACCTCTTTACCGCCGCACCGCGAGGACTAGAGAGGGGTTAGAGTAATCAGTACCGGGGAAACGATGAAAATACACTGGTTCTTTTTAGTAGCCACGACGGCGGTCTGGGGTCAGGTTTCCACCAATCAGTCGTTGAACGGGAAGTATTTCTTCCGCGAAGTGATGCTTCTGACGGATGGGTCGACGTCGCCGAACGTTACCAATACTATGAGCGGGTCGGGGACCGTCACCTTCGACGGGAACGGCAATTACGTGTTCGCCGGGCAGCAGCTTGTCGGTACTATTCCGGCTGTATCCCTAACCGGCAGTGGGACTTACACGGTGAGCGCTGGGGGATTCATGACCCTCACCAATCCTCTGAAGTCGAATGTCACGCTGAACGCGAGGCTGGGGCAAGGGGCGGTGGTCGGCGCGTCCACCGAGGCGGGCCCAACGATTTTCGACATCTTTATCGCGATTCCCGCGCCCGCCGGGGCCTCCAATAGCACCTTGCAGGGGTCCTATTGGGTGTCGAGCCTCGAATTTCCCGGCGGAGGCGTCGCCAACATCCGCAACACGAATTTTGAGCTGACGGCGAACGGCTCTGGCAGTTTCGCCGAAACGACCGTGACCGGGCAGGCCGCAAACCTGGGAAATATCCTCATGAATCAGACGGTGAGCCCCATGACCTATTCCATCAATCCGGACGCGACCGGGACGATGACGTTCCCTCTGGCTTCGGGTCTCTCGACGAATACCCAGCTTATCTCAGGCGTGGAAAACATCTACGTGGCGAACTCCGGCGTGTATTTCATCGGCGGATCGACCGCGCCGGGTGGGCACGGGCTGATCGTTGGTATCAAGAATTACGGCACAGGATTGGCGATGAACGCGAGTTTCAACGGATTCTACTGGGCGGCCGGCATGCGCTACGACACGCAACCAGCGAGGTTGACGTCGGTGGTCGGGGGCGTTCACGCCGATGGCGCAGGGGATTCGATCTGGGCCCGGCGGACCAAGCAGACGGACGGACTGCTCGACGCGTCGCCCCTGATTACGTACAATCTGTCGCCCGACGGGTCCGGCGTCTGGGCATCGGCGCCGGGGCACGTGAATGTCGACGTGAACACGACCAACTTCGCGTCCAGCGGGGTCGACATTTTCAATTCCACCAGCTACGAGATTTATTTCGGTGCGCTTCTCGCCCCGCAATCGGGCACCGGAGTTTTTCTCAATCCGCAAGGCGTGCTGAATGCCGCGAGTTTCGCACCGCCGGGCTATCCGATATCGCCGGGAGGTGTCATGACATTGTTCGGTTCGGGCTTTCCCGCGACCGCGGTAACGGCCTCGGCTCCTCCTTTCGGACCCATGCTGGGAGGCGTCTCGGTGACGGTGAACGGCACGCCCGCGCCGGTATATTCGGTAACGTCGACACAGATCAGCGCGATCGTGCCCTTCGCCGTGACCGGATCCTCGGCAACCGTTGTAGTGACGGTGGGCAGCACGAAATCGAACCCGGTGATCGTGCCTCTGGCGCCGACGTCACCGGGAATTTTCAGTTCCCCCGCGAATGGCATCGGGAGCGCAGCGGCGCTGCACGCGGATTATTCCCTGGTGAGCGCGGCGAGTCCGGCCACCCAGGGAGAAATCATTTCGCTGTACCTCACCGGATTAGGCGCAACGAATCCGAAGGTGGCCGATGGAGCAGCCGCTCCCGGCTCGGCTCCTCTGGCCCAGATCACCGGCGGCCTCGCGATTTACGTAGGCGGCGTGCAGGTGCCGGCGAACCAGATTTATTACGCCGGCCTCGCGCCGACGCTGGCGGGCCTGTACCAGGTGAACTTCAAGATCCCGGTAGTCCCGGCAGGCAACGTCAGCGTAGCGATTCAGACCAACGAGGGGTTCACGGATATGGTGTACCTGCCAATCCAGTAGAAGAAGGAGCCAGAAGCCAGAAGCCAGAAGCCAGGAGCCAGGAGCCAATAGAAACTGATTAAGCTGGCTACTGGGCTGGCTTTCAGTGGACACCGGCACGAGAGTAGCCAGTTTAGACAGTGCTAACTGGCTTCTGGCTTCTGGCTCCTGGCTCCTTCTTACTCAAAAAGATCCGCCGAGAAAATCTTCCGCCCCGCAGTCGCCTCCTTGAACGACCACACGGCCAGCAGCAGTACGGCCAGCGTCACGAATACCGTCGCGTTGAAATACCACAGCGACGGATTCAGCGTGATGGGAACATTGCCCATCGAATCGGCCGTGAACACGGCTGCCGCCAGCGTCACCAGGCCGAAGCGGACCAGCGCCACGGCTGCGATGCTGTAAATCGCGACCCAGGTGGGAATGTTGATTGCCAGATGGGCGCCTCCCAGCGTCTGGATGGCCGTCCATATGGCGACGAACACCGCCGCGGCCAGCCATCGATTTCGCAGCAGGACGCGAAAAATGAACAGCATGAAGAAAAACATGAGCGTGCCCTGGACCGCGGCCGGCACATTCACCATCCAGGCGCCCAAGGCGCTGCGCGCGCCTTGCAGATAGTCGGTATTGTCGAACGACGGCTCGCCCCCCAT
>Ga0210394_10003160_pt1 | contig 21188 bp, 16 predicted proteins | sample IncBWC12MmetaG_FD_160121 | JGI IMG/M metagenome (GOLD analysis project Ga0210394, IMG submission 160121) | Forest soil microbial communities from Barre Woods Harvard Forest LTER site, Petersham, Massachusetts, United States - Inc-BW-C-12-M | ecosystem: Environmental > Terrestrial > Soil >...
GAGGCTGCGTTGCGCAGAACTCTGCGGGCCTCGCTCGTCACCAGCGGATTCGCAGTTGAAGAAGCGGGAAACGGGCCAGAAGCGATTGCCGCGATTCAGCGGCGGAGTTTCGATCTTGTGTTGCTGGATGTGAACATGCCGGGTATGAGCGGCGTCGAGGTATGCCGGCAAATTCGGGCCGTGGCTCCGCGCACCGGCATCGTCATGGTGACCGTGCGCGATGCCGAGGAGGACAAGATTCGTGCCCTGGACGCCGGGGCGGACGATTACGTCACCAAGCCTTTTCGCTTTCGGGAACTGATTGCACGCGTGCGGGCGGTACTTCGAAGATTGCACGCGGACACGAACGGGGAGCAGGGGATTTTGCAAAACGGCGATCTGAAGATGGATTTCGGCCACCGCTTGGTGTGGAAAGGCAGCGAAGAAATTCGTCTCTCGCCCAAGGAGTTTGATCTCCTTTCCTATTTGTGGAAGAACCAGGGCGCCCCGTTGACGCATACCAAGCTGTTGCGCGCCGTTTGGGGTCCGGAATACGGAAATGAGCTCGAATACCTGCGAACGTATGTCCGCATGCTTCGCAAGAAAATCGAGGATGATCCGGCCAAGCCCCAGTACATTCTGACCGACCCATGGGTCGGCTACAGGTTCCGTAATCCATCAGAGGACGAAGGCGGCGATGCTTCGGACGCCGAATAAGACGCCATGGCCTCTTCGCGCACATTTGGCAGAGTCAGCACGGATATGCAGGATATGCAGGTCGTCCTGCAAAGCGCGGCGCTTCATACCGTCATCTTGCCGCGAGTTGGTCCTCCCGCAAGCATTCCGCCGGATGCGGCGATTTCTGACAAGAAGCTGCTCCAGATGCGCGTGGACGAATTGCGGGCGGCAATCTGGAAGCATCAAGTGAGTTTCCCTTCGCAAATCCCGACTTTTTCAAAGCACACCCGCCCCGACCTGCAACGAAAATTGGTTCAGCTTTACTTCATTTGTGGATGGAGCGGCCCGAAAATCAGAGCGCGTTACGATCTAAGCGCGCAGAGATTTCAGCAAATCCTGAGCACGTGGAAAAGGCGCGCGGTGGAGCTGGGCTTTATTCAAACCATCCCTCCCGATCAAGCGTTGAGTTTCGGCCCTGTCCGCCCTCCGATTCGAATCTTCTTGTCACCGGCCGGAAATGGGTCGTCCGCTTCAGTTATGCCGGAAGTGAAGCGATTTGGCGGGCGGCATCGCAACAATCACGGGAATGGAAATGGAAATGGCAATGGATCAGCAAACAGCTGCAGGCCGCGAAGCAAGTGTGACTCGCGTCAGATTGCCGAAGTACTGAAGCGCCTTGAAGCTGGCCGAAGCGTGTCGGAAATGGCCAGCGAGGTCGGAGTCACCGCAAGCACGATTCGCGATTGGAAACGGCAGCAGGAAATACTCCTGCTGCAGCGCGAGAATAAGGAACTCAGAGAGAAACTCGCAAAGCTGGCGGCAATCGACAAAACTATTCGGCCTCGTTAAAACCCTTCTTCTCCGCGTTTCATCCCATACTGAAGATCAGCAGAATGCTTCTCAGGAGGCGGTCATGAGAAAGAAAAGCAAACTGATCATCATCATTCTGCTTTTCGCGGTACTGTTTACCACCGGCCCGTTCGCACAGAATAGAGCAGCAGCGCCTGCGCGGCAGGATAGGCAGGGACTTAAAGAGGACGAGGTTAACTTATTGTTTTTCCTGATGGATACAAACAAGAACGGCAAAATCTCCAAGCAAGAGTGGATGACGTTTATGTCAGCGGAGTTCGACCAACTGGATACAGATAAAAGCGGAGATCTCAGCCCCAAAGAACTGGCACAATTGAGCTTGCGACGAAGTAACTTCTCATCCACTGGCAAGTGAAGCCAGGTGAATTGACGAGTCGATCGAAAATCCACCGGGACGTGCGACTTCAAACTGTGCAAACATGAAGTGCTTTTGTTGAAGCGGATGGCAGCGATGAAGAAGAGTACGCTGGCCCAATCGTTCGTATTACTCCTGGCTGCTCTGCTTGTTTTCTGTCAGCCCGGTTTCGCCAAAAAACGTGAACGTGTTCCCATATCCCCCAAAATCCTGCAGGCAAAATCAGTTTTCCTCGATTGCGACTGCCGCAAGGAAATGGCCGGCTCTGTGCGAAGTGCTCTACCCGAAATGCTCGATTGGGGGCGCTATCAATTAGCGCGAGATCGCAATCACGCCGATCTTATTTTCCTGTTTTCGATGAATCCATACCTTGGCGATTATTTCACGCGCGACGGTCCTGACAGGAGACCGGCTATCGTGGATTATACGATTCTCACAGTCATCGATGGGCACACGGGCGAAGATCTGTGGAGTAGTTGGAAACGCTGGGGCTACATGCTGGTATCCAAGGCTAGCAGAGCCTTGGTCCACGAGTTGCGCGTGGCTGTGGAAGGAAAGCTTCAATTGGATTCCGAATCGCCCTCGCGATGAGCAGTTTTGCGTCTTGCCAGCGGTGGGTGCCTCACCTCCTTTTCTGCCGCGTCCGATTCGTTCTGCTTGTACTGCCCTGGGGGGATTTTTCCCAACGAACTCTACAGCCGCACACGGATTCCCCTGAACCGCAAACTGTGCAAGAATGAGGCACCTTCGCCCAAACAGGTGCCAACGATGACGACGAGAAGGTTGGCCGGGTTCCTCCTCTTATTCCTGATCGCTGCATCAGCCTTGTGCCAAGCGAGTTCTGAAAAACAAAAAAAGGAGACTCCGCCACTATCCATCAAGATCCTGCAAGCGAAGACCGTCTACGTAGATTGCGACTGCCGGAAGGAAATGGCCGTCTCGGTCCCGAATGCATTGCCGGAACTGCTCGATTGGGGCCGGTACCAGTTATCGACCGATCGCCATCAAGCGGATCTCATTCTTCTGTATTCGATGAACCCATATCTCGGAGACTATCTGACGCGGGACGGTCCTGATAAGAGGCCTGCACTTATTGACTATACGATTCTCACTGTCATCGATGGTCACACCGGCCAATATCTATGGACGGATTACAAACGGTGGGGATACATGCTCGTGTCTGAGGCGAGCAGAAGTTTAATGCATGAGTTCAGGTTGGCAGTCGCGGCACAGGTTAAGAGCCGGAACTTCGACGACATACTGAGCTGCAGCAACAGTCCTGTGTATGCAGCCTTTGCTAATCTGACCACCGCAGAGGCTCTGACAAGACCGGAATTTGAGGTTGCGCGCGAAACCGACGCTCCGAATCAGTTCACATTTGTCCCTCCCAATGCGCCGGATTTCTGCAAACGCGCGCAGCTGATAGTCAGTCAGGACAACAAGATTGTCGGCTTCGAAGTGTTGCCGGCTGCCGCAGACACCCTGGATCTGGGCGAGCTCATCCAACAGGCCGATCAATTTGATTTCGCCGGCGGGAAGGATGCTACGAACAAGCCCTATTTCACGGCTGAGAGGAAAGACAAGAAAATTCTCATCGAGTACAACATGCAAGGTCGCATCCCGGTTTTGACTCGTGTCCGTTATCTTTACTGACCAACGAGCCTGCAGCATCGAAAAAACTGATCGGCCCCATTGAAAGTATCCCGCCTTTCCTTTCATGCCTTTTTTACGGCTCTAACGACACCTTAGTCCGGCGAATCTCTTCGGTCCAAACGCGGGGGATGTGTTAGCTATTTGCATGCGAGCGTGATCCAGTCGGCAAGTAGTCGCGTGTGTGCGATCTCTCGAGAGGACTCTAAGAATCCGCAGGAGGAAGGAGAAACAATGAACGGTAATCGGGGGGTGTTGTCAAGAATCAGGCATTTTGTCTTTTGTTTTCGCAAACATGACAAATTCACAACCTCGCGCGGCAATGGTCCGGCCATAGCTGCGCATGTCAGTGGCGCACTTCTGCTTGGACTGCTCGCACTTCCAGCATTCGGGCAGGTTCCTGATGGTTATGTGGGCGGTATGGCCCGCGAGTCCGCGAGCGGCAAACCGGTAGCGGAAGTACGGATTGTCGCGCATAACGTGGACAAAGGGACGGACCTTTTCACCGTCACGGATACCAGCGGGATGTACAAATTCACAAATCTGGAGCCTGGCCGATATGACGTTGCCGCCACGAAAAGTGGATTTCAAAAGGCGTCCGCTACGGTTGAGGTGGAGGGTAAACACCTAACCCGGGTGGACCTTCCATTAGAGGCCGACGCTACTCCAGCAAAGGCTGACGTGAGCCCAACTATCACGAAATCGAATGCCGAACCATTGACCGACCACGAAAAACAGTTGCTCGAGCGCATCGATCGACTGGAAAATCGCCTCGCGGCAATGGAGGCTAAGGACGCCGCGCAAACGTCCGCCAATGCCAAACGCGATTTGGTCGCTCAGCCGCTGAACGCATCGCTGAATCCAACTGTCGGCGCCGCTCCTGCGGAGATTGCTACTCCTCAGCAGACAACGACCGCTGCCGCAGCTGCAACGCCGAATCCGGCCTCGCCAGCGGCTGCTCCAGCGCCCACACCGGCCCCGGCTCTTCCCCAGGGCCTTGAACCCAACGAACCCACTCCGGGAGTGGACAACGAGACTCCGTTTGCGTATGCGGATTTTAGCTGGCTGAACGGCACGGGCCGGGGCACGCCAGCTTTCGATACGAAATTCTTCACTCCGGAAATTCGTTTCGATACGAACTATATAATGAGTAACCATCATCCGCACGACCATACGCTCGGGGGTTCGACCGAGTCATTTCGTTCCGGCGAAGTACAGATTGAACAAGCCAGTTTCGGCGGCGACTTGCACTGGAACAACGTCCGCGGCCGAGTCCTCACGATGTTCGGTGAGTTTGCCACGACGACACCGCGAAACGACGCGAGCGCGGGCGTCGGTCAATGGGACTTGAACAATGCATATAGATATTTCTCCGAAGCGTGGGGCGGATACCATTTCAACGTAAATCACGGGCTGAACGTCGATGCAGGAATTTTCGTTTCCTATATTGGTCTGTTCAGCTACTACAATTTCGATAACTGGACCTACCAACCGTCTTACGTGTCATCCAACACGCCATGGTTCTTCAATGGAGTGCGAATCCAGTGGTTCCCCACGAACAAACTCAAGATCGAACCGTGGTTCATCAACGGATGGCAGTCTTATGCCAAGTTCAACAGCCGCCCCGGCCTGGGAGGTCAGATTTTATGGCGTCCGGCGGAATGGATATCGCTGGTCTTTAACAACTACGGCATGGGGACCGATACACTCAATAATCCGAACGTCTCGCGTATTCACACTGACGACAGCATCGAAATCCGTTATTTCAACCGGCCGGATAGCCCCGGTCTGTCGAAAATGGCGTTCTCGTTCACCGGTGATCTCGGATGCCAGTATGGCGGTGGCGCGAGTTGCTTCAAAAATACAGCCAATGCGCTCAGGTCATCCTTTGCCGGCTGGATGGTCTACAACCGGTTCTGGTTCGATAAAGATAAGCACGCGATTACGCTCGGTGGCGGGACGATGGACAATCCCAGCGGTTATCTGACGCTGCTCCCGCCCATCAATGCCGCGAATGCGGTCTCCGGTTCACCGTATTTCACCGAGAATTTCGGTCAGCCTTTCAAGATGTGGGATGCCACGATTACTTACAACTATATGCCCAAAACCTGGCTCACGTGGTGGGCAGAGATTGGCTATCGCCACTCGGATCAGCCTTATTGGACTGGCCGTAACGGGATCACTCCTCCAGGTGGCAACACGGGCTCTCCGGGGAACTACGTGTGCACTAACGGCACCAGTTCCGCGGCGTTACCCAGTAACAGTCCCTCGTCACCCACGGGATTCAGTCCGACGGGAAACGGCTTCCTCGTGGATAACACAGGCGGTGCCGTTGCATCCGCGTGCACTGCAACCTTTGGCGCTGGCTTCACGGCTTGGTTTCCCGATCTGGTCAAGAACCAAGGTGCGGCTAGTGCTGGCGTAATGGTCCGATTCTAGTGGATTGGAAATTCGGGGCCGCTTCGGCGGCCCCCGTCTTTCCCAACCTCCGGAAAAACAATGAAACAGAAATGCCGACTGTCTTCAGTGTGTACAGACACGATAGGTCTTATTCAGCCCTGGTTTCGACTCGGTTTCTCTCCGTTCGCCCGTTTATGGTTTCCGAATGCTCTCTTCATGCCTTTTTCATTGCAAATCTCTAGGCTAATCAATATGAGCACAAGTGGCGAAGTCATGAGAGAGAAGGAGTGCAGCACGATGCTGCGTTACGTGCTCGTCTTCGTTCTCGCGCTTTGTGCGTTAGGTGTCGTCGTATTTGGAGCCGCCGCCGCACATTCCTCAGCTATGCCGCGGCGTCCGATGCGAACGGTTCTGCCGGGGCTTCGATCTGCAGTTTCGCACGATTCGTCAGCGCCAAAAAATCACGGAGCTTCGCAAGAAACCGTCGGCTTTGAAGATGAGGAGAGCTTGAGCGCTGCGGCTGTCGTTAATGAGAATTTGTCCGCGTCCACGCGCTATACCGTGCGTGTACGCCTCTCTGGCGGAGACGAGCAGGTCATTTCGATCACCGCGCCTCCCGGCGGACTGCAGCTCGAAGTGCGCGACATGACCGGAGACGACGTTCGCAACGATTTGGTCCTAAGGCCCGCGCTGATTCACTGGCCTCTCATCGTGTTGCTCAATGACGGCCACGATCACTTCACCGTGGCCATTTCGGCCACTTTGCCGAGTTCTGTGGATTCCGGCAGCCGGGCATCGCGGTCGCGCCAAAGACCGGAGACAGCCGCGTTAACTTCGTCAAGTCCCAAGGCGGGTCCTCAGGCTAGTAGCAGACAAATACTGGGCTCCACTCTTCAGCGGGCATTCCTTCCTCCGCTCGCGCAGAGAGTGGCAAACCAGGTGCCCCACAGATCCGTCTTGGGAAGAGCACCTCCCGCCATCGCAACGCACATCTAGCGAAATTTAGTAGTCCTGGAAACAGAAGTCGGCGGTATCGGCGAGGTGAGCGTGTATCCCACGACCGCAAAGGACGCACTCACCCAAATTGCCTGGACGTCAGTAACTTTCGGAGGACTGGAATTAGCTGATGCGAAATGACGCTGAAGAAATTGCAGCCTTAGCGAGCCGCCGGGGCCCATCGATCGATCTGCGGCGGTTGGAGGCGGTTCGTTGTCTCCGCTCTGAAAAAGCATGAGCCTAACGAGATCAACAACGAGTGTCGACGGAAAAGCAACGCTGGGCCTTTATCGGATTGTTTGGGGGGCGATTCTCGCGGCGGCGTTGCTGCCAGGAATTGTGCGTGCACAAACAACGTTAACTTGGGAGCAGATCAAAGCGAAGTTCGAGGCTGCGAACCCCACGTTAAAGGCCAATCAGGCCAATATTGAGGAGTCGAAGGCGGAGGAGATCACCGCGTTTCTTCGCCCCAATCCCGAAGTTTCCCTAGCTGCAGATGGAACTCAAATCACTCCTCTTAGCGGAGTCTGGCAGCCGATCAAGGGCACTACGATCACCCCGGGCGCCAGTTATCTGCACGAACGACAACACAAGCGCGAACTGCGGCGCGACACCCAAAAGGAAAACACCGCCATCACCCAATCCACGTACACCGATCAAGAGCGTAGCCTGATCTTCAACCTCCGAAGCGCGTTCGTTCAAGTCTTGCAGTCCAAAGCGGTGCTGGAGAATGCCCGGCAAAACCTGGCCTATTGGGACCGCGAACTGGACGTGAACCGCACGCGCTTGGACGCCGGCGATCTCGCGCAAGTGGATTTCGATCGGTTGATGCTGCAGCGGGTGCAATTCGAGTCGGACTACGAGACCGCATTGGTAAACCTGCGCACCAGCAAGATCCAACTGCTGACGTTGCTGAACGATCGCACGCCCATTGAGCAGTTCGATGTTACCGGACCGTATGATTTCACCGAGCAACTCATGCCGCTCGAGGATTTTCGGACGATCGCCGTGGCCATGCGGCCGGATTTGAAAGAGGCCATGCAATCGGTGGAATTGGCGAAACTCAATTATAAGCTCGCCGTTGCCAACGGCTCGACCGATCCGACCTTCAGCTTCTGGTATACGCACAATGGCTCGTGGAATAACCCCAACGCCCTCAATACCATTGGCGCCAGTATCAGCATCCCCGTCCGCGTCTTCGACCGCAATCAGGGGGAGAAGCTGCGCACTCAGCTCGATATCGGCCGCAACGAGCAGTTGCAGGCTGCGACCCAAGCCGGAGTCTTCAGTGACGTGGATTCTGCTTATTGGACATTGATCCAGAATGTGAATCTGCTGAAGCCATACAAAGGAACGTACCTACCACTAGCGACGGCCGTTCGCGACCGGACAACTTTTTCCTTCCAAAACGGGGGCGCATCGTTACTGGACTTTCTAGACGCCGAGAAAGCCTACCGGGATACCCAACTGGCGTATTTGAACTTAATCGGTTCGTATTTGACCGCTGCCGCACAGATGAATATGGCAGTAGGACAGGAGGTTTTGCAATGAATCGCTTACTTACTTTTGAGGCAACGATCTGTATCGGTTTGGGTCTTCTCCTCACAGGTTGCGGACGGAATGTGACGGCGCAGGAAAACTCCGCAGCCTCTGCGCCGCCACCTGCAACTGTAGTGACCGGCTTCGACGTTACCGACATCCAGGTCGACCATCCGGAGCAGTTTCCCTTGGTCGCCGCTACGGAGCGCATGGCTGCTCCCGAATTGAACGTGACAGGAGTAGTCAGTCCAGATGTCTCGCGGCAGGTTCCTGTGCCGTCGCTCGCGACGGGGCGGGTCATCGAAATCGATGCCCGGCTGGGAGATGAGGTGAGCAAGGATCAGCTTCTCTTCAAGGTTAGAAGCACTGACGTCGCCGGCGCTTACTCCGACTATCGGCAAGCGGTCAAGAACGAAGAACTGACTAAGGTGCAGCTCAACCGGGCCCAGATCCTTTACGATCATGGAGCGGTACCGAAGAGTACCCTGGAGGTGGCCCAGAATGGCGAGGACAACGCTGTCGTCGTCCTCGAGACCACCACCGAGCATCTCCGCCTGATGGGATTGGATCCCGACCATCCCACCGGCATCGTGGCCGTCTACGCTCCCATTACGGGCACCATCACCGACCAGGAGATCACCAATCAGTCCGGCGTCCAGGCTCTGTCGGCGCCAAATCCTTTCACGATTTCCGATATGTCGTACGTCTGGATTGTGTGCGATGTGTACGAGAACGACATTGCCGGTATCCATATGGGCGACGCTGCTAATATTCGCTTGAATGCTTTTCCCGGCCAGGTCTTCAAGGGCAGGGTTGGCAACGTTGGCGCGATCCTCGATCCAAATATCCGCACCGCGAAAGTCCGCATCGAGGTCCCCAATGCGGGGATGATCATGCGCCTCGGCATGTTTGCAACGGCTACGTTCCGCAGCCAGAAAGAGGAAATGCACACCCAGGTTCCATCCGCTGCGATCCTCCACCTTCACGACCGCGACTGGGTCTTTGTTCCTGCGCAAGGAAAATTTCACCGAACCGAAGTCACCAGTGGCGCATCGTTGCCGAACCAGATGCAGGAGGTTCTAACCGGGCTGCGGCCGGGCCAGCAGGTCGTATCCAATGCGGGCACTCTCGAAAACGCAATCGAGAATGAGTGACACGGGGCTCGGAAGTTCAAGGAAAAGACCATGATTCGCAAACTCGTAGATTTCGCGCTGAATAACCGGTTCGTGGTGATTGCCGCTGCGATTATGGTGATTTTCGCCGGGATGCTGGCCTTCCACGATATGCCCGTCGAGGCCTATCCGGACATCGCGGACAATTATGTGACGATTATCTCGCAATGGCCCGGGCGTTCCGCCGAGGAAGTTGAGCAGCAGGTCACTATTCCGATAGAAATTCAGGTGAACGGAATCCCGCACCTCGCGACGATGCGATCCGAGTCCCTCTTTGGCCTCTCGTTCATGACGCTCATCTTTGATGACTCGTCCGTAAACGATTGGAACCGCCAGAAGGTACTGGAAAGGCTCACCCTGGTTACTGTGCCTCCAGGCGTTCAGCCTCAAATCGGAACGGATTGGAGCCTGACGGGTCAGATTTATTGGTACACACTGCGGAGCACCAATCCGAAATACGATTTGATGGAGTTGAGGTCCATCGAGGACTGGGTCCTGCTAAAGGAATTCAAGTCTGTTAAGGATATTGTGGACGTCTCCGACTTCGGCGGCACAGCTCGGGAGTATCAGGTACGCCTGGACCCGGACAAACTTGTCTCCTACGGATTGAGCATAGGCCAAGTGGTGCAGCAACTGGGCAACAACAACATCAATGCCGGCGGCAGCTTTGTGGAGACGGGCTTGCAACAAATGAACGTTCGTGCCCTCGGACTCTACCGCAACCTGCAGGATATCGAGCAGACGGTCTTGACGACAAAAAATGGGACGGCGCTTCGCGTCAAGGACATCGCGACCGTCGAGATGGGTCCCAGAATTCGATTGGGACACATGGCCAGGGCAACCCATCGTCCGGATGGCGTGATCGTCGATGAGCCTGACGTCATTCAGGGCAGTGTGCTGATGCTCAAAGGCGCTGAGGAAGGGCCCACGCTCGATGCGATTCACGAAAAAGTGAAACAGCTCAATGAACGCATCTTGCCTGAAGGTGTGAAGATCATTCCCATGCTTGACCGCAGTGATCTCCTTCACTTCACCTTGCACACCGTGGAACACAACCTGGTGGAAGGCATGATTCTGGTAACCATCATCCTGCTTCTGTTCCTTGGCAATGTTCGCGCAGCCTTGATCGTTGCGATCACCATACCATTTTCCCTGATGTTCGCTTCGATTTGGCTCGATTTGAGCAAGATTCCCGCCAATCTCCTGTCGTTGGGCGCATTGGATTTTGGAATGATGGTAGACGGCGCCGTGGTCATGGTCGAAAACATCGTCCGGCACCTGGGCCACCTTCGAGTTGCATCTGAATCTGCCGCCAGTGGCACGGCCCCTGCACGACGCATGACAGAGATCATCAAGGCGCCTGCGGAAGCCATCCGCGAGGCCTGCCACGAAGTTCAACGGCCAGTGTTCTACGCTATCGCCATCATCATCACGGCCTACCTGCCGATTTTCACGCTCCAACGAGTGGAAGGCAGGTTATTCAAGCCCATGGCCTGGACCGTAGCGTTCGCTCTTCTCGGCGCCATGACCTACTCGATCCTTGTCGCACCGGTCCTGAGCAATTGGTTGTTCAGCAAGGGAGTCAAGGAATGGCACAACCCAGTGATGGATTTTCTGATTAAGCGGTACCGCACTGCGGTCCGGCAGGCCATCGATCACCGCTGGGTAACTATAGGCGTCGGAATGGCTGGCTTCGTGTTGGCGATGTACCTCACGTTTAGCGGAATCATCGGTGCGGAGTTCTTGCCGCATCTCAATGAAGGAGCGATTTGGGCCCGCGGTGCGATGGCCAACAGCACAAGTCTCACTGAAGGTGAGCGCTTCGCCACGCAGTCTCGCCATGTCTTAGCCTCGTTCCCCGAAGTCACCACGGTCGTCTCGCAAGCCGGAGCGCCCGACGACGGAACCGACACGGGAGGATTCGGCAATACGGAGTACTTCGTGGACTTAAAGCCCAAGGAGCAATGGCGTCCTGTCTTTCACCAGGATAAAGATGAACTGATCGCTGCGATGACTCGCGAACTTGCGAAATATCCCGGGGCTTTCTGGAATTTCTCGCAGCCCATTGAAGATAACGTGGATGAGACGCTGACCGGCACGAAAGGCGGACTTGCGGTCAAGCTTTTCGGCCCGGACTTGGACGTCCTCGAGGCAAAGGGTGAACAGATCAAGGAGGTTATGGCCCAGATAAAGGGAGTCCACGATCTGGGGCTTCAACGCGACACCGGCCAGCCCAATCTCGATCTCACCGTCGACCGCCAAGCGGCTGCGCGGTTTGGCATCAATGTGGGGGATATACAAACTGCCGTCCAAACAGCTGTCGGCGGTTTTCCGATCAGCCAAGTACTGCAAGGCGAGGCCGTCTACAACTTAACCGCGCGTTACCAGCAATCATATCGCGATACGAAAGAGGCGATTCAGAGTATTCGCCTTCTTTCGCCCTCTAACGAGCGCGTGTCTCTGGCGCAGCTGACCAAAGTGCAGGTCAAAGACGGTGCCTACGACATTTACCGCGAAAAAAACTCACGTTATGCGGCCATTCGGTTCGAAGTGCGTGATCGCGATCTGGGATCCACCGTCGAGGAAGCCATAACCAAGATCGACAAGAATGTGCAGTTGCCGCGAGGCTATCACCTCGAGTGGGCAGGAGAATATGAAAGCGAGAAGCGAGCCGAAGCTAGATTGTTGGTGATCATTCCGATCACCATTCTGATCATCTTCATCATTCTCTACACCATGTTTCACTCGTCCAAATGGGCCCTGCTTATTCTGGTCACGGTGGCTATGGCGCGCGTCGGCGGGCTGCTGGCTCTTTTGGTCACCCATACTTTCTTTAGCGTTGCGTCGGGTGTTGGTTTCCTGGCGCTTTTCGGGGTTTCGGTGCAGACGGGCGTCATCATGCTCGAATACATTAACCAGCTCCGCGCTCGCGGTCACACAGTCGTCGATGCCGCGGTTGAGGGCGCCGTTCTGCGACTCCGGCCCATCATGATGACCATGCTCGTGGCGACGTTTGGGCTCTTGCCGGCGGCCTTCTCGCATGCCATTGGGTCCGATTCGCAACGGCCCTTCGCCATCGTAATCGTCGGTGGGTTAATTGCCGACCTGGTCATGAGCATCTTCATCCTTCCCACGCTCTATGTTTGGTTTGCGAGCGAAGGAGATACGTTGCCACAACCGGAAGAAGCCTTTGAAACTTAGTCGCCACGGTCGATATTCATACGGTCGGGAAAATGTAGCGGGTGACAGGTTGGTCGTCACGTGCGAGGAGCTGGCCCCGTGAAGAAACACGAGGTGCGAGCCTGGATCGAGGAAATCGGTGTGATTCCGGCGGTTAGGATGCGCTCGCCCGAGGATGCGCTATTCGCTGTTAATGCCATCGCTCAAGGCGGGATTCCCATCGCGGAGATCACGCTGACTGTGCCAGGAGCCATAAAACTCATCTCGCAGCTTAGAAAAGAAAATCCCCACATGGTCGTTGGCGCCGGCGGAGTAATGGACGAGGCGGCTGCGCGGCAAAGTCTGGACGCGGGCGCGCAGTTTCTCACCAGCGACGGCCTGCATCGCGAGGTGGTCGAATTTGCCCAACTCCACGAGTTGGTCGTATTTCCGGGTGCCCTGACTCCTACCGAAGTTATCACCGCGTGGCAAGGACGCTGCGATTTCGTCAAGGTCGTCCCATGCGCTCAGCTTGGGGGCGAGACCTACATTCGATCTCTTCACAGGATGTTTCCCCATCTTCCACTGATCGCTGCAGGAGGCATCAACCAACAGACTGCCTCACAATACATCGTCGCGGGCGCCGTCGCGCTCGGGATAGGCGGCGAATTGATCCCTCAGGATGCAATTCGCGCAAGGCAAGTAGATCGCATCGCTGAATTGGCACGCAGGTTCGTTGGCTTCGTCAAGAGTGGCAGAGAGCATCTGCTAGCGCGCAGGCCCGTTGTTAGTGCTTAATCTCTTGATCGGGTACGGCCGCTTCAAAAGGATTTAGGATTCGGCGCGTTGTCTTAGCGCCCGTCCGATCCATAAAGGCGCTGACTGCTGGAATTCAGACCGGGATAAATGTCTATCGCGCGCGTTTCCACGAGTCAGCTGAACCGATCGATCTGTCGGAAGAATGGATAGCTCCTGAAGCAGATCCAGAAGCTTACGACCCTCGCACGCAATTGTAGATAGCTAGCTCTAGGAAACCTTCTTCGGCCAGACTACGCCCTGATCTTTCTTTGTTACCGGCGCCATGCCTTTATAGATGAACTTCTGCACCCGCTGGCCGCGGTAGGTCTCAGTGACGTATATGTTGCCCTTCGAATCTGTAGCTATGCTGTGAGGTCCGTAGAATTCGCCGGGTTGACGGCCGCCCTCACCAAAAGTGGTCAACACTTCAAGCGTATCGCGCAGCAGAATGTGAATTCTGTCGTTCTCACCGTCGGCAAGATAGATATAGGTTTGCTTTGGATCTTTGGAGAACGCAACGTCCCACGCGGAACCGGAACCGAGCGTTCGTTTTTCGACGAATCCTTCTTTCACAAATGTTCCATCTTTATGGAATACCTGGATGCGGTCGTTCACCCGATCACACACATAGAGCAGCCCATCGTTCGAGATTTCAGCGCAATGCACGGGATTACGGAACTGCTGCGCGGGTGGCGCGTCCGGATCGTACTTGCCCAGATCCGTGTCTTCGGGCTTATGGCCGTAAGCGCCCCAATGCCTCTTATATTTCCCGGTATCGGCGTCATATACGATCACGCGATGATTGCCGTAGCCGTCGGCAACGTATACTTCGTTCGCATCTTTATCGATAAAAGTCTTGGCGGGTAATCTCAGGTTCTCCACATCGTTGCTGCCTTTGCTCTGATTCGGCTTGCCAATTTGCATCAGGAACTTGCCGTCCTGAGTGAACTTCAGGACCATGTTGTCGTAGAACCGTCCTCCGCCGACTTGCCCCTCGTTGTCACCACCACCTCCTTGGGGACCGCGGCCATTGCCGCCAATCCACACATTGCCCTTATAGTCGATGGTGATCCCGTGATTCGAATTCGGCCAATCGTAACCCTGACCGGGGCCGCCCCAGTGCCGGAGGAGGTTACCAGCCTGATCGAATTCAAGAACGGGAGGAGCCGCAGCACAGCACTGCGCAATTGGTGGGTTACTCGAAGCGTGCAGCTCCCCGGGTTCGAGGGAACCCTGCCGGTGAACAATCCAAACGTGTTCCTGGGCGTCGACGGAAACGCCGATGGTCATGCCGATGAGCCAATGATTGGGCAGAGGTTTGGGCCAGAACGGGTCCACTTCAAAGGTCGGCGCCTGAACCCCGGCCGCTTCGACGGCGGCCTTCCTTTGCAGAACGGTAGAAGTGACCGCCAACGTGATGATTACCACGGCAAAACTAGCCCCGATGTATGTATTACGCCGCATGTCGGACCTCCGTTTGACTGGGACCGAGTCGCGCTCGATCGTGCGAGGCGAACTAGCTTCAGCCGACGTATCCGAAGTGGCAATCGAAGTAAACGCTGGTTGAAGCAATAGTTGAACGCATGTATAAGCTTTTCGTTCGCGATGTCAAGCGAAAACGGTCTGACCTATATGTGGAATCTGCCCGATTCCCAGGTTGGCCCGCTTGCCGGAGCCCGTTTACCGGAGGAAGACCAGCAGTGACACGAAGGCTCAGCGTTACAGATAGTCGAGCTAGAAAACCATCTACTCGATGAGACTTCTGCGTGAGAAAATGCGGGCGGTCGTCCGAAGGAGAAGATTAAATGAATTCGAGGATCTCCGTCTCCCTTCTGGTATTTGCTGCGGTTCTCCTCAGCACTTGGTTTGCTCTGAAACCTCGGGCCGCTGGCTCGGCCCCCGGCGCAGCGATCCCGACATTTTCCACTGCCGAGATCGGGCGGCAAGGTCATTTCTACGTGGGCGGCCATTACGTCGGCGAGTCCGGCAACGAAACCATGCACGGCGCGATGTATGTCGAAGTGTGGGTACCGAAGAGCATTCGCCATCCGTATCCGATCGTGTTCATTACCGGCGGAGGCGGCCAGGGAGCTTACGCGCTTATTCAAACACCAGACGGGCGGCCGGGCTGGGCCTATGATTTTGTGAATCAGGGCTACACCGTCTACATGATGGATTATCCGGGGAATGGGCGTTCGGCTTATCTCCCGGGTGTCGACGGCATGATCACGCCGCCACGTTCGGGCCCATTGATGGAGGAGGTCTGGACGGGCGCACGGTCGCCTGCGTCTGATTGGAGTAAAGAGCAGCACATCCGCGAACATCGAGCACAAGAAGGTGCCGAGTGGCCGCAGCTGAAAAAGTATACGCAGTGGCCGAGCGACGCTCCCAACAAAGGCAAAATGGGCGATCCCGTGTTTGACTATTTCGCGAAGACGGAACTCCAGATTGCTGCAGTACCTGAAAAAGTTACCGTAGACGCTATCGTGCAATTGCTCGACGACATCGGGCAACCGGTCATCCTGTTATTCCACTCGGGAATAGCCGCCACGGGTTGGCTGGTGGCAGACGCCCGTCCGAAGCTGGTCAGAGGCATCATTGCAGCCGAACCGGTTGCCCCGCCAGTCGAAAACGCTGAACGCGGGTCCTCAGGTCCGGGCCGTGTGTGGGGTGTGACGAACTCCTTCATTCATTACGATCCGCCGATCAAAGACGCCTCAGAATTGCAGCCTCTTCACGAAGAAAAAGCGGATGGGCCGGATCTGATCCCGTGCTGGGTGCAGAAGGAGCCAGCGCATAAGCTGGTTAACCTGGAGGCTATCCCGGTGCTCAACGTGGCTGGAGAGGCGAGTTATCATCGCCCCTACGCCCATTGCGTAGCTAAGTGGCTCAATCAGGCAGGTGTTAAGACCACCTTCGTAGGGCTCGAGACTGTGGGGCTGCCCGGCAACGGGCACCAGATGATGTCAGAGAAGAACAGCGCTGGCATTGCCAAGTTCTTTATGAGCTGGCTCGATAAGAACGTGCATTAGAGGTTTTTGCGAGCGAGGCAATTCAATTGTTCGTCCAGATGCCGGCCGAATTCGGGAGGCGTGATGCGTTATAAGTTGCTTTTCCTGGGGGCCATTGCGGCACTGCTGATTTCTCCGCTCGCATGGCCGCAAGCCAGTAACGTCCTCAGCATCTATTTCGTGGACGTCGAAGGTGGCCAATCGACGCTCTTCGTCTCTCCCTCAGGACAATCAATGCTGGTCGATACCGGTTTTCCTGGGGAACGGGACGCCACTCGTATCGCCGCCGCGGCAAAGGATGCGGGCGTCAGCAAGATCGATTACCTGCTGATCACGCACTATCATGGCGATCACGTTGGCGGAGTGCCGGAACTTGCCAAGAGGCTGCCCATTCAAACCTTCATCGATCACGGCCCCAGCGCCGAAGAGACTCTTAACGTTCCACAGAGCTATCAAGCGTATGCAAGCGTGCGCGATCAAGGCGGGCACCAGCATATCCTTGCCAAACCAGGCCTGAGGCTTCCAGTTAAGGGAATCGACGTTGAAGTTGTCTCGGCGGCTACTGAGTTAAGCACCAAACCATTGCCGGGCGCAGGGGCCGCGAATCCACTATGTTCTCAATTCCAGCCCAAGGATGAAACGAAAGATCCTTTGCTCGCTGGCGAAAACGCGCAATCCGTCGGAACCGTAATCTCGTTAGGCAAATTCCGTATGGTTGATCTCGGCGATCTAACCTGGAATCACGAACACGGACTCGCGTGTCCCCGGAACCTGGTCGGCTCAGTCGATTTGTATTTGACTACACATCACGGGCAAAACATTTCCGGATTGCCAATGCTCGTTTATGCGCTTCATCCGCGCGCTGCAGTGATGAATAACGGCGCCAAAAAAGGTGGGGCTTCGGAAACATTTCAAATCCTTCACAAAGCGCCTGGCCTGAACGATCTCTGGCAATTGCACTATGCCGTCGACGCGAAAGAGCTCAACTCGCCTGCCGACCTCGTCGCGAATCTGGATGAAAGCACTGCCTACTACCTTAAAGTCACCGCCCGCGCGGATGGCAGCTTTACGATCACGAACAGCCGGAACGGATACCACAAGGACTACGGCCCGCGCAGTTAGCATCATCCTTCGGGCAATCGCTGGCACTCACGAGTGCCGTCGACATAGGTATGTTACTCATAAGTTCGTGAGTTAGGGTCGGTCTTGAGCAGTTTTTGTTCTGTTGGCATTACGTCGATCTGATCTCCAGGCGCCTGAACTCGCTTCCATTTTCGATATACGTTGACAACCGCCAAAGTCCAGAATGGGACCATATCGATCCCCGGGACTAGCTTCCCGATCATAGATGGCGTGAATTCCCAATGCCAGCCGACCAGACCGGTGAGCGCCAGTGCCACGACAGCATCCAAAATGTCATCCAGCGGCGATATTGCGCCCTCTGCGAATAACGGAAAGCCGACAATCTGTACCACGTCGGCGACCACAGCCACCAGCAGCGCGATACGGAATCGAGATCGTTCCGAGTTGGAGGACAAATCAAGAGACATGGAAATCACTCAGGGGCCGGTGCTTTTAGCTTAACAGAAATCCTCGAATACTAAGAAGCGAGCCAACCGCCGTAAATTATAGTGGCGGCATAGCCCTTACACCAGGCTGGCCACATCCAGCCCGGAAGCCGTATTATTCTCGCATTCAGGAGGAGCTTTGAAGCCGGTTGCCCATCGTTCCTGCGTGGTCGCCTTCGTGCTGGGAACGATCTTAGTTTGCCAATCGGGACCGACTCGATTTGCAAAGGCCCAATCAATGCCAATTTCCAAGCCGACAGGCCTGCTCTATGACGACATTTATCTGCGGCACTTGTCAGGCAATACCGGCCATCCCGAACGGCCGGAGCGCCTGATCTTCATTCGAGACGCTTTGGAGAAGGCGGGCCTCACGCAGACCCTTTACCCAATTCATCCGCGCCGCGTCACTGAGGAGGAATTGGAGCTTGTACACAAACCGTCTTACGTTGCGCTGGTCCGTAAGGAATTGTCGAATGTGCAGGGCGTACGTGAACTAAGCACAGGCGACACGCTTGTGTCCCCGGGTTCGCTGGAGTCCGCCGAATTCGCGGCTGGCGGCGTCCTTAATGCGGTTGATGCCGTGATGCAGGGAAAGGTCAAGAATGCTTTCGCCGCTGTAAGGCCGCCGGGACACCACGCCACGCCGACTCGGGGAATGGGCTTCTGCATTTTCAACAATGTGGCCATCGCCGCCCGTTATCTCCAGAAAAAGTATGGTCTGCAGCGCATTTTGATTGTGGACTGGGATTACCATCACGGGAATGGCACGCAGGAAACGTTTTACGAAGATGGCTCGGTCTTCTACTTCAGCACTCACCATTACGGAGCTTATCCCGGCACCGGGTCCGCGGCGGAAACCGGTGCAGGTAAGGGTGCGGGAAAAATTCTGAACGTCCCTCTACCCCCGGGGGCAAGTGATGCACAGATCGTCGAGGCGTTTCAAACCAAACTCGTTCCTGCAGCGCGAAATTTCAAGCCTGATTTCATCCTGATTAGCGCCGGCTTTGATGGAATGCGGAGCGATCTGCTTGGAGTGTTTGATATAACTCCGGCAGGTTTCGCAGCTATCACGCGCATAGTGGTCCAGCTTGCTAAAGAACTCTGCCAAGGCCGCGTTGTATCGGTGTTAGAAGGCGGTTACAGGCTGGACGGGCTCGCTGAAAGCGTTGTGGCACATGTGCAGGTGCTGCGGGAAGAATGAAGCAATGATCTTGTTCGACCCGAAGATGACGCCGGAGGGAAGTCCTTCTTAACAGCTATGGCTGGGCCGGATCTTCGCCGCAATCGGAAATAAATTCGATCCGGCCCGCTAAACTTTAACGCGGCTAAGACCCACAGCTTACTTCACTGGAAACATCTTTGCTTCCTTCCAGACAGGTGCCGCTTCGCTCGACCTGAGATAGGCCAGGAGAGCCTTGGCGGTTTTGGTGTCCTTCAGACTGTTGGATAGGAAGCCGGTAATATCGACCGGCGTCGAGGCCCCCGGCGGCAATGCACCAACAACGTCCACGCCGGGATTATTCATATCACTAAGATAGGGGCCCAAGGCGATTTCGACGTCACCCTTGGCTACCAGGTCTTGTACGACACCGCCTGTAGCAACCCACTTGAGCTTCGGCTTCACCTGATCGGCGATGCCCAGCTTGTCAAGCGCCGCCTGCGCGATTCCACCCACGCTTCCCTGTTCCGGATCCACAGAAGTAATCGATTTGGCATCGAGAAGCGTCTTTTTAACGGCTGCAGGCGTAGAGATGTCAGGCTTGGGCGCGCCTTTCTTCACCGCCAGCGCCAACCGAACTCTGGCGACCACAGTCGCGCTGCCAGGAACAATGTTGCCTGTCTTAAGCACTTCTTGAAAGGGCGCAAACAGCAGGTCGACATCAAGCCCCTTGCCGCTCGCAACCTGCTTTCTCGTAGGAACACCACCGGCATAGGTAACCTTCACGCGAGTGCCGGTCTTGGTCTGAAAGCCGGCGAGCAATTTGTCCAGCGGTTCCCTGATGGGCCCCGGCGCCAAAAGAGTGATTTCGTTTTGTGCGCGCACGGTAGCCGAAAGACCCAGTACAAGAGCGACGGCCAAAAATAACGAGACTAAATGTTTCAAGCTTCCTCCTCAAAATTGCGACTATCGGTACATTATGCTTCTATCACCAACCTCTTTCGTTGTTCGCCGGACCAGATCTTATATACCAAGCTTGCTCCTCGCGTCACGCATTTCCGTGTGGTGCGGTGGGGCTCCTCGCCTCGAAAGCTCATCTTTTAGGCGCAGCATCATGCTAACCAGGGCCGCCCATAGTCTGAAACATTTTCATGTGCTATCGTGCCCTCACTATGAAGCTTCCACTGCACTTTGTCATCGTTTCGCCCAATGCAATCATGAAACGCATACGAGCCAGATGAAAAACTATAGGTTGGAAGCGGAGATCGGATGTGAGCGTCGTCTCTCGACGAAAACTTATTGCCACCGACACATTTAAAGACCGTCGGTAAAGGTTTAGGATCGATTTCTCCGGAAATTGGTTATTCCTGGTACGCCGGGATCCAAGAAAATTCCAGCGAAGTTGTTCGGTGCACAAGCGAGGCCACTATGCTTCTAACGAAAGCTCTGGGAATTGCGATTGCGTTCTCGACCGCCGCCATTCTGTTTGGCCCTCCTCCGGCGGACGCAGGCATCACCAAAATCCAGGTCATCTCGCGGAGTCCTGCGTTCGGTGGGTATTCATTTCCCCAGGTTGGCACGTACGAGCGCATCATCGGCAAAGGATTCGGGGAACTCGCGCCTGGCGACCGCCGCAATAATGTAATCGTTGACATTAGTCTTGCTCCGCATAACGCAAAAGGCAAAGTCGAATACTCGTTCGATTTTTACATCCTGAAGCCGACCGACTTGACCAAAGGCAATCACAAGGTTTTCTACGAAGCGCCGAATCGCGGCAGCAAGCTTTTTGGCAATTTCAATCGATCGACGGGCGGCAATGATCCAGCGTCGTCCGATCCGGCCCCCACCTTCCTT
>Ga0210394_10003161_pt1 | contig 21176 bp, 18 predicted proteins | sample IncBWC12MmetaG_FD_160121 | JGI IMG/M metagenome (GOLD analysis project Ga0210394, IMG submission 160121) | Forest soil microbial communities from Barre Woods Harvard Forest LTER site, Petersham, Massachusetts, United States - Inc-BW-C-12-M | ecosystem: Environmental > Terrestrial > Soil >...
AGCCGATCAATTCCTCGCCCAGGTAGGCACAAACAAAATCGCTCCGATCGAGGAATGATGACTGGTCCTTCTTTACTTGATCGAAACTCTTACCGTAGTGATCGAAAGACCTTTGCTGTCTCAGCGGGGAATCGTTATTCACTCCCGCTATGCCAGCAACAAGATGGTCGTCGAATCTATCAACCGTGACCGTTATGCCGCGCTTCTTGGATCTTCTTACGTTCTTGCGCGTTTCTTGTGGCAGCCTCTCCCACCAATCATTGAATGTCGTGACACGAATAGCCGCAAGACTTTCCCACTCGATGGGATAGTTGAACTTGGGAAGGTCCGCGGGCGGTTTCTGTGAAAAGGTAAAGATATCCGCGCGAAACCCATGCGATCGATGGTCCCTCAGTGCCTTCACGTACGGATGGGGATCTTCAACGTCGGTTTCCAGCCATTTTTCCTCATGGATGGCTGCTATTTTGACCGATTTTCCCCTAACGATTATCGCCCTTCCCTCAACCTCCAGGGCAGGCACAATGATCCACTTGCCCCTAACACTGATCTCGATTTTGTTTTCTGCTACTACTCCTATTTCATTTTCAGCGCGAAGCGTTGCCGGCACCGACGAACCTCCCTAGCAATGATCTGATGCACCGCGTCAATTTTGGGGCGGGTCACAACGGATGATTTACCGCTACTAAATGCGCTTAGAAGTTCCCCTTATGTGTGTTCGTTCGAATACAAAAAGGCAAATAGGAATTTAATATGCCTTCAATTCTTCTGCGCTGCGAGTAGTGCTGTACGCGACGATTCTTTCCTGCACCTGATCGTCTTTTCGGTTCGCATCCAATTGGACAAAGATAGCGTCCATGATTCTGGCCGTCAGGAGGATCTCTCGGTAAGGAATGGGAGGCGCAGTGTCTTCAAGGATCGAACTGTAGAAGGATTCAATCAAACATTTCATGCCGGACTTCATGTGGAAGTCGTTTTTCAGAAACGTTTGAATATTCGTCTTTGCGTTCCCGAGATACTGCTTAGCAAAGATAAACGGGGGGAGAAATTTTTCGGCATAGCTCTTGAACCGATCGCCTCGAAGCTTGATGAGTGTCTCCTGATCTTGATCCAGAATCAGTCCATTTTTGTGGCCATATATACGAAACTGGTGGAGCAAAGGACGAATCTGGGATGAGAACGTGAAATATGCGGTCGCACGCTCCTCTTCAGAAATAATGACCCTCAACTCGTCAACAATTTCCTTCTCGCCCATCCGCTTCAGCATCGGACTCGTGAATCCATGAGCGATTACGTGCGGCGATGCCGTGGTCAAAAACTCTGCAATTCTGGCGATGCCGTGGCTAATGATGTTGTGCAGCAGTTTTCCGGGGAGCCTGCGAACCCAATGCCGGTCATCGCCGAGCAAGGCACCTGCATATCCGGAGTGGCCAATTTCGTAGCAGTAATAGCTTTCCATGTGGACTGGCGCGCCGCCCAAAAAACCGTCCTGGACGAGCGTACGCATGCGTCGCGCCACATGGCTGAACTGATCGTCATGTCCTGCGGTGATCTTCAAGCGATTGTCGCTTGCGATTGCAATCAGCTTTTGGGCCTCTTGTTCGTTCAGTGTGAACGGCTTTTCCACGTACACATGGCATCCATGCTCAAGGCAGGACTTGGCAATCTCAAAATGGCTTTTCGGGGGCGTGGTCACGTGGACAACGTCCGGTTTCGTTTCCCTGAGCAAGGTCGCCAAATCGCTGAAGGACCTTTTAACTGCGAATCTCTGACAGAACTGCTGGGCCATCAGCGGTTCACTGTCGCAAGCTCCGACAATCGTGCATCCCGAAATCCGCTGGATCTGCGAGGCGTGCGAATCCGCAATCTTGCCGCAACCTACTATGGCGACTCTAAGCATTTGAATCTGTGCCTCTGCAGGCAAGGAAATATCTGCGTAAACCCTCGGCCATCGGAACTGTCGGAGTCCAACCGAGCGTCCCTTTTACTTTCTGATTGCTATAGCGCGTCTTTTTCCAGTAGGAGTGCCACTTCTTGCGGTTGTATACAGGTTCCAGTTGTCCCTTGGACCAGGCCGAATATCTCTCCCACAAATAACAAAGCGCATAACTGAAAACGTGAGGGATATAGACCGAGGTGAACCGCCCGACATTCTTCTTGTAAAGGCGTAAAAATTCGCGACTGGAAGGGAGTTCGTCGTCCACTATATTAAATACCTCGCCATCCACTCCCTTTTTCAGGCCCGCCAGCGCGATTGCCTGTGCGCAATTATCTACGTACGTGAACGGAATCTGATTGGAACCGCCGAGATGCAGAAAGAGGCCGAATAAATTGATCCCGACGCGTCCGCTGATGCCCGGGTTGCCAGGGCCATAAACGTATCCAGGCCGAACAATGACGTACGGCATTCCGTAGCTCTTGCCATATTCGGTGACGATTTCTTCCTGCTTGACCTTTGCAAAGCAATAGGCGTCTCCCGCCGTTTCGGGCTGTTTGTCGGTGGCGCATGTCTCGTCGAGTACCCGCCCGCGGCGTTTCGTTCGATTCGTATAAACCGCGAAGGAGCTGACGTTGACGAATCGCCGCAGGGTCTGTTGCAGAAGTGCCGCCTCCATCAGATTGCGGGTGGTTACCACCGAATTCATGAATGCGTCGGGAACAGATTTCTCACCCCTGGCAGCAGCCAGGTGATAAATAACGGCAGCATCTTTCGTCGCGTGCTCACAATCGACACGCGACAGGAGATTGCCCTTTACGAGTTCAATCCGGGCTCCATGGTTACGGCTGGCGATGTCCTGCAGCTGGGGCACCTTGCTGGAGGCTCTGACAAAACACCGCAAATTGCGGAATCCAAGAGCGAGCAGCATTTGCAGAAGTCTGGATCCGATGAAGCCGCTGGCTCCTGTTATCAGGATCAGGTCATCCGGCTGGATGAGCATAGAGTTGAATTCGGTCTGTGCCATATTCGGATGCATAAACGAGTGGACCCAACTGCAAAAGCTCAAATTCCTTTGCCTAAAGACATTCGTTTACCAAACAGACTGGCGAGCGAAGGCAGCTCGAGAAGGCCGGGCAGGGGATCATCCCAAGCGAAAATCGCGGACTCCGCGGGGACTCGGAACGATTTGAGGTACTCCCAAATCGAGAGGCGACCCTTAAAAATTTCAGAGATGGCCATGGGCAGATCGGCAGAGAAGCGCATCCAGCGCTCACCTGCGCGTCCGCGCACTTCCGGCAGCGGTTCTCCTTTTACAAGGAGCCAAAGAAGGTGAGGGAAATCGACGCCGGCACGCTGGCCCAGCGTGTGCCAACCCCAGACCCGCGGATTCACGTCGAGCAGCTTGTATTGGCCGTCGCGTATATCTCTCTTGAACTCGACTTCCGCGATGCCGGTAAAATCAATCTGCGCCAGCAACCGAACGGCGGCTTCAACCACTTGCGGCTCGTCCACGGTTTCAACGTAGGTGCTGAACCTGCCGTAATCCATGGGAAACTGCCGTACGCGCCGAGCCACGAGTGAGGCAGCGGGTCGCCCGTTTTTGAACAGCGCCGCATAGGAAAACTGCGCCTCGCCCCATCCTGGCACGACTTCCTGGACCATGATCATATCCGGGCCGATGAGCTTACAGGCTTCTTCATAGCGCGCCAGCAGAGACGCGCGATTTGCGACAGGCCACGCTTTGTCTTTGGTGAAACGATTGAATCCGATTCTTAAAGCGGGTTTCAGAATGACAGGAAACCGGCATTGGAGCGAGGCAATCTCGTCACGATTCCGCGGGAAGAATGAACACGGCTGGCTTACTCCTAGATCTTGCGCAAGCCGGTGCAGAAGCCGTTTGTCACAGACCCACTGCAACGCATCCCAGGATGGAATGGTTAGCCGGTAGTGAGCGGCAAGGGACTTGTGATGACGGGCTACCAGCATTACAAGCTCATCCGTGGTCGGAAATAGGGCCCACCCCTTCAGCCCTTCCCTGACCGCTAAATTCGCGAGGAAGTCGAGCTGCCTGAACCCGTCGCCGACAGGCCAGCGCAGGCTTCGAGAGGCATACCGCGAAGCAGCTCCGAGAAAGTGCCCCTCTTCTCTCAACACGCAAACAGGTATGCCGCGGCGTCCCAAGCTCCGCACGATGCCTAGTCCACGGTAATCCGCCCCGGTAACCACTGCTCCGGCGCAGTCTGAACGGGAGGCTTCGGTTGAATTCAACGGTACGCTAAGGGTTGAGGTCGACATAAGCTCTGAAGAATTAGGGTCGTTCAGGCGGCGTTTACAGTTTTGGCCGACACGAAAGATGGTGACTCCACGCGGTAGACAAGTTGATTGCCTTCAAGGCTCGCATAGGCAATTCGGGCTCGTTCCTTTCCGGGACCTTCGATTTCCCATCCGTCCTCGCGGCAGACCAACCTCATTTGGCTGCGCTCGCGCCACCAATCGTTAACTTCGCCCGGACGAGCAATCCACATCTTGCTCTCGGCGCGCAACTCAGCGAGATAAGCCAGCAGCGCTTTGTATGTATCGAGCCCACGGGGTTCGAAAACGTAGTCTGGATGAACGATAAAGTTAGCCAGACCGTGCTTTTCACTAATCAGCGCAATCTGGCGTTTCCAGAGGTCGATGGAGTATTGATTAAGAATATGAAAGAGGCAGTAGTCTTGTGTTGTGGTGACGGGTAGTTCCAGCATCTTGCCGATGAAAAAGGGCGTGACAGAGCAGCAACCACCTCTCTGTGCTTCTAAGGAACCCACGCTCGGAACGGACATATCGTAAGCAAAGTCCAGGGCACTGAACCAATCCACATTGCGGTAGAGGACGGCCGAGCGAAAACCATCAGCCCCGTACTCCTTGCGATAGTGATTGATTTGTTCCGCACGTTCCAAAAACAATTCCCGATCACTGAAGAGAAGGCCATCGTGATCGAAATCGTGTACGTTGATTTCAAAACCTCGGGTGCGCATCTCCTGCAGGAATGCGTTCGAGACGGGATATCTTCCTTCTGGAACGATTTCGAAGCTGGATTTGATCCCCCAGACATCGTCGACGTCCATTAATCGTAAGCAGGCTTTTCTGCCGGGCAATGCCTCTACGTCGTGTGTCATAACGGCACAGCTCGGCAAGCCGTCCGGCCAAAACCAGATGAAGGGAAGGCTTTCGACGGCGTGAGCCTCAAGAAGCAGAGTCATAAGCTGTTCAAAGATGCACTCCACATTGAAGTCGACAGGCCAGTTGGGGAAGGGAATTTCTCTCCAGTCTCTAAGGCGCATTCTCTGGAGGTGTTTGCGCACGTGTACCGACAAAAGTGGACGTACCGAGTAATAGGCCTTTTTGAGTATGGAGCCGTTGCCAAGTCGTTTGCCGTTACCATTTGAGGCATAACGCTCGTAGCGCAGATTTGCGACTACTTCCGATGGATCGAATGGGAGCGAGACCTGACCTCTATCCAGCTTCACGTCCGGCAGACTGTCATAGACTGCATCCGCAGCGTGCTCGGCTGGAGAATTAGAAGAGCATCGTCCGTAGCAAACCGCGTTTGAACCAAAATAGAAATAACCGTTCCCGCCAGAGGGCAACCCGTTGCTGGGGGCGAACGTTACAAAGTTCTCCGGGCAGCGATAATAATCAATGAAGGAGCGGTCCATCGCGTTCTCCGAGTTTTTGTTGTTTCTCGTGCCTTGCGGGTGGCTGGGCCGGGGTCCACAAGGAAAAAATTCAACCGATGTGTCGATAAAGCAGCTTTCCAGCGGTGGTTAGCAATCCATTGGGCATGCAGGAAAAAAGGCGCTTGGCCATACGCATTCCACGGTCTTCAACTGCGGGCGCGGACTGGGCGGCCGAAAATCTCACGTACTCCAGCGTTGAAGCTTTTGCGCCCAAGCGAGTCTTGAAGGTGATCAATCCCGGATTAGTAAGGTCGGAGCGGCCCAAATCAAACTCGTGCAAACCATTTTCCCTTGCTTCCCGAATCGCGTGCCAAAACAGGAAGGGAACTGGTCCTAAATTGTGATGACGCTCATCAGAGCAGCCATATTTGTAGACAAGTGTGGCGCGGTGCGAGAGCGTCAATATGCTGGCGATGGGCTCTCCGCTCTTCGAAGCCAGGCAAATGGTCAGTCGTTCGCCTAAACAGGAAATCAAATTCCGAAACCATGAGATCGGTTGTGGTGGCAGGTTGTGTCTGCGTCTCGTCTTCAACATCAAGCCATAGAACTTGCTCAGAAGAGCTTCCGAGCGCCCTTTTTCGCAAGTAACTCCTTCGCGTTCGGCGCGCCGAATCGATCTCTGGATCGAGCTTTTTTGCAGATTGCTGAAAAGGGCCTCGACCGGTGCATCCAGGTGGATTACGTGAAAGCAAAATGAGCTGCCCTTCTCCCGGCAGCTGACTTGTGCCAGCAGACTGGAACTCCGCGGCCGGATCTCGATGTATTTCCAGTTGTTTCCTTTGATCAACGCCCGTAGGAATTCGACCAATTCCTGGCTAGCGTCGTCGGTTTCCAATAACGGCTCGCAATGGTCGGCAAAAGGCAGCGAGACCATCCGGCGTCCAGTGAGCCAGCTCGAAATGCGACAAAAAGCGATGCCATTCGTTAACCTGGATTGCGGAGGTGAAGTCGTAAAGACGACTGGCTCGTATCCATAGGTTAGGCGCAGCGCCTCCAGCCAGGGCGGCGTGTGAAAAACAGAGGCAGCCGGGTGTGCTTCTACAAATTCTTTCCAGCGCGGATCTTTTAAAGGATCGAGGGTGTAGACGGTCACGCGAATTCTCTTGGCTACGAAATAACCGGGGACGCGTCCAACTTGCCGAAGATTTTCGACTCTTGTCGTCCACTCAATTCAGCGAGCAGCCGAGGATAGATATCTGCGAAAGTGGAAACTGCTATTCCTTTGGAGCACAAGAATGAGAGGAAGTCGTCCACGGTTTGAAGGTCGACTAAATCTTTCGTGTGACCGATTGCTACGAGTGGCCGGTACACCTCAGGTTCGTCTCGGTCTTTTCGAATGACGCGCTCGACCATGGACGTCAACTCGCCCAGCGTCATGCGGCAAAAATCAAGTTTCAGAGGACATTGAAAGCGCAGGAAATCGCGTAAGCGATCTAATTTTCCATGGCGTTCCTGGCCTGCAGTGCCGAAAGTCTTGCCGAAGCCCAGGCGCTTCGAAGTTGCCATCCGCCAAATCGGAACCATCTCTGTATAGATGGGAACTTCGATGCATTCTCCCGCCGCATCTGGTTGGTTCGCATCTTGACCGAATGACCAGTAGTAGCCATTTTTTAGAGCGGCCCTGTAATCCAAACCATGCTTGTGTTGCAACCCGCCTTTGAAAACCGAGGAATCGACTTTAATGCCATTTTTGGCCAAAACACTTGCAGCCGGCTGAGTAGGTTGGAACAGCCAGTTGCCTGCCCGAAACGACAAGGGCGTGAAGCGCGGCTCATCAATGATATGCCGCAAATACTCGAGCGAACCCTCGACAATTGTGGCTATTCGATTTTTCGGCAATGTACAGAGATTGTATTCACTGAAGTCGAGAAGCCAGCGTTCGTCGCGGTAGCGCGCATTGCACCATTGCGGGTGCACGTGCAACGCGATCTCAAAACCTTCGCGATAGAGCTCCCGAACCTGCTTGCGAACGAGCTCGATGGCAGCGTCTGTCCCGCATGCCTCGATTTGTTTGAATTCTGCAACTTCGACGAAGTTGACAAAGCGTGCGCCCCATTTGTGAAATACATCTTTGAGGCGCCGGGCAGGCTCATAGACGAGATCGCTTAACGCGCCCGTACCGTTGCCATAGATTTCGTAATCCAGCGTAAAGATGCAGTCGATCATCGGCGATAGCCTGAGCGCCTCGGCCCTATCCCTTAAACCTTGTTTCGCACAAAATTCTTGACGTCGTTCAATGACCTTTGCGTGTCTCGTGGAAGCATTTTGTAAACTGATTTCAGACGAGAGCGCACAGTTCCGAGGAATCTGCCCCGATAATAAGATTTGTCGCGAAGGCTTCGCAGCCAAGTGTCAAAGTCGCTCGATGCGGCGCCATTGCGGTATTCAATTCCGGTCGGAAGATTCCGAGCCACAAAATTTCCTTCCCTCAAGCGCTGAATTATCGCGTTGGCGGCGCCAGAAGGTGGCGCGGAGAGCGAGATGATATTCGCGACCGCCAGATTTGCCTTATGCAGATCGCAGCCGAAGAAATATCGATGCTGCCTTCGCCGCGAATAGGTCTGCCACTCGTCAAGGAGCTTAAAGGGAGGAATGTGGCTGCCATCGGCCTGCTGATTCCATATTTCGACGCCCTCAATCCGATATTTCTGCAGGTGCTTCACTACTTTCGCAAACGGATATTTCGAGGCGTGAGCCAAAACCTTGTATAGACGGTTTCCACTGTCCGTCCCATCTGACGCAAAGTTTGCGATCTCGTCATAATCGCGCACGGGAAAAAGAATGGTGTCCAATCCTGATAAGTTCACCTCGATACCCGGGATAAGAAGGAAGCCGCTCTTTTCGGTAACCTCACGTGTTTCCCGGAGATACTCGTTGAACTTTGGCGCAGAGAAATCTTCGAAGTGCTCCGTCAAGACGCAAAACGCCAAGCCAGCTGCGCTCAAGACAGATGCAACTTCTGACAGAGTGCTTCTGCCATCGTGAGAGTACGTTGAATGAAAGTGGAAAGTGCCCTGAATTGTTTCTTGCATAGCAAAAAAAAATTTAGGATCGAGGCTGAATTAATCTGCCGAGAAACGGCATGGGATCGTCCCGCGTAAGGATCAGCTCTGCGGTTTGGCGATCAAAAAAAGAACCGATGTAGGATCTCAGCGCGGCCCCACGCTTGGTGACCTGGCCCTTCCATCTCTTAGGAGCGCCCTTTAATGAAAGGAATAAGGATTTTGTGTCGCCGACAAGATATCGGCCCCTAACGCCAACTCGGTATGCCTTTTCTTCGGGCCGAATCTCCATTCCGTTCAGCATTTTCCAGTAGAGATACGGCAAATCCTGTCCTGCCGCGATTGCCAACAGCACCGAGCCCCAAAACCTGCCGTTGATTTCCATCAAGTAGGGCTGTCCGCTTCTGTGATCGATTTTGTATTCAACCATCGCGGGTCCCGTGAAAGCGATTTGCTTCATGAGTGAAGTAGTCGCATTCAGGAGTTGTGAGTCAATCTCGATGGTTTCCGCAAGAGCGCTCGGCCCTCCCCAGGGAGTGCTCTCCCGCAATCTGCGGTGCCCGATAAGCGCCACTGGACGGCCTTCGTCAAATAATCCAGAGATGCCGACACCGTACCCATCGATGAATTCTTGCACTAAAACGCACCCGCCCGTCACCAGCCGCGACCTGCACTCGTCCTCCAATTCGCTCTTGTTAAAGACAACAGCTGTTTTGCCGCTCGTTTGACTTTTATTATGAGCCAGCACCTCGCTGGATTCCGACTTGATCGCCACCGGAAAATTCAAAGTGATCGCGTCGAACTCCTGCAGATGGTAATCGGTGACAAAAACCGTCTTCGGAATCGGGATACCGAGGAATTGCGCAAGCTTCAACGTATTGGCCTTGCTAAATGCAGCCTGGATCTCCGGCTCACGAGGGACGATCGGGACGCATTTCAACTCATTTCTATAACGGCTACATGCCATGATCGCGGCTTCCGAAGTCGGGAAAATGCAGTCGGCCTCAAATTCCTGGCAATAATGATTCACTTCCCGGATGAACTTCGATAAATCTAGTTTCGGACTCGTATAGATAAAAGTTTCCTTGGAATAACGCGAGAGCAAACTCATGTCCCACCGCGTCTCGCCACCCACTGCGAATGGGATCCCTTTCTTCCCCCACGAACGCACACACGCCAGAGTCCGTGTCGAGTACCCGTCGAGGAGCAGCACTTTTGTCAGCGCTTTACCTGATCCCGACTCAGCCATGCACGACACAACGCCGCTATGCGAGGCCGCCAGCTGCACATCAATCGTTGAACTTGAGTGAAATATCATTGGCGACAATTAATTGCCGTCGGCTTTATGCCCGCGTAGCGAACTGACCGTTAGGCTTTCTGTTGCGGCGCGGCGGAAGGTAGATTTCAATCGCTCCATTTGATCTTTACGCCGAAAAGCCATGAGGTCCCGTGGTATCGTTTGCTCAACCCCGCTCAGACAATTCCAAAAATAAGAAGCGAGTATGAGCACGCCTCCGATGACGTAGGGCCTATTCCCCATTTGGTAGACACCGCGGACGATCTCCCAAATCGGATGACTGCCAAGCAAATAATCCATGCGGCCGCGGTGCAGTCGCTCGCGGAGACCTTTCATTTGGGCGCCGTTCATTGGACGATGGTGATAGTAGGGCTTATCGGTGAAAGTTCTGGTTTGCCACCCCGTGGCCCTTGCGCTCAACACCGCCACCACATCAACTCCGCCGGACTTAAGAGGCCGATATCCGCCGATAGCTCCAAAACACTCTTGGCGAAATACCTGGCAGGGACCCGACACGTACTCGAGATCCGCGACTTTGTAATGTTTATTCGAAGTGACGTCGACAAGACGCCCTCCGACCAGCCCCAGGCTCGGATTTTCGGTCAGTCTCTGCAGCAGGAATGAGAAGTAGTCTTCATCAAATGACACGTCAGCGTCGAGGTTAACGATGACGTCGTATTGCAGTCCGCTCATTCGAGCATAACCGGCGTTGAAGGCGTGCACTTTGCCGGCGAAGTGTCGTTCGCTGCGCTCCGGCATCCGCACAAGTTCGATCCATGGATGATCCGTGGTGTAGCGGCTTACGATCTCATCCATTCCATCGGTCGACCCGTCGCTGATGATCACCCATTTAAGGGGCCGTACGGTTTGAGCGATTACGGATTTGAGCGTGAGTTCGATGTACTGCGCCTCGTTGCGGGCGGGGGTCACGATCACGTATGTGGGCACGCTTAACATGTTTCTATCAACGTTACTTAGGCTGCAACAAAACTGCGTGAAGTTTCCGTCCGTGGACCTTTTTCCGCCACACGCGAATCGCAGAGCAGCGCGGACATCGCGAGCAACATCCACGCCAAAGACCACCTCATATAGGGCGTCCGAATCGTGCCAAAACGCAGGACACGGTAATAGAAATAGCCACGGTCGTTCCACATGCGATTCATGGCCCATTGGAGCACCGAACGCCCCAAGGGAATATTGTCAGAGCGTAGATCCTGAAGCTCGACGAGTGTAATGATGCTTTGCGCTACGCAATGGATATCGATGGGATAGGTACTGTCATGGAAATAGCGGACCGCGCCATCCTCACGGAAAAAATGCGCTCGATAAAAATCGAAACCTTTTCGGACGCACGAATCGAATTCGGCTGTATTGGAATCCCGGCCAATGGAGCGCAGTGCGCACAAATCGTATCCAGTATGGAAATTGTCGATCCATCGCTGCGAAGGCCCTTCGGCGTACCACCAGGAACCGTCTGAACGTTGCTTCCCGGCTGAATACCGGGCAACGCGAAGAGCAGGGGCGATAAATTTCTTTTCGCCGGTGTGCTTATACACGCGGCATAGCAAAGCGGCGCCAAGAAAGTTCGCGTTGTGAACTTCCAGCTGAAGCGAAGGCTGCGGATAACTGAAACCCGCAGCGGAGCCATGCCCTGACCAGTAAAGCTCGTTCAAGATATATTCCGCCGCACTTGCCGCCATGCTTAGACATGCTGAATCCTGAGATTGTTCGTAAGCGTCCAGGAGTGCATTGGCAACAAACGTTGTGGATACCAAGTTCGGCGCGCTGGCGGGAACTATGATCGTGCGAGTCTGCCAGGGAAAACTATACCCCCAGCACCAGTAGGGAACTCCGGGCGATCGGAGTGCTATCAACCGGTCGATCATCCTTGGGACCAGGTCTCCCAGGTTGATTTCCTCAGCTTTTGAAAGCTTTACGAATGCCGCCAGGAACAGCGCGATAGCCTTAGCATTCTGAACTCTTGGAATGAATAAGAAGGGGCGGATATTGAAAGGGCTGCGCTTCAAGGCTTGAGTAAGCGCGATCCTCGGAAGCCTGGAGTTCAGGAATGGCAGCGCCTCAAGGACTTTGCTGTTCAGGGCGTCGTACGGGTCATAGCCGGCCCAATCATTCACCCGACAAAAGTCCAGCAACTTCAGAATCGCGGTCTTAACGTTAGAATCCATATTCGATTAATCGAATGTGCCCATGGGCATTAGTTGCTGAGCGCTGCGTCCCAAGGCAAACACTTCGGGCAACGTCTTTTCGGCGTAAAAACGCGTCAAAACATCCACTATGCGTATGGCCGCTTGGCCATCCCACTTCTCCGGCACAGACGCAATGACTTTCTTGATCATCTGCTGGCGAATAGCATTTCTGATTCTGTCTTTGCTTGTTCCCGCAAGAACGTTCGTCCCAATTTCCGTGGTAATGGGTCTCTCTGTGTTTTCCCGGACGGTCACGCAAGGGACTCCCAGGCAGGTTGTTTCTTCCTGGATGCCGCCGGAATCGGTCACCACAACCGATGCATGCATCATGAGACAGAGAAAATCGAGATAGCCCATCGGCGGCGTCAGGATGATTCCATGCCTGCCGTTCCGCGAATTTCCCCGATCGGGTTGAATTGATGAACCATCCACGCCCAGGCGGGCCGCCAGGCCAAATTCCTCAAGCCGCTTTTGTGTTCGAGGATGTACTGGGAAGATGACGGGGTAATCCCGGGCCAACTCTTCCAGACCTGCCAGAATATTGAGAAAGGAATCTCGATGATCGACGTTGGAGGGCCGATGCAAAGTCAGCAACGCGTAACGACGGATTGGGTTGCGGTCTCCGTTATTCGCGGCACTCCCGCGAAGTCCTAATTCGTCCAGGATGAATGATGATTCAGCCTTCGTCTTGAAAGTGAGCAGGGAATCGATCATGGTGTTCCCGACGAAGTGAATCTTTTCAGCTGGAATGCCCTCAGACCGAAGATTCTGTAAACCATCTGGCTCGGTGACGAATAGGAGGTCAGAAATCTGATCGGTCAGGATGCGGTTAATCTCCTCTGGCATCGACCGGTCAAAAGAGCGCAGGCCTGCTTCCACATGAGCGATCAAAGGCCGCGAGCCTATCGAATCGAAGGAGGCCTTGGCTGTAACCAGCGCACACGCGAGGGTCGACGTCACATCTCCAACCACCACCACGACGTCCGGCCTTTTCTCCCACAACACCGTCTCAAATTTCTTCATCATTTCCGCGGTCTGTACGATCTGTGAGCCGGCTCCAACACCCAGGTGAATATCGGGCGACGGAAGCTTGAGATCGCTAAAAAACGAACCAGACATGAACTCGTCGTGATGCTGTCCGGTATGAACGAGGATGTGTTCGATCGCTTCATAAGCGTAGCTGCTTGCGCCCGCGCCTATGACGATGTTTGTGTTGTGCCGGTCAACTGCGCGGATTATTGGCGCAGCCTTCATGAAATTCGGACGTGCACCAACGACCGAAAGAATTCTCATTTTGAGTGCGACCTTAAAGGTTTGTGTGGACCGACGTGGACTTCAAGTAAGAGTCAGGGTAAGGCGCGGGAGAGTTCGATCCGACCATAGCTACAACTTGATCGACGATACTTTTTAGAGCGCCATGGTTGCCATTTTGCGGCTTGGAAAATGTATTCCGTCGGACGATGCGGATTTTCCTTTGCACGTCCTGGACGCCCTCGAGGAGTACCAAACGATCGCGGTCGCTGAGATATTGGTCCACCGCGCCAATCTTGCCGCGGAAGGTGCTGTAGACGGGCACGCCCAGGGCAGCGGCCTCTCTATTCATCGTACCGCCGCCACTGATCACCAGATCGGAATGCCAAATCAGATTCAAGCCATCGACGACCTGATGTGGGATGCGTATCTTCCGATTCGCGAAAAACGCCGGCCAATGATTCCTCAGATGAGCAGCCTGCTTATCATTCCGAGGAAGCATGACGATCTTTACCTCAGGCCTACGGCTTAGAAATTCGATCACTGCCTCGAAGAGTTCGTCACTCTGCGGCCGATGATAGTGAGCTTCGGTCGCTGGCGGCCGCACCGTAACAACTAGGTCGTCATTGTCGAGCCCGAGTTCTGGTCTTATGTGCGGGTCCGGAACGAATCGAGGAACATAAACGTCTTCTTTAATGCCGGGATATTTCAGAACCCGCTTGGGGTCACACCGGAAAACGCTGCTCGGAATGACCTCGGGACACATGTACCAAGTTGGCTCAATCAGACCTAACCTCTTTGCACATTCATAGTCGAGTATCAACAGAGAGGGAATTCTCAGGCCTGCACACACCATGATCTGCGAACGCGAGCCATGAGAGATCGCCAAATCCGGTTTTCCCCTCAGAACCGTGGGAATCAATTGCATGCCGCGAACACCTACACCGAAAAGCTTACGCAGCTTGTTTTTGCCCTGATGATGTCCGATGAGCTTGTATTTCAAATGAAAAAGATCGGCCAGTTCTCGCACCTGATAGGCGTTCCGTGCCGTAAGCATGATCGAATAACCGCGGTTCTGCAGTTCATCGATAATGGGAGCGAAAAAGGGCACATGCGGAGAGTTATCCAAATCGATCCAGATCTTAGCTTTTCCCGCGGGCCGACGACGAGGCGCCGAATTCATGATTTGTCGCTCACAAGTCCACCTTTAGTTTCGCCGAGCTGAAAACAGGCAAGGTTCAACTGTTGCTTGTTGCCGAACGCAAGTTCGTTTCAGGAAGTGGCTATCTCGAAACCAGGTTGCTGTGGAGAGATACGGCTGGCTGTTACGCTGACTTTTGTGGAAAGCAACTCGAGAGCCGCTTGGGCGACTCGTCTCTGCTGCGTTGCCTCAAGGTGAGGGTACATGGGCAGAGAGAGAATCTCTGACGCAATCCTCTCTGCCACAGGGAAATCTCCCGGTTCGTAGCCAAAACCCGCATAGGCCTTTTGAAGGTGTAGCGGCGTGGGATAGTGAATTTGTGTCGCGATTTCGGCCTGCGCGAGATGCCGCTGGAGCTGATCGCGATATCGGGACCGAATTACATACAGGTGATATACGGCCCGGGATCGTGGAGATTCGTAAGGAGTAGAGACAAGTTCGGATTGCGAAGCAAAGAGCTCATTGTAGCGATGGGCATTCTCGCGGCGCTTCCGATTCCAATCGGGCAAGAATTTGAGCTTGGTCTGCAAGATCCCGGCTTGGAGCGCGTCCAGCCTCCCGTTGTATCCTTCGATTTCGTGGCAATACTTGTGCGCCTGTCCATGGTCGCGCAGCATACGAACCTTCTTGGCAAGCGTTGCATCGTTGGTAGTCACTGCGCCAGCTTCTCCGCATGCCCCCAGGTTCTTACCGGGATAGAAGCTGAAAGCGGCAGCATGGCCCATGGAACCGACGCGACGCCACCGATTCTCTTTGGTTGAAAAGTACTCGGCTCCGTGCGCCTGGCAAGCATCTTCAATGACGACTAGGTTGTATCGTTCGGCGAGCTTCACGATTAAGTCCATTTCCGCAGGCTGGCCATATAAGTGCACCGGCACAATCGCGGAAATTGGGCTTCGCGTTTCCTCGTTCAGTAATTTTCCAGTTCTGGAATCGCGCACGCACCGCGTTTCCAGATATTCCTGAAGCTTTCTCGGATCCATGTTGAAGGTACGTTCATCGATATCGACGAAATCGGGCCGTGCGCCGGCCTGAGAAATCGCCTCTGCAGTTGCGATGAAAGTGTTTGGAACGGTAATCACAGTGTCGCCGGGCTTCACGCCGGCGGCAATCAAGGCGAACCGCAATGCGTCCGTGCCGCTCGACACACCGATGCATTCCCGCGCTTGGCACAATTCGGCGAAGTCTCTCTCGAAGCCTTCCACGAGCGGTCCACCGATGAACCCGGCTGTTTCGAGGACGCCGCGAAACACCCAGATTAATTCCTCTTCCAGTTCGAGGTGAGGTGTAACCAAATCCAGGAAAGGAATCTTTGCGTTGCCAGTCATTATGCTACCCTCAACTCTGGCGTCATCACGCGCAGAACTTTCGCCGGATTTCCCGCCACGATGGCATTGTCAGGCACATCGCGTGTTACGACGCTCCCGGCGCCCACCATGGCGTTTTCGCCGATCACCACGTTCGCTAAAATCGTTGAGCCAGAACCGATGGAGGCGCCTTTTTTCACGAGCGTGCGCTCTACTTTCCAGTCCTTTTCGGTTTGGAGATCGCCCTGCGCGGTGGTTGCCCGTGGAAAAAGATCATTGATGAAGATCACTCCGTGGCCCACGAAGACGTTGTCTTCGATGGAGACGCCTTCGCAAACAAAGGTATGGCTCGAAATCTTGCAGTTTTGGCCGACCTTGGCGTTTTTTTGGATCTCGACAAAAGCGCCGATTTTTGTGTTGTCGGCGACTTCACAGCCGTACAAATTGACAAATGGCGACAACTTTACGTCCTTTCCCAGTCGGACGTCGGGAGCTACGCATTGATGCTGGTTCATAGCCGGATGATTTGTCCTCTCTTTTCTAATGATTGATCGGCAGCTTCAAGAAGCTTGACAACCCCCAAACCGGCAACACCATCGTTAATCGGCGTGCGGTCGTTCGCGATGCAGTCCAGAAAGTATTCGAGTTCGACCTTCAGGGCCTCGGTCTGTTCCACCTTCGGCGCCCATACATCGCCTGACCGATAACTCACGAGCAAGTCATAAAGTCCCTGTCCGCTCTTGATCTGCACGCCTTTGTCATAAACTTTGATCTTCTCGTCGGCTTCCAGATCGTCCCAGACCAGCATTTTCTTCTCGCCGCCGATTAGTGTGGTGCGGATCTTTACGGGGGAAAGCCAATTGACATTGATGTGGGCGACCACGTTACTGGGGAAGTAGACGGTGATGAAGGCAACGTCGGCCAGGCCGTTCAAGTGCCGGCCGCCGGTCGCAACAACCGCTTCCGGCTTTTCGCGGATGATGTAATTCATGATCGAGAGATCATGGGGAGCGAGGTCCCACATGACGTTGACGTCGTGCTGGAAGAGCCCCAAGTTCACGCGGATCGAGTCGAAGTAATACAGCGAACCTAACGTTCCATCGTCGACGAGCTGACGAATCTTTCGAACCGAGCCGGTGAACAGGAACGTGTGATCCACCATGATCTTTAAGTGTTTTCGCTCCGCCAGTTCGATCAGTTCCTCTGCCTGCTGCGTCGTCGAAGTAAACGGCTTTTCGACAAAAACGTGTTTGCCATTTTCGAGCGCACGTTTCGCCAGTTCGAAGTGCGTCCACACCGGCGTGATAACCGCAATCGCATCTATATCCGGGGACGTAAGGACCTGCGTCAGATCCGTGGTCAGCTCGACGTCGGAAAAAGCCTTGCTTGCGCGACGGAGTGCTGCCGGGCTCTGGTCGCAGATGGTTATGACCCGGCAATTGTCAAGAGCGTAGAGGTTCCGAACAACATTCGGACCCCAGTAACCGTAGCCAATTGCGCCAACACGTATCGTTCTGTCTGGGTTTGGACGAAGATAGCAATTGATGCCCTCAACCAACTCCGCTGTTCCAACCGAATAAGCAGCCTGGACGGTGGTAATTGAACTGCTCTCACTCATGAGAATGCATGCTCCTTTTGGGTCGGGTACGGTGGGGCGCCGTCCGGAATGAATTAATTAGAAGGAAAGAGGAAGATGGAAGCGCGCAACGAGAGCCTTCAGTAAGCACCCTCGCCGGAAAACACAGCTTGTGGAGTGTGCAAAAGTATTTTGATATCCAACCAAAACGACCACTGCCTTACGTAACGCAGATCGAGCCGCACCATATCGTCAAATGTGGTTTTGCTGCGGCCGGTGACCTGCCACAAGCCCGTGATTCCCGGTTTTACTTCCAGGAATCGCGTTCGGTGCCAGGCCTGATAGAAATCTATCTCATAGGGAATCGCGGGCCGCGGACCAACCAGAGACATCTCGCCCTTGAGGACGTTAATCAACTGGGGAAGCTCGTCGAGGCTGGATTTGCGAAGAAATCCGCCGATTCGCGTGAGCCGTGGGTCTTTCGTGATTTTATATGTCACGCCTTGTTCTTTGCCAATGGCTCCGGAGATGAACCGCTTGACGTACTCCTGATGAATGTGCGCACCACTCCCGCACTTCATCGATCGGAATTTCAAGAACCAAAATCGCCGGCCGTACTGACCCACTCTTTCCTGCCTGAACAAGACTGGTCCTTTAGAGGTTAGTTTGACGGCCACGGAAATCAGGATGAACAGTGGCGAAAACAGGATGATCGCCATCAGGCTAGCCACAACATCAAGGGCACGTTTGGCGAGCCGGGAAAGCCTTGTTGCGAGATTGGGCTCTCGCAAATCAGGATAAATTGTCTCGTCCATCAAAGGGCTGCCATTCGATTTATCTCCATCCTCTGGAAAAGAGTGAAAGGAGATTCGAATTTGATCGGCTTGCTCCTGAGTTAGATTCGCCCGCAATCTCGCGCTCACCTCGGCACTCATCAAATTCTGCAGCCGGACCCTGTCGGTCTTGTGTAGCTCGGTGAAAATGATGGCCAGAACGGCGTTTCGTTCGTACCATCCGAGAATGTCCGTCTCCCTGGTTGGCGAAGAAAGTGCCGACACAATACCTGCCAATACTTTGTTCGACTGCTTGGTCGCAAGAAGCTTTTCGGCATTTAGGAGCATAAGAAGAACACATTTCCCGGAGCGCTCGGCTCTCTTTCGCTCCCAGCACAGAAACCGTTGAAACATATCTTGAGTGAGGAGCTCTGAGGGGTGCCGGTAAGAAGAGCGGCATGCCTCCGTAGTCGTGCTCGACGACTCGCGGAGATCAAGCTTTTCTGTTACCAGGCGAGTCATCGGGGTATGGCTCCGGGTGTATGGATCGCGGGCCGGCTGGGTCATGTTGTCCGAACCTCCTAAGACGCGTGTAGCGGAACGGTTGCGTTGGACGCCTGGGGCAATTTAGAGGAAATGGGAGCGACCCACGCGCTGTCAATTTCGACAGCTACAGAGCGCCTCAGCAGGCCTACAGACAAAACGAGCCGATGATTTCCCTTGAGGTTGACTAAGATGCCTTCAAATCCAGAGAGCGGTCCGTAAGCAATCTTGACTCTCTGACCGACTTGCAAAAAAGGCCACGGTTGCCGCGGTAACTCCGATTGAACCACAGCCTGAAGCGCGGCAAGTTCGGCATCGTCGATCGGGATTGGGTTTTTGCCGATTCCTACCACCTGGATCACGCCCGGCGTCACAAGAATGGGAAGGCGATTCAGGAGGTCGAATTTGCAGAATACGTAGCCCGGAAACAGAGGCAATTCAACCTCTTTGATCCGATCAGACCAACGGCGCCGGCAAGTGTAAACAGGCAGAAAGAGTTCGAACCCCTTGCTGCGCAAATGCGCGGCAGCGAAATGTTCATATCTGGATCTTGTCTGCAGCGCAAACCACGAGTACGTGCTGGTTTCCGGTTTCATTCCATTCCCCTGGGGTTATTTAAAGGCCTTCGGCTTCAACGAAACGAATTTGGACAAGCTACCGCCCTGACACTCCCACAGCTTAAATCGCTAAACTACAGAACTAATAGCAACGACGAGAAAAGCCGCGCCTGCTTATGGCCAGACCCGCCGACAAATCCCTTTTCCACGCCTGTGCCACGTCCAACCTAGTAGTAGCCATACTGGCCGTAAATCGCTTCGTCCTCGACGCCATTCAGAACGACACCAAGCAAATTCTTGCTCTTAAGCTCCGCACACGCCGTCTGCGCCATGTTGAAGGCCACCATTCCTGCGCGCACGACAAAGAGCACTCCATCGCACATATTTGCTAATACGCTCGCGTCGGCAATCGGGAGCACAGGGGGCGCATCTACAATGATCCAGTCAAAGAGAGGACCCAGCCGTGCGAACAACGCTCGCAGCTGGTTATTGGCGAGCAGTTCTGCCGGGTCGGAACGCGGTTTTCCCGCGGGGATAAAGAAGAGTCCTTCCTGCGCATCGTTTTGGATAATGGAACACTCGTCGCTTTCGCCTGCGAGATAATCGCTCAGGCCTGGCGCAGATGGCCCTCCTAAAGCCGAATGCAATTTCGGTGCACGCAGGTCCCCGTCGATCAGCAAAACCCGCTTGCCGCGTTGGCGGCAGATCGATTGAGCAAGATTCAGCGCCACAAATGTTTTTCCCTCGCCCATGGCCGTACTTGTTAAAAGCAGAGTTTGCAGCGTTCGTGCTTCGCGAAGGCTATACAAACGAGCCCGCAGGCTACCAAACTGCTCGGCGTGCCTCTTGTTGGACCCATCGCTTGAGAAAACGGTCCACTGGAGCTTTGGTTTCCACCCCGGCTTTGCGCACCGCTGCTGCAGTTCTTCGAATCCTAACTGCCGCCCTGCAGGCGCGCTCTCTGGTCTTACGGCAGCCAGAATTTCTGGAATTCGACGTGCCGCCGAGCCGTTGTGAATGGCTTCAGCAACGGCGGCTTCCAACGGTCTCGCCTCTGCTTCCAGGGGAGGGCGGGCCGCTCGTTGGTCTTGCGCGTTCTTAAGTGCCTCGTAGACGCGGCTCATATTTTTGGCTCCTCCGATTTTGCCCAAGCCGTCATAGCTGGATCGGCGCCACCTTGCTGCTTGGCAAAATCACTGAGCAATGATTCGCTTGGCGAGAAGTTCGCGGCTGCTTTGGCCATGGCTGCCAACATCGCCTGGATCAAGGGCGTCGTCTCGCTGTCCGGAACACCGTAGCTAGACTGGGGAACAATCGGCGCGATGAGATCCAGCTCAAATTCCCTCGCGACGTCGTGGATCAGGGCCACCGGAACCTGCTTCTGCCGCCCGGCAAAGGCGTTTATCAGCGCATGTTCACAGAGAACGTTGATCACGCGCGGCACTCCTCGCGAGTACTCGTGAATGCTTTCGATAGCTTCCGAAGGAAAGATCGGATCGCTTTTAGCGCCGGCAATACGGAGCCGCTCTTCGATATAACTAATAGTTTCTGATAGCGAGAGTTGGCTCGTTCGGTAGCGCAGCGTAATCCGTTGCCGAAGCTGCCGCAGCTTCGGATCCCTGAGCTTCCATTCAAGTTCCGGTTGACCAGATAAAACGATCTGGAGCAATTTTTCGCTCGAGGTCTCCAAGTTTGTGAGCAGCCGGATTTCTTCGAGCAGCTCCGGGCTGAGGTTCTGCGCCTCATCCACAATGAGCACCGCAGGCTCGGGATGCCCGGCGACGAATCGATCCAGCAGCCAGGTATT
>Ga0210394_10003162_pt1 | contig 21167 bp, 19 predicted proteins | sample IncBWC12MmetaG_FD_160121 | JGI IMG/M metagenome (GOLD analysis project Ga0210394, IMG submission 160121) | Forest soil microbial communities from Barre Woods Harvard Forest LTER site, Petersham, Massachusetts, United States - Inc-BW-C-12-M | ecosystem: Environmental > Terrestrial > Soil >...
CCATGCGCCCTTAGCTTTTCTCGACTATCACGGTGCCGAGCGCAGCATCGGTCATTTCGATGAATACCGTGACACGTGCGACGGCATCGACGGCGTTTGCGGACGCGGCTTCGCCGGCCGACGTCGAATACGCGGCGCTGGCGCAGCAGGTGGAACGCCTGCGCGAACTCAGCGCCGATTTGAGCCTCACGATCTACCGCAAGTTCGACGCGCTCGAAGATGAATGGCGCTGTTTCGAGCGGGTCGCCGATTGCACCGCGTTCCAGACCTTCACATGGCTGGCGACCTGGCAGCGGCATGTCGGAGTGCGCGTCGGCGCCAAGCCCGCCATCGCCGTCGGCCGCTACGGCGACGGCGAGATCGCCTTACTGCTGCCGCTCTGCGTCATGGCCAAGGGCGCGGCGCGGCGGCTGTGCTGGCTCGGCCTCGATCTGTGCGACTACAACGCCCCGCTGATCGCCCGCGACTTTTCGCAGCGGGTGACGCCCGACTGCTTCCTCGGCTTCTGGCGCGAGCTTCTCGGTCGGCTGCAGGCCGACCCGCTGCTGCGGTTCGATTGGATCGAGCTGGAGAAGATGCCGCACGCGGTCGGCGAGCAGGTCAATCCATTCACCCATCTCGAGGTCACGCCCAACGCCAGCGGCGCGCATCTGACGCGGCTCGCTGACGACTGGGAGAAATTCTACACCGCCAAGCGCTCCTCGGCGACGCGTCGGCGCGATCGCACCAAGCGCCGGCACATGTCGGCTTACGGCGAGATCCGCTACGTCAACGCCGCCGATTGCGACGACGCGCGACGCACCGTCGAGATCCTGATGGAACAAAAGAGCCGGGCCTTCGCGCGCAAGGGCGTCGCCGACATCTTCGCCCGCCCGGGGCAGCGCGAATTCTATCTCGACTTGGCGACGAATCCAAAAACGCGGCACATGGTCCATGTCAGCCGGGTGGAAATCGGAACCATTTGTGCGGCGGCGAATGTCGGCGTCGTATTCGGCGATTGCTACTACCACCTGCTCGCGAGCTATGACGACGGAGAACTGTCGCATTACGGACCGGGCGCGCTTCACCTGCGCGAGCTGCTCGCGCACGCGATCGGGCTCAAGCTCAAAAGCTTCGATTTCACCATCGGCGATGAGCCATACAAGCTCGAATGGTCGGACACGCATTCCGAACTGTGCGACTACACCGCGGCCGCAAGCTGGCGCGGCGCGCCGGCGTACCGGCTCTCGAACGCGCGGCGCCGCGCTAAACGCTTCATCAAGCAAACGCCCTGGGCATGGCGGCTCGTCTCCAACACCCGCTCCGCCATCGGTTCGCTGTCGAGCCTGCGCCTGGCTCGGCCGCGGCCTTCGCGGGCGGCCATTGCCCGCGTCGCGCCGGCGCCGCCGGCGCTGGCCTGCGTGATGGGCGACATGGATCTGTTGCGGCCGGCGGTAGAGGCCGGCCTTCCGTGCGCCGTGGTGAGCCGGCCGGGCGCGCCGCTCCTTTATTCGCGCTACGCCCGATCGGCCCTGGCCTGGGATGATTTCACCGCGAACGTCGACGGTTTCCTCGATGCGCTGGTGAGCTTCGGCAAAGCGCAGGCCGAGCGGCCCGTCCTCTTCTATGAGGAGGACGCGCAACTCCTTTTGCTCTCGCGTCACCGCGAGCGGCTCAGCGAGTCATTCCGCTTCGTCGTCGCCGACGCCGCGCTGGTCGAAGGCCTGCTCGACAAGGCGCAGTTTCAGGTCCTGGCGCAGCGTCACCAGCTGCCGGTACCGCCGGCGCGTAAATTCAATCCCGCCGCGACCGATCCGGCCGAACTCGGCCTTCGCTTCCCGCTCATCATCAAGCCGCTGACCCGCCTGCGGCGCTGGAGCGAGACGCTGGGATTGCGCAAGGCGCTCGAAGCCAAAGATATCGAGGCGTTGCGCGCGTTGTGGCCGCAATTGCTGGCGCTCGACCCCGACCTCCTCGCCCAGGAGCTCATTCCCGGCGCCGAGGCGCAGATCGAAAGCTACCATTGCTACGTCGATCAGCGCGGCAGCATTGTCGGCGAGTTCACCGGACGAAAGATCCGCACCTTTCCCTTGGCCTACGGCCACACCACCGCGCTCGAGATCACCCATGCCGCGGACGTGCGCGGGCAAGGCCGCGCCATCGTCGAGCGGATCGGCCTGACCGGCGTCGCCAAGCTCGATTTCAAGCGCGATCCGCAGGGCAAGCTTCACCTCCTGGAGATAAACCCCAGGTTCAACCTCTGGCACAATGCTGGCGCGCGCGCCGGCGTCAATATTCCGGCGCTGGTCTATGCCGATCTCTTAGGCCGGCCACGGCCGGCGGTGGCCCCGGCGAAAGCCGGCGTGCGCTGGTGCCGCGTCTGGCAGGATCTTCCCGCGGCGCGGGCGGCCGGTATTCCGCTGACGACCTGGGCGGCATGGACCTGGCGCTGCGAGCGCAAGGCGGCGTTGTCGTGGGACGATCCGCTGCCGCTCTTGCGCGCGGGGCTGCATCGCCTGATCGCGCCGCCACCGCCGGCGCAAAGCGGCCGCGGGCGCAATTGGACCGGCTCGTGAAGCTCGCTCTCATCTCCGACATCCACGCCAATCTGCAAGCTCTGCAAGCCACGCTCGACGACATCGCCGCGCAGTCGGTCGATCGCATCGTCTGCCTCGGCGACATTGTCGGCTACAACACCAATCCCGGCGAATGCATTGCGCTGGTCCGCCGCGCCGATTGCCTGTGCGTCGCCGGCAACCACGACCGCGCGGTCAGCCGGCAGATCACGACCGAGACTTTCAGCAATACCGCGGCACGGGCGGCGGCCTGGACGCGCGAGCGGCTGGGCAAGGACGAGCTCGCGTTCCTCGCCGGCCTTCCGCTCAAAGCCGAAATCGCGGGCGAGCTCATCGCCGTGCATGGCGCGCTCCATCCGGAGACCGGCGGCGAGAGCGTCCGGCTCGACAATGACGAAAGCCGCGGCTTCAGCTTCGAGGCGCTGATGACCGACCCGTCCGGCGCGCGGATTTGCGCCTTCGGGCATACGCACCATGCCGCCGTGCATGAGTTTCGCCGCGGCCATATCGCCCTACGGTCGGAGGACGAAGTGCGCCTGCGCGATGACGCCTACTACCTGGTCAATCCCGGCGCCGTCGGCGAACCGCGTGGCGCCGACCGGCGCGCGAGCTACATGGTCGTCGATCTCGTCCGCCGCGTCGTGACCGTTCATCGCGTAACTTACGATGCCGCCGCAACCTTGCGCGCCACGCGCCAAGCCGGGTTGGCGCCGCCGCTGTCGTTTCTTCCGGCGCCGGTGCGGCAGGCGCTCAAGAGCGGCTTGCGCGCATTGCGGCTTGAGGAAATGGTGCGCAATGCGCTCCCGCCGCCGAGGCCATGACGCCGCGCCGTACCGCTGGAAAAAGTCCCGCGTTTGCGGGAACCTGAGCCCGCAAAAGTAACTCAGGAGAGCGACCATGAGCGGCAACGCGCTTTGGCCCGACTTGTCGCTGGCGGCCTGGAGCGAGACCTGCGAGACGCTCTATCGCTGGACGCAGGTCGCGGGCAAGGTCCGCCTGGCGCTGACGCCGCTGGTCAATCATTGGTGGAACGTCACTTTCCGGGTGAGCGCGCGCGGCCTCCTTGCCCCCGCGAACCCTTACGCCGGCGGCACCTTCGATATCATCTTCGATTTCGTCGAGCATCAGCTGCGCATCGCGACGAGCGACGGACGCACCGAAGGCTTCGCGCTCTTGCCGATGTCGGTTGCCGATTTCTACGCCGCCTTCATGCAGTGCTTGCGCCGCCTCGGTATCGACGTGCACATCTGGACCATGCCCAGCGAAATTCCAGATGCCGCGGCGTTCGATCAGGACCGCACGCACGCGCAATACGATCCCGACTATGCCGGCCGCTTCTTCCAGGCGCTCGTCCAGTCCGCCCGCGTGATGAACGAGTTTCGCGCCCGCTTCATCGGCAAGGCGAGCCCGGTGCATTTCTTCTGGGGCAGCTTCGATCTCGCGGTCACGCGCTTTTCCGGCCGCACCGCGCCGCCGCCGACGAGCGTCACTCCGAACGTTGCCAACTGGGTGATGGCGGAAGCCTATTCGCACGAGGTCTCAAGCTGCGGCTTCTGGCCGGGCAATGGCGGCTACGGCCGCGCCGCCTTCTATGTCTACGCCTATCCGGAGCCGGCCGGATATGGCGACACGCGCCTGAGCACCGCCGAAGCCGGCTACGACAAGAATCTCGGACAATTCATCTTGCCCTATGACGCCGTGCGCCGCGCGCGCGACCCCGACACGCTCCTGCTCGGTTTTCTGCAGGAAACCTACGCGGCCGCGGCCGATCTGGCGAAATGGGATCGCCGGGCGCTGGAGCGTGGCAACTAACCAGTTTCCACCGCCGGGGCTGATCCGCGCAGCCGCAATTTCGATCAAGCGAGCCGGCCCGGCAATCCCTATTATCCGCGAAGATATCGGATCCCAAACGGCGCGCCGCTTTCATGTCCCTGACCAACAAGGCGTTGTGGGTGATCGAACGCAATCTGGAGCGGCCGCTCACCCTTGCCGAACTTGCCGAAGCCTGCGGCGTATCGAGGTATCACCTGGCCCATGCGTTCGCGGCGGCCACCGGAATTCCGCTGATGCAGTACATACGAAAGCGGCGTTTGACCGTGGCAGCTCACAGACTGGCGTCGGGCCAGGCCCCGGACATCCTCAAGCTCGCGCTGGACACCGGATACGGATCGCATGAAGCGTTTTCGCGGGCATTTCGCGGCCAATTCGGCACCACACCCGAAAAAGTTCGCCGGCAGAAAACCGCGGAGACCCTGCCCCTGATCAGAGCCCTGAAGGCCCGCGACAATATCGAGACCACGCTGGCGCCTCCCCGGCTGGTAGCCGGCGCACCAATGCTTCTTGTTGGTCTTGCCGAGCGGCATTCCATCGAAGCCACGGAATGCATCCCGGCGCAGTGGCAGCGGTTCATGGCCTCGTACGGCGAAATTTCTCACAAGGCCGATCCGATACCGCTCGCCGTCAGCACCAACATGGACGACGACGGAACCTTTGAATATGTCTGCGCCGTCCAGGTGGACGAGGCGTCCGAGCTGCCGAAAGGCCTGATCCAACTGCGCGTACCCGCTCAGCGCTACGCCGTTTTTCAACATCTCGAGCACGTATCCACCATTGCAACAACCTATTCCGCGATCTGGAATTATTGGCTTCCGGCTCACATCCACAAAGCAGCCGACGGCCCCGGTCTCGAGCGCCACCTGGAAACATTCAATCCGCAAACCGGCCTTGGCGGCATGGAGATTTGGATTCCGCTCGAGGCCGCGGCGTAACCGACAGGCAAAGCAACTATGGAAGGGTTCGACTCATGAACAATCAAAGCCGCCGCGATTTTCTGCTCACGACCGGCGCGATCGCCGCCGCCGGCGCAGTTGCGCGCGATGCCTGGACGAACCGGGCGGCTGCTCAATCCGCGGGCGAGTGGGACTATCGCACCACCAAGGACCTTGTCGCTGCGCTGCGAGCGCGGAAGATTTCCGCCGTGGAGCTCACCGACCACGTCATCGCGCGCATCGAGAAGCTCGATGAGAAGCTCAACGCCGTCGTGGTGCGCGACTTCGACCGCGCCCGCGAGGCAGCCAAGGCGGCCGACGCGGCGCTGGCGCGCGGCGAAGAACGGCCGCTCCTCGGCATCCCGATGGTGGTCAAGGAATCCTTCAACATCGCCGGCCTGCCGACGACCTGGGGAGTACCGGCGTTCAAGGGCTGGATGCCGAAGGAGGACGCGGTCGCCATCACCCGCCTCAAGGCCGCGGGCGCCGTCATCCTCGGCAAGACCAATGTGCCGATCCATCTCAATGACTGGCAGAGCTACAACGAGATCTACGGAACGACCAACAATCCGTGGGATCTCGGCCGTACCCCCGGCGGCTCGTCGGGCGGCTCCGCCGCGGCGCTCGCCGCCGGCTTCGGGCCGGTCTCGCTCGGCTCCGACATCGGCGGCTCGCTGCGCGTGCCGGCGCATTATTGCGGCGTCTACGGCCACAAGCCGACGCTTTATCTGGTGCCAACGCGTGGACACACGCCGCCGGGCGCTCCGGCGTTGCCGCGCAGCGTCGATCTCGCCGTGGTCGGACCCATGGCGAGGACCGCAGCCGATCTCGCGCTCGAGCTCGACGTGCTCGCCGGTCCGGACGAGGCGCGTGACGGCGTCGCCTATCGGTTGGCGCTGCCCGCGCCGCGACACCAGGACCTGAAGAGCTTCCGGGTGCTCATCCTTGACACCCATCCGCTGCTGCCGACGGCGGCGTCGGTGCGTACCGCGCTCGATCGCCTGGGGGAGCGCCTGGCCAAGGCCGGCGCCAAGGTCGGCCGCGACAGCCCGCTTCTGCCCGACCTTGCCGAGGGCGCGCGGCTCTACATGCGCCTGTTGCTCGGGGTTGTCTCCGCGCCGTGGCCGCCGGAGCAGGTCCAGCTCGTGCAAGGCGCGGCTGCAATGCTCTCGCCGGACGACAAGAGCTTGGGCGCGGAACGCATCCGCGGCGCGCTCATGAGCCATCGCGAGTGGATGGCGGCCGACGCGGCGCGGGCTAGGCTCCAGCAACAGTGGAGCGAGCTCTTCCGCGAATGGGACGCCGTGCTCTGCCCGCCGATCGCAACGCCGGCCTCTCCGCACGACCACTCGATGCCCGATTGGGCGCGGCATATCGAGATCGACGGCAAGGAATATCCGTATCAGGATCAGCTGGTCTGGCCGGGGGTCGCTACCGTGCCCGGCCTTCCCGCCACCGCAGCGCCGATCGATCACACCGAGACCGGCCTACCGATCGGCGTCCAGATCATCGGTCCCTATCTCGAAGACCGCACTCCGATCGCCTTCGCCGCGCTGATGGAGCGCGAGTTCGGCGGCTTCGTGCCGCCGCCGGGCTATACCGGCTGACGAACTAGGGCTGTTTCGCCTTCTCGTAGGGGTAGATGATCTCGCCGGTTTTCCGGTCGTCCGGCGTGAGCACCGTCTGGTAGCTCATGCCGCGCCAGGTCTCCAGGTTCGCGGCGTCGGTGATGCCGTGATACTGCACCTGCATCATGCCGGACTGCGTCCATTCGCCGTTCGCGCCGAACCTGACGTCGCCCATGATGGTCTTGAACTCGTTGTTGCGCAGGTACTCGGCGAGCTTGTCGTCGTTGATGCTCTTGGCGCCTTCGATCGCTTCGCCGAGCAGTTGGAAATAAGCGTAGCCCCAGCCGCCGAGATAGTAGCCGAGCGGATCGACGCCCGCCGTCTTGGCTTGCTCCTGGTAGGTCTTGAAGAACGCTTCCGCCGGCGCCATCAGTTTCGGCGAAGGCACCCAGGTTTCGTAGTTGACGATGCCGTTGAGTTTGGATTTGAGCTTGTCCTTGAACACCGTCGCCTGCAATCCGACCATGGCGCCGCCGAGCATTTTCGGCGTGAGGCTGAGCTCGTTCGCCGACAGCACGATGCCGACCGAGCTCAGCGGATAAGAACAGACGATGACGAGGTCGGCGTTGGCGGCCTGCAGCGCGCGGACGATCGGCGAGAAATCGGTCGTGCCGGGCGGGAAGGTTTTGTCGTAGCTGATCTTGAGGCCATATTTCTTCGCGTTCTCCCGCGCGCCCTCGCACGCGTTGCGCGAGAATTCGGCGTCCTCGGCGGTGAGCGCCAGCGTCTGCGGCTTCGGATTCTGTTTCGCCGCGACCTGGAAGAACCCTTCGGTGAACGATTCTTTCGGCGTCTGGCCGGTCGGCAGCATCGAGAAGTATTTCGGGTAATGGAACTGGCTGTTGATGTCGAGGGCGAACAGCCCGATGAAAGTCTTGCCCCGTTGCATGACCACCGGCATGGCCGGTGCGTTCATGTTGGTGGCATAGGGCCCGACGATGAGGTCGACTTTGTCGACGTCGAGGAGCTTCGTATAGATGCCCGGCACCGTCGCCGGATTGGACTGGTCGTCGTAATTGATCAACTGGACCTTGCGTCCGAGCAGTCCGCCTTTGGCGTTGATTTCCGCTTCCCAGATCTTGGCGCCGAGCAACGCCTGCTTGCCGTTCGGCGCCAGCGGGCCGGTGAGCGCAAGGCTAAAGCCGATCTTGATCGGCTCGCCGGTTTGCGCGGATGCGGGCGCGGCCGCGCCTGCCAGGGCGCAGGCGATGGCGGCAATGCCGATGGCGCCGGCGATGCCGCGCCGCGCGACGCGATGACCCATGATTTTCCTCCCAAGGCGCTCTGTTTGTTCAACCCGGCGGGCCGCCCGCTCTTGGCTCTGACGCAAGAGCGTTTTGGGTCTGACGCAAGAGCGCTGCAGTCACAATGCCTTGCTTCCCGGATGGTGAAAAGGGAGCGCGGCAATCGGCCCCGCGCGCCGGCTGCCGCCCCTTGGTGAAAATCCAGGCAGTCCCCCTTGTCGAAACGGCCGGACCGAACTATTCTGCCGGCGTTTCGAGGGGGTTTTCGGCCTCAGCGGAACCCGAAGGCTTCGCGTAGCTCAAAACGCGTAATTGAAAAGGAAACGACCATGGCGTGGACAACCCCGACCCTTGTCGAGATCTGCATCGGCCTCGAGATCAACGGCTATCTCCCGGCCGAGTTCTAATCCGACTCCAATTCTCCGCGATTTCCCCTGAATGGGGCACCTGACCGCCATCGTTCTCGGTGCTGCGGCCGGTGGTGGTTTTCCACAATGGAATTGCCGGTGTCCCGTATGCCAGCTCGCTTGGGCGGGTGACGCACGGGTCAAGGCGCGCACTCAAGCAAGCCTCGCCGTCTCAACCGACGGCGAGGCTTGGACTATTTTGAACGCCGCGCCCGATCTGCGGGCGCAGGTGCAGGCGACGCCGGCACTGCAGCCCCGAAGCGGCGCACGCCACAGCCCGATCGCAGCCGTCGTCCTGACCGGCGCCGAAGTTGACCAGGTCGCCGGCCTGCTCACGTTGCGCGAACGGCAGGATCTGACCGTGCTGGCTACCGCTGAAACCCTCGCCGCGCTCGCCGCCAATCCGATTTTCGGCGTGCTCGCCGCCGACGTCGTGACCCGCAAGATCGTCAACCGCGACACGCCGTTCCCGCTGCCCGGTGGGCTGACCGCGGAGCTTTTCGCCGTTCCCGGCAAGGTCGCCCTCTACCTCGAGGGCGACGATCCGGCGCTCGCCAGCGAAACCGGCGCCAATGTCGGCGTCGAGCTCGTCTATGGAGAGCGGCGCCTCGCCTATGTGCCGGGCGCCGCCGCGATGACGGCTCCTTTGCGGGAGCGCCTCGCCCGCGCCGACGTGGTGCTGTTCGACGGCACGCTGTTCGTCGACGACGAAATGATCTCAACCGGCACCGGCACCAAGACCGGCCGCCGCATGGGCCACATGCCGCTCGACGGCGCCGACGGAACGCTGGCGGCGCTTGCCGGCCTCGCCGGGCGGCGCATCTTGACTCACATCAACAACACCAATCCGATCCTGGTTGAGGGCTCTGCCGCGCGGCGGAAAGTCGAAGCGGCGGGCTTCGAAGTCGCCGCGGACGGGATGGAGATCGTGCTGTGAAACTCTTGAGCGCCGAGGAACTGGAGGCGCGCCTGCGCGACATCGGCGCGCGGCGCTATCACCGCCTGCACCCGTTTCACAAGCTCCTGCATGGCGGCGCCTGCAGCAAGGGCCAGGTGCAGGCATGGGCGCTCAACCGCTACTATTATCAGGCGATGATCCCGATCAAGGATGCGAGCCTGATCGCGCGCTGCGAGGACCAGGCCACGCGCCGCGAATGGCGCAGCCGGCTCGTCGATCACGACGGCGCCCGCGAGGGCGAAGGCGGCATCGCCCGCTGGCTGAAGCTCACCGAGGGACTGGGCCTCGAGCGCGACTACGTCACCTCGCTGCGCGGGCTGTTGCCGGCGACGCGCTTTGCCGTCGACGCCTATGTGCGTTTCGTGCGGGAGAAATCGCTGCTCGAGGCGGTCGCTTCCTCGCTCACGGAATTATTCTCGCCGCAGATCATCAGCGAACGCATGGACGGCATGCTCAAGAGCTACTACTTCGTCTCGGCGGAGACGCTCGCCTATTTCTCGCAGCGGCCGCCGCAGGCCGAGCGCGATTCGCGCTTCGCGCTCGACTACGTCAAGGAGCACGCGCGATCGAGCGAGGCGCAGCAGAGCGTGCTTGCCGCGTTGGAGTTCAAATGCGACGTGCTGTGGGCGATGCTCGACGCGCTCTATCACGCCTATGTGGCGCCGAAGCAGGTTCCGCCCGGCGCGTTCGTGCCGCAAGATTAGGAAGCGCTGGTGAGCGAGACTGTGTCGGCAATTCCCCCGGACGCGCGCCCGCGGCTGCCGCGTGGCGTCCGCCTCGTGCACAACGAGGCGCAGGGCGGATGGGTGCTGCTCGCGCCGGAGCGGGTCTTCAAGGCCGACGCCGTCGCCGCGGAGGTGGTCAAGCGCTGTACCGGAGACACCACCTTCGCCGCGATCGTCGATGACCTCGCCAAGACCTTCTCGGCGCCGCGCGAACGCATCCTGGCCGACGTGACGCCGCTGCTGCGCGGCCTTGCCGACAAGCGGCTCCTGGAATTGTGACCGCTAGCCCTCGTGGCCGGCCCTTGCGGGCGAGCCCGAAGAGAGTGAAGTAGACGACATGGCTGACAACAACGGCGCCGGACTGCACAGTCCGCTCGGCCTTCTCGCCGAGCTCACGCACCGCTGTCCGCTGGGCTGCCCGTATTGCTCGAACCCGATCGCGCTCGAGCCGCGCACGGACGAGCTCGATACGCAAACCTGGGCGCGGGTGTTCGCCGAGGCCGCGGCGCTCGGCGTCCTGCAGGTGCATCTTTCCGGCGGCGAGCCGGGCGCGCGCCGCGATCTCGTCGAGATCATGACCGCCGCGCATGCCGCCGGGCTTTACACCAACCTGATCACCTCGGCGGTCGGCATCACCGTGCCGACGTTGCGGCGGCTCGGCGAAGCCGGTCTTGATCATGTGCAAATCTCGATCCAGGACAGCGAGCGCGCCGGCGCCGACCACATCGCCGGCTATGCCGGCGCTTTCGCCCGCAAGCGCGCCCTCGCCGCCGAAGTCGTCGCGCTGAAGATCCCGTTGACGGTCAATGCCGTCATGCACCGCGCCAATATCGACCGCATCGGCGAGATGGTGACGCTCGCGCTTGCGCTCGGCGCGAGCCGCGTCGAGATCGCCCACGTGCAGTATTATGGCTGGGCGCTGAAGAACCGCGCCGCCCTGATGCCGAGCGCCGAGCAGGTTGCGCGCGCGGCAACCGCGGTCGAGGAGCTGCGCAAGCAGCATCACGGCCAGATCGTGATCGACGCGGTCGTGCCCGACTATTACGCCAGGCTGCCGAAGCCTTGCGTCGGCGGCTGGGGACGCCGCTCGCTCAACGTCACGCCGGCCGGCAAGGTGCTCCCCTGCCATGCCGCCGAGTCCATTCCCGGGCTGGAATTCTGGTCGGTGCGCGAGCACTCGCTCGCCGATATCTGGGCCGATTCGCCGGCGTTCAACGCCTTCCGCGGCACCGACTGGATGCAGGAGCCGTGCCGCAGCTGCGAGCGCCGCGACATCGATTTCGGCGGCTGCCGCTGCCAGGCCTTTGCGCTGACCGGCGACGCGCGCGCGACCGATCCGGTCTGCCATCTTTCGCCCCGGCACCGGGAGGTCGCCGCACTCGCCGCCGTCCAGCGCGATGAAGCCTACGACTACCGGCGCATGTGAGCGGCGGCGCGCGGATTTGCGCTTTCGCATCCGGCTCGCATCGGGCTAAGCTTGCCGCGCAACGGGACGGGCAAGCATGGCGGCAATCTCCGTCAACGGAAAATCCTACGAGGTCGACGTCGAGCCGGATACGCCGCTCCTGTGGGTGTTGCGCGATACGATCGGGCTCACCGGCACCAAATATGGCTGCGGCATCGCCCAATGCGGCGCCTGCACCGTGCATATCGAGGGCGCCGCCACGCGCTCGTGCCAGGTTCCGGTCGGCACCCTGGGCGGCAAGCGCGTCACCACGATCGAGGCACTGGCGGAGCACGGCAGGCTGCATCGGGTGCAGCAAGCCTGGGTCGATCTCGACGTGCCACAATGCGGCTATTGTCAGAGCGGCATGCTGATGGCGGCAGCGGCGCTCCTTGAGCGGACGCCGAAGCCGACCGACGCCGACATCGACGCAGCGATCACCAATATCTGCCGCTGCGGCTCGTATCAGCGGGTACGGGCAGCGATCCACGCCGCCGCTGCCAGCGCCTGAGCGCGGCGTTCGCCGGATTGCCGGCGGCGGAATCGGATGGGCTAACGGCGCCGGCTTCGCTTGCGGGGGCGATGATCGAGGTGAGGTTGCGAATGCGCAGCATCAGAACGCTCCTGGCGTTGATCTTGGCCGCCGCGGCATCGTTGCCGGCCGCGGCGTCGGCCGCCGACAAAGTCGACCTCCTCCTGGTGCTCGCGGCCGATGTGTCGCGCAGCATCGACAACGAGAAATTCCAATTGCAGCGCGAAGGATACGCCGCCGCGATCTCCGATCAGCGCGTGCTCGATGCCATTCGCTCCGGCCGCAGCGGCCGCATCGGCGTGATGTTCGTGGAATGGTCGGGCGTCGGCTCGCAGCGGGTGCTGATCGACTGGACGGCCATCGGCGACGCCGAGGCGGCGAAGGGCTTCGGCGACCGGCTGCTCGAGGCGCCGCGCTCGTTCGCCGACCGCACCTCGATCAGCGGCGCAATCGCTTTCGCGATGGATCAATTCGCCCGGAGTCCCTACGCAGCAACGCGCCGCACCATCGACATATCCGGCGACGGCACCAACAATTCCGGCGCCGACGTGATGGCGGCGCGCGATACCGCGCTCGCCCAAGGCGTCACCATCAATGGTCTCGTCATCCTGAGCGATACTCCGCTGCCGTGGAATCCCGATCACACCAATCCGCCGGGCGGCCTCGATAATTACTATCGCAGCCACGTCGTCGGCGGCCCCGGCGCCTTCGTGCTGGTGGCGGAGAACTTCAATTCGTTCGGCGAGGCGATCATCAAGAAGATGATCGCCGAGGTGGCGCAGGCGCATGACCAGGCGCCGAAGCGGGCTGCGGCGCGTTAACCGCGCGCGCCGGCATCGCCATGCTGAGCAGTTTTTTGGTCAGCGGCAGGCTGGGACGGAGCGCGCCTCGGCCTTTGCCTTTGTACGGCAACCATTTAGGCGGATGCGCCGCGGTCCCGGCCACGAAAGCGACACAGAGGCCGGGCATGTTTGCAGCCTATCAGCCATCCCGTATATTCGATCGGCCCAGCAACTTCGGGGACGCGCCCTTTGACCGCGGCTACTGGCCTCAGACGCCTCGCGATTGCCGTTCCTGCCGCGCTCGCGGCGGTCCTGGTCACGCTGATAGCGCTCTCCTTCCTCATCCCGGCCGCCGCGATGCGCGATGCGGTCAAGAGCGAGATCCACGCCGTGACCGGCCTCGACCCGGTGCTGCGTGGCGACACGGCTGTCTCGTTGTTTCCTTCCGGGACCGTGACACTCCACAATGTGCTGCTCGGCGGCGGCGGAACCGGCGAGACGGCGGTCGTCGTCGACGAATTGACCGCGCATCTGCGCTATTTTCCGCTGCTTGCCGGGCGCATCGAGATCGCCGACGTGACGCTGGTGCGGCCGACGATCAGCGTTACCTTCGAGCCCGGCGGTCAATCGAACTGGTCGGGGTTGATCGAGGCGCTGGCGCGTGCGCTCGAGCCCGGCCATGAGCGCATGGCGTCGTTCTCCGAGATCGGCATCAAGAACGGCACCGTCGTCATCCACAATCACTATGCCGGCAGGAACATCGTCGACCAGCTTGACGGCGTCGAGTTCCAGCTCGCCTGGCCATCGATCTCGCGCAGCTTCGGCGCCAATGGCCGTTTCGTCTGGCACGACCAGCCGATCGAGGCGAGCCTCACGCTGGGCGATTTCCTGGCGGCGCTGACTGGCGAGCGCTCGGGCCTCAAGGTGCGCTTGAACGGCGCGCCGGTGAAGATCGCCTTCGACGGCGCCGCCAGCTATCAGCCCACGCTCAAGATCGAAGGCACGCTGAGCGCGGAATCGCCATCGCTGCGCGAGGCCATGCGCTGGACCGACGACAGCAAGCTGCCGTTCGGCGGCTTCGGCCGGTTCGCGTTGCGGGCGCAGAGCCAGATCGGCGGCGGCGTCGTCTCACTCACCAGCGTCAATGTCGAGCTCGACGGCAATGCCGCCGAAGGCGTCATCACGCTGACGACCGACGGCCATCGCATGGTCCAGGGCACGCTCGCCGCCGACGGCCTCGACCTGACGCCGTATGTGTCCGGCGTTCGACTTTTGGCGGCGAACGAGCGCAATTGGGACCAGTTGCCGATCGCGCTCGAAGGACTCGGCGACCTCAATCTCGATTTGCGGCTGTCGGCCGCCAGCATCAAGATCGCGGGCGCGCAACTCGGCCGCACGGCGGTCGCCGCCAATATGCGCGGCGGCAAGCTCGATCTGACCATCGGCGAGTCGCAGGCCTTCGGCGGCATTGCCAAAGGCTCGCTCGGTCTCGCCAGCGCCAATGGCGGCGTGGCGGCGACCTCGCATGTGCAATTCACCGACGTCGATCTGCAGAGCTGCCTCGGCCGGGTCTTCGGCATCCACAGGGTCGAGGGGCGCGGCAATCTCGCCTTCAACGTCGAAGGGGCGGGCACGTCCGTGCTGGCGCTGACCAGCACGCTCAACGGCACCGCCAGCCTCACCGCCCATGCCGGCGCGCTCTCCGGCATCAATGTCGAGCAATTGCTGCGCCGGCTGGAACGGCGGCCGTTGTCCGGCAACGGCGATTTCCGCAGCGGGCGCACCCCGTTCGACCAGCTGACCCTGAACCTCAAGATCGCGCAGGGCACGGTCTCGGTCGACGACCTGCATATCGACGGCCCGGCCGTGCGCCTCGCGATTGGCGGCCAGGTCTCGGTGCCGACGCGCGACCTCGACCTCAAAGGCGTGGCGACGCTCGTCTCGAGCACGACCGCCAACGAATTCGAGCTGCCTTTCGTGGTTCAGGGCCCATGGGATGACCCGATCATGTTGCCGGATCCGCAGAGCCTCATTCGCCGCTCCGGCGCCGCCGCGCCGCTCCTCGACGCCATCCGCGACCGCACCGCCGGGACCGCGGTGCGCTCGATGATCGACAAGATCCTGGCGGCGCCCGCCGCCTCAACCGCGCCGGCCCCGGCGGCGCCCAAGAGCCCCGACTAGCCCACCTCCCCCGACGCCACCACGCGGCTGCCGGGCGAGAGCCGGGATTGATCGCGGTCATGCCGGCGCGCCCCGCGCCCCGCCGCTGAGCTTGGCGAGCAGCGAGGAAGCAATGACGGCGATGCCGACCACGGCGACCATGATGCTGCATACCGCGTTCATCTCCGGCTTCACCCCGAGGCGAACCTCGGAATAGATGCGGATCGGCAGCGTCGTCGCGCCCGGCCCGGTGGTGAAGCTGGCGATCACCAGGTCGTCGAGCGAAAGCGCGAAGGCGAGCATCCAGGCCGCGGCGATCGCCGGCAGGATCAGCGGCAAGGTCACGGCGAAAAACGTGCGCAACGGCGTGGCGCCGAGATCCATCGCCGCCTCCTCGAGGCTCAGGTCGAAATCGACGAGCCGCGACCGCACGATCACGGTGACGAAACACATCGCCATCGTGGTGTGGGCGACGGCGACGGTCCAGAAGCCGCGATCGGCGGCAATGGCGACAAACAGCAGCAGCAACGACAGGCCGGTGACCACCTCGGGCATGACCAGGGGCGCGTAGATCATCGCCGCGAACGGCAGGCGGCCGCGGAAACGCCCGAACCGTGCCAGGGCGAGCGCCGCCAGCGTGCCCAATATCGTCGCCGCGCTCGCCGAGACGAGCGCGAGGCGGATGCTGATGAAGGCTGCATCGAGGATCGGCGCGTCGCCGATGAGCTCGGCATACCAGCGCGTCGACCAGCCGCCCCAGACGGCAACGAGGCGCGAGGCATTGAACGAATAGATCACCAGGACGACGATCGGCAGATAGAGAAAGGCGATGCCGAGAATGATCGCAGCGAGATTGATAGCGGAGACCCTGCGCATCGTCAGTCGCGCTCCACTGCGCGCATCGCCTGGTTCTGATAGACGACGATCGGCGCCACCAGCAGGCAGACGAGCACGACGGCGATGGCCGAGGCCGCCGGCCAATCCTTGTTGCCGAAGAACTCCATCCAGATCGTCTGCCCGATCATTGGCGAGCGTGAGCCGCCGAGGAGATCGGGAATGACGAACTCGCCGACGATCGGAATGAAGCACAGCAGCACGCCGGCCAGCACGCCGGGCGACGACAGCGGCAGCGTCACCAGCCAGAAGATCTTCCAGCGCGGGCAGCCGAGATCGGCCGCCGCCTCGAGTAGCGACTCATCGAGCTTCTCCAAGGTGGCGTAGAGCGGCAGCACCATGAACGGCAGATAGGAATAGACGATGCCGATGTAGATCGCCGTGTCGGTCGAAAGCCAGGCCGGCGGCTCCTTCACGATCGCGAGCGCGGCGAGCACCTGATTGAGCGGACCGTCGCGCTGCAGGATGTTCATCCACGCATAAATGCGGATCAAGAGCGACGTCCAGAACGGCAGCACGGTGAGGATGACGAGCACCGCCTGCCAGCGCCGCGGCGTGCGCGCGATCGCGTAGGCGAGCGGGTAGCCGACCAGGAGCAAAACGAGCGTGGAGAATGCGGCGATCTGCACGCTCTTGAAATAGGAGAGGACATAGATCGGATCGGAACCGATGAGGACGTAATTGTCGAACGACAGCGCGGCGAAGAAGGACGTGATGCCGTGCCAGCCGGCCGCGAGGTCGAGCACCGGCGTGTAAGGCGGCCGCGCGATCGCGCTCTGCGATAGGCTGATCTTGAGCACGATCAGGAACGGAACGAGGAAGAAGAGCAGCAGCCACGCATAGGGAACGCGCACCACGAGGCTGCGCCAAAAGGAGCCTTGCCGGTCTGGCTTCATCGCCTCACCGCGTCAGCACGATCGCGCACTCGGGCGGCCAACTCAGCCACACTTGCTGATCGAGGGCGGCTGCGGGCTCGGCGAAGCGGCCGGCATTGGCGATCACTGCCTTTACCAGCGAGCCGTCGCGGATGCGCAACTTGTAGAGCGACGTATCGCCGAGATAGCCAATGTCGACCACCGTCGCCGCGACCGAGTTGGCGAGGCCGGCTATTGCGGCTTCGCGCGCGATGCGCACCTTTTCCGGCCGCACCGCCACCCAGACGATCTGGCCCGGCTCGGCGTCCGCCCTCGCCGCCACGCGCAAATGGCCTGCGGCGGTGCCCTCGACGCTTTGGCGGTCATCACCGAGGCGTCCCTCGAACAGGTTGACCTCACCGACGAAGTCGGCGACCCAGCGCGAGTTCGGCTGCTCATAGATCTGGGCGGGCGGCGCGACCTGCATCAGCCGGCCGCGATCCATCACGCCGATCCGGTCGGCCACCGTCATCGCCTCGCCCTGGTCGTGGGTGACGATGACGAAGGTAAGGCCGAGCTGCCGCTGCAGCTCCATCAGCTCGAACCGCGTTTCGCCGCGCAGCTTCTTGTCGAGCGCCGCCATCGGCTCGTCGAGGAGGAGCAGCCGCGGGCGCTTGACCAGCGAACGCGCCAGCGCCACGCGCTGGCGCTGGCCGCCGGAGAGCTCATGCGGCTTGCGGCGGCCGAATGTGTCCAGTTTCACCAGCGCCAGCATGTCGGCGACGCGCCGGGCGATCTCCAGCTTGGAGAGGCCCTCCTGCCGCAGGCCAAACGCCACATTGGACTCGACATTGAGGTGTGGGAACAACGCGTAGCTCTGAAACATCATGTTGACCGGGCGCCGATAAGGCGGCACCGGCGCGAGATCGACGCCGTCGAGCAGGATGCGGCCGGCGGCCGGCCGCTCAAAACCCGCGATCATGCGCAACAGCGTGGTCTTGCCGCAGCCGGAAGGCCCGAGCAGGGCGAAGAACTCGCCCTCATAAACGTCGAGCGACAGATGATCGACCGCGGCGAAACCGCCGAAGCGCTTGCTCAGGCCTTCAACCCGCAACAACGGCCGCACGTTCGCCTCGGCCCATGGCGCAAAGCCGCGTTTCGATCCGGCAGACTGCATTCGCGCTCCAGCCGCGGCAGCGCGAGCAGAGGGCGCCATCGCCGCACCACGCTAAAGCATGATCGCGAAAACTGGCAACCGGTTTGGCGCACGCCGGAGCGGCGATCTTCCATCGCCCAAATTTCACTCGCCGAGGTTCAATTCCTGCAGGGCGCGCTTGGCGAGCGATTCGGCGTCGCGGAGGCCCCGCTGCGCCAGCTCGACGATCTTCTTGGCGACGACCTCCGACGCGGCATCGGACGGATCGCGCAACCGCAGCGATTTCGAAACATTGTCGAAGGCAATCGACATCGAGCGAACGACCTCGGGGTCGAACGCCTGGCCGGTCAGGAAGGGAGTAATCGGCATCACGCCACGCGATGAAACAGGCGAGAGCGCGACCGGTCTCTCAGCCACCGACGCCTGCCCCCGCTCGGTCGGTGATGCGAGACAGTGCGTTGCAAAATCCTCGCTTGTCGAGTGATAATTTTTGGCACTCGACCAGCGCGACTGCCGCCAAGCGCGAACGTCCGCTCGCGAGGCTCTAGCTGGCGGCGGCCTCGGCGGGCGTCGGATCGACCGGCACGTTCTCGACGGAATCGGCGGCGAGCCTGCGCGGCTCCGGCCCGTAGTAATCGCCCAGCTGCACCGCCGGCCGCGGCTGCGCCAGGATCGAGACCAGGCGATCGTAGATCGCCTTCGCCGAGACCGGCTTGACCAGATATTCGTTGACGCCGAGCTTGACCGCCTCGACGACGCGCCAGCGCTCGCCATGGCCGCTGAGCATGATGATCGGCACGTCCGGCATCGGAAACACGCCGGGCGAGCGCACGATGCGCACCAACTCGGCGCCGCTCAGGAGCGGCATCTCCCAGTCGAGGATCACCACGTCCGGACTGACGGTGCGAATGGTGTCGAGCGCGGCGATGCCGTCGGCCGCTTCGTAGATTTCCTTGATGCCGCAATTGACCAGGAGATTGCGGACCATCTTGCGCATGTACTGGTTGTCGTCGACGACAACCACGCACAGCGACTGGATGATGTTCTCAACGTCCTTTTTCGAGAGCTTGGATGGCATGATCACCGGCCGCGATCCCCGCAAGGCGCGCACATCAGAACACGCGCCCTGTTGCGGCTTGGTAAAAGTAAAATCGGCAATGCGAGCGGTCGCCCCGTCGAGTTCGGCTGCACCCGCCACGTGGTGAGCGTTTGGTTAATGCGCGAAGCATCGTCGCCTGCGAAAACGCGATGACCGCTGCGAGCCCGGGGCACGACGATCAACCGATCATATAGATCTCGCCGGGATCGGATTCCGGCTTGTAGCTCGAAAGCGGGCGCGGCTCCGGGCCGTAATAATCACCCTTCCGCACCATCCGGCGCGGCTGGGTCAGGATGGCGGCGATACGCGCCAAGAGCGCCTGGGTCGAAACCGGCTTGAGCAGAAACTCGTTGACGCCGAGGCGCACCGCCTCGACCACGCGCGAGCGCTCGCCGTAGCCGGTGAGCATGATGACCGGCACGTCGGGATACGGGAAGTCGTGGGGCGAACGCACCTGGCGCATGAATTCGGCGCCGTTGAGACCGGGCATTTCCCAGTCGAGAATAACCAGGTCCGGCGCCAGCGAGCAGATCGCCTCGAGGCCGCTCCGCCCGTCGGTCGCCTCATGGATGTTCTTGACGTTGATGGCGTGCAGGAGCGAGCGCGTCACCTTGCGCATGGCGTGCTCGTCGTCGACGACGAGGACTTTGAGCGCTGCAAGCTGCCTTGCAATCTGAGTTGTGGCCTGATCCATGTCGCCCCGCGATCCTGGCATGAGAGACGCAATTTCCCCATAGATGTCACCACATGCGTGTAAAATTCGCCTGAAATGGATCGATAAAATTTGAACGATCGGGAAGCCGCGCCGCGCTCAGGCAATCCGGGTCAACGACCCTGAAACCGCGGTTGCGCCGTCATCAGGCGCTGCCGTGCGTCATGAAATGGTCGAGCGCGGCGCGCTGCGCCTCGGAAGCGCGCAAGCCGAGCTTCGAGCGGCGCCAGAGCACGTCGTCGGCGGTCTGCGCCCACTCCTTGCTCATCAGGTAGCGCACCTCCGCGGCGGTGAGATCGCCGCCGAAGCGCAGGCCGAGATCGTCGAGCCGGGTGGCCGTCTTGAGGATGTTCTTCACGCGCGTGCCGTAGGCGCGCGTCAGCCGTCGCGCGTGGTCCGGCGTGAGAAACGGCCAGCGCCGCCGCGTCTCCTCGATCAGCGCCGGCATGCCGTCATGGGCAAAGTCGCCGCCGGGCAGCGGCGTCTGTGCGGTCCAGGGATTTGCCGGCGGAAAGAAAGGCCCCAGCCGGCGGAGGACATCCTCGGCAACGCGGCGATACGTCGCCAGGCTGCCGCTATAGACCGTGAGCGCCGGCGCCTCGCCGTAGCGCTTGTCGAGGATGAGCACGGGATCGCGCCTGAGGTCCTGCGGCTTGCGGCCGCGGCGGGCGTAGAGCGCGCGCACGCCGGCGAAAGCCCACACCATGTCGGCGGCGACGATCGGGGCGCGGAAATAGTCGTTCGCCGCCTCGCACAGATAGTCGATCTCCTCGCCGCTCGGCAGCACGGCGCGCGGATCGCCGGAAAAATCGACGTCGGTCGTGCCGATCAGCGTGTAGTCGCGCTCGAAGGGGAGCGTGAACACCACTCTGCCGTCGCGCGTCGGCAGGATGTAGGCGCGCACGTGGTCGTAGAGCCGCGGCACCACGATGTGGCTGCCTTTGACCAGGCGTAGCCGTTCGTGCGGCTTCTGCCGCAGTACGGTCTCGATGAAGGTTTCCACCCAGGCGCCGGTGGCATTGACCAGCGCGCGTGCGGTGATCACGTCGCGCTGGCCGTGGGCATTGAGGATGAGCCGCCACTCGCCGGCGCGCTCGGCGCGAACGCAGCGGGTGCGCGTGCGCACGATCGCGCCACGCTCGGCGGCGTCGAGCGCATTAATGATGACCAGTCGCGCGTCGTCGCCGAGGCAATCGGAATATTCGAACCCCCGATGGAACGCGGTCCGCAGCGGCAGGCCGGCCTCGTC
>Ga0210394_10003163_pt1 | contig 21163 bp, 21 predicted proteins | sample IncBWC12MmetaG_FD_160121 | JGI IMG/M metagenome (GOLD analysis project Ga0210394, IMG submission 160121) | Forest soil microbial communities from Barre Woods Harvard Forest LTER site, Petersham, Massachusetts, United States - Inc-BW-C-12-M | ecosystem: Environmental > Terrestrial > Soil >...
TCTTTCGGCCAGTGGGAGATTCGGTCAAAAGAATTTCGAGAGAATCTGGAATGGGCTGTCATCGTCCCGGGAGACCGTGAACCTTCTCAAGGAGTGGTGGAATTGCTTGGAGAGCTTTCTGCTCGCGGTGTGATAATCCAGAGATTGCGCACAGGCTGCTGGTAACACGCAGGGAGAAGGAAACCACGACTGAATAGAAGGCAGCCACGCTCACCGCATCCTGGCTGTACCACGCAGCGGTGTAACGCTCGGCGAAATCTAGCGATTGATCCTTTTGCATTCATACCGTCTTGCTGGCATAGATCAGAAGGGTCGCTCCCCCAGATGCGAAGTTTGGCAAATCGGCCGCCGCAGCCTGCCCTTCGGGAGATGCGAGCGCCGCATTGAGGTCAGCCAGTGAGTCGAATTGCAATATCGCGACCAGATGCGGCGAGATCCCGGCGAGAGCCTGCACCGGATCGTTGCTGATCACATACGAACGCAGACCGGGTAACTTTTTGGCAAGCGGAATGTGTGTCTGGTGATAGTAACGGTCGAAAGCGGCGGGGTCCGCCGGAGTGTTGTAAAGAACGAGCAGTTGGGCCATAGGCCTGGCATCTTACCTATTCGCTGAGCGGACCGCTATCTTCAGACCGCTGGTTCGCTTCCCGAGCTCTGTTAGGTTTGGACACCGCACAGTTTACTCGGCTCGTCGTGAGGCCGACTTCGTTATGCCATCACCTATCTAGTTTCGAGATAGCTGGTGGGAAGCGGATTTCTCGACATCTATCCGGACGAGACCGTCCCCGCGAATCTGCGAAACCATTTTCCGATTACATATTGTGGAGAACCGGCTGCGACGTCAGGAATTCCCCCGCAATGTTTTCATTTGCCATCAATCGAGGGTCCTCGGGCTTCCACCGGTCCTTTCTTGGCCGCCGGGGCGGGCTTTGGCCCAGAAGTCGGAAGCCGCATCCAAAATGCGATTCCCAATCCGATGACTGAAAAGCAAGCAAACGCCAGCAGTACGTCATAGAAATAACTGAGGCCGACAAAACGTCGGGTTCTAACCGCCATGAAGACCACGGCAGCAGCGGGCAAGACACATATTGAGATGAAAGTAAGAAGGCGAGCGAAGGCGGACGGATAGAGCGCCACCCAGGCTACCTCGGCTTCAGCAGCAGCTCGATGATGTTTCAAATCGAACTCACGCGACTGGACCAAGAGATAGATCTGAATGACGAATATAATCAATATTCCCCACAGGGTCGTGTTTTCAGCTGGAAATTTTATACCCAACGCTTGGAAAGACTCCCCGTACCTTGCTTCTTCGCTCGCGAGAACATCATCAATAACATCTGGAGGAAGCGTTTCGTATGTTTTTGTGATATCGGCTAGACTCTCAAAGACTTGGGCAAATTTCCCGTGCTTCCAATGCCATTCCTGAGGAGTGTGGGCAATCAAGGCGCCTTGGCCATCAAATTCAACCTTCTGGGTAAAATTGTCCGCTGGAACTATGAGAGTCTCAATCGGAGATCGATCTGAAGCGTCGAAATCGGCTTCTATACGACCGGGGTGCGCCGGCCTTCCAACGGAGTAATAGTAATCGGAAGTCCCGTTAAATCCGAGTTGATGAGTCAGAATCTCGCGGTGCGCCTCGTCTAGTTTTTTCAGCACTAGTTCGCAGTATGCATGTTCGCCTGTTTTTGAAAACTTTATGTTCGTCGTTGGAACCATTAGCAGTCCGTTGAATTCTACGTACGCCGCCGATGCTAATCCGTGAGGGATTTCCAAATATAAATCGCTAGTGCCAAGATTGTCCCAGTAGATGCGGAAATCCTGAAGGGTTGTTGGTTTTCTATTTAGTTGTCCGGGAATGCGAAAATCGTCCGGCCAATCACTAGCCCACTGCTTGTCGCGTTGTGATCGTTGCCGGATTAGCTCGTTCGATACCAAAGCCCAGTTTCTCTTTTCTATCCTGATCGGAAGGACAACGTTTTGATGTCCTTCGTAGGGTGCTTCGAAAGCATATTCGACCGTGTCAACATCACCTGGGTGAATCATCACAGCCGGAAAAGATGGTGGCTCACCGTCGCCGGATCTTGCGTTCCGCTGATATTTGGCCACTGCGTCCGAGGAATAATCCCCAAGCCACGACACTTCAAGTTTATGCATCAATTCTCGAATTTGACCGTTTTGCTCACGAGCGACTTCGACGTTTGTTTTGCTGGGCGAGGACGATAGAACGATTAAGATTGTACTGACGGTTATCAGAGCAAAATGAACCGTACGAAGGTGCTTTAGATAGTCTTTAGGCCAGCGAGGCTTACCGTTACTTATTTCGGACATTTGCGTTTCAGCCGGCTCCTCTGTGTAGCTTGGCTGCCATTCGCTGAAAATAGGCTACTCAGGTTGCTCCCGATCTTCACGCAAGGCGTCGGCTATTCCATACGAGGCATTTAAATGTTCCTTTAATTCTTTGATGACTTCTCCACCTGGGATGTGACCCAACAAGCTGCCAAGAATTGAATTCATTAGTTCACTAGCGGGCCGAAACCATCGGACAATTTTTGCGATTTGCCGGTCCGACCAGTTTTCCTGCCTTGGTGGTGTCAGAATCTGCGGGTCTAGTATATTGAGACTATAGTTGAGCGTTGTTTCCTTCATTTTGAGCATATCGCCGGTTAAACCCGAAGTGGCGAGCCGAAGAAATAGTTCTTTCTGGAGGTAGCGCCCAAGATCACTCTCTGTCTCGTGCCGGAGACGAGCAATCGCCAACGAGAGAAATCCTCTGGCAACAGGCCAATTGTCCTGGAGGGGCTTCCGTAGCTCTTCTGGAATGATTGGTGGGTTAAGATTTATAAAACCTCCCAAGGTCGTTTGAATGCGCACCAACATTTTGGCAAGTCTGGCGAAGTCTTCGGGAGGGTCACCAGGAATATCGGAGCTGCCAAAGGGACCGAGAGCGGGATCACCGGTCTTGGCGCCTCCACCACCACCCCCTGTAGCGGTTTCCTTTGACGTGTCTACGTTGGCCGGGTTTAAAACGGAGGTGTTACTTGGCATATCAGGGCTCCAGTTAACGACTTGGGTAATTAAGTACCGAACGGCTACAACTCGGGAAGCTACCATAGTCCGTCAGACGGAGGAAAGGCAGGATTGGCCTTCTTCGGATCTAGGCTGGGTAACAAAACCCTTTCGAGAATGAGGACAATTTCACCGCTTGCTCCTCGCAAGCAGTGTTTGCTTGTGCCAACATCGTCAGCGCACGAAAATACTTCAGCAATAGTCGGAAAGATTGCCGTGCCGACGTCGAGCTTAGCGGGAGACCAGGACGGGCAAGATCCTTTGGAGCAACACTGGCGTGAGGTACTGCCCAGCATTTCGGGGGGCAAGTATGCTCCCGACTCTAACCCACTAATCGCCGGGAAGACTGTGCTCCTCCCTGGGACTAGTTTGGGTGCAGGATTGGGTGCAACTAGAAAAGTAAGAATGGCTCCGAGTCTTATGTAAGCGACACCAGACGCGGCACTTAGATTTTTGACCGCCTCGGCTGTTAACCGAAGGGTTGCTAGTTCGAATCTAGCCCGGGGAGCCACACCTCTCGTGACCTCACAAATGCTAACGCAGGGCCTGCTTGGAACATTGGAGCATCGTCAGTTGCAAAAGCGACGCGTAGCCTGGCGTTCTAGTTGACTTCCATTCTCGCAGAAGTATCATAGCCCGAAGGGGAAGGAGTTCGCCCTTTAACCGCTGTCCTTTGTTGCCGGGACAGATGATGACTCCTGACAAGGATCCTTGTCGCGGAGTCATATCCCCGGCGACGATCCCGTAAGTTGAACCGAAGCGAGCACGGACATGCAAAATGTCTGGGCACCAGCTTCGTTGTGGGAAGAAATGGCGCTTATTGCGACGCTACTCGCAATTTCGTTCAAGATGACCGAAATCGTGTGACGAAATTTAAAGGAGAAAATCAGGCTTCATTGATATGACCAAATACTTGATGGTGGCAATCGGCGGAGCATTAGGTTCAATTTTACGCTTTTGGGTAGGAACCTATATCAGCAATCGAATCGCTACCCGTTTTCTAGCCGGCACCTTCGTCGTTAACATGACAGCGTGCTTTCTGATCGGGTTCGTCATCACGGTTTTGGCCGAACAGTCGAGCTGGAATCCGAATTGGAGATACCTAATTCCAATTGGGTTCATCGGTGGATACAGCACGTTCTCTACGTTCGAGTATGAAACCTTTCGCGTCTTCCAGGAAGGTGACTTCCTGATCGCTGGATTAAACGTGGTCCTCAGCGTGGTTGTAGGTTTCGTCTCGGTTTGGGTCGGGGTGATCACCGGGAGGATGATCCGATGAAGATAGGATGTCCTGCTATAAGGCCGCCGATTTCGAGTATCGTGGCAAATGGGATTTGCGGAGGCGCCCTCGGACGGGCGGCCGAATATCTGGTTGCCCAGCGCGGGATTGAGGGCTAGGAGGGAACATGATGAAGGCCGGGCCTGCCAAGAAAGTGAGCATTTATGTCGGTCAAGACCGCCAGTACCACGGCGAATCGGTATACGCGGCGATTTTGGATTTCCTCTTCTATCACAAAGTCGCGGGAGCAAGTGTGAGCCGTGGAATCGCTGGGTTTGGCGCAGATCATCACTTGCACACGGACCGAGTCTTGGTGCTGACAGAAAATCTTCCCATAAAGGTTGAATTCATCGAATCGCCCGAAAAAGTCGAGGAACTTCTCCCGAAGTTGCATGAAATGGTGGGGAGCGGCCTTATTGAGATTCAAGATACGACTGTCGTGAAGCCTTCCGAGGCTTCCGCAAAAGCAGCGCGCCAGGAAAGGACGCCTTTAAAAAGCCAAGGGAAAGCCAAGCTTATGCGGATTTACATGGGAGAGAATGACAAGTGGAATGGCAAGCCGCTACACAAAGCGCTAATCGAAAGCATGCGCTCGAATGACATCGCTGGCGTCACCGTGTACCAGGGCATCCTCGGCTACGGAGCCAACCGCCGCATTCGTAAGGAGGGAACGCTGCATCTCTCGCACGACCTACCAATCATGCTGTCGGTAGTAGACACCGAAGAAAAGCTTCGAGCATATTCCCCGGTTCTTGACAGCATGGTTCAACAGGGACTCGTCGTTCTCTCCGACGTTGAGGTCATAAAATACACCCATGACTACCAGGAAGGAGAGAGAAGAAAGGAGGCCAGGCCATGAAACTCGAAGGCAAAGCCAAGATGCTGCGCATCCATTTTGGAGAAGACGACAAGTGGAATGACAAACCCCTTTACCGGGCCATCGTCGAGAAATGCCGTGAGTTGGACATCGCTGGCGCTAGTGTGTTTCGCGGCATCGAAGGCTACGGTGCAAGCACACTCATCCATCGGTCGCACCTGCTTTCTTTCTCGTCAGACGCGCCGATTATGGTCAGCGTGATCGATTCTGAGGACAAAATTCAAACCTTAATTCCGTATTTGGACAAGATGGTAGATGAAGGTTTGATTGCAATGTCGGAAGTGGAGGTTATCAAGTACGTCCATCAAGACGGCTTTCGCTCGCAATAAGTTGCCAGGGGTAGCTCCAGAGATGTTGGAAAGCGCGGAACTTGAACCTCTGTCCGGTCGAGGGCAGGAAAATGTGGAGGGATCGGAACAGGTCCTCGCCAGGGCTAACTTTCTCGGCCTCCTCGTTCGATCCGAGCTTTGTTAGGTCTAGACACCGCACAATCTACTCCGCTCGTCGTGAAGCCGGCTTCCCTATGTCGTCACTTATTTGGAGTGAGAAATTTCGGTCGCTTCCATGATTCACGGGCTGGGATACAGCAGCGTTCATGACGACGCACGGGGCTCGACCGCTCTGCGTTCCAGAAGAGAGTACAAGACAGGCATCACCACCAGAGTTATGAATGTCGAGAGCAGCAGGCCGCCGATTACAGCAAGGGCTAGCGGTTTTTGAAGTTCTGCGCCGGAGCCGAGGCCGAGCGCCAGTGGCAAGAGTCCGAACAGCGTGGCAAGGGTAGTCATCAAAATGGGCCGGATGCGGATTTTACCGGCGGCGATCAGGGCCTCGTCCAACGGGAGCTTTTCCTGTTCAAGTAATTTGTGGACGTACTCGAAGAGAATGATTCCGTTCTTCACCACCAGGCCCACCATCAGAATAATCCCCATAAAAGAGGATACATTCAGCGCCGTGCCTGTAACGAAAAGCATGGTAAAGACGCCTAGAAGCGACAGGGGCGCTGCCGAAAGAATGATAAGCGCTGGGCCAAGGGACCGGAATTGAATCACGAGCACGATGAAAACAACCCCGAGCGCCAGGCCCAGAACGAAAAGGAGGTCGTGAAAGGAACTTTGCTGGCTTTCGTATTGCCCGCCGATTTCGTAAGAAGTGTTCAACGGAAATCTGGTTTGCTTGATTACGTTCCCAACCTCGCGAATGGCGGTACCGAGATCCAAGCCTTCAAGCCGCGCAGTCAGAGTCACCATCAGCCTTTGGTTTTCGCGCTGCAACTGGTTTTCACCACGGACTTCCTCCACCTGAGCGACCGATGAAAGCGGCAGGATTTGCTTGGTGGGGGTCACTAGAGGAAACTGCTGAACGCTCGAATAGTCGCCCCGGAAGGAATCGGGAAATCGCAAACGAATCCCGATGGTGCGATCGGCCTGACGGAACTGTGTTTCCGAAATTCCCAGTAACCCGGCGCTCACCTGCTGGCTAACTTGTTCCGTCGTAAGGCCGGCTCGACCCGCCAGTGCCGGGTCCACATGGAACACGATCTCAGGATTTCCTTTCGAGATACCAACGAAATCAACAAGACCCTTGAGTTTTTCCAGACGCGGTTGGATTTCGCCAGCCAGTTGCTCGAGAACCTGCATATTATTTCCGAAGAGTTTTATTTCGACTGGTTCAGGCGAGCCCTCCAGATCGCCCAGCATGTCCTGGAGAATCTGGACGAACTCCACATCGAGGCCAGGAATATTCCGGGTAATTTGCGCGCGCAGGTCGTTGATGACCTCGTCTGTGGAGCGGCGACGCTCCGAAGTAGGGCAACCAACCCACGAGCGTGGCCAATGACAAACGGGTTTCATTTTCACCAAGACATCACCTTTATTTTGTTCTGTGGCGAAAAGGCCCATCTCAGCGCCAGTCCGGCGGGAAAAGGAGGCTGTTTCCGGCATAGCAGCGATGCGGCGCTCGACTTCGGTGAGGATCCGATTTGTCTCGTCAAGTGAAGTGCCGGGGGGAGTACGGTAATCAAGCACGTAGCCACCCTCGTCCATCTCCGGAAGAAATCCCGTCTGTAGGTTTAAGAAGAGCAGCACGCTGAAGGCAACCGTAACAACTGTAGCACCGCCGACAATTCCGCGATGTTTCAACGCCCAACGTACGGACCTCTCGTAGATGCGATTCACGGGCTCAATAAAGTGCGCCGATTCCGCGCGATGTGTCTGCGAGCTGAGGAAGCGCAGGGAAAGCAATGGAATAAGGGTAATGGCATAAATAAGTGAAAGTAGAACGGAAATACTGAGGGTTACGCAAAGTGCGGAGAAAAATTCTCCGACGAAACCCTTCAACAAACTGAGCGGGAGAAAGACAACCAGCGTTGTGGCCGTCGAGCCTATCACAGCGCCAAGCAGTTCGCGTGTGCCGGTCTCGGCAGCCACGTGAGGGGCTTCGCCGAGACCGAGGTGGCGATAAATATTTTCGATCACGACAACAGCGTCATCGATGATCAGTCCGATCGCGATTGCCAGGCCACCCAACGACATCAAGTTCAGCGTGCCACCAAAAACTTTCAAGAAGAAGAAAGTACCGATAACGGAAAGTGGCAGCGAGACGGCGGCAACCAAAGTGGTTCGCGGATCGCGCAAGAAGCCAAACAGAATCAGTACAGCCAGAATCGCTCCGATGAGGATGGCATCGCGAACGTTGCCGATCGATTCGGAAACAAATTCGGCCAAGTCATATACGACAGAAATTCGCAGCGTCTTCGGAATCGCGGAGCCAAGATTTCGGATCTGCGTTTTTACGTCGGAGGCGAGCTGCAGAATATTGCCGCCAATTTGCCGCGAGATATTGATCAAAGCTGCAGGCTGCCCGTTCCCGGTGATGAGAGTCCGCCGATCCTCCACGCCGTCACGAACGTCTGCCACATCACTAACGCGCACCGGAACGCCATTCTCGATGGCCACAATCGTCCTGCGGATGTCGTCCAGACTGGTGAATTGACTCGTGGTAAGCACGAGATATTGCGAATAATCCTTGGAGAGACGCCCGACTGAAGTCACCTGATTTGTAGCTTTCAGTTCAGCAGAGATTTCCACAAGCGAAAGCCGGTGGGCCAGCATTTTTTGCGGGTCCACGATCACGGAAACCTCACGGGTGTCCGTGGCCTGCACCTGGATGATCCCAACCCCCTGAACGCGGCTGAAAATTGGTTTCAGGATATATAAAGCATCGTCGTGAAGGTCAGCGTCTGGAACGTTGCCATTCAAAATCAGGCTGAGCACGGGGAAAACGGCGGGGGAGATGCGCTCGACTTGGATCTCCACTTCACCGGGCAGCGTACTGCGCACTTCGCTGATGCGCGCTTGCACAAGTTGCAAGGCATATTGCATGTCCATATCGGGATTGAAGAGCACGGAAATTTCCGCTTCGCCGCGAATCGTTTCTGACCGGACACGACGAAAGCCCTGCACCGTGCTGGCAGACTCTTCGAGTGGACGAGTGATGGTAAGCAGCATCGTTTCCGGTGACAGATCGCCAGAGTGTGCAAGAATCACGATGCGCGGAAAATTCAGCTCCGGATAGATATTACTGGGGAGCTGAAAGATAGCTACGAGCCCCGCGATGGTCAGGAAGGCAGTGAGCAAGTACAGCGCGTAGCTGTTGCGGCGGCAGAAAGCGACAATGTTCATGGTTTGGTGTGAACCTTCGCTTTGTCGGGGAGACCATAGCCGCCTGCTAGAACGATGGTGTCGCCTTCGTTCACGCCCGAGAGGATCTCAACGCGATCTTTCGTTTGAATTCCTAGCGTGACGTTAACCAGGGTAGCCGTGTCTTTTGCGACGGTATAGACGTGCGGCTGGCCCTGCTCATCGCGATAAATTGATTCCGCTGGAACGATGAGCGCGTTTTTATGATCTTCGATGGTAATTTGCGCTGAAAGGTACATACCCAGGCGAAGAAGCGCATTCGCATTCGCTATCCGGATGCGAACCACGCCGAGGTTTGTCGAGGCGTCTACAGCGGGGGAGATTGCGGTGACCTTCCCCGTAAGCGGTTTCCCTGCCGCCGCGTCGGACTCTATTTCGAGAGACTCACCGGCCCGGAGCCTGGCAAGATAGTTCGAGGATACATTTGCGAGCAGTTCAACTTCGGCAAGATTTGCGACTTCAGCGATGGGCTGTGCCGCGGTGCCATCCACCTGTTCTCCCACGCTGACGAAGCGCTTTACGACGCGCCCATTGAGCGGCGAATAAATCTGGGTGCGGCCGAGTTGGAGATGCACCAGTTCAATTGCGACCTCCGACTGCCGCACCAATGCGGCGGCCACAGTTTCCTGAGTTCGCGCATCTTCAAAATCCTTTCGGGAAGCTATGCCACGCTGAAACAGGTCTTCGTTACGTTGACGGGAGAGTTGCGCGTTTTCGAGATTTGCCTTCGCCTGCTGCGCAGATGCTTCCGCTTGTGCGAGCTGATCCTGGTAAGGGCGAACGTCCAAACGAGCCATCAGCTGGCCGGCTCGAACGGCGTCGCCCTCCGCCACTTTCAATTCTAAGATGCGGCCGGGGACCAGCGCACTGACACGCACATCCTGGTTGGGCAGAGCAGCAACGGTCCCGCTGACGCCGACTGTTTGGCGGATTTCGCCGCGGGTGACCTTCGTGAGGGTCACTTCAGAGTTGACTGAGCCCGATGAGCCACCCGGGCGATCCTCCTCCGCGCCGGATTCTTTCGAGCACCCTGCCAGAGTTGCAGCGGCGAGAACTGCCCCCATGATGTAAATCGCAATTCGGCTTTGCATGTTCACGGTTGTCGCCTAATCGAGCGGCGCTCCTATAGTCTCTTCCAACTCAGCAAACGACGTCTGCATCGCAAGCAGACTGTTCAAATATTCTGATTCAACTTGCTGGACGTCCCGCTGCGCCCCGAGAACCGTGAGGATATTGGCCTTCCCTGCTTTGTAGCTCTCTTCAGCGAGCTCTTCGAGCTGCTTGCTGGCGGGAACGAGCGACTGCTTGTACAGGTTTACTTCGGCTTCGCGGGAGCTCAATTGGTAGTAGGCGCCCGCGACCTGGCCCACGATCGCGCGGCGTTTTGCTGCTGTTTCCAGTTCCAAGGCCCGCAATTTGGCAGTGGATTGCGCGATCTCTCCTTGGTTTCTCGTGAAGATGGGCAGTTCCATGGAAAGTTGCCCGCGCGCCCCTTCATGAAAGCCGCCCGGACCCGGCGAATTGAAATCCACCCCGAATTCGATGCCCAGATTCGGTATGCGTTCGGCCCTAAGAAGGCCCGTGCGACTTTCTTCCGTCCTAGTTTCCTGCAGCAGTTGCGCAATTTCGGGATTGGAATCGGTGGCTTTGGCCAGGAGAGATTCAAGATTGAGCGTTGGCAGGGAGCCGTCCAGGCCAGTCGCCAGATCCCAGGATGTTGACATAGGTTCGTTGAGCAGAACATTCAACTGACTCAGCGCGATCTCCTCTTCGCGCTTCGCAGCCTGGGCGTCTGCCTTTGAGCGGGAAAGCTCCAAAGCCGCTTGCGTGACTTCCAATTGCGGGATGTCACCGGATTCAAAGCGGGCCTCGGCAATTTCTTTCAGCCGGCTGGCCAGCTGCGCGGCTTCGATCTTTCGGGCGGTAACGCCGCGAGCAAAGCCGAGGGTGAAATAAGCAACGCGAACTTCGCGGCGTAGTTGGTGGGCCAATACGGTGATGGACGATTCTGTGAGGGCGGTTTCTTGTTTTGCCACCGCAATTCGCTTTCCGCGCTTATCGCCGGTCTCGAATGGCTGGTCGAAGAACAGGCTTTCATGCGGCGTATCGCGAGCAGCACTGAAGAATGCCGTAGGATTGGGGCGCTGTCCAGCGATGCGGACGCCCGCCAACGCCACCGCGCCTTGGGCTCGGGCCGCCTGTAAATCCAAATTCTGATTTTCCGCACGATTGAGCGCACCGGCAAGCGTCAGGATGCTCGGCTGCTGTGCCGACGCGACCTTGGGAGTTCCAAGCGCGATAAGAACGGGGACGAGGATTGTCAGCCGCCAATTCACGTTTCCTCCTTCAAATGTTGACACGGCAGCGTAAGTTGCAGAGCGTTCAAAAAGCTAACGGACTGGCGCAAAAAACTCGGATTGCGGCCGCTTCTGTTCCTCTTCTGCTCCCTGGCGACGCATAGCCAGGAACAGCCGGTCAAGCTCGGGAGAAAAGGCGCTTGTTCGCCCTCCTTTGACCCTCGTGGTCCTGGTTAACTCCATATATTGATCCGTCCTGCCGTTCGAACACGAACTGAATGACTTGCTCAATCGGGTCGCACGGGGTAACTGTAGCATGACAACTTGGACTTCAGATTCGCTAGCCGCTTCGGCGGTGAAGTGATCCAACTCTTCACAATTTACACCTAATCCGAATGTCATGCCGGTCTCACCGGACCCGCTCTAGAAGTTATTGGCGCAGCCTGGGCGAGAGCGCGCGAGGCTGGAATCGCTTTTGAATCGCTCATCGTAATACTCGGGCCGGAATCTCCGCTTAGATGATTCTCCGCTGGATTCTTCGGCGTCTATTTGGGTACGCTCATCGCCTGGCTTGCGAGGTGTCCCGGGAGGAAGCCGCTTGTTTGGATTGATTCGCGAACTGGTTCGCCCGTATCGCGCTGCGTTGGGCGTGGTGTTGGTGGCCATGCTGGTGCAGACGGCCGCGGCACTGGCGGCTCCGTGGCCGTTGAAAGTGATTCTCGATTCAGTCGTCAGCCATCGTCCACTGCCGAAATGGCTGGCGCATCTCATCGAGCCCCTGATGTTGAATCAGCCGCAGATGAGGCTGGCAACGCTGGCAGCCCTCGCGCTCGTGGCGATTGCTCTGATCGGAGCTATCGCGTCTTACATTCAAAACTACTACACGGAAAGCGCGGGGCAATGGATTGCCCACGACCTGCGCATGCGCACGTACCACCATTTGCAGAAGCTTTCGTTGAGCTATTACGACAGCCATCAGACCGGCGCGATGCTGAGCACGATCACCGACGACGTCAATACGATTCAGCAGTTCGCAAGTGCCTCCACCCTGGGGATCGCCGTCGACCTGCTGACGATTGTGTGCATGGTGGGGCTGATGTTTTGGCTCAACTGGGATTTTGCGCTGATCGCTCTGGGGCTGACGCCATTTCTGCTGCTGTTCGTCTCGCGATTCAAACGCGCCGTGAAACAGGCCACGCACGAAGTGCGCAAGAAGCAGAGCAATATCGTTTCGGCGGTGCAGCAGGGACTCGAATCGATGCGCGTGGTGCAGGCGTTTGGGCAGGAGGCGCTCGAGCAGCAGCAACTCGAAATCGTGAGCAAAGCATCCGTGCAAGCAGCGTTGCGGGCGCGGCGCATCAAGTCGTCGCTATCGCCCGTGGTGAATGTGGCGGTGGCGGGGTGCACCGCGATCGTGCTCGCGCGCGGCGCGGCGTTGATCATGCGCGGCGCGTTGTCGATTGGCGACTTGACTGTGTTTCTCGCTTATCTAAGCCGTTTCTTCAAGCCGGTGGAGGATCTGGCGAAGATGTCGAACACGATGGCCCAGGCGGCAGTGGGTGTCGAAAGAGTGCAATCGCTTTTGGAGACGGACGTGATTACTCCGGAGCGCGATGACGCGGTGGACCCGCCGCCATTGAACGAGGGTCTCACATTCGAGCACGTTGCGTTTCATTACCAGTCTGACCAGCCCGTGTTGAAAGATGTTTCGTTTAGCGTGAAGGCAGGCGAGATGGTGGGCATCGTGGGACCGACGGGCAGCGGAAAATCAACGGTGATGAGCCTGATTCCGCGTTTCTACGATCCGACGAATGGCACGATTCGTATTGACGGCACGGATGTGGCGAACCTGAAGCTGCAGCCGTTTCGAAATCAGGTTGGCTATGTGCTGCAGGACACCGTTCTGTTTCGCGGAACCGTCGCCGACAATATTGCGTTTGGCAGGCCGGGCGCCACTCGCGAAGAAGTAATTGCAGCGGCGAAGGCTGCGAACGCCGATGAGTTCATCGAGAAAATGCCGGCCGGATACGACACCATGGTCGGCGAAGGAGCGCAGGCGCTCTCCGGCGGGCAGCGGCAGAGGATCGGGATTGCGCGTGTGTTCGTGCGGAACAGTTCGATCCTTCTGCTCGACGAACCGACGGCCGCGCTCGACAGCGAATCGGAGCGAACGGTGATTCGAGCACTCGAGAAGCTGATGAAAAACAGGACTGTCATTATGATCGCGCACCGCTTGTCCACGATTCGCGACGCAGACAGGATCCTGGCGCTGAAGGACGGCGTGGTTGCGGAGCAGGGTACGCACGACGAGTTGATGGCGATGAATGGATTATACGCGGAGATGCATAGAACACAGTTCAGCGATTCATCGTTGCGTGAATGCCCGCGCCTGGCGCGCGGGGAGGCCGCGCTTCACACGGCGCCGGCCGCCGGCTAAGGGAGACTGTTCGGAAATGTCGCGACATTTGATTGTCCTGCCTGATGATTCGCCAAAAGGGTTCTTGAAAGCCATCGCCAAGGCGAAGAAATCGCTGCGAATCAAAATGTTCATTTTTTCCGATCCGGCCATGCGCAACGCGGTGATTGCGGCGCACAAACGCGGCGTAAAAGTGCGCGTGATGCTGAATCCGGTGCGGCGCGATGGCACCGGCGAGAATAAAGCGACGAGGGCGGCACTCCTCGCGGCGGGCGTCGAAGTGATGGACAGCAATCCGAAGTTTCCTGTGACGCACGAGAAGTCCATGGTGGTGGACTCGAAAATCGCATTCATCAATTCGCTGAACTGGGATACCGAGAACCTGGAAGAAACTCGCGACTACTCTATCCGCACGAAGCATGCGCACGAGGTGCAGGAGGTGATCGACGGTTTCGAGGCGGATTGGCACCGGCATCACTTCGACCCGGGCGAAGGTGCGCACATGATTTGGGCGGTTGGCAACGCGCGCGAGAGGATTGCAAGACTCATCGACGGAGCGAAGCACTCGCTGTGCCTGCAACACGAGCGCTATCAGGACCCGGTGATTCTGGAGCGCCTGGTCCGGGCGAAAATGCGCGGCGTAGACGTGCGCGTGATGGCCCGGGCGCCGCATACGTTAAAGGAAAAGAAGTTGCTGGAGGGCGTCGAGGGAATGCGGGTGCTCGACGATGTGGGAATCAAGGTTCATAAGCTGCATCACATGAAGCTGCATGCAAAGCTGGTGATGGCCGATGGCAAGCGTGCCATCGTCGGCTCGGTGAATCTGGCTCCCGGAAGTTTCGATGAACGGCGCGAACTGGCCATCGAAGTGGACGACCGCAAAATTGTGCGCCGGCTGGGGCGCGTGCTCGAGCACGATTGGAAACACTCGCGTCCGATTGATCTTTCCGACGAAGGGCTGGCCCGTGATCTGAAAAAATATGGGCCGAAAGTGGTTCACGAGCTGGCGCTCAATCCAGATCTTGCCCTCGATACGAAACCCGATAAAAACCGCAAGCCAAAACGCGGAAGCTCATCCAAGAAGAAACGCCGCTGATTTCGCTCGCGCGAAAAAAACAACAAGGATGAAAACTTGAAATACGACGCCATCATTATCGGTTCCGGGCAGGCCGGGAATCCTCTTTCATCTGCGCTCATTGAGCACGGCTGGACCGTCGCGCTCATCGAAAAATCGTATCTCGGCGGCACGTGCATCAATACGGGCTGCACGCCGACGAAGACGATGGTCGCTTCGGCGCAGGTGGCGCATTACGCGCGCATGGGTAAGAAATGGGGAGTGAATACAAGCGGTGTAAGCGTGGACCTTCCGGCGATTGTGGCGCGCAAGAATGCGGTGGTGCAGCATTTCCGCGATGGCCAGCAGCGCCGCGTCGAGAAGCATCCCAAGCTGCGGCTCTACAGGGACGTGGCGCGTTTCCTCTCCCCGAAGCAAGTGCAGGTGGGAGATGACATTCTCGAGAGCGATAAAATTTTCATCGATACGGGCACGCGGCCCGCTCCGCCGCGCATCCCCGGGATCGATTCGATCGGCTACCTCACGAATGAGTCGCTGATGGAACTGCAGGAAATTCCCGAACACTTGATCGTCCTCGGTGCCGGCTATATCGGGCTTGAATTCGGACAGATGTTCCGCCGCTTTGGCAGTCACATCACGGTCATCCATCGCAGCGGTCAAATACTGGGGCAAGAAGACGCTGACGTCGCAGTCGCGCTTCAGAAAGCGCTCGAAGCTGAAGGCATTGAGTTTCATTTGAATGCCAGTTCAAAGAAAGTAGAAAACCAGAATGGCGAAATTGTTCTCACCGCGGATACCGTAGGCGGCTCGCAAACCTTTCGCGGTTCCCATCTTCTCGCCGCCACCGGACGCGTTCCGAACACCGACGACCTCGGCGTCGACAAGGCCGGAATTGCGCTCGATTCGCGCGGCTACATCAAAGTCAACGAAAAGCTGGCGACCAGTGTGCCGGGAATCTGGGCGCTCGGCGACGTGAAGGGAGGTCCCGCATTCACGCACATTTCCTACAACGACTATCAGATCGTTTACGGCAATCTCATTGAGGGCAAGAATCTGACGACCGTGAATCGCTATGTTCCGTATTCTCTTTTCACCGATCCACAACTCGGGCGCGTGGGCATGACGGAAAAAGAAGCGCGCGCCAGCGGCCGCAAGCTGAAAATCGGCACGTTTCCGATGTCGAGCGTGTCTCGCGCCATCGAGCGCGACGAAACAACCGGCTTCATGAAAATCATCATTGACGCCCAGACCGATCGTATCCTTGGCGCTTCAATACTCGGCGTGGAAGGCGGCGAAACCGTGCAGATCCTCGGCGCAATGGTTTTGGCCGACGCACCCTACACCGTGCTCAAAGGCGCCGTCTTTATTCATCCCACACTCGCCGAAGGCCTCTTCGGTCTCATGGAAGCCGTGAAGCCGGCATGAGAGTCTTCTCGCCCAGCCCACGCCCCGAACCCTGGGCCTCTCGTCGCAAGCGCATCACGCAATCCTGGACGCTGCCCTTCGTCAAGTTGGAGCGCGGCTGGGAATGGCTCGCTTATTTCCTGAGCCACTGGAAATTTCTCGAAGTTTTGGAATACATGAGCAGCCTGAGCATTCTCTTCGCTGTTCTTTTTTATTTTTCCGAATCGGGCGACCGGCTCAAACAGAAGCATTACCAGGCCTGGCAGGTGATCAACACCGCGCAAGGAAAAGGCGGCAGCGGAGGCAGGATCGAAGCCTTGCAGGAACTCAATGCCGATCGCATCCCTCTGGTGGGCGTCGATGTTTCCGGCGCGTTTTTGCAAGGAATCAATTTGGCGAAGGCGCGCCTGTTGCGCGCAAATTTCGATTCTGCGGATTTGCGCGACAGCGATTTTCATCTCGCCGATTTCACCGACGCGGACCTGAAGTCCGCAAACTTCCGTGGAAGCAATTTGAGCAAAGCAACTTTTCTTCGCGCCGATCTAAGTGGCAGCGACCTTGAAGAAGCGGACCTTGCGGATGCGAAGTTGGCCGGCGCCAATCTGGACGATGCGGACTTGAGCGGCGCTAACCTCGCAGAGCTTCAGTGGCGGGAAATCGCGAGCATCAAGAATGCGTCGATCGAAGGCGTGAAGAATGCACCGCCGGGATTTGTCGACTGGGCAAAACAGAAAGGAGCTCTGACCCCTTTGAAAGCTGGAGAAAAGAACAAATAGCATGCATTTTTCATCTCTCCGTCCCACTGACTTCGCGGCATCTGTGGAATCTTTGGTTTATTCCAGGCATCCAAGCTCGAGACAAGGTCTTGTCAGCGCGATGAGACTCGCGTTGTAATACCCGCGTTGTAACATATGCGTGGAGGCGCCGATGCGAATATATGAACTCCCCGTTCGAAGCATAACCTTCGCAGTCGCATTCATCCTTGCGGTGATCGGCATTGCAATCTCGTCCACGGGCGCCGCGCGGATTACAGCCCCGCCAGCCGGCGACCAAACCGCAAGCCTTACGGCATGGAATGAAATTGCGACGGTGCTGCAGAGTCCCCGCTGCCTCAACTGCCATCAACTGAATTCACCGCTGCAGGGCGATTCGCGCCGGGTTCACATTCCGCGCGTCGTACGCGGGCCGGATAATCAGGGCGTAGGCGCGATGCGCTGCCAGAATTGCCACAACAATATGGGAAACAATCCCACGTCGGGCACTCCGGGCGGACTGCATTGGCAACTCGCGCCGGTGTCCATGCTGTGGCAGGGTCTCTCGAGCGGAGATCTATGCCGCGCAGTGAAGGATCCAAAGCACAACGGGAATCGCGATGGCGCGGCGCTTATCAAGCACATGGAAGATGAACCGCTCGTGCTGTACGGCTGGGATCCGGGCAAGGGTCGCGAGCCGGTGCCGGTTCCGCATGAGAAGGTTGTGGAAGACATGAAGGTTTGGGTGGCGGGCGGGATGGCGTGCCCGAATTGATCGCGACTCTCAAGTCTTATCCGGCCTGCGCCGTATGCGATGCCGGCAGAGGAGAAGTTAAATGATCACTCTGAAAGTTAATGGCGAATCGCACGAATTGGACGTGAGCCCGGAAATGCCCCTGCTTTGGGCGCTGCGCGACAGGCTGCATTTGACCGGCACAAAATTCGGCTGCGGCAAGGCGATGTGCGGCGCGTGCACAGTTCATATCGATGGGCAAGCCGCGCGCTCGTGCTCGATCATGGTGGGAGAAGCGGCGGGAAAAACCATCACTACGATTGAAGCAGTCTCAGGAAAAGTTGCCGAGGCGGTGACGCAGGCATGGCAGCGACTCGACGTGGTGCAGTGCGGCTATTGCCAGTCGGGGCAAATCATGTCCGCGATCGTATTGCTCACAGGCAACAAAGCGCCAACCGATGAAGATATTGATGCGAGCATGGAAGGCAATATTTGCCGCTGCGGCACATACGTTCGAATCCGCCACGCAATCCACGAAGCCGCGAAGTCGCTAGCCTAGGAGGCTACAGCCATGAGCACATCGAATCTCGCGAATCCTGCAGCCCCTACACCCTTCGACGCTTCGCGCCGCGATTTTCTGAAGTCGGCCGCCGTTGCCGCGGGCGCGTTCATTCTGGGCACCTATGTCGCATTTCCTGAAATTGCCAGCGCGCAGGGCGAAGCTCCGCAAGGCCCTTACGATCCGAATCTCTTCCTGAGAATCGGTGCCGATAATATTGTCACAGTGCTTAGCAAGCATTTCGAGATGGGACAAGGCGTGACCACCGGCCTCTCCACTATGGTAGCGGAAGAATTGGGCGCCGATTGGTCCACGATGCGATTCGAATTTGCGCCAGCTGACGCGAGGATTTACAACAATCTTCTATTTGGTCCTCTGATGGGCACCGGCGGCTCGAGTTCGATGGCCGAAGCCTGGGAACAGATGCGCAAAGTGGGCGCGGCGGCGCGGATGATGTTTATCGCCGCGGCGGCTCAGAAATGGAATGTGCCGGGCGGCGAAATCGTGGTCGAGAAAAGCGTGGTGATCCATTCGCGCTCGGGCAGGAAAGCAAACCTGGGAGAGCTGGCCGCCGACGCCATGCACATGCCGGTGCCGAAGGACGTGACGCTCAAACCCGCGAAGGATTGGAACCTCATTGGAACGAAACTGCCACGGCTCGACACGCCAGGAAAAACCACGGGCAAAGCGGTTTTCGCGCTGGATATCACTCGTCCCGGAATGCTGACCGCGGTTTTGAAGCGTCCCGATCGCTTTGGCGGGAAAGTGGCTTCGTTCGACGCAACGGAAGCAAAAAAAATCGATGGCGTGGTCGAAGTGGTGCAAGTCCCGGCCGGCGTCGCGGTCCTCGCGAAGGACACCTGGTCTGCGATACGCGGGCGAGAGGCGCTCAAGGTTACCTGGGACAACTCCAGCGCGGAAAAGCGTTCCACAGCTGAAATGCTCGAACAATATCGCCAGTTGATGAAACAACCAGGAATTTCTGCGGGAGGTCGCGGAGACGCCGCCGCAGGCCTCACGCGCGCCGCGAAGACGGTGGAAGCTGAGTACGCGTTCCCATACCTCGCCCACGCACCGATGGAGCCGATGAATGGCGTGATCGAACTTCATAGCGACGGCGCGGAAATCTGGTCAGGTTCGCAATTGCAAACGCTCGATCAAATTGTCGCTGCGAAGTTTCTAGGCATGAAACCCGAGCAGATCAAGATCAACACGCTCCTAGGCGGCGGCAGCTTCGGGCGGCGAGCCAGCACCGCGGCGGACTGGACTGCTGAAATGGCGCAGGTGGTAAAAGCAATCAACGGTCGCGCTCCCGTTCATGTGGTGTGGACACGCGAGGACGATATTCGTGGTGGCTATTATCGGCCGATGGTGATGCATCGCGTGAAAGCAGGGATTGACGGCGGTGGCGAAATTTCGGGCTGGCAGCAAACCGTCGTCAGCAAATCGATCTTCAAGGGCACCGGCCTCGAAGCGATGGCCATGAAGGGCGGCGTGGACAACAGCATGGTCGAGGGAATCGCGGACACGCCATATGCGATCGGGAATCTGGCGGTTGACATTCGCTATGTCGAAACGCCTATCACCGTCTTGTGGTTCCGGTCGGTGGGAAACACGCACACGGCCTACGTGATGGAAACGATGTTGGACGAACTTGCCCATCTCGCGGGAAAAGATCCGGTCGCGTTGCGTCTCAGCTTGCTCACGAAGCAGCCACGCCACGCCGAGGTGGTACGCCTCGCGGCAGAAAAAAGCGGATGGGGACAAGCCGTCGGCGAAGGCCGGGGGCGCGGATTCGCGTTTCACCACTCATTCAATACGAGTGTCGCGATGGTGGCGGATGTTTCGACGGAAGCGGCGAAGCTGAGGGTCGGGCGCATTGTGGCCGCTGTCGATTGCGGAGTGGCGATCGATCCCGACGTAGTAACAGCGCAAATTGAAGGCGCGATCGGGTTCGCGCTGTCTATCGCGCTGCGAAATCAGCTGACGTTCAAAGACGGCCTGGTAGAGCAGAGCAACTTCGACGATTACGAACCAACGCGCATGCGGGAAATGCCGAAGGTTGAAGTGCACATAGTGAAATCCACGGAGAGGCCCACCGGCATCGGCGAGCCGGGCGTGCCTCCGCTGGCACCCGCAATCGCGAATGCTATCGCCGCGAGCACAGGTAAGCGATTGCGATCGCTGCCGCTCGATCTGAGCGCGCTAGCGTAAATTTTTATCACCGCTTTGGCTACCAACTGGCTTATCGCGCCCCCGCGTGCGGTCTTGCATTGGTGCTCCAGCTCCAGCGTTTGCGATTCCGTTCCAGGCCCTCAGCGCATTGCTCAAGCTTGCGGCAACGGCACGACGTCATTGCTTCCAGCATGTCTCGCATTGCCTTCGTTTTTGCCACCAGGATGTCCAGTTCGCGAATTTTCTCGCGGGCCATTTTCCTCCAACGAGCGGACGCGGGCGTGGTTTCAGGAAAACCATGAATCAGCAGCCGAATCTCCGAAAGTGTAAAGCCGGTCTCCTTCGCGAACTCGATGATGACGAGTTGGTGCAGCACACCTTCTGAATAGATGCGCCGCCCGTTCTTGCGCAAGGGCTGCTCGAGCAACCCTGTCCTTTCGTAGTAACGGATTGCCGACGTTGCGATCGTTGCTTTCGCCGCTACCTCTCCGATATTCACTTCGAGCTCCTTTTACAAATAGTCCTTGACTTGAAGTTAACTTCAACTTCTAGCATGGGCTTTGTAAGAACGCCAGCGCATTTGGGAGGATTCCATGAATCACAACCTTCTCCGGGAAAAACCGGTAGCAATCGTGCTGATAGCCGTAGCTCTAATCTCAGCCTTCGGCTTGACAGCAAGACTATTACAGGGAACCAGGTCGGTCCGAGCGGCAGTTGGGGAACAAACGATGATTGAAGCATCGGGTTTCTATTGCAACTTGAAGGCTCTCAGCGTGAAAGAACGCGTACAGCACATGCAGCTGACCTATGAAATCGAGCGGGCCAGAGT
>Ga0210394_10003164_pt1 | contig 21160 bp, 20 predicted proteins | sample IncBWC12MmetaG_FD_160121 | JGI IMG/M metagenome (GOLD analysis project Ga0210394, IMG submission 160121) | Forest soil microbial communities from Barre Woods Harvard Forest LTER site, Petersham, Massachusetts, United States - Inc-BW-C-12-M | ecosystem: Environmental > Terrestrial > Soil >...
GCCGAGTTCATCACGGAACCGATTGCCAAGTACGGCGAGATTCGCTGCTACATCCGCGATCCTGACGGTTACATTATCGAGGTCGGACAGAGCACCGATCTCAAGTACGGTTAGCGCTCGGCCCGGACGCGTGCCGATTCTGCGCTCCGTCGGCGCACTTCTGGCAGTGTCTGCCTTGCACCGTACGGTAGATAGCAGTTCAGACCACCAGCAGAATCTTACCACTGGCGCCCTTTTCGGCCACAGCTTGAGCCTCGGCCGCCTCGCTCAGTGGAAACTTCCGGCTTATGGGGATTCGCAATTTGCCGTCTCTGACCGCTTCAGCCATGAACTGAAGCACTTTCGCATTCGATGTTGAGAAAAACGGCACAACTTTCACCGACGGGTACTTCTCGGCATTCTGAGGCGTTCCAAGAACCGACGCAAACACGCCACCGGGTTTCACTTTCGAAATTAGCTTCTCCGCGGTTTTGCCGCCGACTGTATCGGCAACGGCATCCAGCAGCGGCAGACTGTCCATCGCGCTTTCGTCATCGGTCGCCACTACCTGATCGGCACCGATACTTGCCGCTTCCCCTACCTGTCTCTGCAGAACGCCCGCAATCACAAACGCTCCACGATGCTTCGCGGTGAAGACTGCTGAACGCCCGACACCCCCTGCGGCTCCTGCTACGAGCACGGTCTGGCCGGTCTTGACGGCAGCACCTTCGGAGATTAATTGGTTGCCGGTCGTTGTGACCAGGGGCAAAGCCGCCGCTTCGATCAAGTCGAGTCCCGCCGGTACCCTGGCAAGGCTCGTCGCCTTCACCACGCAAAGCTCGGCGTATGCATTGTCCGCCACCGCGAGCACCTGCTCGCCGTCAGGAAAGCCCTCAACTCCGGGCCCAACGGTGAGGACCGTCCCGGCGACATCGATTCCAATCAATCCCGGAAATTTGATGGGGTAGAAATCCTGGGTTTTGCCGGCGCGCCGCTTGTAATCGATCGGATTGACGCTGCTGGCAGCGACTCGCACCAGCGCTTCCCCTGGCCCGGCCACCGGATCAGGGTACGCCTGGAATTTCAGCACTTCGGGACCGCCATATTGGTCGACGACAATCGCTTTCATATTGTGTCTACTTTCGTCTTCCTCGATCTTTCCCTCTCGGTCCTTCCTGATCAACGGATCGAGGATCAATTGCGCAACTGAAAATTTAGCATGTTCCTGGCCACTACATCTCGTAGATCGGTGACTTCCTTGAGGACTGCAGCAAACAAAAACCGTCTCAAAACAGGGGTTCACTCCATTTGATACCACAGGTAAGAAATGGATGGTCGCGAGGACGCGAAATCTTTTTGAATCAGTCAAGCGCCCGTAGCTCAGTTGGAAACAGCGTCTGCCTTCTAAGAAGCAGTTTCAAAAGTCCAAAGTTTGTGACCATCTCAAGTAGTTTGGCGAGCCGCCGGTTTTCCAAGGTCCATGCTAAAATCCCCGTACGAGCCCGTAGCCCAATTGGATAGAGCAGCGGACTTCTAATCCGCAGGTTGTCGGTTCGACCCCGACCGGGCTCGCCATCGCTTCGGTTGCCTGTCGCAAGCCGTGATGCTCGGACGATTTTAATATTGTCTCCCCCGTTGAATGGCTAGCTTCGAGCCCAACACCCAGCTGTTCCCGCCACAAATTTCGGAGATAAAGACGCGGCTGAGCGGTTCCTGACATGCAGCAAGTTTAGGCGGTGCGCTAATCTAACGCCGGTATCTGGGCGTCAGCACAATCGCCCGGTCAGCTTCTAGCAGGGCAAGCACTCAAACAGCTAAAGGACGCGCTCCGCTCGCGGAAGGAACCCCCCGCAAAACTCCCCGCCTGTACGAATCTGCCAACGGAAAATTGGCCGGGTACTAGTGAAGTATTTTTCACCCTGGTACCCACGCGTAAGCTGGCGCCGAAAAGCCCCCAGGTCGAATCTGGCGAAGCCGATCATGAGGGGATTTTAGCGGAGGCCTACAAAGGCGAAAAGCCAAGATGCAGGTGGCGGATTTGACTTGTCCGTTCTGAGCGAGCGTCTATCAGAATTTAGGCGATTGGTTCGAGCTGTCGTTCAAACAGAAAGCAGATTTTCTGCCGTGGGTCATTCTCGGATGGACGATTGCGGGAGCGCGCACTTGCGTCTGTACTCCCTGGGCGCTACGCCCATCTCTCGCCTAAAGACACGGCTGAATGAGCTCTCCGATCCGTATCCAACGGCCGACGCTACCTCAGAGAACGACTTGTTGTTCGAGCGAATCATGGCGCCTGCTTTGTACATCCGCCATTGGGTAAGGTATCCGAAAGGAGTCTGGCCCAGAACGGTCTTGAATTTTGCGGCAAACGCAGACCTCGACATGCGCGCTTCACGAGCGAGCGAGGCAACCGACCAGTTCTCAGCAAAGCTCGCATGCATTGCCGCGATGGCGTTCCTGAGATGCTTCTCTGACACCGCAGCCAGCCACCCCTTTGGCGGAGCCGCGGAACTGCTTGCGTAGGCCCGAATTGCGTAGACAAACAGCAATTCATAAAGGTTGGTCAGGCAGGATGGCGATACATCGGGCTCAGCGGTTTCTGCCGCCAGAAGATCCAGCACGGACTGGAAGGCTCGGCTTCGATTGTGTTCAAGCTGCAGATGCAGAAAATGAGGCAGAATCGTGGAAATTAGCGGGGCTTCGAATGCGCTAACGCCGAACGACCCGCTCACCAGAGTTGTGGCCGGACCGCCTCCTCCGAAATGAATCACGCCCTCCAATTCCAACGTTCTCATGTCGCGGAATTCCCTGATGGCCGAGCGCGGATCGTCCGTCAACGTAAAGGGCTCATCATTGAGGATAAAAATACCAAGATCTCCACGGGAGAGCACGATGGTCCGGCGCTGATTCTTGAACTTCAGGAATGCCGCTCCGCGAATCACTAACCCGAAGCGCACCCGCGAGCCTCGATCCCCGGCATAGCGAACGCCCCACGGGGCGGTCGCCTCCACACGCCTGACAATCGCATCCTGCACTCTCACGGATCCAAAGACTTCCGACAGCGGGTCCGCGCGGTGCTCGAATACTGGACGATCGGTCATGTTTTTTGGACCAATATCACTCACGAGTCCCATTCTATTGCATCTATCTCTCGTGCGCCAATTCGCAGTAGTGGGATTAGGCGCGACTCGAACGGAAACCTAATCGAAGGAGAAAAAAAATGAGGAGTCTTGAGAGAAGTAACAGCAGATCATCCAGTGGACTTACGTTTCGATTCGGGACATTCGGTATTCGTTCCGTGCGCGTTCTTGCACTGTTCGTCCTCACGCTGAACTTTGCCAGAGTGGCCCGTGCACAGGCATCCGAGGCTGAAGCAGGCCCTCTCGAAATCCACCGCGTGGTCCACGTACTCGGTTTCGGCGATCTCAAGCCAGGAAGTGGGGGGAATCTTGTGATTGATGGCAACAGGTTGACCTTCATTCAAGGCAAGTCGCATGCAGAAATTCCCCTTCATTTGATCCGAGCGTTTTCTATCGGACACGACAACGTTGCCCTGATACGCGGAGCGATGGGTGCTATCGCGGGGATGGCTCCCTATGGCGCCGGCCAAGCGATCACCATGATTCGTCCAGGAGTTGACACACTGACATTGCTGTATATGGGCGAGGATCACGCCGTGCACGGAGCTGTCCTGCTCCTGCCAAAGGGAAAGGGCGATAAAGTCAGCGGAGTCCTGGCGAAGGCGGGTGTTGCTCCAGGCGACTATCCGCAAACAGGGCTCTTGAGCTCATCGCCAGGCTTGCGCACAGCAGCTCTGCAACTGGCGAAAGACTCAGGCGAAGCACAGGTTCGCCGCTCCGTGCAAGTGGCCCTTCCGACGGAAAGTGTGCATGGAATTCCTCCGCAATTTCCAATCGGATTGTACGAGGATTTGATCGCGCAGCTCAGCAAGAGTGGAACGTTCGAGAATGTATGGCGACAGGGAGACGGTCGTGCCAATTCAGATGTCCTGACGCTTCACGTTGCTATCCTGCAGGTGAAAAAAGGTAGTGCGCGTTTGCGCGGACTCCTGCCCTTTGCCGGACCAACTGTGATCAAGGCACACGTGCGGCTAACAGATGCTTCGAATCGAGTCCTTCTCGACGAAGACATGAACGGAGCAGAACGCCTGCGTGGGGAAAACATAGTTGCCACGAAACATCTTTCAAGGAAAATCGAGAAAGAACTCGCGAAACTTCCAGGCGTCAAGCCACCTAATCCCAAGGAAACGATGAGCTAAGCGCCCATCGCTGTGCGCAGCGCGGACCTGTATCACCGGCGTGGCGGACACCCAGGCCGCCATCGCCTCCAGACGCGGATTCGTCGCCTTCTGAATTCTCAGCGATCCGAGGCTGCTGACAACGGGTCCATGCGCTGCTCGAGTACTAGACGATCGGTCATGTACTTCTTGGAGGGAGGGATGCCGCCCGCCAGTCCCAATTTTTTCGCATCGATCTTTCGTCTCCCAAATTGCAGTTGAGGGAACGAGGTTCACCCCAACGGAAATCCGATTTGGCGACAAACGCCTCCTTGCCATTCCTGACGGCGCTTGCACATCGAGGTGGTTATCGTTTCAAGGCTCAAATCGACAATGGGAGAAGACATGCCTTTAAGAACGTATCGCTCTAAAAATCTATTTCGCATCACGGCAATCGCGCTATGCCTTACGGCTGCGTATTCGCCGGTTGTCGCATCACAAGAAACGAAAAAAGAAGCTGCTCTCAGTCCCTGTTCTTCAGGAGCCACCCCTGCTTGCCCTTCGGCTGCGGCAACGAATGAAATTCTGGAAGCGAGCGGCCAGGGGGCAGCCGACCTCCCAGACAAACCGGAACCTCAAGATCAAAGCAATCCGCCAAGACCGTCATCCCAGACCCAGGATGAAAACAACGCCATCCTGTTTTTGCCGGTCGCGACTCCTGAGCGCCTTTCCTTTAGCGATAAATTCACAATCTACGCCCATCAGACGTTTGGGCCGCCTGCGCTCATCTTCCCGGCGTTTGCGGCCGGTTTCGGCATGGCGAATCCTAAAAGCCACTACCCTCGAGAATGGAGGGACGGCGGCGGGGCGTTCGGTCGGCTCTATGGGGATTCCTTCGCCACTGTCAGTTCCCAGCGAACAGCGCGCTTTTTGACAGGCGCTGCGTTGCAGGAAGATCCGCGCTACGTGCGTTCCAGCAGCACAAATCCTCTCGCGCGAACCATGCACGCGCTTGCGTTTACTTTCGTTGATAAGACCGACTCCGGGAGAAACACGATCGCCTTCTCGAATTTTGCGGGAGCGGCTGCCGGCGGTTTTGTGGGTAGAGCGTATCTGCCAAACGGGTACAATGATCTCACTCACGCAGAGCAAAGAATGACCATCCAGTTCGCGGGCATTGCGTTTCAGAATATAGCCGCTGAATTTCAACCACAGTGGGGACCCATTGCGCGAAAACTACACATCCAGAAAATCCTTCCCGAGTGGTGGGTAGCGCAGCACGACAAGTAAGCCGTGCGGCAAATCTTCAGCGAACGCATCGCACCAGCTCTGACCTTTTGGAGCAGCGGGCTAACTCCCCGTTCGTCGCGGTGCCGGACAAATGTTTTTCAGTCAAACGACGTTCACTCAATCGCGGGTGGAGATGCTACAGAAGGAATTTCTAGCCCGTTCGGTTCACAGATCGTTTGAGGGCAGGAACGACATTCCTTCAAAGGTGGAGCCCAGCATCAACGGCCCCGCTTCCGGAAATCAATCCTCAAGATGGCTGTAACGCCGCGAACAGCTAGGACCAAAATACGCTTATCAATATGCGCTCCATCACCTACAGGCACTCGGCCGAGTAGCTCCACTTCAAAGATTCGCGACCTTCACCGCATATGGCAACGTCATCGCAGGCCGACCAGCCAAATTCGTTTTAGCTTCCTTGGCCAGCCTGCAGAAAGAACTTGTGTGGCCCAGTCCCTTTCGCTGAACATCGGAAAATTCGCCCTAGTCCTCAGACTTAGCCTCGGGGGGCTTGGGGGAACTCGGAGACGGAGTGGGTGCACGCGTCCCCATAGCGACGTCCATGGCTGTGTTTTTCGGGAATTCAAGCTCGCGTCCGCGCGCGATGAAATGCGAATAGATCGATATGCTCGCTCCATAGGCGCCCATCGCCATGCCCAGCGGATGCGAGTGAACCAGGAGGCCGATCACGATGCCGACAAGTTTGAAGCCCCCGGCACCTCCCGCTAGCCGGCTGCTGGTGTTCCCGTTCACGTCGCCGTTGCGTGCGTCAGGATCACCGCGTGCGGATAGCAATGCCAACCCTACCGAGACTCCGGTAGTTAGATACCGGGTCTTGGGCGTGTTGGCCTCAGCTCCGCCTTCTGCATCGAGCTTTACGTCCTGTCCTTTGGCGACCTGCACGCTCTGCAAGCTGGCTTCCACTTTTTGCCCGACGCCGTCCGGCAATGCAAGCTCGTGGAACACCAATCGAAGCTGCCCAGTGCGGCTCATCCGGCGCGCTGGCCGAACCTGCAGCACGGCTCCTTTTAGGCGGCTTCCTTGAGGAAGAATCAGGCGGTTTCCATCAAATAGAGGTCTCGTTAGCACCGCCTCGATTTCGTCGCCCTTATGCGCCGTCGCGGAGCTCAGCCCCGTCGTGAGTCGCACGTGCACAGAGCTACCCGGAGGCGGCGGCTCGTTCAGCGAAGCTGCAATTTCCGGGGTCAAAGACTCGCTTCCAAAATCCAGCGGCTCCTCAAGTTCAGCGAAATAGACGCTGCCGGCATCAATATACTGGGGATGGACGGGGAGTTGGGCGATGCCGTAGCGAATGATCTTATGCATTTTGCCCGGCTCGTGGACCTGCTTCATCGCCATGTCCCACTGCCGCTTGGCTTCTTCCTTTGCTTGATCTGCCTTCTCCGACGCAGCGTCCTTTACGCCCTTTTTTTTCTGGGGATCGGCAGAGGTGACGAACTGGATCACCTGTCCGGAACCGGGAGTGACGACGGTTTGGATCGGAATGTGTCGCCCGCCGCTCAGTTCGAGAGCGTCAAATTTGATTTGCACTTTGCGAGCAGGAGTGAACTCGGCGTTCAATGCATCAAGCGTGCGCCTTCCCGCGGAAACACCTCCGAGCTCCGTGATTTCGCCGGTTACCTCGGTTCCTACCGGCACAACGAGTTTGTCAAAAGCATAGACAGGCTCGGCAACTCGACCGTGGATCGGCTGTCCGACTTTCAGAATTCTCACTTCCCGGTCGAGAACCACCTGCACGGCAGTACCCTTCGCTATCACCAGGGGAATAGTGGCATTCGTCGCTGCATTCCCGCCGTCAACTGGTCTGCTCTTCAATAACGGGTCAGAAGCTGGTGCGGACACCGAAGCAACGTCCTGAGCCTGCGCCCTGCTGAGACACACGCATGTTAACGCAGCCGCAAAGAGCACGCGTCGTGCTGCCATATTATTTTTGCCTCTGCCATGTCATTTCCACCCGCACCGGTATTTCGTTCTTCACGGCGACCGTTAGCAGAGAAGGCGGATCAATCTTGAAATCAGTCAGCGTGGCCGGAATGGTTCCGGTTATCCGGGTCTGGTTTCCTGCGGTTGTCATCTGGAATGCGAGTTGCTCGTACTTGGCGGTCTGTCCGGCGAACTGGACTTCCAGGTCGGCATGGATAGTCGCTGACCCGGACGCGCTTTCCGGCAAATGAGTGCGCACGGTGACCATGGGAAATTGCCCACCGCGTGCCACCTGAAGCATGTGCAGATCCCGGTTGCTGTCTCCGGAATCGAATGATTTGACGGGCACTGCGATCAGGAAATCGCATTGTCCGGAATGGCAAACGCCCTTCCCCTTCGCGGCATGGCTAACCCCATCCACTTGATGCAGCGGGTGAGATACGTGATAGGTCAGCGTGGATTGTTCGAGTACCCACTGGCTTTCCGTCTGCGCGAAGGTGGGGAACCCTATAGCCAACAGGCCCACCAGTATCTTGGTTCGTCTATTCATGATCCCTCTCTACCACTTGATAGATACGGACAAGATAGAGGCTCCGTACGCTGCAGCGGTTACGATGGCCACAGGCCCGTGGGCACTTGCGATGCCATGAACTTTTTCCCCATTATTTTTCTGATCGTAAGCCAATATTCCCAAGATGGGTGTCAAGATCATCCCGGGGCCATGAATCCACGCCAGAGCCTTGTGCAGCCGGATCGGTCCGCGGGTTTCGGTTCCCGGAATTTTGGGCGCGCGGATCGCATAATAAGCGCTCAGGAAATACAGGTCCCCCGTCAAGCCACCGAGGGCAACATGCGCAAAGCGATCGGTCGAACTAGTGCTCTTGCCGCCGGCACCGGTCCCCAAAATAACCGTGGCGAGCAGAGGAGCCGCATCTATCAGACCGATCCGTTGATGGACCTTGAGCATATGCGACCGCTTGTCGAGTCTCGCCTGATCCTGGGCATTTCCCTGGGTTTGGGCCGGAGAGAATCCCAAGTCCCCCAACGAAAGCACACTCCCCAAGGTCAAGCTGATCGTTTGCTTGGCTCCTTGAGCGATCGTCACTTTAGCCATACTGGGGCTGAACCCTTCCGCCGAAACTGAAACCTCGTAATCCCCGGGCACGAGGTTCGGAACGTTGTAGAGGCCGGCCAAATCGGTCTGGGTCCCCGTCGTCTGCCCCGTGACTACGTTCTTGACGGAAATCTTGGCGTCCGCCACTACCTTGCCGGAGGCATCGCTGACCGTTCCAGACAAGACGGCGCTCGCAACCTGGGCATGCAGTGGAAACGAAAATAGCAAGGAAAGCACCAGAATCCCGGCACCAAGGGCGAACTTCGCAACGTTCGGAATCACTTGAGATTCTCCTTTCGACCCTGCACTCCGCTCGGACACATGAGTCCAGGGACCGGCTTAGACGCACACATCCCGCACATGCGCTTTGCAGGTCACGCCGAACTGTCGCTGGGATGCTAGCAACTGGGGATGAAGTAGCAGTATCCTGCGGATGACGAATTGTTCATTTTTGTGGCGCGGCCGGCTGACGATCGCCAATTGCAGCATTCCGATCTCGACGCGCAGCAGGAATTGTCGCGGGCTTCAAAACCGACCGAGCGTGGCGAACTTCAGCTCAGCTCGGGTGAATGACTTCCGGGTCGGCATCAAAAGCTTCAGCACTCCTCGATCGCACGCGGTACCAGGCGGCAAAACCTTCTTTCACCAGCTTGAAAATTGTCCGCCGATTCTGGGTAATGACCCTCAGCCAAGTCGAGCGGCCCATTTGAGGGAAGTAGATTCCTCGAAAACATATTCGTGCGATGAAGATGTTGATGCGATAGCCCAAAGGCTTAGCAGCGAGCGAATCGACGGCCTTACCTATCGCCTCTGCGCTGTAGGAATGGGCCCACCCGTACTTGACCTCGGCATGGGCTTCGGCGATCGTCATCTTCAGCGGCGTATGCGCCATCGCAAAAGGAATGAACTCCTGCCAGTGTTTCGGCCGCGTCAATCGCCCCGCGGCCTCGAGTCTGTTGTAGAGCGGAGTGGCAGGCAGGGGCGTGAGTAAACCGAAGATGGGCAACCCGGGTGGCCAATTGCGAATTTCCTGAAGCGTGCGCTCCGCCACCCCGGTTGTGTCGTTATCCATACCGAAAATGAACGAGGTGATGGCATAAACGTTTCGCTGGGAGAGTCGCTCCAGCACGGCGGCATACTCAGCGGGTTTGTTGAATCCCTTTTTCACGTCGGCCAGGTTGGCGGCATCAATGGATTCCATGCCGATAAAGACCCACTTGCCCCCGGAAGCGGCGATGAGATCCAATAGCTCTTCGTCACGTAACAGGTTGGCGCTGATCTGCGCGACCCAATGCACCTGAGCGCCGGCAGCGATAATGTCGCGCAGCAGTGATTTGGTTCTTTTTACGTTGATGGCAAAATTATCGTCAATAAAGAAGACGGCAATCTGGCCGCCTTCCGCTTTCGCGCGAGCTTTCAGTAAAAGCAACTCATCTACAACGCTCCGGTTGGTGCGAAATCGAATCGAATCGCCGAAAAAGCCGGTTACCGTACAGAATTCACAGCCATAGGGGCAGCCGCGCCCCGATTCCATGGGAATCATGCGAAACGTGCCCCATCCGTCACCCCAATGCCGGAGAAGGCGGGTCGCTATTTTGGGGACCAGATTAAATTGTTCCAGGTTTATTCTGTCCCACGGAATTGCGGGATACGACTGGAGGCCGGGTTTGCGTTCCCGGCCAAAGTCATCCACAGGGGCATAGATATCCTTAAGCGCGCCGCGTGCGGCATCTTCGACAATCCTTGGCCAGGTTTCATCCGCTTCCCCAAGTGCTACTGCGTCTGCATGACGCGGCCCGCCGGCGCGCCCCAGCGCTTCATCAGCCAGTTCGGTGACGTGAGGTCCGCCCATCACCACCGGCACGCCCGTGGCGCGGACGGCATCCGCGACGCGATACGCCTTGGCGATCATCCGGGTCATGGCCCCGATTCCGACCAATCCAATCTTTTGTTCACGGACGAAACGCGCCACGCCAGCTTCGTCCATCGGTTGTGCGTTGCCGTCAATCAGCAATACTTCGTGGCCCGCCGGAGTCAATGACTGGAGCAGAAACATCCAAAGATGCGGCATAAAATTCCGCGTGACCCCGTTGTCGGGGCTATACAGTAAAATTCTCACAGTCTCCTTGTTTTTTTTCCCCCGCGCTTGATCACTGCTTGCTCGATTTACCGGTCGCTGTCGGAGTCTGTGAAGTTGCCGATGCCAGAACGTCCGGGGCAAGGACTTTCTTCACGGACTCGGGTAAATCGTTGGCGTGCGCGACCAATTGACTGACCTGCCATAATTGCGTCTCCGTTAGCTTCGTCTTGAACGCGGGCATCCCGGACAGCCGGATACCATTCGCCGCCTTCCAATAGCTTTCGGACGCTGGGTTATCGGTCACCCCATGCCCACGAAAGAGTTGCGGCGGCTTCGGAAACATCGTCGCGGCGTAGTCGGCGGCGGGCTGGCCTGGCATTCCGTGACAGACCGCACAGTGCTCTTTGTACACTCCCGCACCAGCAAGGAAGGCGGGCTCGTCGGCAGCAACAGGAGATTGCACAACGTGTTGCTTCTCGATATGCGCGTCCAGAGCCATGTTGGCAAGTTTTTTCTCGAATGGCATTGGCGGGTCGGCGGTAGCAACCGGCGCCATACCCGAGGCGAAATAACCGAAAACTGCACCCGCCAAAACCACGACCGCCAGCAAAAAACCGACCACGACTCCCTTCAGCATTGCTTGTTCGCTCTCCTGGATCAGAAATTAAATCGATAACCAAGGATCATTTTCGCAATGAGGTGATCCGTCGCCCTCGTGAGACCGACGCCCAGGCCGAAATTGATTTCCCACTGCGGCGCGATATTCAAATCAATCGCGGGGAAAATCTGGTGCTGCTGCTGTGCCACGGCGTCGAATCCCGTGACCGGGCCGACCGACCCGTAATACTCGAGGCCCGCGGCGATCTTCGGACTGAGGTCATAGCTGAATTTGAAATTGGGCGAGAAGACCACGCCTTGATTGACGCTTTCTCCGTGGAAGGAGCGGTCCAGCGTTGGGTTCACGGACCAATACCATCGACCCACCTTTTGGTCCACGATCGGCCGGATCTCCCACGTCCAGGTGTCCGTCGAGTATTGCCGGCGCTGGTAGCCGATTTCGTTCGAGATGCTGAGGCCGACCGGCCAATGCCACTTCTGCGGCACGGCGAAGCGCGGCCGGATATGATCGCCTACCCACTGCCAGCCCTGGCCTTGAGTGATTGAAGTAAAGATATAGAATCCACACTCGAAGTAATCCGTGAATCCGTGAGTAATCTCGACCGTCTCATGCTCGGCATGGTTCGTCGGATAAACACCATCGACGATCGTTTTTGAGCCATCAATCGTGAAATTACTGTGCAGCTCGACCATGGTGTGGCCGGGGTCCACCAATTCCGATCCGTAAACTTGGATTTCATAGTTGTCTTGAGCGCGTGTAGAAGTTGCCGACAAAACGACTGTCAGAAATGCCAACACGAGAAAGCAGCCGCGTCCTGGACCGTACCGGAACAAAAGACGAAGCGCGCCGTTCAAGATCGCCACACTTCCGGAGTACATACGCCTGCGAGGGACCGGCTCGCAGAGGCCGCAATTTTAAGCCGTGCTGCTGTAAAGCAAAACGAAACCCAGCTCCTTCTCCTGTCCGAGGCCACTGCCAGGCGACGTAGATATCTCATTGACGGATTCGATCCTCGAATGATTCGTTCGGAAGCATCGCTGGAACATTAGCAGTTGAGAATGAAGCGGAGACATCCTGGAGATGACAACTTGTTCATTTGAATTGTGACTGGCGCTGACCATGCAGCAGCCGGATGGTGCATAGCCCATTCTTGCGTTCCTTCCTGAGGGTGAGCTTCCCTTTGCTGCTCGGCTTTGGTTTTCTTGTAGGATCCATTTCTGCACTGGGTCAAGAAACGGGACTTCTGCCGGATGCACCACAGCCATCTCATCCCCAAACTCCTCCGTCAAATCCTGAGCAGAATGGACCGCAACGTGAACCGAGCCAGAATGACATTTTCTGGGTGATACCGCACTGCCGTTCGGATGAGGATACGACCAGGATCCTTCCGTCGACTCGCAGTGCAAAAATGAAAGTTGCGTTCGACGATTCTTTTGATCCCTCGGCGTTTCTGGCGGCAGGTATATTGGCTGGGTTAGGAACGGCTCAGCGTCATTACGCTTCCTTCGGTCAAGGCGCCCAACGTTTCGGAAATATTATGGGGGGCATTCGCCGATCAAGCCATCGGGAACACCATGAACCAAGAACGTTTCCCGGCTGCGCTCCATCAGGACCCTCACTATTTTGTGAGAGGAAGCGGCCGCTCTTGGAGACGAACCGGCTAGGCCTTAAGCCGCGAATTCATAACCCGCGGCGAGGCTGGCCGCAACCACTTCAACACGTCGGAGCTCGCGGGAAACGCGGTAGCGGCCGGGATTTCCAACTCCTGCTACCCGGCCGCTGACCGGTCGATCGGAAATACAGCAGGTGACCACTCCTCTCCCCAAAAGGGAGAGGCTTCTCGCGGCTGCCACCAGTGAGTATTGCGAGGCGCTTCGCACTCGGGCCGGACACTTTACGCGAAGGCTCGATCCGAGCCCTACGCCAAATGAACGGAGTGGTTTTACGGCCAAGGCGGATAAGTGGGGGCAACAGATCGCCGTGGACGCGTTCTTCAATGTCGCGAAGGAGTTCTGGCCCGACGTGCGCAAGAACGTTTTCGGACGTTGAAGGCAATCGACAACGAGTTCGGTTCTCACCACCGAACCGAACGCTACGCTCGCCGCGCGGCATCCAACGATGTTGTCACGCGAGTGACCCGATTTATGGCTTTGAGAATACGATTTCTAAATGGTGGGTCCCGCGAAATGTTCGACGGAGCACCTGGGTCGCGACCTCGCGACGTGGAGAATGCCCAGGCCCCTATGGCGCGAGGGCACTCCGGAATCGGCACGTGGCAAGGCGTTCTCAACAACGCCTTGGCGCTGGTTTGGTGCTTGCCGGAGGGACGCTATCCCGGTCTCGCATCCCCTGGAATCGTATCGGTGGTCCAGCGTATGTACCAGGAGCACGAATTTCGGCCTGCCGTGCGTTTCCGAATATTGCGGAAGGCACTGCTTGCTGGCTGTGAGCGCACGCGTTCGTGCAAAGACGCCACGCCTTTTCTGAAGCCGCACTCCGAAGGCGCCGACCTCGTCGAAAATGCAGTCCAGAAAGCCCCGCCTGAGATTCCGCGAGGGCCGAGCAACTCCATGTGGCGCGGAACTATTTGTCGCAGATGGCGGCCCGTCAGGTTATGCAGCATGGAGCACATTTGCCGGCAGCAGCACAGTTACAACAGCGCCGCCGGCTGGACCATTGGAGATCTTGGCTGTGCCCCCGTGTGCACGCGCGATCGCATCCACGAAAGCAAGTCCCAGCCCATGCCCGTGGGAATGTTTTCCCCTGACGAATCGTTCAAACGCTCGCTTGCTGATCTCCGGCGGAAATCCTGGACCATTGTCTTCTATCACGAGTTCCGCTGAACCCTCCCACGACCGCAGCCGAACGGTTATCAGGCAGCCCATGGGCAAGTGAGCGATTTCGTTCTCGATGAGATTACTCAGAACGCGATTCAACAATCCCCAGTCAGCGTCCACGACAACGTGGTCTTCGAGATCAACCACCAATTCGTGATGTCGTTCGTCCATAGCAGGGTGGTAGAGATCCACCACTTGTCGCACGGCCGCAGAAAGGTCAACCATACTGCGATCCAGGCGAAGTGCGCCGGCTTGTGCTTCCGCAACATCCAGCGTGGTGTCCAGTGCTCTCAACAGCCTATCGACACCTTCGATTGCGTCACCAACCGAATCTCGCCACTTTTCGTCGGGCTCGCTGGATAGCACGGATTCCAGCCCGCCACGAATCGAAGTTAACGGGCTTTTCAAATCGTGCGCCACCGCGTCGGTTACCGAGCGAAGCTCATTTACCGAGGACTGAATTCGATCCAACATGTGATTGAAAGTCTTGGCCAATCGGGAAATCTCATCGGAATTAATGGGCTCAGGGAGACGTTCCCCTAAGTCTTCGCTGCCGATTCCCGCCACGGTGTCGGTAATGCGTTGAACGCGAAGCAGAGTGCGATGGGCGCTCAAGTACGAGATCAGAAATCCCATGAGGACCGTGCTGCCCCACAGCAGCAGAAAACGGCGGGTCAACGTCCTAAGCAAATGTCTGGCGCCTCGATTGGAGAGCCCCATGTAGATCATTGTCCCGTTTTCATTCCGTGCAACGACTCGAAACGTTGTGGGCCAGCCTTCCACATTAATAGACTGCGGAATACCTGGAACAAGTGCGGTCGTCTGAATTGCCTTGAGAAAAGCGTCGTAGGAGCCCGGACCGACCCACAACGGATTCTGATTGTTATGGGGGTTGCTTTCCAAGAAGAAAACGGAGTTGAGCCTTTGGCCGCTGGCATTCCGTTGGTCCGGTAGCTCCTGGGTCGCGAGTTCGGCTACTTCGCCAACGATTCTGTTGTACAGATGATCCTTGGGAGTATCGGCCGAGACTCGAGCAAGCACCTCCGCTTCGCCGCTCAGCCACGCATCACTGCGCTCTTGAATAGCGTTCGCAACGACGAGGTAAACAATCGAGAACGCCAGACCGGTTCCGAAAGCAAACGCCACTGTCGTCCAAATCGAAATGCGCCAGGCCGCTGTGGGCTGTAAGAACTTAGGCATGCTTGAGTACGTATCCGACGCCGCGGATGGTGTGGATAAGTGGCACACGAGCATTGTGATCCACCTTGCTGCGCAGCCGATAGATGTGGACATCGACCACATTCGTTGACGGATCAATCCGCATTTGCCAGACGTGATCCAGAATCATCGTGCGGGTAACCACACGCCCGGCATTCCGGCAAAGATACTCCAGGAGGGAAAACTCCTGCGGGGTCAACTGCAGCAAGTGGTCTCCGCGCCGAGCCTCATGACGCACAAGGTCCAGTTGCAAATCTGCAGCTTGTAGGCGTACCGAGTCATTCGGTGCGGGAGACGATCTGCGTAGAAGATTTCTCAGCCTGGCAACCAGTTCCGCGATGGCGAACGGCTTGGTGAGGTAGTCATCTCCGCCCTGTTCCAATCCTCTTACCCGCTCGTCCACGGAACGGCGCGCCGACAGGATCAACACCGGAGCGGAAATGCCCTGGGCACGGCACCTCACGATCAAGTCCAGCCCATCCATGTCCGGAAGACCGAGGTCAATGATGAACGCGTCGTGGATTCCTTCCAGCGCCTCAAGTTCTCCCGTTTTGGCATTGTCGGCTGTATCCACCTGGTAACCGGATTCGACCAAGGCCCGTTTGAGGAACGCCTGGATAGCCACATCATCTTCCACCACCAACAATCGCACCAGACCCTCCCGCCTCTTCGAGACTTTACACCCGAAGGTAGGATGCTTGGAACTCCTGAAGCGTTTGAGGGCTTCGTTCAAGCCGGAATACCGAACAAGCGCTAGCGACGCCCCAGAAAACGGAGTTACGGGTACTGCCTGAATGCGAGACAACTGCACGCAGAGAATTCGTCTCACTATAGGGGTCACCCCAAAACTTGGGAACAGACAGTGACGAATACCGTGCAAAACCGTGATGCATGACATAGGAAAATGCAAGACGAACCAGCTAAATAACGTTTCTGCTCTTGCCTTCTAAGCAGAGGGTCGGGGGTTCGAATCCCTCCGGGCGCACTGCTCTTCCGTTCTCGAGCGTTTGGCAAACGTAAAAATTAAGACTTTGTTCTCGTACTAATTTGAAAGAGAAACTGGCGCTCACCGGCGCGGATATGTATTATTGAATTCAAGAGCGATGAGATCAACGATCAACGCCCGATTCTCCACCGCGAAAGAGACCGCGAAGGTTTTGGGTGTGTCCTATTCCCGGGCGGAAAAGCTCGTTAGTCTCACGCGTCCGAGTTCAGAGCGCAAAAGCTCGCCGAGCTGGAAGGTAGCGAAGAAGTCCCAGTCAGATCGATGGCATGCCAAGAATTGGTTTTCGGTTGCTCGGTCGTTAAAGGCCGCTCGCCCAACTGTTAGCACTAGGCCAAAAAAACGACGAGCCGCGAAGAAGGCGTCGTCTATCAAGGGGCGGGCTCGTGGCAAACCTGCAAAAGGCTCCCGCTGAGGTTTTCTTAAACGTTCCGTACGATAAGAAGTTCGAGAGACTCTTTATTGCCTTCATCTCTGGAATCAGTGCGTTCGGACGAGTGCCGCGCGCAACGCTTGAGATTACGACCAGCTCACGACGACTCGACCGGATCCTCGACTTAATGCGAGCCTGCCGATATTCAATCCATGACCTCTCCAGAGTGGAGCTTGACAGCAAAGCTCCGCGGACCCCCAGGTTCAATATGCCATTTGAGCTCGGACTCTCGGTTGCCCATCAGAGAGGCTCAGGAACGATGTCCAAGCACGTTTGGTTTGTTTGCGAGTCTCGCAACTACCGGCTTGCGAAGTCCCTCAGTGATCTGAACGGGACCGATCCCTTCATTCACGACGGGACAATCGAAGGAATTTTTCGAGAGCTGGGCAATATGTTCCGAAGGCCGGGCCGTCAGCCCTCGGTTCAGCAAATGACTAGAATTTATCGCGAGCTTCGGAGAAATATCTCTTTTGTATTGCATCAGGCGGGTAGTCCCACTCCATATACCGCGCGGGTCTTCAAGGACTTGTGCGTAATTGCCAGCGCCGCAGCGGACAAGCTAGTTTCGTAACGATTGCCGCCGTACTTAACAGGCTACGAGCTTAATCTAGCGGCGAAGTCGATCTGCGGCAGACATGACACGAAATCAGTCAGGAAAGTTCTAAAATCGTCCCCTTGGGCGCGCCAGTTTCTTCAGTAATTTGTTTTCAATCGCCTGCGCCTGTACCTTTGGCTCTTTTCGAACTAATAGCTCCGCGCTCGGTTCTCACGGGCAGGATGAGCCCTCGACTTCTCCGCTAGCGCGTTAATCGAGCTCTATCCAAATATGTTAACTGCAGAAGGCGGATTCGCTGCCATGCGCATGGAGAAGGTTTGGTCCGAGCCGGTTGAGAATCCGCGGTAACCGTACCGGACTACGCGGCGAACGCGCCTCGAACTACCGCAGGATCACCCGGTGTTGGCTTTGAGGGTGTCCCATTCCGCACAGATTGTCGGACCACTTTTTGCTTGAATGGATAAGGAGTCCTAAGTTCGCAAACCTTCACCCCATGAAAGCTAGGCGCTCCGGTGCCGTTCAGGATTGACATGAGTGGGAAAAACTTTCGAGTCGCACCAGCAGACGAACGGACCAACATCGACGGAAAACCAGTAACGAACAGAGTCCTATTGGCTATGCCCGACGATGAATACGAATTGATGCGTTCTGATTTGACTTACGTCGATCTGCCGCATCATCTCAGCCTTCATGAGCCGACGCAAACTATCGAGTTCGTCTACTTCCCGAACCGAGGAATGGTTTCTCAAGTGGTAGTGACCAAGGACGGCCGAACCGTGGAAGTCGGTGTAGTGGGTGTCGAGGGCTATGTTGGCGCAGGATTGGCAGCTGGCTTGAGCAGAAGTTCCGTGCGGGAAATAATTCAAATAGCCGGCGATGGATCCCGAATGATGGGGAATGCGCTAGCACGCATTCTGCGGTCGGCCCCGCAGTTGCAGGTGATTTTGAATAGGCATGCGGGCCTTCAGGGGATGCAAGTAGCACAGACTGCGGCGTGCAATCGATTGCACGATATACAACAGCGTCTTTCGAGATGGCTGCTGATGACCCAGGATCGAGTGGCATCCGGATTGCTTCCGATCACCCACGATTTCATTGCGACCATGATGGGTACCGACCGATCGACTGTGAGCCTGGCAGCGGCAGTACTGCAAAAAAAAGGAATTTTAGAATATGTGCGGGGAGCAGTGAAGATCGTGAACCGCAGGAAACTCGAAAAATCCGCCTGTGAATGCTACGAAGTCATTCGACAGTTTGAGGGCGACCTCGGATTGAGATAATAATTCCCCTCAGTGTTGGATACCCCACAGACAGCATCCCCCCTCGATCGCTAATGTTCAGGCCTTGTGCATTCACTTCGCTTTTTTGATGCGTGTTCGAAACGCGGCCAATTGAGCAGGAACCTCGCTCAGGCGCTGCAAGGATCGGCTTTTGTCATCGTCGTGCCGTCAAGAATCAATGCTGCGCCGTCTTGCAACGAAGCAAAACTGCGCCAAATCTCGAGAGGGGCCATGGACGCGAAGCGTCGCACACTGGTACGGGTCGAACGGCAGGATTTTCAGGGGTGGGCGTGCACCGAATGCGCTTGGGTGTTCAACGCTTCAGGGCCGCCTGTTGGCAGCTCCCTCGATGAAATGAAGCAGAACTACGAGCAGCGGCGCAAGCAGGAGTTCACATCCCACGTCTGTGCCCAGCACCCGAGAGCCGAAAAAGATCCCCGTTAGCCAAGTGTCGAGCCTCGTGCGTCTCAGCCATCGGAAAGGGGTGCAACCGTGGAACCCACATGCGTCATTCTGAAAAGGATAGACCTCGTGAATTTCGGATGGCTTGAAGTCGTCCAAGACCTGCAGACCGCCGAGAGCAGGATCCAAGAACTGCTAGCGTGTTCGCGCGGCGAATACCTCGTCTTTCGCGAGAGCACACAACAAATTGTTGCCAGGGTCAACTTCCCCATGGCGGGCGCGTGAGAGCCTTGCATTCTTTGGCGGAGGACTGGCGGACCCTCCGATGTGGGCAGTACAGGCTGCAATACCCCCGAGTCGGATCATGCGCCAGTCGCATCCTGTCAGGTTCGATGCCATGATGTTCGGTTGTGCGTGGGACGGACGGGTACGGCAAACCGGTCATGTGGCGGATTGCGTCGTCATCGAGCGCCCTGTCGTTACCGAAGAGACTACAGGCTTAATGCAGCGGCGAAGTCAACCGGTGGCAGGCATGCCACGAAATCGTTGAGAAAAGTTCTGAAATCGTCCCGTTGGGCGCGCCGCTTATCTCGGAAAAGAATAAGAACAATTACGTTTCACGTTTGACCATCTAGCACAAAAGCAAAGGGTCCTGAGAAGCAGGGCGGGCGTGGCATCACCTCAATGCGTGATACTTGCAGCTGCTCCAAGATCGATGCCAAGCGCGGAGATCACTCCCCACAGGCCGATTTCCCGGGACTTGTCCGCACGATGCCGAACTGGATTATTTCCGAATCGACGACGATCCAAGCCCTATCTCTACTCAATTGACGCAAAGCGGGGATGAGCTAACCGCTGCTCGGTGCTCGTTTCGCTCAGATTCCCGTTCTTGATCTCGGTCAAACTTCTCTCGTGCCGCCGTAAAATCCTCTGTCGGTACGCGGCCGAGGTCAGCACAGCGTGTCTCGCGAAGCGATATGCACAGCGACGTCTTCTGCAATTACGCCGCGAAGATCGGGATATTGACAGCTGCGCCTTGGGCGTGCAGGTTTCCTAGGCAACCTGCTTTCGCGACTTGTCGGCCGTCTCGCCAAAGAAGCTCAGCAATGCGGCGTTTACTTCTTCCGCGTGTGTCCAGGTGATGCAGTGTGGGCCGTCCTTCACGACCAGCTGGCGTGCTCCTTTGATGAGCTTCGCGGTGCGCAGTCCGGAAGCGGCGATGGGAACGATGCGGTCGGCATCTCCCTGGATCACCAGCGTAGGCACATCAATGCGCGCCAGGTCCTCGCGGAAGTCTTCGTGCCAGGTTGCAACACATGCCAGGCTGGCGGTTGCCGAGGCGCTGGCCGCGAGGTTCCAGCTGGCCTGCAGGACTTGTTCGCTTACACGCTTCCCCAGGAATACGTCGCTGTTGTAGAAATTCTTGAAGAACTCAGTGAAGAACGCATAGCGGTCGGCGGCGACCGCCTTCTCGATCCCCGCAAAGACACTGCCATCGACGCCCTCGGGGTTGTCGGACGTTTTCAGCAGGTACGGGGGCACACCGGAGATGATCACGGCTTTGCTCACACTCTTGGATCCGTGTTTTCCCAGGTACCGTGCCACCTCACCGCCTCCCATGGAAAAGCCGACCAGGCAGAAATCACGCAGCTTGAGGTGGGTGATCAACTGGTGAAGATCCTCTGCGAATGTGTCGTAATTGTAGCCTGTGGTCGGCTGGCTGGACTTCCCGAAGCCTCTGCGGTCGTAAGTGACGACCCTGTAACCCGCCTGCAGGAGGACAGGTACTTGCTTCTCCCAAGAGGCACAGCTCAACGGATATCCGTGGATTAGCACGAGCGGTTTGCCCGCGCCATGGTCTTCGTAGTAGAGCTCGATGTTGCCTGAATTTTCTTTTCCGACGGTAACGTAGGGCATTGCGCATCTCCTTTTCTATCGCGATGAATCAGTCTTCGCTGGCAAGAGCCTCGGTTGAGGTCCTGTCTTGGCGGCACTCGACGACCCGAGAATGCACCACTGTGGGGAGAGTGTCTATTGTGCTTTGGTATAGGTCCGCTGATGGCGACATCTCCGCACGCGCTTCCTACTAGATCTCCCCACGATCGTTCGAAAGCTGCTCGAAGAGCAGGATGGCGGTGCGTTGCGCGGAGGAACCGGCGGGCGGTTCCGAG
>Ga0210394_10003166_pt1 | contig 21137 bp, 12 predicted proteins | sample IncBWC12MmetaG_FD_160121 | JGI IMG/M metagenome (GOLD analysis project Ga0210394, IMG submission 160121) | Forest soil microbial communities from Barre Woods Harvard Forest LTER site, Petersham, Massachusetts, United States - Inc-BW-C-12-M | ecosystem: Environmental > Terrestrial > Soil >...
GCCTCGGATTGCCGGCGCCCGGTCCGACGGCGACTTTTGTCGCTATCTTCGAGTTCGTTGGCGGCATCCTTCTCGCGCTGGGCCTGCTTTCGCGGATTGCGGCCTTGGGAATCACCATCGACATGATTATGGCGTACATCACGGCAGATCGCGCGGCGCTACTTTCATTTTTATCCGACCCTGGCAAATTTTACGTTGCCGACCCGTATACGTTCCTTTTTGCCGGTTTGCTCATTCTGATTTTCGGACCCGGAAAGCTGTCCCTCGATACTCTTCTCGCACGCCGCTTCGGCGAAACGAACGTCTGACATTCGCAGACGCCGGCAATTCCCCACCGCAAGATAGAGTTTGATCTGCGCTTCCCCGGGCGATATCAAGACCGGTCGGTGGTACAGTAAACTTGTGCGTGCGATCTGGCGGATACTGGCGCTCTTGGTTTTATTGCCCTTGTGGGCAGCCTCAGCAGGCGAAATGAATTCAACTATTCTGATTGGCAAGTCCCGGCTCGACGTTGTTGTCGAACCGGGATCGTTCGACATTTCGAAAGATGGGCTGCTCGATTGGATCCACTCGGCCGCCGAGTCTGTGGCCGGCTACTACGGACGTTTTCCCGTTCCACACGTCTTGATTCGCATCTCCCCTGGCGAGGGCCGCGGCGTCCGGCATGGAATGACGTTTGGCAGACACGGCGGACTGATCACGATTCACGTGGGCGCGGAAACCACGCCCGCCGGTTTTCAGTCGGATTGGATGCTGACGCACGAGATGATTCATCTGGCGTTTCCGTCCGTGCCCGAGGAGCATCACTGGATTGAGGAAGGAATTTCCGTTTACGTTGAGCCTATTGCGCGCGTGCGCGCGAAGCACAAGGATGCGGCTGAGATGTGGTACGAATTGGTTCGCGATCTTCCTCAGGGCCTGCCCGCTTCCGGCGACAGAGGGCTCGACCACACCCACACGTGGGGACGCACGTATTGGGGAGGAGCTTTATTTTGCTTCCTTGCGGATGTGCGGATACACGAGCGGACTCATAATCAAAAAGGGCTTGAAGATGCGTTGCGTGGAATTCTCGACGCGGGTGCCGACATTAATCGCGATATGAGTCTCGACGACGCGCTGGCCCTCGGTGACCGCGCGGTTGGCGGCACGGATTTGAAAAAGCTCTACGACAATATGAAGGATAAGCCTGTGGACGTTGACCTCACTGCGCTTTGGGAAAAACTGGGCGTGAAAATTGTTGGCAAACAAGCTCAATTCGTTGACACCGCTCCGCTTTCGGCAACTAGAATGGCGATTACTTATGGCTCGCCGCAGTCTCGTGCCGGCGAAGACGAGTCGAACCGAAATCATGCGGTCTTTGCAGGGCGCACTTCTGCTGTTCGTTAGAATAAATTTCCCGCCGCGTGGCGCCGCATACATCACCGGAAATAATTAACGTTTCAAGTGCCGCCAAATCGAAGCGGCGACATCGATCGGTGCGCGAATCGACCGAAAGCGTCCCGCTGACATTCCCCATACATAAAACATGCTTGACAATTTTCGAGATTCCGTTATACATGCGCCCAGCGGTAAAGGCGGCGTGGCGCTTCCCTACCACGCGGGTTGAGTGTCTCTAATTTCGGCGCGGAAGAACGGGGGCGAAAAGTGTCGAACACTAAGCGATTGGTGTGTCTCGTATTCTGCCTGGCATTGCTTCTTGGTGGCTTCTCCCTTCCAGTTTGGGCACAGAACGTCGGCAGCATGCGCGGCACCGTCGTTGACAAGACGGGCGCGGCCGTTCTCGACGCGACCGTGACCGTCACGGACCTCGCTACCAATTCGTCGCGCAATACGAAGACCAACAACGCGGGAGAGTTCAGCGTCGCGCAACTCAATCCCGGTGACTACCGGGTGGAAATCGCGAAGGATGGCTTCAAGAAGTACATCGAAGCCAAAGTTACGATCTTGGTGGCCACGCCGACGAGCCTCGATATCCAGCTAGAATTGGGCACCATAACCCAGCAAGTAATCATCGAATCGGCGGCCGCCCCGGCGCTGAACACAGAAGACGCCACGGTCGGCAATCCGTTCGCTGAGGATGAGGTAAAGAGCCTGCCGTTCCTCGCGCGCAACGTGGTCAACCTGCTGACGCTCCAACCAGGTGTAGTTACCACTGGAACCTCCGATACCGACAAGCTGGCGATGGGTTCAACCTCGACCCTGGATCGCCGTGACGGCGCCGTGGACGGCGTGCGGGGCAATCAGACGAATATCACCGTCGACGGCGTTGACGCCAACGACTGGCAGAACCAGGCGGCGTTCACCAGCGCGCTGCCCATTACGCTCGACTCCGTTCAGGAATTTCGCGTGACCACAACGAATGCGAATGCCACGGACGGTATCGTGGGCGGAGCGCAAGTCGCGCTGGTCACCAAGAGCGGAACGAATGATTTCCACGGCAATCTGCGCTGGTATTACCGGACGTCCGGTGCTTCGTCGAACGATTTCTTCAACAAGATTCCCCCGGGTATTGCTCGCGGGAAGGACCAACGGAACATCGGTGGCGGCTCGCTCGGCGGCCCGATCAAGAGAAAGCGCGCCTACTTCTTCGTTGACAACGAGGATCGCCGCGAATCGGTGGCAGCGCCTGCTCCAACTCGCAACGTCCCAACCGCGCCCCTGCGGGATGGCGTCTTGGTCTATCAGTGCAAAGACGCGGCTGCATGCCCGGCCAGCACGGTGCAGGGCCAAAGCGGTCAGACCTACCAGATTGCGGCGGGCAACTTTGGTTTGCCACCGACTTCGACCGGCCCAGGTGCCTCGGTGCAGAGCCTGGACCCTGCTGGGTTGGGCGTCAATCCGGCGATGATCACCTATATGACGAACCTTCCGAACGGTAATACACCTGAGTCAGGGTTTGATGGCGGCCGTTCCTTCAGCGGTCTAAACTTCGATACACTGCTACCAACGAAGGGCAACCTCTACACCGCCCGCGTTGACTACAACCTCACGCAGGACGGGCGCCAGACGCTTTTTGCGCGCGGATCGCTCGAAGGATTGAGCACCGGCTTGCTTCCTGGTCAGTTCCCCGGGGAACCCTCAGCACAAACTTTGCTGAACAACAGCCGAGGGGTTGCGGTGAACTACAACGCGCAGATCGGTCCGGCTATGGTAAATAGCTTGCGTTACGGTCTGACCAGAATCGGCGTAAATCTATCGGGGGCCAGCGGTTCATCCTTCGATGTCCGCAGCTTCAGCGACGTCACTGACTTTGCAGCCCGCCCCAATATTCGCACCGTGCCAGTGAATCAGGTGAGCGACGACTTGACTTGGAATCGAGGCCGGCACACATTGTCGTTCGGAGGTTCGCTGTATTTTGTCCGTGACCACAACATTAACGGCCTGAATTCCTTTCCGGCCTTCGACGTCAACAATGGCTTTTGTATCAACCTATGCGAAGACGCGCTGCCTAACGGCACGAATGCGCCGAAGGCTAAGAGTGCGACTTCCTTCACGCGCGCCTTCATGATGCTAACCGGCCCGATCACGCAAGTCGACGGGACTTTTTTTGCGACTCCTCAGGGCCAAAGCCTGCCTCCCGGAACCCTCGAGAACCGGAAGTTTGCCGAAAACCTTTTCGAATCCTACGTGCAGGATAGCTGGAAAGTGCGCCCAAATCTCACGGTGACGTTGGGGCTCCACTACGGCTACGAAACTCCGCCTTGGGAAGTCAACGGAGCCCAGGTCGCGCCGACGATCGACATCGGGCAATACTTCAGGCAGCGCGAAATAAACATGGACGCAGGCATTTCGTCCAGCGCCTCGCCGCTGCTGAGCTGGAATCTCGCCGGCAAAGCGAATCATGGCGCTCAATCATGGTTCGCTCCCAATCACCACGACTTTGCGCCCCGGCTTGCTCTGGCTTATTCACCGAACTTTGACTATGACTGGGCAAGGAAAGTCTTCGGTAACGGAACCCAGTCTGTGTTCCGGCTCGGAGCGGGGATTTTCTACGATCGCGTTGGTCAGGCGCTTGCAGTGGACGCCGACCAGAACGGCTCCCCGGGAATTGCCACCTTCCTCATCGACGGTTCACAGCAATTCTCTCTGGCTAATGCGCCGCGCTTCTCCGGCACCTGCTCAAGCACAGGCTGCACGGGCCTTCCCCCAGCTGCAGATCCATTTTTTGCTCCGCCGCCGTCGACGATTACGTTCCCGGTCACTCCGACGGCTAATGCGAACAATCTAGGCTTCGCCGTCGACCCGCATCTAAAAACCCCTTATACGATTCACCTGACGGCCTCGTGGCAGCGCCAATTGCCCAAGGGCGTCGTTCTCGACGTCGCTTATGTGGGAACGCTTGGTCGGCGGCTGCTCGGTAAGGCCGATTTCGCGCAGTATCTGGACATTAGGGACACGGCATCCAAGACAGATCTTTTCACCGCCTATCGGCAGATTGCGAAGCTTGCGCAAGCGTCGCCATCGGCCTCGGGTGTAGCGATCGACCCCTTTGATCCGACAAATGCGGCTCTGAACTCTATTCAAACGATTCCGTTCTTCAACAACCTTCTCCCCAACATGCCGGCATTCACCGCTGCGTTTCTTGGGGATTCCCGATATGCCAATTTGACGCCCACCCAAGCTTTTTATGCGTTCACCACAATAGACTCCGGCGCGGCCTTTGGCGGGTCGGCTTCTTGGTCTTGCGCTCTGTTTGGGCTCGACTTGTTCCCTGGGTTGGGCTTGCCGACCCCATGGAGTGCGAAGCTCGATCCGAGCAATACCGGCTTCGTCTTGTTCCCACAGCAGTTCGCTCAACTAGATGCCTGGACCAACTTTGCGAATTCGAACTACCACAGCCTGCAAGTCACGGTTAAGAAGGTCGTGCCTTACGGTTCGTTTGCTTTCAACTACGTGTTTTCGAAATCGATCGACAACGATTCGACGGCGGAAAACGCTGATGCGTTCAGTGCCAATGGGACGGCCACGGGTTTGATTCAAAATCCATTTGATCTTCGCTTGAATCGAGGCCTTTCTGACTTCAACCTGAAGCACAATTTCAACGGCAGCGCTGTAATCGACTTGCCAGTCGGAAGGGGCCACCGGTTCCTTGGCGATTCGGGTCCATGGATGAACGCCTTGGTCGGCGGTTGGGAAGTCACCTCCGCTATGAGGTGGCATTCGGGGTTTCCATTGAGCCCTGGGAACGGGTTCAACTTCCCGACCAACTTCTTCCTCACGTCGGCCGGGACGCTCATAAATCCGCTAAAGACGCACGTGACAAGAAACGTCGGCAAGGTTGATGCCAACGGCAATCCGGTGCTTCCGAATCTGTTCTCGAATAAGGACGCTGCCCTGGCGGACGTCACTTTTACCCTACCTGGATTGCCGGGGTCGCGAAACGTGTTGACGGGCCCGGCATACGCGTCGCTGGATACGGGAATCAACAAGAGCTTCCGCATAACCGAGCGCCAGCGCTTGCAACTCAGAGTAACGGCGTTCAACGTGTTCAACAGCGTCAATTTCAGCGACAGAACCCTTTCACTCGACCCCACTTCGCAGGCCACGTTTGGTACATTCACCGGCACTGCAAGCCAGGGCCAGGCGTTCGGGCGGCAGATAGAATTCGGAGCCCGCTACGAGTTTTAACTAATCCTAAACTCGATTCACAGAAGGCCCTCGCTTCGGTGAGGGCCTTCTTCTTTTCGGGCGGTTCGGAGCCGGCTCTCATACAAAACGAACCGTCAGTTACAGCACAGACCTTTGCTTTTCGCACGCTAACGCTTAGAATTCCCTTTGCCTCGCGCACCCTCATCTTCCGGTTTCGCAACGCCATCAAAACGGCGTCCACAGCTTACGCGCCGCGAAATGCTCTGCGCCTTGACCCTCGCGGGCGGCGGAATCTGCGTCGGCCTCGATAGAATCCTGTTGCCATCTCCAGCGCTCGCGCAAACGCGCAATTCCTTCGCGGGCGGCGAGATGCTCGGAGTCGTTCCGTTCGCGCGCGAGGGCAGGCCTGCCATGGATACGCCCATTGGCGAGGAGCTCGACGGCCGTCTCTACACGGATTTATCCGCGCTCACTCCGGAGCAGCCGGTCACGCCGCTGGAACACTTTTATCTACGCACGCGCGCATCGGCGTTGCTGAAGGACGCTGACGTCCAATCCATCGAACTGCACGGACTCACCGGCGCCCCGCCGCATATCAGCGCCGAAAAATTGCGCGCCAAGGCGCGGCCGATGGGCCGCCACCTCATGGAGTGCGCCGGCAACACGCGCGACGGCCGATTCGGCTTAATTAGCGTGGCGGATTGGACCGGCGTCCCGCTCACCGACGTTCTCGAGCGCCTCCCCGCGCCCAATGACCACAAGGGCCCTCGTGATAACGACGCGCGCATTTTAGTTTCCGGCTTCGATACCTACGCCTCGCAATCCGCAAGCTCAACGCCCGGCGCAAGCTGGATTTTCTCGCGCGACGATCTCCGCTCAACGGGGGCATTCCTCGCCACGGAAATGGAGGGCCAGCCGCTCACCCGCGACCACGGCGCGCCTGTTCGCCTGGTCGTTCCCGGCTGGTATGGCTGCACCTGCATCAAGTGGCTTACGGAAATCCGCGCCGTGCCCGGCGACGCGCCGCCCACCTCGCAAATGCAGGAATTCGCTTTTCGCACGATGCAGCGTGGCTCGCCGAAGCTGGCGCGCGATTACCAGCCTCCCGCGATCGATCAGGCAGCGATGGCCACGCGCGTCGAAAAATGGCGGGTGGATGAGAGAATCAAATATCGAGTCGCCGGCATCCTGTGGGGCGGGACTTCACCTGTGAAGCGCCTTGAAATCCGCTTCAACCCCGAGCAAGATTACGTTCCGGTGGACGAGTTCGATCGGCGCGAGAACTCGAATAAAAATGACCCGTGGAGTCTTTGGAGCCATTCCTGGACGCCGGCGTCGCCGGGAATCTACTTGCTGCGCCTGCGAGTCGCAGAGCCTGTGGTGCAGATGCGCCGGCTCGACATGGGATTTTACGTTCGACAAGTAGAAATCACGGAAGTCTAGGGGTCGCTTATCGCCCGCTTTATTTTAATCGCAAGCGTTCTGGCCTTGGCGCTATCGGCGCCGCCGGCTTTGCTTTCGCACCGGTCCGCACCCGCTCAGCGTGAATCCCACGACGCAAACATGGTCGGGTGGGTCCCGCGCGAAATCCTCGAGCGGCCCGTCCCGCTGCGCCAGGGAGTCGGCACGCTGCACGACGCGGTAACCACATCATCGCCCCAAGCACAGTCCTTCTACGATCAAGGCTTCGCGTACCTCAACTCTTTTGTTTGGATCGAAGCCGCGCGATCGTTCCATCAGGCCCTCCGCTTCGATCCCAGAATCGCCATGGCCTATGTCGGCCTCTCCGACGCGTACGTCGGGCTCGCCGATCCCGCCTCAGCACGCGCGGCGATAGAAAAGGCGCAGTCCCTGGCGGACTCCGCCACGGAACCAGAGCGCCGTAAAATTGAAATTCACGCCTTGCTTCTCGCGTGGCTGGGTGATTCCGATTTACAAAAATATTTTGCGTATCGCACCGCCATCACCGCCGCAATCGCGGCGACTCCGAACGACCCATGGCTCTGGATTCAGCGCGGGTTCGCCGAAGAAGGCACCCCGCACGCGCACGGACAGAATGGCGGACCCGATACCATCGCTTTTTACGAAGCGGCGCTCGCTCTCGCTCCCGACGAATTCGCCGCCCATCACTATCTCGCGCACACCTACGAAACAATTGGCCGCCCCCGGGATGCCCTCGCGCAAAGCGAGATTTACGTGCGCATGGCTCCGGCAATCCCGCACGCGCACCACATGCACGGCCACGACCTCCGCTGGACCGGCCGCACCGAAGAAGCTATCGCCGAATTCCAGCGGGCCAATGAACTCGAAGAAAATTATTATCGCTCCGAAAATATTTCAGCGCGATTTGACTGGCACCACGTCCACAATCTGAGCCTGCTCGCGATGTGCTACGAAACGCTCGGTCAAATGAAATCGGCCGAGAAAGTTTTTCGCGAAGCGTTCGCACTGCCGGTATACAACGACCTCGCAGAGTTCAATCGCCGCGAATGGCCTGAATTCCTGCTCAGCCGCGGCCGCTACGACGAAGCTCTCGCAGCGGCGCAGGAACTCAACAATGGCCAAGGGGGCCAAGGGGGCCAATCGGGCCAAGGGCCCATGGGCCGCTTCGCGGGCCACACCGCTGCCGGCCGCGCGCTGCTTCGCCTCAACCGCATCGACGAAGCGCAATCGGAGCTTTCGCTAGCGGAGCAGGAGCTCGAGCACGTTCCATCGTCCGTCGCCGCGCAATTGCCCGATTCGGGCCTTCTTAACGCCGAGATTCTCCTCCGCCGTGGCCGCACGGAAAAAAGCGATGCGCTCTTTCGCGAGATCGAGAAAAAAGTCCGCGCAGTTCCCGGCCCCGATTCCTGGAGCCAGGCCCTCTTTCAGCTCGACTCAATCGCAAGCATCGCCCGCGACGCCGGTGATTGGGACCTCGACGAATTCACTGCGCGCCAGATGATCGAGCATGACCCAAGCTACGCAGGGGGGTACTACGCGCTGGGCCTCGCCGCCGAACACAACGGCGCAAACGCCGCTGCGCGCGAACAGTTCGCGCAAGCCGCCCAGCGCTGGTCCAAAGCTGACCCCGAAATTCCCGAACTCGTGCAGCTCCGCCAAAAACTCGCAGCGTCACAAAAGTAATGCCAGGGCTCGTCATCGAGGCATCGGCGTCATCCACGGCGCGTACACTTAGTTGGTTAATACTGATGTGGTATTATTCGCCCGCGCGGCGTTCGTTCAAATGTAGGAGGCTTACGATGCGATTTGCCTGCGTCATTTTCGCTTTGAGTTGCTTCCTAGCTCCCGCCTTGGCTCAGGAAAAAACGGACGGCCCAACAAATGAGAAGGCTCAAAAGACATTCCAGGAAGCCCTAAAGCTTCTTCGCGAACGCAAAAAGGACTGGGCTCTCGACGCTTTCAAGAAAGCCGACAAGCAGGACGGCGGCCATTGCGCTGCCTGCCAGAAGCAGATGCTTAAGTACGGAGTCGAGCTTGCAGATTGGAAAACCGCCGAACTTGCCGCGGAGGAGATGGTGGGGGAAGCCCAAAGCGACCGGGATAAAGCCGTCGCGCACTATCAATTTGCAATCGTGCTGATGCAAGAGGGATTGCAAAAACACAGAGACGACTTTTTCTCTCGAGCGCACGATGAGATCGCTAAAGCGCTGGCTCCCAATCCGAATTTCCCGGAAGCGTTGTTCCTCGATGGCAGGGTGCTCGCGAATTTGCACCAGGACGACGCCGCAAAAACCAGCTTTGAGAAGTACGCGAAGATGAAACCGGAGGATGATCCCAACCGCCAGCGCGCGCTTCGATATATCGATCATCCTGAGCTCGCGCGCGCCAGGATGGCGCCGGCCTTCGCGGTCACCACCCTGGACGGCAAGCAGGTTTCCATGGACGACCTGCAAGGCAAAGTTGTGCTGCTCGATTTCTGGGCCACGTGGTGCGGACCCTGCCGCGAGGCTCTGCCGCATATTCGCAACGTCTCAAAAAAGTTCGCAGGCGAACCCCTGGTAATCCTCAGCGTGAGCCTCGACAGCGACGAGCAGAAGTGGAAAGCCTTCATCGGCCAGAACGAAATGACCTGGCCGCAATATCGCGACGGCGGCTTCACGGGTCCGGTAGCGAAGCTGTTTGGCGTCAATGCCATTCCGCATACTTTCACAATCGACGCGGACGGCGTACTTCAGGAAGAACACATCGGAGACGCCTCAATCGAGGGCAAGCTGAAAAAACTCCTCGGCCGCGCCCGCGAATTGCAGTCAACCCAGAACACTGCGAAATGATCTTATGACGGTTGCTTATCGCGAGCCCCAGGAGACGTAAACATCAAATTTGATTGCAAGCGGCGGGCGTCTCATCTCTAGTGCGTGAGCCAAATAACCGGGAACATCTTCCCCGCTTCTTCCGGCGAAATCGTAACCCCAACGGATAGCGCCGCCGCGGCGAGAACCGGATCGCGCCCCGCGGCCATGTCCTCTTGTGTGGGGAGCAATTTGGTGTCGGGAACAACTCCGTTCCCCTCAAGGTCTTGCCCATCGGGCATGCGGAGCCTTGACACCGTGACTTCTACTGCGTATTGAATGATGGTCATCCCACCTTGCTGCAGCGGAATGATCTCCGCCCTTCCCACCGCCCCCGAAGTTTGGTCACCCATTACCGTCCCTCGCTTTTCAATCTGAACCACGCGGGCAAAGATCTCAGCGGCGGAGGCGGACTTGCTGTTTACCAGAACAACCAGCTTACCCGTGAAGGCGTTCTTGCCGCGGGTGGGAAACCGCAAAGGCTCCTTTCCCGTACGTCCAATCTTGTCTCCAACGTTTATATCTCGATCGAAGAAATTCCCGACCAACCATCGCAAGGCCTCTTCGTCACCGCCGCGATTGTCGCGGAGATCGAGAATGAGCGTTTCATGTTTCTTTGCCGAGTCCATATAGCGATTGGTGTCGGCTGGCTGCAGATTGAATTCCGGTAGCTTCCAGATCATGAGTTTATCGCCCATTTCCACGAACCGCGACTTGCCCACAATTCTGTATCCTTTAATCAACCGAAGAATTTGATGAAGAGTATCCCCTCCTGAGAATCCTCTTAACTCCGCGGGAAAGACTTCCTGACGGCTCTTTGCAACCAGCTCGCGCGCAGCGTGTCCCGGACTCGCCACCTGGAAGTGGTATTCGGCGAGCGGCGCGACTACACTTACGCGGTATTCAATCTTTGCAAACGTCGCCCGGTTTGGCTGGTAGTTCTCGAGCTTGAGCACCTCATCCCCGGGATGAAGCCCTTTCTTCGAAGCATCGCTATCCGGCTGTACGGCCGAGATCAGGCACTTCTCCCCGACCATCCCCATCTCCCACCCTTTGTCGACGATCACGTTCCGCAGCGGTGGTATAAAAGAGGTATGGGAGTCGTTTAATCCCTCCACGGCCCATGCCACAACGGCAAGTCCGCCAAGCAGCGACGCCTGATCGCCGATTTGCTTGTCCGCGCTTGCGAATCGCCCGCGAAAATCAACCCCGCGAAACGACGGGTCGTAATAACGCTTCTCGATGGTCTCTTGAACCTGGCGCAGAATTGCCCGCGCCTGCTCTTGTTCGACCTTATTTACTTTTTGTCCCGAAAGATATGTGGCGGCAAAAACAATTGCGGCAGGGAGGAGGATAAACCGGATTGCTCTGTTTTCTTTCAGCACGGCACCGAATAGTAATTCACGACGCGCCTGAAGGCAATAGCCTGACGGTTATCTGGCAGCTGCCTGTTTCTCTTCTAAAGGTTTACGTCTTCATTCTATGAGCGTTTCCGTGTGCACGTTCGCTGTTCGGCTTTGATCCGCTCAGTCCGTAGTACAGGATGTAGAGGTAGCAGATCACGGGGAGAAAGAACGCATGGTGAATCCCCACACGATCGGCAATCACGCCCTGCATCACCGGCAGGATTGCGCCGCCTACAATTGCCATATTCAGGAGGCCGGAACCGTTCCCTGTCAGAGGGCCGAGCTCTGCTACTCCCAAGCTGAAGATCGTCGGGAACATGATCGAGTTGAAGAAACCCACCGCGAGAATGCTCCACATCGCCCCGTGCCCGCTCAGTACCATGGAGAGCGTTACGAGCGCCGCCGCGGAAACTGCGCATAGTCCGAGCAGATTCCCAGGCTTGATTCGCCGTAAGAGTTCCGCGCCGAGAAAGCGACCGATCATGGCGCCGCCCCAATAGAACGACACGAACCCGGCCGCGGTCTTGGCGGAGAATCCCGAGATCTCCGGCAGACTGAAATAATTTACCAGGAAGCTCCCGATGGAAACCTCCGCTCCCACGTAAGCGAAAATCCCAATCGCGGCAAGTACAAGATTCGGATGGTTCCAAATCGAGTCGTCCACCTTCCCGGCCGCACGGTACTCCGCATGCCCGATTTTTGGCAGCTTGAACGTGCCGATTACAACCGCCAATAACAACAGCGCAATGCTGATCGCTGTGTACGGCATCTTCACCGAGGCTGCCTCTTGCACGCGATATGCGTGTAGTGCTTGTGGCGACAACGCGCGCAATTGCTCCATCGCCAGCGGTGCAGCGCTCAGAATTAGCAGTCCTCCAATCTTCGGGGCGATCGCCGTCCCGAGCGAGTTGAATGCCTGCGTCAAGTCCAGCCGGCTCGACGCTGTCTTCGGTTTTCCCAGTACCACCACATAAGGATTCGCCGCCACCTGAAGTCCCGTAATCCCAGTGGCGAGCACCAGGAGCGCGCTCAAGAACAGCGGATACGATACGGCCGACGCGGCGGGCACGAACAGAAACGCTCCTACAGCCATGGTCAGCAGGCCGACCACCATGGTCCTCTGGTAGCCGATCCTGTTCACGATCCTCGACCACGGCACTGAAAACAGGAAGTACGCCGAAAAGAATGCAAACTGCACCAGCATCACTTGCGCGTAATCCAGGTCAAATATCGACTTCAGGTGCGGCACCAAAATGTCGTTCAGGCAAGTTAGAAAGCCCCACATGAAGAACAGCGTGGTGACGATGGCCAGCGGGCGAGAATAGTTTTGCGTCTCCGAAGCAGCCGGAATACTCTGCGTCTGCCCGGAACGACTGGTGGCTTCTGGAATCTCCATCTTCCCTCCCATCAATTTCACGTTTCCCTATCGGCGCTGCCCAGATCCACCGGTGCGGATTGCTTGTCGAAGACGGTTTGCTCGTGCTGCTTTAGTTGTTCCACTGGCTTCTGCAAGTCACGTCGCAGACGAGCCCCAAGCCGCCAGAAACCAGTTCCATTTTGCCCGCGGCTATGCTACACTGAAGTGTAATAGTAGTAGGAAGTAGTAAAAAAAACTAAACACAGGAAGGAAGTTTTGGTTCTCTGCGGTTTGGGGACGGAGGTAGGGTTGTCTGAATTCCCAATCCCGCGAGCCACCCGCAATTCTAATCGCAACATTCCGCGATTAGAAACGCTCTTAACCCTCGCAGAATCAACAAGAGCATCGTCTCTAACCGCAACAAAACCGCACGTCGTAAATCCGCACTTTTCTCCGTGCATTAGTGGTTTTCGGCCGCGTTGCGCTAACTTCCGGACGCACAACTCCGCGCAATTGCTACAAGTTGGGGAATCGAAAAGTATGGCGCGCCCGGAGAGATTCGAACTCCCGACCCTCTGCTTCGAAGGGTCGCCGCGGCGACCTCTATCCAGCTCGGCTACCGGCATGAGTATCCGCCAGAATTCTCTTAAGTTCGTCGCGGCCCTTCCCCGTCTTGAAGTACCGCTCGCGTCGCATTGCTTCTGCCAGAGTCGCGAATTGTTCTTGGTACATAAGGGCCCAGGGACCGCGATGTTTTGTCGAAAAACTCTGATCGGAGTTGTGATGCACGAGGCGCGCTTCAAGATCGGATGTAGAACCAGTATACAAACGGCCGGTTATTCGGCTTTGGAGAACGTATACAAAGAACATTGGAACCTTGCAGGCCCGGAGATTCACCGCGACGGCGACGTTTTGCTTCGGCGAGCAAGCCCGACCCTCTGCTTCGAACGGTCGCCGCGGCGACCTCTATCCCCCTCAGCTCACCGTGCGCGCAACCAAGATATGGCGCGCCCGGAGAGATTCGAACTCCCGACCCTCTGCTTCGAAGGCAGATGCTCTATCCAGCTGAGCTACGGGCGCGAAGCCACAATTCTACGCGAAGTGAACGACGGATGGAAATTCCGCAACCGTTGTGGGACGATACGGCCGCTGATGCCGGAACAACCACAGCCGCCAAAAACCAGCCCCCCGCGCGTTTTCGCGCACTCCATGCTGCGCGAGATTTACGAGCAGCCTCGCGCGATCCGCGAAACGATTGCACGCAACACCGTTGACGGCTCTATTCTCCCCGCGGCTCTCCAGCCCATCGAATCCGCGCTCTCAGTCTTCAAGAAAATTATCATCGCCGCCAGCGGTTCGAGCCGCCATGCGGGGCTTGCAGGCGAGATCATGCTCGAAGATCTCGCGGGCGTGTCAGTGGACGTCGAGTATTCGAGCGAATATTGCTATCGCTCGACGCACGCGGACCACAATCCGATCGTGATCGTGATCACCCAGTCGGGCGAAACCGCCGACACCATCGCGGCACAGCGCGAGGCTTTGCACCGGGGCGCAAAAACAGTCGCCATCTCAAATGTCGCCGATACCACGATCGTGCGCGAAGCTAGCGCTGCCCTGCTTACCTATGCAGGAGTCGAAAAATCCGTGCCGGCGACGAAGAGCTTCACGGCACAGCTGACAATTCTCTATCTCCTCGCGCTGTTTTTGGCACGCAAGCGCGGTAGCATGGCGCCCGAAGTGGCAGCCTCGCACCTGCGCTCGCTTCTCGCCGTGCCCGCAGCGATCGAGAGCGCTCTCGATGCGTGGAACGCTCAGGCCCAGGAATGCGCTCGGAAGTATCAGCATGTGAAGTCGATGATGTTTCTTGGGCGCGGCGCACATTACGCGATTGCGCGCGAAGGTGCGCTCAAGCTGAAAGAAGTTTCCTACGTACAGGCCGAAGGACTGCCTGCGGGCGAGCTACGGCACGGCCCGAATGCGCTGGTCGACGACACGCTGCCCATCATAGTCCTGGCCACGCGCGATCTTTCAGATCCTGGCTCGGTCCTTCGCTATCAGAAAACTCTGGCGATTCTCGAATACGTCAAGGACCGCGGCGGAAAAGCAATTGCGATCGCCACAGCGGGCGATCGCGAGGAAGTCGCCTCGCTGTCCGATCGCGTGATCGCGGTTCCAGCGGCCAGCGAACTTCTGCTCCCAATTCTCGAAGTCGTTCCTCTGCAACTCTTTGCCTATCATTTCGCCGTTTTGAATGGCGCGAACGTGGACAATCCACGCAACCTGGTTAAGGCGGTCATCACGGAATAGCGCCATGCCGACATGGAATCCCAATCAATATCTAAAATTCGCCGAAGAGCGCGCGCGACCTTGCCGCGAACTCGCCGCGCGCATTGAGCTTTCCTCTGTTCGCCGTGTCATCGACGTCGGATGCGGCCCGGGCAACAGCACCGAGGTACTCGCCAACCGCTGGCCCGATGCGGAAATCACTGGTCTCGATAATTCAACGGAGATGATCGGCGTGGCGCGCGAGGCGCAGCCAGCGCGCCGTTGGGTGATTCGCGAAATTGCGGATTGGGCCTCGAGCGCGAAGTCCGATGAGAAGGACGGAAAATTCGACGTCGTTTTTTCGAACGCGGCCCTACAATGGCTGCCAGATCACTCGACACTCTATCCAAAGCTGCTCGAGCGCGTCGCGCCTGGCGGCGCTTTTGCAGCGCAGATCCCAGCCGACTTCGACGCGCCTGCGCACCTGATCATGCGCGACATCGCCAAGCTGCCAGCGTGGCGCGATCGCTTCCCCGCCGGGCGCTTGCGCGAGTGGCAGGCGCACGATGGCGAATTCTATTACGACGTGCTCGCTCCCCTTGCCTCTCGCGTCGACATCTGGAAAACGGAATACCTTCACGTGATGCCTGACGCAGAATCTCTCTTAGAATTTTACAAAGGCAGCGGCATGAGGCCGTTCCTCGACTTGCTCGCAACAGACGCGGAGTGGATGCAGTTCACCGGGGAATATCTGGAACGGATTCGCATAGCATATCCCCGGCGTCCCGACGGGCGTGTGCTCTTTCCAATGCTTCGGCTCTTCGTCATTGCCTATCGTGGAGCTTCGTCGGAAGACTCGGCACAAAGCGGCGCAAAATGAAAAACATCCTCCTCGGCGTCGACATCGGAGGTACGAAGGTTTCGGCCGCGCTCGTGAGTTCGACGGGCGAGGTTCGACATTCAGTTCGCACTCAAATGGTCCCTCGCAAGACGGCCGAAGAGGGATTGAAGCCCGTTTTTGAAGCGATTGATGCAGTGCTCGGCGACCGCCGCGCGAAAAGCATTCGGGCAATCGGCGTGAGCGTGCCGGGTTGGATCGACTCCGTCCGCGGCGTCCTGGTCGGCGCTCCAAACATTCCCTGCTGGCGAAACTTCCCTCTTCCGCGCGAAATACGAAGGCGCTACAGCCTGCCCGTGTACGTCGCGAACGACGCGAACGCAGGCGCGCTCGCTGAAAGCACCTGGGGTGCGGCCTCCGGGTGCGCCAACGTTTTCTACGTCACACTGGGTACCGGCGTCGGCACCGGGATCGTGCTGCAACACCGCTTATACACCGGACGCACTGGCGCCGCTGGCGAAGGCGGCCACACGACAATCGATTTTCGCGGCCCGCGCTGTGGCTGCGGAAAGCGAGGCTGCGTCGAGATGTATGTCTCCGGCACCGCGATCGCGAGGCGTGCGCGCGAAGGAATCGTTCAACGGGGCGGCCGACGATCAAAGATGCTCGCTCTTGCCGCCGGAAATATCGCTGGGGTGAGATCAGAAACGGTTGCCAAGGCGGCAAAAGCGGGGGATCCGCTGGCAAGAAGAGTCCTCGACGAAGCAGCGGACCACTTCACAATCTGGATCGGCAACATGATCGACTTGCTCGATCCCGGGATCATTGTCGTGGGCGGAGGAGTCGCGAAATTGATGCTGCGATCGCTGAACCGTGTCCGCGCGGGCCTCAAGACCTGGGCCGCGAATCCACGCCAGCGTGAAATTCCCATCGTGGGCGCGCGTTACGGCTCCGAATCGGGTGTGGTCGGAGCGGCGGCACTCTGTCTGACACCCTCGAAGTTGGCAGGCGCGGGGTGTGCGAAAAAGGAGCGATCGCGATGAAGCACGGCTCCTCGCGAGATTTTTACGAGCGGTGGTCAAAATTGCATCCATCCCTGAACTGTGCAGTAATGCTTGCGGACGCTGTTGATAAATTTGCCTGCGTAAGACAGCGATGAAATCTCGCATAGACAAAGTGCTTGGCAGGATCAGCAAGAGCGGAATCGGAGCGCAGGAAGAGCGACTGCGCTCGGCCGCGTCGGTTGCGCAACTAGAGGATCATCGGCGCGCTCTGCTCGAATCGCCGCGCAATGCGGACGACAGGCGCCTCTTGAAGTACGGATATCGCGTGTATTCGCAGAGCGATGAGGATGGAATACTCCACGAGATTCTTCATCGCATCGGAGACGGCGGGCGAAGGTTCGTTGAGATTGGCGCGGGCGACGGGTTCGAAAACAATACACTGTTCCTGCTAATTCAGGGATGGCGTGGCGTTTGGATCGAAGGCTCGTCTCGAAAAGTAACAGGCGCCAAGAAGCACCACGAAGCGGAGATCGCCGAAGGTCGGTTGCAAGTGGTGGAGCAATATGCAACGGCGGCAAACATCGATGAAACAATCAAACGGTTTTCACCCGGAGAACTCGACGTGCTCTCGGTGGACATCGACGGAAACGACTATTACGTGCTGGGCGCGATCCGAGCGGTTGCGCCGCGAGTGATTGTCGCGGAATACAACGCCAAATTTCCTCCGGATGTGCGGTGGATCATGGAACACAATGAAGCGCATCGGTGGGATTCGACCGACTACTTTGGCGCATCGCTTAAGGCTCTGGAAATTCTGCTGTTGGAACGAGGCTATTTCCTGGTGGGCTGCAACCTGCTCGGAACGAATGCATTCTTCATTCGTAAGGACCTCGTCCGGGATCCGCCGTTTTGCGCACCGTTCAGCGCGGAGAATCACTACGAACCAGCACGTTATTTTCTGCTACAAGCGTTCCACTCTGGTTTTCCCGCCGGATTCGGACCATACAGATCGAGGGAGGATAAGGAAATGAGCCGCTAGGCGTCGGCGACTTTAGTCAATTTAGAAGCGCGCTGCCTGTCCTGAAGGCAATAGAGCACCAACTCGACCCGGGTAGACACGCCCAGCTTGTCGAAGACACGATACAAATAATTTCGCACCATCTGCTTGAGTTTCATCTGCGTGACGCGCGGACCGCGTTTCGCCAATCCGGCGTACGAGGTCTTGCGCGCAAGGCGGGACGGATTCGCATGCGTCACGTCCGCCGCTTGGTTCGCAAGGTGACCGGATGACGAGCGATTGGATGAAAGCTGTTTGGATAAGTGGATCGCCCGCAATCGCCGGTGCGATCAGTTTCGCGCTGGTTTTGGCGGTCGTGCCGGCAGTCATGTGGCTTTGCGCAAAGTTCGGACTGCGCGACTCGCCCGGGCCCTTGAAAATCCACTCTCGGCCGACGCCCCGGCTCGGCGGTATCGCCATCCTGCTCGCCATCTGCGCCGGTCTCTTACTCGATGCCCGCCCGGCAATCAACATCTATTTCGCGTTGGCCTTAGCCTTCATTTGGACGGCCGGTATCATCGACGATCTTCGCGGTCTTCCTCCGTTCCTTCGGCTTAGCGCCCAAGCTGTAGGTGGAATGATTCTGTGGTACGGGGGTTGGCGCATGCCGTTGCTGAACTCCGGCTCGCTCGGTCTCATCGCCCTTTTCCTTTATCTGATTCTGGTAGTCAATTCCCTGAACTTGATCGATGGAGCGGATGGCATAGCTGCCGGCGTCACGGCCGTCATCGCAGCTGGCTACGTCGCTTTGCCTGCCGCGTCTCTAACTCAATTCGGTCCGTACGTGGCGTGCAGTCTGCTTGGCGCTTGCGTCGGCTTTTTAATCGCCAACTTTCCACCCGCGAAACTTTTTATGGGCGATTCCGGGAGCAACTTGCTTGGATTTTGTGTTGCGATTCTCGGGCTCGACTTCTGGCGCACTCATGCCGTTACGAGTTCTGCGCAGTTCTTCCCGTTCATAGTCGCCGGCCTACCACTGCTGGACGCGCTCTCCGCGGTGCTTCGTCGCCTACGAACGCACACTTCGCCGCTAGTAGGTGATCGCCGGCATTTTTATGACTTGTTGAGAAGCCAAGGTTTGACGGCTCGAAAAGTGGCCTTCGCATGTTATGCGATTACGATCGCCTTCGTGGTGGTCGGATTGCTGATCGTTCGAACGGATAGCAAGCTCGCACTTTGGATTTCGGCGGTTGCTGTAGGGTTGCTGCTGCTGGCGTCGCTGCGCTTGGGCTCGCTGGGCAGGAACGAAGTTCGCTCTCGCGTGCAGCGAGTAAAAGTCAGTGTCTAAGTTTTACGTGGGATTCGAGAGAATCGTGCGCGTCCCGCGGCGACTGCGTTCCTGAGGGGACGATTGTTTCTGCGCATTGCCGAGTTGCACTAGCAATTTTCGGAGCTTCGCGCGCTCTTCGAGGTCCATGTCCACCACTTCGAAAGCGCGCGCCTGCGTATTCGCGTCGCGCACGATCGTTTGCGCTTTTACCGGCTTCGAAGTCGCCGCGTTCATCTTTATGTTCACGACGCTGCCCGGATGCAAGCTCTGTTCGCAGACGGCGACTCCTCCACCCAGCGTCATCTCCGGAATCTGCAGATTGCAATTCTCCTTGAGATTCGTGGTCGTCGCTTCCATCGGACGCTCCAGTCGCAGGCGAGGGTAACGCCTTTGGCGAATTGCAGAAGAAGTTGGGTCGGCGTCGAGCGCTTCGATGGACAATTCCGCGATGCTCAACCCGCTCTTCGGAACGAAACTCCGGACCCACTCGGCGTCGATCTTTTCCATTGCCTGCGTCGCAACCAGTCGCAGTTCGCTCGGATTCGCCCAGCGCCAGGTCTTTCGAACCTCGGCAATTTTTCGCAGGACCGCTTCGGCGCCTGGTGTGCGCAACCTTCCCAGAGCCTCGATGGCTTTTAGCCGTAGATAATCGGTGCCGCCTGCGGGTACGTCTCCTTCCGCAAGCCGCAGCAGCCGCATGTCGGCCGTTTTTCCTCCCGCAAACCCAATTTCATCCACAGCCAGCGGGCGAACCAGCGCATCGAGATGGTCGAACAAGTCGAGCAGCAACCTGCCCCGATCGGCCGCGCCGCTCCCCGCGACCTGGCGAACCACGCGGTCGTGGGCCGTCCGCTTCCAATCCTTAATCCGCTCCGGCAGTATCTTCTCCACCGTGTCGAGGTCCATCCGCGAAAGAATTCCTACCGTGTCGATGGCCTCATGCGGAGTGCCGTCGCGCAGTTGCGCTCGAAGGTGCTCGAGCGCTTCAGCGCCGAGCCCTTCCATCATCGTAACCAGAAGTTCGCAGTCTTCGCGGAATCCGGCGCGGCTGAAGCGCGTCGCGAGGTGTTCCGATGCCGCCACCGGCATGCGCCGCAGCAAATCGGAGAGGCCGCTCGGCACCGTCCCGGCTTTCAATGCTTCTTCAATGAATTCCGGCAGTTTATTCTCGACCGCAATCCTCGGCCGCACGTTCTTCGCCACGCCCGGATGTTCAGCCTGCACGTAGTCCATTAATTCGACCACGCGCTGGATCGCCGGGAACGACCGCTTATTCGTGGCTTCCTGTGAGAGGCGCACGAATGCTGCGCCGACCAGGCTTTGCATTTCCGAATCTTTTTCTTCCGCAAGTTGGACGCCGGCGAGTCGGATCGTATCCACCAGCAGTTTTTCGTCGCCTTTGCCATAGAGCCCTGCGATTTCAGCAAGCCCGGTCGCCGCCTGCCGCCGCGCTTCGTGATTTTTGTTGGTGATGCAGTTCGCGTAGTTCCGGAGAACTTTCTCGGCTTCTTCAGCCTCACCCCGCGCTACCAACGCATCGATATGCTCTCGAATCTTCGCAGGAGGAACGCACCAGGCATCGGCCGATTCAAGCACCGCTTTCTTTTTCGCTTCCGGTACCCGCGCCCAGAACTGCTGCGCGAGCATGTCCACGTGGGACTGCACTTCAATTCCCGCATGGGCCATTTTCTCTTCATAAACCCCGAGAATCTTGCGCAGGCCGTCTAACTCGGAATTCATTTCGTCGAGCAATTGCTTGACGGCATTCACTTCCAGGTCGCCGCGCTCGTAGCTTTCCAGCGCAAACCGGATGGCGATGTGCTCTGCAAGTTTCAGCAGCGTCGGCTTGTCCGCCGATTCATTGGGCGCCTGGGCCGCAAGCGCCGAAAGCGCCTGACTGATGGTGAAACGTGCCCGGCGCGGCAACGTCGAAAGCCGCGATTGGAACGCATTGGGATCGAGTTTGTCTTTCGCCGGATCGCCGGTCCGCGCAATTTGTGCGAGGACTTGCAGAATTCCTTGCAATTCGTCTTCTTGCAGCGTCATCAGGCCGGTTTCA
>Ga0210394_10003167_pt1 | contig 21137 bp, 15 predicted proteins | sample IncBWC12MmetaG_FD_160121 | JGI IMG/M metagenome (GOLD analysis project Ga0210394, IMG submission 160121) | Forest soil microbial communities from Barre Woods Harvard Forest LTER site, Petersham, Massachusetts, United States - Inc-BW-C-12-M | ecosystem: Environmental > Terrestrial > Soil >...
TGCGCATACATTCGTCGTACGCGGCCTTTGCAGCGTCGGTCCGGGCCGCCGCCTGCTGATAATCGGACTTTTGCGCGGCGCTGATTGCTTGGTTCGCCTGCGCCATCGAGAGAAGCTGCCTGAGCATCTTGTTAGATTCTTCCGCGGCATCCCGCCAAGTCTGGTACTTATCCCGGCACTGGAGCGCGCAAATATGATCGGCTTCCGCTTTCTTCTTGTCCTCCGGCGTCGGAGAGTTCGTCGCTGGCGGCTCTGTTGGCTTTTCAGGCTGGGGAGTGGTCACATTGGCAGGTTCCCTTGGCGCCGTGTGGGGATCGCATACCACTCCCAACTTGTCCCTTAGCTCCTGGGCCTTTTTGACGATGGTCACTGCGTTAGAGTCGTACGCGGTGCGGGGAGCGTACTTTGCAATGATCATGTTGATGTTGGCGTACCAGCTCGCACAAATAATGTCATCCGCGTGCAAGAAGGCGGGCGTCGCAGCGAGGCTGGATGCGGCGATCTCCAAACTCATGGAGAGTTTTTCTTCCCCGTCGGCCTTCGAGAAGTCCTCCTTCAGCTGGCTCATGGCATTGTTCAGCGAGTCGTACGTGGTCGAGCCTCCCGGCTGGGCTGGCCCTGACTGCGCCGACCCGGACAACGGGGCGATAAAAATTAGAAAGATGTATAGATACGCCATAAAGATCTGAAACGTCGCTGAATGCTGCCTCTTCCCTGAATTCGAGGAAGCGATGGACATGTTGGAACTGGATCGTCTGAATGTCATGGCTCGTCTCCTTTTCTCGCCCTCGAGTAATTCCTCGTTGAGGACAACGACACAAAGGCACGGCCAGTGCCAAACAGGAAAGTTCCAATCCGACGCTGTTATGCCGGAGAGCAAGCCATAGCAATAGAATGGCTTACAGTCTGGCGGAAGAGGGATGCGGCAATAGACCTATGTTGGCGCACTCTGCGGGGAATCTATCCGAACCGATAGCTTCAGATGCGAGTGGATAGACTGATTTGGTGTTGGACGGGTCAGCCGGCTACGGCTGAGCCAGTCTTCTATCCCACCGGATAGCTCCTACTCGGGCAGATAGGCTTGACAATAAGGGCGTCGCCGGGCAAACCGCTCAACTACTGCTCCGCCGACTTATTGCATCTCCCATATTCCTGCTTAGCTTAGGGCGCGAGATCGACGCCTGCGCGAGCAAACCACGCTAAATGGCATCGACCGTGCTTTCCCCTCTGCGTGCCGAGCGAAGACTCGCTCTACAAAAAAAGAGAAGAGAGAGAGGGATGACAATGATACCCAGCAACTGCAACTTGACATTCTTCGCGCAATCGAATTTGGCAACCACTCCGCAAAAAGCTTGGACCCAAAGCGTGGAGCGCGTGTCGCTGCTCGCCGCGCTGCTGGCGCTTGCGTTCTTCCTGATCCCGAACGCACCTGCGATGGCCCAGACCGGCCTGCTGACCGCCGGACCTCTGACGCCGCAGTCGACCGGGGGCATTCTCATCAACAACATGAACGGCGGCGGCGTGCAGCCGGGTCTCGCCGCCAATTTGGGAACCGTTTTCACGCTCGCCGGAGGGGCCAAGAGTTACAACATCTCGCAAATTGTCACCTATCACTGGGACAACGGCCGGGGCGCTCCGGCGGGTGGCACGATCACCATTGAAACGTACCAGCAAGTGCCCATCCGCACGTTCAACGTGGTGGTCGAACCTGCTTCGGGCGGCGTGATGGCCAATTGGGTTGCGAACATCAATCCTCCCCTGCAACTCGGTCCGGGCATATACATCGCAAAAGACTCGGGCTACACGACTTGGTCGAGCAATAGCGGCTCGGCCGGCTGTCTGTGGTTCAATCCGAGTTTCCAGTGCGGGTTCGTACGGATCAGCGGCAGCGCGACGTTGCCGCCGCCCGTTGCGTACAATCCCAGCCCGAGTGGTACGGCGCCGACCAGCACCACAGCCCTCTCGCAGAGCAGAACGCGTCCGGACCTCAGGGCATACGGCGGGTGCGCGCCCGCGCCATTTCTGCCCACTTGCAACGTCAATGTCATCATCAATGCCTTCACCAACCCAAACGTCTATGCGATCATTACGCAGACCCTCGAGTCTCCGGGTACCACAGCCGCCGACCTGGATAGACAGGCGCAAACGTGCGCTCGCCAAGGCGGCAGGCTGCAGGTCACGAGAGACGCTTACTACTTTTATTCGAGCAACATTACCTACAACCCCGGCGACCAGTGGGCGGCGATGGTATGCCTACGGTGACTCGGCCAAGTCCTGAGTCTCGCAGATGGGATGGCCGCGGCGAGCAGCCCTTCGCCGCGGCCATTCTTCGCTTCTCGGCCTGAGAGGGACCGAGAAACCGCGTCTACAGACCCGAACGTGAGGTATCCTTGGGACTCCAACGCCGCCATGGATCCACTGCTGATCGCGATCTCGGGCCCTGTCCTGAAGGATACGACGTTCTCCGTAGGAACGCGGGGACTTGTCATTGGGCGGGAGACGGGGGTCGATGTACAGGTTCACAGTAAGTCTATCTCTCGCCGGCATTGCTGTATTCGTCAGGATGCGGGCTGCTATTTCGTAGTTGATTTGGGCAGCCGGAACGGAACGTTCGTCAACGGCTCACCGGTAGGCGAGCGGAAGCTCGAACACGGGGATCTCATACGAGTGGGCGACGCCTACTTCCGGTTTGTAGCCGCGGAATCCGACGTGGAGCGTGAGGCGAGTGAGGTCGCGTTCGACGATGGCACCGTGGAGACGGGCCTCACAGTCGCGCTGAGCCATGAAGACGCCACATACCTGCAGTTTCGCGAATCCCCGGCGGACGAATCCACCGATCGCCGAACGCGAGACCTGCAAACTCTGGTTGCGTTTGCGGCGAAGATCGGAACCGTGCAGGAGCTGGACCAGCTCTACAGCCAAGCCCTGGAATTGATTGCGCAATCGGTGCCAGCGGAGCGCGGAGCGATCTTGGAATGGGATTCTTCGCCTGAATCGCTGACCTCACAGGCCGTGTGGGACAAGAGGGAGAAAATCAACGGGAAAAAGCATGTGCTTCCGGTCAGCAGAACGGTTCTGCGACGCATCGCACTGGATCCGGCGGCGCTTCTGGTGAATGATGTTTCAGCGGACGGCGCCCTGCGCCAGGCGGGAAGCATCCTTTCCGCACGGGCTTGCTCGATTCTCTGCGCGCCGCTGACCTGGGCCGGCAAAACCTTCGGCGCCGTTTACCTCGACACCCAAAACCCCGTACTGCGGTTCAGCCAGGACGACCTGCAACTGGTAATGGGAATCGCCGGAATTACTTCGGCGGCCGTGGTCAATTTGCGAAAAGTCGAGCGATTGCGCGAGGAGTCGAAGCGCTTGCAGACCGCCCTCGACGCGGAACACGGCATGGTAGGCGAAAGTGCGGCAGCGCGCCAGGTATCCACGCTGATCGCTCGGGTGGCGGGAAACGACTCCACCGTGCTGTTGTGCGGCGAGAGCGGAACGGGAAAAGAACTGGCGGCCCGTGCGATTCATCGCGCCAGCGCCCGCAAGGGCGGACCGTTCGTGGCGATCAACTGCGCGGCGATTCCAAACGATCTGCTGGAAAGCGAGCTTTTCGGGCACGAAAGAGGCGCGTTTACAGGCGCCAACGCGCAGAAGAAAGGCCTGGTGGAAAATGCACTGGGAGGCACGCTCTTCCTGGACGAAATCGGCGAGTTGGCCTTACCGCTTCAGGCCAAATTGCTTCGAGTGCTTCAGGAACGCGAATTCACGCGCGTGGGCGGATCGCGCCCGATTCACGCGGACGTACGTTTTGTGGCGGCTACGAATCGCGATCTTGCAGCAGCCTCCAGGAACGGCTCTTTCCGCCAGGACCTGTTCTACCGTTTGAACGTGATTTCCATCGCCCTGCCGCCATTGCGCGAGCGACGCGAGGATATCCTGCTATTGGCAAGATTTTTCGCAGCCAAAATCAGCGCGAAATGCAAGCGCCCGCTCCTTGGAATCTCGCCAGAGGCTGAAAGCTTCCTGGTCCGATACGACTGGCCGGGAAATATCCGGGAACTTGAAAACGCGATTGAGCACGCCATTGTTTTAGGTTCTTCGGACTCCCTTCTGCCTGAAGATCTCCCCGAGTGCATTTTTGAAGCCGTGCCCGCGCCAACCGCGATGGCCTCACCGCCGCCATCGCCGATGAGCACGGTTCCTCTTCCTTCACCACCGAGCGCCTCTACGACCTACCAGAGCGCAGTGGTGGAATTGAAGAAGCAGCTGATCCTCGACGCCGTGAAGAGGGCGGGAGGAAACTATACCGAAGCGGCGAAACATCTGCGAGTCAGCCCCAATTACCTGCATCGGCTCATCCGAAACCTCAACATCAAATCACTTATCGAATCAGGCACGCCTTGAATTGCTCCGAGCCGCTGCCCCGTCTGCTCGAACCGCAGGCCGTCGTAGTCTATCGATCGAGATAGCGTCCTGCACTTCCGGATAGTGTTCTGAAAAACCCTTCCCAGGCAGGCCCCGGCGGCGACTTCGAGCGCCTCGGGCGCTAATTCCTTCGCCGGCAGCGCCTTACGAGAACGGCCGAATGGTTCATTCCGGAATCTGGTGTTTGGCAGGACCCTTGCAATTTGCCATGCGTTCCTAGCGGAGAAACGTTAGGCAAAAGAGAGGAAACGACGATGAAACCTTACAACTCCAAACCGAATGCCTCGGTCAGGCCGCATTCCGACAGCCGCCAGTGCAGCTCCTTGAGTCCGGAATTCAGGGGCGCTTCCCTATGCGGCGCGCTGCTTTCGCTTATCTTCTTCTTTGCTCCGAGACCTGCCGCCGCGCAGGCCTATAACAGGCTCATTTCATTGCCCAATGTGGTTTTGTTCAGCAACATGAACGCGCAAGGCGTGGCATCAGGCGTCACCCCTGGGGTTGGGACGCTATTCACGCTCAGACAGCAGCCTTTCGGATACCAATACGAAATCTCGGAAATCACGACCTATCACTACAACGGCGGCGCCGGGGCTGTGCCAGGCGTCATCCGCCTTTGGACAGCGAGCCGGCAACTGCTCTTTGCAGGTAATGCGCGAGGCGTGCCCGGTCAGGACGGTCCGAACGAAACGTGGATTGTGAACATCAATCCGCCGGTCAAGGTGGCTGCAGGCGCGAGCCTCATCGTAGACGATTCAAGCCCTCAGACCTGGGCGCATGATCCCGGTTCTGCTGGTTGCCTGCCGTTTAGTCCCGGTTTCCAGTGCGGGATGGGGGCAATTTACGGCAGCGCGGTTGCATCGCAGCAGGTCTCGCCTCTGCCGGCCCCCACGCCGGCGCCGGCACCAGCACCGCAAGCGGGATATTTCCCAGCCCGGTGCGTCTCAAATACATACGCATTTACGAAGATTGATGACCCTTGCTACGGCGGGGCGGGTTACGTCATGGGCTTGCTCGTTGAGCGGAATCTGCCTTTCAGCCTGGCCGCGGTGCGTTTCAACCTGTTGCCGCCGGGGACGAACTCGGTGAATGCGGTTACCCCTCCTCCGAATTCGCCCTCCGTGATTGTGCAGCTTCCCGCGGGCGGTCCAACCGCCACGGGCAGTACGTACCGTTTTCCGTTGCCGGCGACGGCGATGTGCGTTCTGGGCGGTTCGGGAAGCACCTGGCAAGTTACTCCGTTCTACGTCACGGGCTCCGCTATCGGCATTCCGTCCGGTCTGTTCAAACTGGCCTGCTGACGATGTCCCGCGATTGACGGAATCGCTCATCAACCAAGAGCCGAACGCGCGCCTCCCGTGGCGCGCGTTTGGCTTTCTGCGTGGAACGCGTTGCAAACACCCGCCTCGGCTCGCGCGCTATCCGCTTGGATAGCCGCCGTGTCCGAACGTGCCCGCAAAACGGATCTTTCGTTTGTCCTCCGGGTGCGAAAGGCCCGCTACATCGTTTGCAGATGCCGCTTAGGCGCGTCAGTGCGGGGCAATGCATTTGGCAAGTGAAATGCACCAGTCATGCAGGAAGGTGATTTTAGGGGGACGCCATGAAAAAGCGCATTCGAGCAATCGTTCTTGCAGGATCCATCTTGTTGACCTCGGGGGCGGCTCTTGCTCAGCAGAGCGCAAAGCCGCTCAGCAATGCGGACATCGTCTCGATGATGAAGGCCGGGATAGCCGACGATGTCGTCGTCGGCTCGATTCAGGTGAGCGGGGGAAACTTCGATGTTTCCCCAGATGGCCTGATCGCGTTGAACAAAGCCGGCGTGACGATGCGAGTGATGGAGGCGATGATCGGAAGCGCCGTCCCCCGGCCGCCAGATCCAACGCCCCCGGCTCCGTTGGCAGCGGGCCCTGCGGCGTCTGCCGCGGGCGGGATGACAAGAACCGTGGCCGCTCTTGTGCCGCCGGGCTTCGGAGCGGTGACGACGAATGCGTTTGTTGGAGGCGCACCGCCTCAATACGGCGGCCAAATGCCGGGCCAGTTCCCAGGTCAATTCCCGGGCCAGATGCCCGGTATGCCTGGCGGATTCCCGGGGATGGAGCCCCAGCCGACGGTCAACTTCGTCTCAGATACGACCAGCACTCCTCTCTTCACGGAGCGCCTGCAAAGCATCGAGGAAGTCTCGAAAGGCGTTTCGTCGGGAAACATGAGCGGGGGCGCCGCATTGAACCAGATGATGTCCGCGGGAGCCGTAGACGTGTCGAATCGCATGCTGAACGGCACCGGCGCGGCAAGCGCCTCCGCGGGAATCAATGTCCTCGGCGGGCTGCTCACCCGGAAGTCAGCGGTTTCGACGTACGTCTGGGCGCTCAGAGGAAAGCTGTCGTCGAACATCGTGCCAGGTCGCCATCCGAGTTTTGAAGTGAGCTTCGCCGACATTCCTGGAGTCGATCCGGACCACTTTGAGGCTCATATCGTGAGGCTGGAGTCGACCAAGACCAACTTTCGACTGATCGGCGCCACCAAAGTAACGAGCCTATCCTCCGCCAATAACGGCGCCTTTGGCATGGTCTACTCCTCTTTCCTGGAGCACGAGGTGGAAACGGAAAAGAAAGCCACGGAGCCGGGCCACCTGCGAGTTGCTCCCGCGAAGGATCTCCCGCCCGGAGAGTACGCGGTCGTGTTGCGTCCCGTCTCGGCGAAGAAAACCTTTTCCGGCGATGCCGTCAGCAGGAACGACGGCGAAGGGCTGCTGTTCAATGCGGCCTGGTCCTTCAGCGTAAAATGAAATGGACTGGCATGCCGTCGGCGGGGCTGGAAGGAACCCCAATCATCCGTACTTCAGTGGCCGCTATCGGTACTGAAATTCCCCGGGCGAATGTTGAATTGCTCGAGCAGAAAGCGTTCGTCGGATTCGCGGTCCGCAGTGGGTGTCGACGGCGTCGAATTCAAATACAGGATGTAAGATTCGGCGGCGCCGTCCGTATCGCCGTCATCCGCGCGCTGTTTCGCTTGCGCGAGAATTTTCGCGGGAAGGCCCGCAATTTTTTCCTTTACGGACGTGATCAGCGCGTCCCGCGCGTCATTCTCAACGTCCGTGAGGAACTGAATCTCATCCGGGACCGTTCCCTCTACTTTCACACCCTCGGTGTCTTCCGGTTTCACGTTTTCAAGGATGCTGAATTTCTTATTCCGTTCGCGGCTCACGGGAACGGTCCCTTCCACGGGATTCCCCGTGGAATCGTTAATTCGAAATTGCAATTGCACCACGGCGGAAAGATCAGTGCTTTTTTCCGTGTACGTATAGGGCTTGATGACGTCCACAGGGACCGTCTTAGGGATCGAGTCCAGCTTCTTGCGCGCGTCGTCCAGGATCTTCTGGGCGTCAGCGACTCTTGCAGTCGCGTCGGCGATGTTCTTTTTATTCCCCTTGGCGATGGCTGCCTGCAAAACGGCTTGCGCCCCCTGAAGGTTCTGATTGGCCGTGTCGCCGTCGCGATTCGCCTTGTTCCAATCTTCGTTAGGGGCATCCATTTCCCCGGCCCGATACTTGGAGTCTTTGGGGTCGGATGTCGAAACGACAGCCCGCGCGTGCTGGAGAACGTCGCCGATCAGTTGAAAATTGGGCTCTACGGCGGGCGTCTCACCAGGCCGAATCACGCGCACGGGAAGGCCTGACGTTTCGAGTCCGGTCGCGATGGCGTCGGCAAGCTGGTCGGCGAAACCTACGCTGTCGCGCCGCGATGTCTGGTCTCGGAACGCGACCCGCACCGACAGCCTCGATCGCATTTGGTAGGCGGACGCAGCTCGCGTCATCTCGTCCCTGACCTCGCTATAGTTCGATGCTCTGAATTGAAGAGCCTTATTCAGGTAAGACCAGCCCACTCCCGCACCGCTGGCCAGAGGCTTGTTCAAGTAGCGTCGTCCTTCCTGGAGGTAAAAGTCGCTGAGCTTGTTCGCGAGGTTATCGGCGCGATCCTTGATGGACGCGTCGTTCCCCAGCGCGTAAGCCCGCTGCAGGTACCCGTAAGCACGTTCAATCTCGAGTTCGTCCGCAAGCCCCTTGATCGGGTCATGGGCCATTTCCAAGCTCAGCGCCGTATCGGAGGCGGCCTGAGTGTACTGAGGGCCCAAGCGGCCGAGGTCTGACTTGACCAGGGCGAGTTGCGGCGCGGGCAAATCCGCAAGCACTTCGTACGCCTGAATATATTGCCCCTGCGCCTCAAATTCGCCGCTCCGTTTGAGGGCTGCGTCGGCTGCCTTCCTGGTGTTTGCGGTCTCCCGGTTCGCCTTGGCATCTGCGAGCGCCTTGGCAGTTTCAGGTGTCGGTTTGATTTCGGCGGCTTTGCCGTACTCGCTTACCGCACCATCCCAGTCTTCAGCCCTGGCAAAACCGCGTGCCCGCTCCACATGGAACGCGGATGCGGCCTCGAGGATCGCTTCGATCCGCTGATCTTCACCGGCGAACGAAGCGTACAGAGAAACCGCGGAGACAGCTTCGTCAAATTTCTTCCCCGGCAGCAACGAGTAGGCGGCGTGCACGGCATCGTCGAGTTGGCTCATGGCTTGGGAAGTTTCCGCGTCGAGCGCTTTCGCGGCCGGGAGGTCAGGAACAATCCCGACTGTGGCGCTTGCCAAGCTTTGCGCTTCCACGAGGAACCGATACCCCGCTGTGTGCGAACTCAAGGCCGCCTTGTATGCCTCAAGCAACTTTGCGCCCGTGTCCAGCAGCTTTTGGATCTCGGCTTGCACGTCCTGCCCCAGCTTTGTGGCCAGCGCATCGCCAGGAACCAAACTCAGTGCTTGGTCGTCGCTGGTTTTCGCGGACTTCAAGTCCGGAAATGATGGCGACGTACTCGCCGAAGCTTGCTGAAATTTTTGTAAGCTCGCTGCTCCATCCTTCACCAGAAGCGAAGTCAGGGACTGCTTGGCCGCTGCCGTGTGCGGCGAGGATGGAAATTTAGCGAGGTAATCCCGCCACAGGGGAATCGTCGAGGCCCAGTCGGCCAGCAAGTAAGACGGAAGCTCAGCGTCCGATTCGCTGGCGAAGACGAGTTTCACACCGGGTCGCAGCGGTGGAATCGCGTTCGCAGCTGACGCGGGCATCAGAATTTTCCCCTGGAGCGGAATCTCCGAAGCAAGATCGGCTGGACTTGCGGCCACATCCCTTTCAAACTTTAGGTTTTCCGGCAGCACACAAGCCGCGTGGCCGTCCTTTGTTAGCAACAGCGTTCCGTCTTGTCCGTATTCGAGCGCATCTCCAGATCCCGGGACAATCTTCGGAAGCTTTCCATAAGACGATTTATCGATCTTGGTGGTGGCGATGCAACCGCGAAGCTCCGTTTTCCCGTCAACCAGAATCTCTGCAATTTGCAGGTACGCCGGACCGTCCTTTCCAACGTATAGCTCAATCCCAAGTAGAGGAGCATCCTTGGCGGACAAACGCGGGGTAATGAAAATCAGCAGAAGAGCAGCAAGGCGCGCTCCACAAACAAATCGAAACGGATGGCTGCCGTGCCGATGTCGGGCGGTTGCTCTCATACGGTCTCTGGGCAAGACCCGTGTCACAAACCGGCCGGAGGATCTCCGACCCAACCGGTATGCCCCGAAATGATATAGTGCCGGGCTCAAAAGTCAAGGCAAGCGCGCTCCGGGAACTGCGGTCTTTCCGGGAAGCTTCGCCGCTTCAACTATGATTTGGCTGCTCTGGATTTCGCCCCCGCCAGGGTTAAAATGGGCCCGCGTCAGACCGGAACCAGTCCCGCGGTTCCGGGCGCTTAAGAGGGAAAGTGTCCCCGCTGAAGATTAATAGCTGATAGATTCCGTCGTTGCCTTCCCGGGTGCGGCGTGCTGAGAAAACTAGGCAAATACGAACTGATCCAGCTCGTGGGTCGCGGCGCCATGGGCGAAGTGTATAAGGCTCACGACCCGCTGATCGGGCGGCTCGTGGCCGTCAAAACGATCAATTCGTCCTTTGTAGGAGATTCCAAACTCCTGGAACGCTTTTATCAGGAAGCTCGCTCCGCCGGCACGCTGCAACACCCGAACATCGTGACGATCTACGAGCTCGGTTCCGACGTTGAAGTGCCCTTCATCGCAATGGAATTCCTCGGAGGATCGAGTCTCGACAAGATCATTGCCGGCCAAGCCAACTTGAGCGTCGCCCAAAAAGTGAGCTATCTCGTTGCGATGTGCCGCGCACTCGATTATGCACACAAGCGAGGCGTGATCCACCGAGATATCAAGCCTGCCAACGTAATGGTCGCCGGAGACGGGAGGATTACGGTCGTGGATTTTGGGATCGCCCGCTTAGTGGACCGTGGACAGACGCAGTCGGGAGCCATGATCGGCACGATTCCCTACATGTCGCCGGAACAGCTTCGCGGTGAACGTGCGGATGCACGCAGTGATATCTGGGCGCTCGGAATCACGGCGTATGAGCTGCTTTGCGGGCGCCGCCCCTTCGAGGGAGGAAATTACGCCCAGATGATGATGAATATCGTCGACGAGGGACGACCCGCGCCGAGGTTCCCAAACGAGCCACCCGTTGGTCCGACGGCGCTCGAAACGTTGGTTGAGCGGATGTTGCGGAAGAATCCCGCGCAGCGGATTCAAACCGCGGAAGAAGTTCTGCTTGAACTGGAACCCATCTGGAAAGGCGTGCGCAGCACGGAAGTGTCCAGCCTGATCGCCTCTGCCGAGGAAATGATCCAGTCCGGCGAACCGCTGGGCGCCAGGGACGTCTTGCGCCGCGCGCTCCAGCTCGACGGCGCCAGCGAGCGGGCCAGGCTCTCGCTCGAGCAAGTTCATTCGCAATTGCAAAAGTCACAGATCAATCCACAGATTCTGGATATCCTGGACCGAGGCAAAACTCTTCTCCAGGAAGGCCGGATTCCAGACGCGGTCGCCGCAGGAGAAACAGCGCTGAGGATCGATTCCAATTTCGCCCCCACAAAAGAGTTTATCGCAGAGGTACAACGCGCCGTGGATCTGTCCCGCGCGACGATGGCTCGCTCGGAACCCGAACAGCAAGTCTTCGGCTCAGGCGAGATGACCGAGACGACCCAGGGCCTGACACCGGGGACCCGCTCGGGCATTGGCGCCCGGCCGAACCTTCCCTCGGGAACCACGGGGTCGCCGGCGCCACGGGAATATCCGGTCGGCCGGCACGACGGAAGAACCGCCGGATTGCCGCCGGGTCGCTTTGCAGTACTCGCTGAAATTCGGCGTTATCCGGCTCTCGCCGCCGTGGCGTTTGCGTCGTTCATTCTCTTGCCTGGAGCGGCTTTCTGGATCCACGAAAGAAATGTCCAAGCGGCAAGCTCGGCCCTTCAACACGCGGAGCAGTTGGAGAGTCAGAAGCTTTGGCCGCGGGCGTTATCCGAATACCAGGCGCTGGCAAACGGCCGGGGCTCGGTCGCACTCGAGGGTCGGCAAAGAGCCGGAAACCTGAGTAAACTTCTCGCGCAGGAACAGCTGTTGTGGGGCGAAGCCGAAACACTGGAGTCTTCCGGCGATTCGGCGCACGCGGCCTTCCTGTATCAGCAAATCGCGGCCCTCCACGGAGATCGAGAGGACGCCGCACGGGCAGCCGGAGCCAAGCTCGTTCGGACGCGAAATGATGTGGGTCCCAAAACCGGCAATCAAGATTGCCAATTGCCGGCTCCGGACTTGCCCGGCTATCTGGATATGGCGGACAAAAATCGCGCGGATGGTAAATACGCCGACGCGGAGCGCGAATACAATTCCGTCTTGATTTGCGATCCGGGGAACGCCAGGGCTCGCAGAGGGCTCCTGAGAGCAAAGCAAGCAAAGGCGTTGCCGGGCCCAAAACCCACGGATTAGCCCGTCGAGGACCAACCGCTCCAACTTTCGGCGCTCAACGGAATCAATCGGAAGCTATCGCAGACGCGTGATATGGTTGCAAAATGGCCAGATACGTCGCACTTTTGCGAGCTGTAAATGTTGGGGGAACCGGAAAACTTCCCATGACTGAGCTGAAGGCCATGTGCATTGATGCCGGATTTCGTCAGGTCGAAACCTATATTGCCAGTGGCAACGTGGTGTTTGAAAGCAAGTCCTCACCGAAGAAAGCGAAATCTAAACTGGAGGCACGTCTACTTGCCAACGCTGGCGTATCTGTTGGTGTTGTGGTCCGCACGTCGTCCGAAATAGCAGCCGTTGTGAAGGCAAATCCGTTCCCGAAGGCGTCCCCCAACCACACGGTCGCTATATTCCTCGATGAGCCGCCACCATCCGACGCTTTAGCTCACGTCGTCGGGGCCAAAGACGAGGAAATGCGCCTCGGAAAACGTGAGATCTACGTTCACTATCCTACCGAGATGGGAAGGTCCAAATTGAGAATCCCGGCCGCAAAGAATGGCACGGCCAGGAACATGAATACGATTGCGAAACTTGCGGAGATGGCTGCCAGGGACCTCTCCGGTCAGCAAAGCGGGCACTGACTCGTGAACAGCAGTCGCGCTCTTTACGCAGGAGCGCTATGCCAAACATGAAAGCCCAGCGGCGGGCGCAGCCGGCGGTTTCTGCGACGCGTAAATCACGCTGCATGAAGCATTCTTCGACGGGAACGGATTCGTGCGTTCTCCAAGCCCCGGATGCCTCTCGTAACGCTAAAAGGCTTCCGCGAAGCTATAATCTGTTAGCGCGGCAGCGCGGAGTTGTGCAAGCGCTTTCTGCCCGAAAACCCGAAAGAGATGATGGATGGGCAAACCAATACTACTAAGTGTGGATGACGATTCGGACGTGTTGCGGGTGATAGAACGCGATCTTCGTTCGCAGTACGGCGCTGAATACCGGGTTATAGGAAGCGATTCGCCGGAAGGCGCGCTCAACCTCCTGAGGCAGTTGAAAGTGCGTAACGATAGCGTGGCTTTGCTACTTGCCGACCAGCGCATGCCGCGCATGGATGGGGTGCAATTTCTTCGGGAAGCCATGGAGATCTTCCCCGGCGCGAAGCGGGCTTTGCTCACAGCGTACGCGGACACAAACGCCGCGATCAGCGCCATCAATGAAGCCAGTATCAATTATTTTTTCTTAAAACCGTGGGACCCTCCCACGGAGCATCTCTACCCGCAATTGGACGATTTACTCGATGACTGGCAAGCTTCCTTCCGTCCGACATTTGAAGGGATCCGCGTACTGGGCACTCGCTGGTCGCCGCGATCCTATGAGTTGCGGGACTTCCTGGCGCGCAACCATGTCCCTTATCAATGGATTGACGTCGAGCTGTCCGCCAATGATCCGGAGACCAAGCGCCTCCTGGAAGCTTTGGGACCAGAGGCGACCAGCCTCCCGGTGGTGCTCTTTCCCGATGGAACGAAGCTCCTCGAGAGCGTACCGGCGGACGTGGCGCAAAAGGTCGGGCTGCGGACGCGCGCCCAAACCAGTTTCTACGATTTGGCGATTGTGGGTGGTGGACCCGCTGGTTTGGCTGCTGCGGTTTATGGAGCCTCCGAAGGTCTGCATACAGTGATGATTGAGCGGGAGGCGCCCGGCGGTCAGGCAGGTATGAGCTCTCGCATCGAGAACTACCTTGGATTTCCCAACGGGCTCAGCGGCGGCGACCTCGCCCGGCGTGCGGTGGTGCAAGCCCAGCGTTTCGGAGTGGAGATCCTAGCGCCTCAAGAGGCTGTTGCTGTCCGAACAGAAGCGTCTTATAGAATTGTTAAGCTTGTGGACGGGGGCGAGCTTTCGTGCCACGCGCTGATGATCGCGACTGGGGTGCAGTGGCGGCGCCTGGAAGCTCCGGGGATCGCCAAGTTGCAAGGCGCGGGAATTTACTACGGGGGCGGCGCCACGGAGGCGCTGTCCTATCAGGGAGAGATCGTCTACGTCGTGGGCGGAGCGAACTCGGCCGGTCAAGCGGCGATGAACTTCGCCAGATACGCGAAGCGCGTCGTTATCCTTGTGCGCGGGGACTCGCTCTCCAGCACCATGTCGCGATACTTGGTCGACCAGATTCAAGAGACGCCTAACATCCAGATCTGGACGAATGCAAGCGTGGCCGAGGCGCACGGCGAAACACATCTGGAAGAGATTTCGGTGCTTTGTTCCGATACCAACAAGGTTGAGCGCGTGCCCGCCAGTGCGATGTTTGTTTTTATTGGGGCGCTGCCACGGACGGACTGGCTGGCGAACGTCGTCGAGCGGGACGAGCGCGGATTTCTGTTGACGGGTCCTGATCTTATACGTGACGGGCAACGTCCAAAGGGATGGACTCTCGAGCGGGATCCCTTCCTGCTTGAGACGAATGTTCCCGGTATCTTTGCCGTGGGCGATGTGCGCCATGGTTCCATAAAGCGGGTGGCTTCCGGCGTCGGGGAAGGATCGGTGGCGGTGCAATTCATTCACCAGTATTTAAGTAAGGTATAGATGGTCGAAAAATCGGAATTACTTCGCGTTCCAGCGTTCGCCGATCTGCCTGACGATCAGATTTCCTGGTTTCTCGGCAATTCGCAGGAAATGCATCTGGTTGCCGGAGAGATATACGTGCGCCAGGGCGATCCGGCGGACTCGATGTTCGTGATTCTTGAGGGGCAATTTCAGTGGCGCGGCGAATTTGGGGGCGACATCGTTACAGCTTCTGCAAAGCCGGGCGACGTAACTGGCGTGCTGCCTTTTTCCCGAATGAAGCAGTTTAGCGTTACGGGCCGCGCTGTGACCGATGGCCGCGTTCTGAAATTCGCGGCCTCCTTGTTCCCCGAGCTTGTCCAGAAGATGCCGGAATTGACCACGCGCCTGGTAGGAATGATGTCCGACCGCATCCGTGAATTCACCCGCTTCGAGCAGCAGCGCGATCGGTTGGCTTCGCTGGGGAAACTCTCGGCAGGACTCGCGCACGAACTCAATAATCCGGCTTCCGCTGCGAAACGCGCGACCAGCCAGTTGCGCGATATCCTGAAGAAAATCAAAAGCGCGAGCCTGGAGCTCGGCAGACGCGACCTCACGCCCGCCCAGAAAGCGGAAATCGAGCGACTAGAAGCATCCTTTACACAACAGGATGTGATTCCGCCGGATGCGCTCACTATCAGCGACCTGGAAGATCAGATTGATTCGTTGTTGCGCAGTCATGGGCAGAACGACTTGTGGCAACTCGCGGCCGACCTGGCGCGACGCAACATTAAGCCGGAGGTGCTCGAATCGTTGTTCGCGAACCTCGACGGGGACACCGCCAGAGCCGCCCTCGTCAGAATCGCCGCCTCGGCGGAGGTCGCCGGTCTATTAAACGAAATCGAAAGCAGCACCTCGCGGATATCGGATCTGGTCGGCGCAATCAAGGAATACACCCACATGGACCAGGCGCCGGTGCAAAATGTCGACATCGTGAAGAGTCTGGAAACCACGCTTACGATCCTGAATTACAAGCTGAAACAAGGAGTTGCGGTGCAACGCGACTACCTGCGCGTTCCCCTTCTGGTGAATTCATTTGGCAGCGAGCTCAACCAGGTCTGGACGAACATTATCGATAACGCGATAGACGCAATGCACGGAAAGGGCGAGCTTCGCGTTCGAACGTACCGCGACGACGGCTGTGCTGTGGTCGAGATCGGCGATAACGGTCCGGGAATACCCCAAGAGGTAAAGCCCCACATCTTCGAGCCTTTTTTCACGACCAAGGGAGTTGGGGAAGGCACGGGTCTCGGCTTGGACACCGTCCAGCGCATTGTGAAGAAACACCAGGGAAGCATTCAGGTTAGCTCGAAGCCCGGTGACACGCGCTTTCAAGTCTGGCTCCCGTTGGCGGACGCAAAGCCCTAAGCGCTGAGACCCGCGAGGGTCTTAAAAGGCTAACGGCGAAATTGCGACCCTCCTCTCGCTCGACTCTAGCGGCCGCGCACCGGACCGGAGATGTCGGAGTTCTCGTCTCTCGATTCCAGGGCCAGCATGGGAAAACCACACGCGCGCCAGCCCGCTAGTCCTCCGGCCAAAGGTCGGATGCGTGTGACGCCCCGATTTCGGAGTCGGAGGGCCATCTGTGCCGCAGTAGCCTCGTTGGGGCAACTGCAGAACAGGACGATCTCGCGGTCACGCGGAATTACATCCACGGCTTCTTCCAACGCCGTTGTGTCCATGTGCACAGCTCCTGGGATCGTCTGCGGCTCCAACTCGAACTCTAGAGTGTGACGAAGGTCGACGACCACAATATCCTCTCCTGCGCTCATCCTTCGATGGAGTTCTTCCGGGCTGATCCTGCCGATGCGCAACTTGCGGAGGAATCGCCAGCGATTGAAGTATTTCCACCCTACGTATAGCAGCAATCCGGCTAAAAGAACGGCAAAGAGTCCGTGGCCCAGGAAAGCCACGTGTGACGCGACGTCCTCGAGGTCACCGCTAAAAACGTATCCCGTTCCGGTGTAAGCGCCAACCCACAGCATCACACCCAAACCGTCGAACAGCACGAACCGCTGTAAGGGCATACGGGTGATTCCCGCGAGCGGAGACGCCACTGCGCTCATGCCCGGAACGAACTTTGCCACGACGAGCTCCCAGGGGCCATTGCGCTCGAAGCGAACCTGGGTGCGGCGGACACAAGAGTCGGGCTCGAGCGTAATTCGGCACAGCCGCCGGAGAACTTTCATTCCTTTGAGGCGGCCCAACTGATACCAGAACGAGTCGCAAATCACGACCGTCACGATCGGCAAAGCAATCGCCAACTCCAGATTCATCCGATGCCTTCCCGCAAGCGCACCCGCTGCTAGTAGAAGCGGCGCGGAGGGAATTGGAAGACCCAGTTGCTCCGCCAATACCCAGGCAAAGAGAAGAAAATAGCCGTAATGCACCAGGAATTCGACTGTTGCACTCATCTTTTTCGTTCGTGCTCTGTCGTCAGGCATCCCGTGAGCGACCCACATGCGGTTGACGTAGAGGATTCCCAGAATGGCGTTGCTGATCCGAGAGCGCGCTTCGCACGTGTTGGCAGATCGTCCACACCGGTCACACTTCAGCGAGGATCAGCGACATGTCATCGGCGGCGGGACCATCACGCCAAGAGGCGACGCAGTCAAGGATTCGCTGCTTCATCTCCGAAAGCGGCAAGCGGGACGCTTCCCGCGCAAGTTCGGCGAGACCTTTGACGCCGAGCATCTCACGCCGGGAATTGAAATTGTCCGTGAAGCCATCTGTGTACAACATGACCCGGTCGCCGGCTTCGAGGGAAATATGAAGGGCCGACTCCTGGTGCACAGCATCGTCAAAACATCCCAGGATCGTGCTCGCGGACTCTAGAAAACGCGGTGATTCACCACGCCGAAGGATCATGGCAGGGGGATGGCCGGCGGAGGCGAATTCGAGTGAACGCCCGTCGCGACTCAGTCGTGCGGCGGCCAGAGTGAAATACATGACAGAACCTCCCAGGTGCTGAAGGGCGAATCGGTTGAGATGTTGGAACATCGGGGTGAGTTCCGCTCCGGCCTCAATCAACGAAATGGTCTCGGTGTAGATTCTGTTAGCGACGAGGGCTGAGCCAATACCGTGGCCCGAGACATCGCCAAGCAGCAGCGTGAGGTAGTCGTCCCCCGGTGTGACTAAGCCGTAGTCTCCCCCGATTGTGCGAGCGGCCTGATAGTAGGTCTCCACGGAAGCGGCGGCCCACGTGAGGCTCCTGGGAGCAAGACTCTCCTGGATGCGCGCCGCCAGGAGGAGATCTTCTTCCATGGCGCGCTCGCGTGCTTCGAGCAGCAAATTCGCCCGGCGCAGATCCGTCTCGGAACTCTTCTGCTCGGTAATATCCGTGAAGGTTACAATCGCAAAGATGCGCCCGTCGGGATTTTCGAATTGCCGCGCGGAGATCACGACCGGCAAGCGGTCCCCGGCGACTTGGGGCAAATAGAATTCAAATCGATCCTGACCTTGGATTCGCCCCAGCGCGATCCGGCTGAGCAACCACGGAACGTCCTCAGGCGGGAACAAATCCTTAACCGATTGGCCCACAAGTTCATCGTCGCTCCGGCCGACCATTTCCCGGAACACAGCATTGGTATAGACCACCCTCGGGCCGTCATCTGTAATGATGACGCCCTGGTTTAGCGTCTCCAGAATATCCCGGACCTGCACGATCCACTCGGGTTGCAGTTCACTCAAAGAGGCCCTCTTTGCGGGACGCTGCGAAGATAGGACGCTCCAGTCCCCTGATCGATTGAAGTGCCTCACTACTTCTTGGCGCGGGCTGTAAAATACTCGTTCAAGCTAGCTTCGGCTTCGCTTACGCAACGCTGCGCATTTTGGTCGAGCGCCGCGACTACCGAGGAAACGTCTTTGCCCTTCACAGGTTCATCGCGAGAGTAATTGTGGGTCCACACGATGGCGCCCGTTTTCAGCTCGCGAAGTTCCAATTCCATATTGATCCGGGCCGCCAGCGCGCTGCCGGACAGTTCCTTGAAGTCGTACAGGTTTCCTTGCAGCAGGAAGTCTCCGTGAGAGCTGCTGGACAGCAGATAAACCGTGTTGTATCGGTGTGATGCTCGCAGGGAACGCCACAAAAGCTCCTGCAGCATTTCAGTTGGAGGTTCGGCCCAGCGGTGCACCTGGTAAGTGCCCATCTCTTCGCTGTCGGTCGCGTACACAAGACGGTCTTCGCGATATAGATGTGAAGCTTTGAGCGGGCCCACGAGCAAAGTGACCGGGAGCGGATCACCCACGGGGGCAGGGCTGGCTTCACCTGGAGCCGTGAGCTGGTAGTATTTGCTCTGGGGTATTGCGCCGCAACCGCACAACCCAACCACCGCCATTGCCAGCGCAAGCACTGCGGCTTTCGTCACCATCGCGGACCTCCTTCGCACTCTTCCGGCGGTCAATCCACACTCATCGGGCGTCGCCCGGCTTGTGCTCTGGCGGAGGGCTTGAACGTATCAAAAGATAAGGCCTCGCCTTGATCGTGTCTGTAATCTCCTTAAGGTTCTCAGTGACATCGCGAAGGTTATCGATTGCTTCGTCAATATTTTCGGAATTCACATCGACCGTCTGATCGAGCCGTCCCGTTAGCGTCACGGCTGTAGCCAGCGCCTGACGCAATTCCAACAAGGCTTGATGAATGTCCGGCCGGTCCTCGCCGATGAGCGCATCGACGTGATCGAGGGCTTGATTGGCCGTGGCCGCCGTTTTCCGGAGATCGTCGAGAACAGGTTGCAACTGCCCGCTCACATCATTCAAGTGTCCGAGCGTGGACTTTAGTTGGGGACGATTCTCTTGAATTAACCCGCGCGAATCAGCCAGCACTGCGGAAAGGTTCGAGCGATTCTCGGCGCTCAGGAGGTCATTGACGCGCTCCACGGTGACCTTCAGTTCGACCACGCGATCGTTGAGCGTAGTCAGCAATTGTTGCGCTTGCGGCGTGATGTCTTGTATCCGCGCCATCAGGGTGTTGAGATCAACGTAAGCGTCAGACGGCAACTGCGTTCCCGTCGGCGCATCCGGGGACCGTGGCATGCCCGGCACCACCTCGACGTGGTTATCCCCGAGCGGCGTCATGGACATGATCTTCACGCGGCTGTCCATCTTAACTGGCACATCCGCGTCGACACTGAACGTCATCTCAATCCGCGACGGGTCTTGCGGATCTATCCGCATCGTTTCCACGTGGCCAACCTTCGGCCCGCCTGAATAGCGGACTTCGGTTCCCGCTTCGACGCCGCCAGCGAAGGTGAAGTAGGCGCGATACGTCTTCACTTGGCGGCCGGAAATTCCGCCCACGGCGAATGCAGTACCCACGAGCAACGCCGCGGCAACCAACACAAACAGCCCCACCATCACTTGCTCGCGTTTCGCTTGCGTCATACGTCCCGCCTTCCCCTCGACGTGCGACCGCTTGCGCTGTGGTCGCCAGTCAGCATCTGGAGATAATCCATCTCTTGCGACACCTCTGGTTCGGCTACGCGGTCAAGAAATTGGCGAACGCGTGGCTGCGTGCTGGAGCGCATCTCTTCAGGTGTACCGAACGCCAGAATGTTTCCTTTGTCGATCAGCATCATCTGGTCGGCAATTAGAAACGCACTGGCCAGCTCGTGCGTGACGACGATCATGGTCATGTGAAACGCCTTCTTGAGCTGCAAAATCAAATGATCGATGCCGGCGGCGATGATCGGGTCCAAGCCTGCCGACGGCTCATCGAAGAACAATATCTCCGAATCCATCGCCAGGGCCCGCGCTACCGCCGCGCGCTTCTGCATGCCGCCGCTGAGTTCCGAGGGCATGTAGTCTTCAAACCCCGCCAAACCGACTTGATCGAGCTTCAACCGAACGATGATTTCGATCGTCGACGCTTCAAGCTTGGTATGTTCGCGCAGCGGAAGCGCCACGTTTTCTCCGACGGTCATCGACCCAAACAGCGCGCCTCCTTGAAACGACATGCCAATCTTCTTGCGAATCTCGTCCAGTTGCGCGCGAGAAATCTTCGCGATGTCCTGACCCTTCATCCAAATCTGCCCCGCGCTGGGCCTCTCCAGACCAACTAAGGCGCGCAACAGCGTGCTTTTGCCAGATCCGGAGCCGCCCAGAATCACCAACGTCTCAGAACGCGCCACATCGAAACTGATGCCGTGCAGAATCTCGTGCTCTCCATACTGAACGCGCAGGTCCTTCACCGAAATCACAGTCTCTGCTCGCGGGGAATCCCTTCTGTCATCCGCCATTTTGCATCTCACCCGGCCCGCTTACCGTCCGGAAACGAAAAAGAAAATAGCCGTGAAGATGAGATCGACGACGAT
>Ga0210394_10003169_pt1 | contig 21132 bp, 13 predicted proteins | sample IncBWC12MmetaG_FD_160121 | JGI IMG/M metagenome (GOLD analysis project Ga0210394, IMG submission 160121) | Forest soil microbial communities from Barre Woods Harvard Forest LTER site, Petersham, Massachusetts, United States - Inc-BW-C-12-M | ecosystem: Environmental > Terrestrial > Soil >...
CTGAAGGCATCTACGTTCGCGAGAAGGGACGCGATATTGGAGCGCACCAACTCTCCGGCGCCGTGCTCGATCCCCGCGCCCTGGCCGAGCTCGTGCCGGATTTTGCGAAAACGGCGCCACTCGATACGCCTGTCAACGATGATGCGGCGTATTTTCTGACTGCGAGCCGCGCCTGGAAGCTTCCTATCACGCCGCCGCCCCTGCGAAATCATGGCAATTACATCGTTTCAGTGAGCAAGCTGGCGAAGTGGCTCGGCGGGCTCGTGGAGCAGGCCGGCGTGAACGTGTTCACGCAATTTGCCGGCGCACAGTTGATTTACGAAGGCGAAGCAGTCGCCGGCGTAATTACGGAGGACAAAGGCCGCGATAAAGATGGAAAGCCCAAGGACAACTTCACGCCGGGCTATGAGCTGCGGGCCAAGATCACAGTCCTTGCCGAGGGGCCACGCGGATCGCTAACGAAACACCTCGTTGCGGACAAGCGTCTTGATGGTCTTAACCCACAGGTTTACAGCATCGGCGTAAAGGAACTGTGGGAAGTTCCGCCTGGACGTATCACGCCGGGGTGGGTGGCGCACACGCTTGGCTGGCCGCTGGATTCGAGCATGTACGGCGGCGGTTGGATCTACGGGATGCAGAATAACCGGGTTTCGCTCGGGCTGGTAACGGGGCTCGAATACCATAATCCGCGATTCGATCCGCACGAGACTTTTCAGCGATTCAAGACGCATCCGTTTGTTCGCCGAATTCTCGAAGGCGGCAAGCTAGTGCGGTACGGCGCGAAGACGATTCCCGTGGGCGGCTGGTATTCCATCCCGCGCACTTATCTTGACGGCTGCCTGATCATCGGGGATTCCGCGAGCTTGCTCAATTCACAGCGGCTCAAGGGCATCCACATGGCCATCAAGAGCGGCATGCTCGCGGCGGAAACGATTTTGGATGCTTTGCGCGCGAGCGATACGTCTGCCGCAAAACTTTCGGCATTTCGGCCCAAAGTGGATGAAAGCTGGATCGGACGCGAGCTGCGGAGCGTGCGCAATTTTCATCAGTCGTTCCAGCACGGCCTTTGGCGCGGCCTAGCGCACACGGCCGTGCAATTTGTGACCAGCGGCCGCGGCCTGGTAGACCCGATGCGGATGAAGGCCGGCCACGAGCAATATCACAAGCTCGACGGTGCGGGTCCCGCTCCGCCGCGTTTTCAAGGCGACGGCGCGCTCACATTCGACCGGCTGACGGACGTCTATCATTCCGGCACGCGGCACGAGGAAGACCAGCCCTGCCACTTGCACGTTCTGGACACGAACATTTGCGTCAATCGCTGCATTATCGAATACGGCAGCCCTTGCCAGTATTTTTGTCCTGCGGCCGTTTACGAAATGGTGGAGGAAAAAGGCGGGCGGCGGCTGAAGATCAATTTTTCGAACTGCGTGCACTGCAAGACCTGCGATATCGCCGATCCTTATCAAATTATCGATTGGGTGCCGCCTGAGGGTGGCGGCGGGCCGAACTACGAAGGCATGTGATGGAGGCGCGGTGCGGTTTTCGATCAGGGGAGCAGGCCGAATACGGAGAGTTCGTTCTGGGTGCCGATGTAGACCTTGCCATTTGCGACGGTGGGAACCGCGAATTTGACGGCAGGCCCCGCCGGTGGCACGGGACCGGTTGTGCTCGAAGGACTGACGTAGAGTTCGTTAGCAAGATTCGTCGCGTCGTAAGCGTGCAAGACCGCCGGCGAGGACGTAACGTATCCGCTCGTGTCCAGCCCCCAGACGATCCCGGCTGTGGAACCATTCGAGGAGATCACTGGGGAGGCGCCAAAGAAAGGAAATGTATCTGTTGAGCAAGAGCTCGGCTGAGAGCAAAGCGGCGAGCTCAGTATTCCACCTGATAGCGGAAGCGCTCTGAGATTGTCGCCTGCCGAGGCGACATAGACTGTGTTGTTACCCGCCCAGTACGCAGGCGTTCCAAAAATCGGACTACTGAGAGAGAGCGTTTGGAGGGCCCCGCCGGCCGCTAGATTGTCGCGGTCCAGCAAGTAAAGGTACGCGGCTTCATCTCCTGCAATGGCAAGATGCGGATGCGCTGTGCTTCCGGCGGAATCCGGCAAAAGCAAATTACCCGTGGAACCGAAGTACTTCTGCTGAAGCTCCAAGCTCGTTTCATTCGCGCGCGCGAAGCTATCGACGATACTGAGTGCGGGTGGGGCCGTCTTGATCTGGAGCTTCAGAACCGTTTCGGGATAGTCGGTCCCTATATTTGGGATGGCCGTTTTGCCGTCAGAGGTGACAACGAAGAGGTTTCCGTTCGAATCCGATGATGGCGCCGCACCACTTTGTCCGATGCCACCCCTCGAGCCGTTTGGTGTGCTAATGAAAACTTCCGGCGCAGTTTGAAGATCAGCGGCATCGTAGGCGAATAACCAGCCGTGAAAGGGATCTGTATCGCTATAGGAATCAAAAGCGACGTATACGTTCCCGCCGGTCAGAAGCAGGGCGGATCGCTGATTTTCGGTGAGGCTCATTGACTGGAATGAAATCACGCCCGAGGTTGTGCCATAACCATTGCCGTTTACAAAGGCTTGAATCGTAGCGGGCCCGCCAAATTTCTCCAAACCTGTGGTGAGGTCGAGCGCGTGGACTCGCTGCAAATAAGTGCCGCTTTCCTTCGTCTTGGCGACAACGTAAAGCGTAGCCGTCGCCGGATCGATAACAGGCGTTCCGGTGATGCCGATTTCCGGGATAATGTCCGTCTGCCCCGGAATGTCTATAGTTGGGACGGTAGTTATGGCCGCGGCTGGATCTATGAAACTTACCTGCCACAGAATCTGGCAACTGCTCGCGTGTGCATCGAAGGCGTAAACGCTATCGTGTTCCGTAGCGACGTAGACGGTATCGTGAATTCCCCGATTCGGTATAGCGATGTTTGAGACGTATAGCGGCTGAGCATGAATCTGGCCATCGACGGAGCACCCAAACAATTTGCCAAATGTGCCGGCAGTGACGTTGGAGGGTGTCAGGTTCGTTTCCTGGGTATTTTGCCCCGTCAAGCCGTTGTCATTTCTCCAAGAATAGACCCCGGTGAAAGTGTTCAGCGGAACGATGGTGACACTCGCAGATGCGGATAATGGAGGAACCGTCTGCAGCACTGCCGTTACGTTTACCGTGAGGGAGCTCGAGATGACTGGCGCCGAATAAAAGGCTGTGTACGCAGCGGACGGGGCGATCATTCCATCTGCTGCGTTTCCGCCATTCACACCGTTTACCTGCCAAATCAGGGGTGCCTTCGAGTTTTGCACCTCGGCGGAGAATTGCAAAGTCTGACCGCCTGGCACGTTGGAGGTAACAGGAGAAATGCCCAGAGTTACAGGCGGGGCTGCGATTGTGACGGTTGTGCTTCCAAATACCGACAGGTCCGTTTGGAGAGTGGCTGTGATGGTCACCACGTTGGAATTGGGAATCGATGCAGGGGCGGTATAAAAGCCCGACGAATTCATGAATCCCACAGTGGAATTCCCAGCCGGCGTGCCATTGACTTCCCAAATGACGGCCTGAGGTCCGTTCTGAACATTGGCGCTGAATTGCTGCGACCCTCCTGTTACAACTGTGGGGTTGGCTGGAGAAATCGTTATTTTGGGAGCGGGCAGCGGATTGATCGTAACCAGGGCCAGACCGTTTCTCGTTGAATCCGCCTGCAAAACCGCGGCGACAGTGACCGTCAGGGGGCTGGAAACGATCGCCGGCGCGACATAGGAAGCTGTTGCGGCCCCGGAAGGCGCGATCGTGCCGACAGATGAGTTGCCTCCGGGAATTCCGTTTACTTGCCAATTGACCGCGGCATTCGGAGCATTCAGCACAGTCACCAAAAATTGGACGCTTGCGCCAGCTGCTATCTGCGCGGACGGCGGCGACAGAGTTATGCTCACGCTCGGAGTGGGATCAACGTTGCTATTAGCGGGAGATCCTCCGCCGCCGGCACAGGAGAGTTGCTGGGTTATGGCAAAGAGCGCCAGCCATCGGGCCATTGAGCGGATTCTGGAGCGAGGGAACGGTCTGCGAACGAGCAGACATGAAAGGCGGATAGCCGGGCCCCGGGCGGAGCTGGAACGCGCAGGCATCGGAAGCCAGTAACGATAAACTGCCGTAACTGGCCAATTACCTCTGAGAGGTGGGCGGAAACTAGCACCCGCAAGTTGTGGAAATCTACGAGGGCGCGCCTAGGTTTGTAAGCGAACATATGACGAGGGTGACGGGTTCTCGGTGCGCCGCGCGTTGCGATTTATGGTGAGATTGCCGAAGTAGGGCCCCGTCTTATAACTGCGCGGTGGTGCAGTCCGGGCCTCCACATATGCTCTTGTGGCGATGAAAAAGTCCGAAGAGCCTTGCGAAAAAGTTCAGCCTTGAAGCATGGGATCGGGAGGCCGACTGGGAAGTCACCGCTGGTGGGGCAGGCAAAGCAGGCCTGATTGCACCTCGAAATGACGGTTGCGGATCCGCCACCGATTCGCTGATCAATGTTATGGCTTCCGAGCTCAAAGCCGGCGCAGAGGCGGCGGATCGGGCTTCAAAGGTCAACGGCGGCATATCGATGCGAGAAGTGGTGGTGATGGTTGATTCCGGGCGACGTGCAGGAACCGGTGATCTCGATGGCTGCGCGGGCGTGTTCGCTTCTAATTGTTTGCTGACGTTATTCTGAGAGACGAGAAGCTCGCAGGAACACTTGCGTGAACCACCGCGTAGCGCATTGAGTTCGCCACCGTCAATCTCGACGTCGCCACCTTGCGGAACAACTACCCGTTCTGCCGAGAATTGTTCCTCGATGCGTACAGCTCCGAAAAGAGATGTGACGCAGAGCTGCCCGTTGCGATCAAGCCCGACGGTTAAATCACGCCCGCGGTCCCCGATGGACTCCGGGGTGACGACCAGGAGCGCCGTATAAACGGTGATCTGAACAGTGCCGCCGACTTGTAAATGAACTTGGCCGTATTCGAGTGCGATGGTGATCGCCGGACCTGACTTCACAACGGAAAGATGAGCGGGCCCGCACAGAATGATGTCGCCGCCATCCGGCAGATCGATCTTTGCCTGTCCGGACCGGAGGGTAAGATCGCTGCCGCTGGCCAACAGGGCGGTGGTATGCCCGTTTTCAGTGTCGTAGCCAATCGCCCCGGTCACGGAAACATCGTCTCCGGCAAGACGCCCGATGACTTCCTGGCGTGCGGGCGGGGTGGGTGAGGCGGTTTGTGCAGCCCCTGTTGCCTGCTGACAAATCAGCAAGCCTATGACGGAGAGGAACACCCAGAAGGTTTTACGCTTCCACTTGTTGATGTACGAAGTTCCGCAAACGAATTTCAAGATGCTCATATCGGCGTTTCCGCTCGCCTATACTATAGCGCATGACGGAACTGGCCAAGTCTCCGGCACAGCGCGACGAGCAGATCACCGATACGTCCTATGTGCGACCACGGCCGCTCTCCCCTTTTCGACGCGCCCAAGTTCCCATCATTTCTGGAGCAGCCTATGCATTTGCTCGCCTTACCGGGCCAACCTTGCGATACGAAGTGCTGGGCTGGCAACACATTGAGCGCGTGCACAACCAGAACCGACGCTGCGTTTATTCGTTCTGGCACCAAACGATCTTTTTAGCGATGTGGTGGTGGCGCTATCGCGGCGTGGTGGCCATGACGAGCGCTAATTTTGACGGACAGATCCTCGGCAGCGCACTCAAAAAACTAGGCTTTGACGTCACGTTCGGGAGTTCGTCCCATGGCGGCCTGCGGGGCATTTCTGTGCTGGCTGGACGGCTGGAGCAAGGCCATGACGTGGCCTTTGCGGCAGACGGTCCGCAGGGACCGCGTTACATTGCAAAACCAGGGCCGGTGATCCTGGCCCGCCGGAGCAGGTGCCCTATCGTAGCTTTCCATCTTTTTGCAGAACGCGCGCATGTCTTCGAGAAAGCCTGGGACCTTTTCCAGCTTCCGCGACCTTTTTCCCGGGTTGTGCTTGTGATTGGCCCGCCGATTGAAGTTCCGGACGAAATTGGCCGCGATGCCGTTGAACGCAAGCAAGCTGATTTACAACAAGCACTGCAGCGTGCTCGTGAAACTGCAGAGTCATGGTTCAAGCTATCGCCCGCTGAACGGGAGCGGCAACGAGAGATTTGGAACGCTTGACTTTCTCCGTTACGACATCAGGATTTCGTGGGACCGGCGGAAGAGCGGGCCGCTTCACGACCCGCGATGCGGCCGAAGACCAGGCATTTAGCCAAGCCGTGCTGGTTGAAGCCACCTGCCGACTCTCCACCGCAGTAGAGCCCCGGAATTACCAGGCCGCGCAAGTCAATCACTTGAGCCTTAGCATTAATGTGCAGCCCAGACACGCAATCGTGGATACCCGGCGTGGACCAGGCAGCGTAAAACGGCGGCGTTTGGATTTTGTATTTGGGATCCGGTTTGCCGAAATCCGCGTCCTTGCCTGCGTCCACAAATGAGTTGTATCTGGCCACGGTTTGCTCTAAGGCAGCCGGAGGCATAGGCACCTTTTGATATTTGCTCACAATTTTGCGCGCGAGCTCGGCAAGAGTGTTTGCACTAAAAAACCAGCCGTCCGGGTCGACGTATGGGGGCGCGCAAATCCAGTTTTCGCGTTTAACGGCGTCCGCATCGAAGATGGCCCAAATCGGGCCGCCTCCCTCGCCCGTTCCGCCATTTAACTCCAGGCAGGGATTCCACCAATCGAATCCGGTGGCGGCTTCGTTTACGAACCTCAGACCGGCCTGATTGACGTGGATGACGTCCTGATAGTCTTTCATGAGCAAGCCAATCGCGTGAGCGAGGCCAGGAATCGGGCTGTTTTTAAGGTTCTCGTTGCGTGTCCCGCCGCCCTGCGGATAGCCGTATTGATTGCCGATTACGTAGGGCTTTTCGAAAATATGGGATCGCGCCATAGTCTCCACGGTTTGGTTCGCGGCACCCCAAAGCGAAGCACCGATTTCCATGGCCGCGATCTCGCCGTCGCCGGTCTGGCGGGAATACGGCTCGCCAACCACCTGATATTCTTCGGTTAACCTGGGATCAAAAATCCGGCGAAAGTTGACATTACTTGTATGACCGCCGGTTCCGATGATCACGCCTTTCCGTGCTTGAATGTTCAGGGTTTTGCCCTGGTTTGTGGCGGTAATGCCGAGAACTCTTCCCGAAAACGAGCCTTCTCTAATGAGTCCGGTCATGCTGTGCCGCAGAAGGATTTGCACTCCTAATTTTCTGGCACTGGCCTCGAGTGGCCGCATGAGAGCAGTGCCATTGCCTCCGTTCGGAGCGACAGCGCTGGGCCCCTCAGTCCAGACAACGGTTTGAGCCCGTTTAATGTTTTGCGGACCGCCATCGGCGCCGACCGGAGAGCGATCGGGGAATTCCACTCCGTGTGCCTTGAGCCATTCGAAGGTCGGCGCGCTACCGTCGCAAAAGGCGCGCAGGATTTCACGGTCGCTGAACCTGTAATCGTGCCAATGGACCAGGTCTGAGAACATGCGATCTGGTGAGTCGTCGATTCCGTATTTTTTTTGCAGGCTGGTGCCGCCCCCCAGCGCGATATTGCCTCCGCTCTCAATGGCGTGTCCGCCGATGTCGTAATTCTGCTCGACAATGATGACGGAGGCTCCGTTTTCGGCGGCTTCGATCGCGGCGGGCAGGCCTGTGGCTCCGGCGCCAACGACAACGACGTCCGCCACGCTATCCCAATGACGGGGAGCATTCGCAGCCTCAACAGACTTTGCGCCGCCGACTATGGCAGTTGCGCCGACACCGGTGAGTGCGGTTTTGACAAAATCTCTCCTCGACCAGCCATTTTTCGGTTGCCGGTGTTTGCCCACGTTTTCCTCCCGCACTGATGGAACGGCTCAGCAGAGAGCAGTCATTGTGATCACATGCCTGCTTGTCTGCCGCTGGTTAGGGCGATTATATGCTCGCTGGACGAACGTTCAAATGGGAGGTGCTCAACACTAGGGCTTTTACTCGGAAGTGTGAGCGTCAGGCTGGATGGAACGAGCTGAGTTATTCCATTTGTTTGGCTATGACGTCGCGGCCACGTACTTCGACCTGAATGGCAATGGGAGGCCGAATTCCGACGCCCCGGACGATCTCGCCGCGGACCCAGGAGCCGTTGGGTAACGTAGTCATTTTGAGGGGATCATAAACGATACCGTCGCAATCGCTGACAACCATGGGATGGGCGGCCGGAATAGCAAAACGCAAGGACAATGCACTGAGATCGGTTACGTATTGCAGCTGACAGCGGGAAAGTGGATTCGAGAGCGCGAAGCCCCAGAAGGATGGCTCAGCAGGGGGCCCCGGCAGATGAATGACCATTGCTGGAACGCCTTTCTGGGTCTTGGGATCGATAAAGAGGAATGCCTTCGAAGACCAGGGCTGGGCAAGCTCATAGAGTGTGCCGACCGTGTTCGGTTCGGTATCGGACTTTGTGATTGAGGATGCCTCAGACGAGATATAGGACAGCGGGGCATCGGAGGACGCGGATGCATTGAGGTTCGCGTGACTACGGTGCGACAACCAAAGCGCGAATCCGGAGGCGCAAAGAAGCGCCGCGAGAATAACTGTGATGAGCGGCTTGAGTTGGAGAGGCGCACGCGGGGGCGTGTGGACCACCCCGGGAATTCGCGGCATCTCGGGGGTCATTTTGCGTTGCGCCGGGGGAGATGGGGGCTGGTGCAGGGTTCGTGGCGTCACGATGATTGAGACCTCCGCAAAGATTCGTGGAGATTGGCGAGGCAGAGCAACAATTCGAGCAAGCGAGTGCGATCCTCGGAGTAGTCCGGCACATCGCCGGAAAGGAGCGTGACGGCGAAATCACCCTGCTGTCTAAACCAAGTGAGCGTGCGGGAATCCGGGAATTCATTCTGACGGCAGCGTTCCTCCACGGCGGACAGACGAGTGAAAACTTCGTCCAGATAGTGCGTTAGGCATACCCCTTGGCGACTAAGCGTCTGAGGTATGGGGGTGGAACAGGCTCCCACACGGCAAGCACGAACCTGAGTCGCTACGACCACACGTCCTCCCATACTAGAGGGGGCAGCATAGCTATGGATAAGCAAGCTCGTAACCAGCCTGTATCGTCCGGATATCTATGAAACCAGTGGAAATAGTGGCGCGCTTGGAAGGCAAGAAGGAACTGCTGACCCGTGCTGCGGGTAGAAACTATCCCTTACCGGTAGAGGTCGTGCCGTTGCGGGGCGAGGTGGGCGTTATGCTGTCTTACCGCAACACTTTTTGTATTTCTTGCCGCTGCCGCACGGGCAAGAATCGTTGCGGCCGACTTTGGCGCCGGTGCGTACCGGCTTCGGAGCTTCGGCCTGGGCAGCCCCGGTCTGATACTGCAATTGCTGTTGTTGGCGGCGCTGACGCCGCTCGATTTCACGAGCTTCCTCTTCGGGACGGGCCGGCTGAATCAGGAAGAGATAGCGAATGGTTTCGCTATCGATCCGGCCCATCATCTCTTCGAAGAGCGTGAATGCTTCTTTCTTGAATTCGACTAGGGGATCCTTCTGGCCGTAACCGCGCAGTCCGATTCCCTCTTTGAGGTGGTCGAGGCTGAGGAGGTGATCCTTCCATTGCGTGTCGACGATATCCAGAATGATGCGGCGCTCGAGCCAGCGCATCATGGGCGGGCCGAAGAGCGCTTCTTTTTCTTCATAACGCTGACGGACTTTTTCCACCAGCGCGTCGCTTAGTTCATCGTGAGTGAGAGTAGAAGAAGAGGGATCCAGGCCGACGGCTTTCAGATCGATGCCGAACTGGCCCAGAACTTCGCCGGAGAATTGGGTGAGATTCCATTTCTGGGGGTGCTCTTCGCGCGGGCAGAAGGTTTCCACCAGCCCTCGCGCGAGATCTTCGGCAATTCCCAGCGCGTAGTCTTTTTGGTCTTTGCCTTCCAGCGCGGAGCGACGGATGGAGTAGATCGTCTCGCGCTGCTTATTCATTACGTCGTCGTATTCGAGCAGGTGCTTGCGGGCTTCGAAGTTCTGTGCTTCGACGGCCTTTTGGGCATTTTCGATGCGACGAGAGATGAGCTTCGATTCGATGGGCACGCCTTCGGTCATGCCCAAGCGATACATCAGGGCCTTCACACGTTCACCACCGAAGACGCGGAGGAGATCGTCTTCGAGCGAGAGGAAAAAACGCGAAGAGCCAGGATCGCCCTGGCGGCCGGCGCGTCCGCGAAGCTGATTGTCGATGCGGCGGGCTTCGTGGCGCTCAGTGCCAAGAATGTGCAAGCCGCCGAGAGCGATGACTTCCTCTCGCTCGGAGCTGCACTGTTCAACGAACTGGTTATAGATCGGCTGCCACTGTTCGTGAGGCACCTGAAAGATTTTGCCTTCGATTTGGAAGAGGACCATGTTGGCAGCGCTCTCGCCAGTTCCATTGCCACCGACTACAGCCGAGGCCGCAGCGTAAGGCATAGCCAAACGGTTTTTCAGGCAATAGTCGCGAGTCATGGCTTCGGGATTGCCACCAAGGAGAATGTCGGTGCCGCGACCGGCCATGTTGGTGGAGACCGTGACGGTTCCTTTGCGGCCAGCCTGCGCGATGATGTGCGCTTCGCGCTCGTGCTGCTTGGCGTTCAGGACTTGATGAGGAATGCCAGCTTTCTTGAGGAGTTCAGAAAGGTGCTCGGATTTCTCGATGGAGATCGTGCCGACCAGAACGGGCTGGCCGCTTTCGTGGAGCTGGCGGATTCCGTTAGCCTTCGTTCCGTCTTCCAAAATCATTCCGTTGACGACGGCTTCATATTTTTCGTCGACGGTGCGGTAGACCACGTCGGAAAATTCGTGGCGCCGGAGATCGCGGTTGGTGGGTATCGCCACAACCTCGAGGTTATAAATTTTATTGAACTCGACAGCTTCGGTTTCGGCGGTGCCGGTCATGCCGGAGAGCTTCTGGTACATGCGGAAGTAATTCTGGAAGGTGACGGTGGCAAGAGTTTGGTTTTCGCGCTCGATCTTTACGGCCTCTTTGGCTTCCACCGCCTGGTGGAGTCCATCGGACCAGCGGCGCCCTGGCATTTCGCGGCCGGTGAACTCATCCACGATGATGACTTCACCATTTTTGACGACGTAATCGACATCTCGCTTGTAGAGAGTGTGGGCGCGCAAGCCCTGGTAGACGTGATGAATCATCTCCATGTGGCTGGGGTCATACAAGTTGCCGAGGCCCAGGAGCCGCTCTACTTTGGAGACACCGTCTTCAGTGAGCGTCGCGGTACGGTGTTTTTCGTCTACGGTGTAATCGATTTCCTGGATGAGCTTGGGAACGATCTTGTCGATGCGGTAGTACTTGTCCGTGGATTCTTCCGCGGGGCCCGAAATAATCAGCGGCGTGCGGGCTTCGTCAATGAGGATGGAGTCGACTTCATCGACGATGGCGAAATGATGGCCACGCTGCACGCAATCGGCCAGATCGTATTTCATGTTGTCGCGGAGATAATCGAAGCCGAATTCGTTATTGGTGCCGTAGGTGATATCGGCGCCATAGGCGGCGCGCCGCTGGGCATCATCAAGATCGTGGACGATCACGCCGACGCTAAGGCCCAGGGTACGGTAAAGCGGGCCCATCCATTCGGCATCGCGACGGGCGAGGTAGTCATTGACGGTGATTATGTGAACGCCGCGGCCCGTGAGCGAATTGAGATAGGCGGGGAGCGTGGCGACGAGCGTTTTGCCTTCGCCCGTCTTCATCTCGGCGATTTTTCCTTCGTGCAGCACAACGCCGCCGATCAACTGCACGTCGAAATGACGCATTGAGAGAGTGCGGCGGCCGGCTTCGCGGGCCAGGGCGAATGCCGAAGGGATGGCCGGTGCGAGTGCGTCGGCCAGGCGCTGCTTATAGTCGGGTTCGGCGGGATCAGCGTTGCCGAGGCGCTCGGTTACCTGGAATTTGAGGCTGGCGGACTTTTCCTTGATTTCGGAATCGGTGAGCTTTTCGTATTCGCCCGCTAATTCATTAACCGCGGCGATTTTTGGGGTCAGCCGCTTGATATCGCGTTCATGTTTGGTGCCAATAAACCGGGAAACGACCCGGTCCACCATGTCTTCGATTCGCATCTTGTGCTTGTTTGGATGCTCCGATAGGGAGCGGCGCTTCAGCGCGCGCCAGCTTAATTGCGCATAGGTACCACGAAGAATTGATTATAGCCGCCGGTTTCACAGGGTGCAAAGAAACGTAACCCGGGCGTTTCCTGTGACGGAAGAACCGCGGATCCCTCGCTCCCCACCACAATGCGCGACCTTTTCAGTTCGGGAGTCCTGCGTTCGGATGCAGGCAAACGGGCCTTGGTCGTTCGTAATGACTTTATGTAGCCATTTCCGAAGTCCAGGGACGTTGCTTGCCCTGATGTGGGCGACGACCTATGATGAGAAGACAATGCCTCCAACACCACCAGCAGCAGCGAGACCCATGGGACAGTCCGACAAAATGCCGATTCCGGGCGTGAAGACGCTGGTCGCCGTAGCCAGCGGCAAGGGCGGCGTCGGAAAAACCACAGTCGCCGTGAACCTGGCGATAGCGCTATCGCAAATGGGAGCGGCGGTCGGGTTGATGGATGCCGACGTCTATGGGCCGAACGTGCCGCTGATGCTGGGCACTGAGGAACAGCCGCGCGCCATCAGCGAACGGCAAATCCTGCCAGTGGAGGCGTACGGCCTGAAGATGATTTCGATGGGCCTGCTGGCGCCTGCGGATAAGCCCATGATCTGGCGCGGGCCCATGTTGCACAGCGTGGTGCAGCAGTTTTTGCGCAGCGTGCAGTGGGGCGAGCTGGACCATTTGATCGTGGACCTTCCGCCGGGTACGGGTGACGTGCAGCTCAGTTTGATCCAGAATGTGCCGCTTACCGGGGCGGTCGTGGTAACGACCCCTTCCGCCGTTGCTTTGGCGGATGTGCGCAAGGCGATCGAGATGTTCCGCCAGGTGAACGTGGAAGTGCTGGGGGTCGTCGAGAATATGAGCTACTTAACCTGTCCGCATTGCCAGAAGCGCGTGGACGTTTTTGGACACGGGGAGGGGCGGCGAATCGCCGAAGCTTATGGCGTGCCGCTGCTGGGCGAGATCGAGATCGACCCCGGCATTCGCGTCGGCGGCGACACGGGAAAGCCTGTGGCCTCATTGGGCGAAGACGCGCCGCAGGCGCGCAGCTTGTACGCCATGGCGCGATCCGTGGCGGCGCGAGTCGCTGAAGCGAGCGCGACGGGCACGGGTCCGCGTGTGGAGATTATGTAGGCTAGCCTGTAAGTCTCGAGAGCGTATAGGCCGGCTGATATCGTGCTAAAAAGCTATGAGAGATTCTTCGGCTTCGCGTCCCGACCGGAAATCGTGAAGGGCACGATTTCCGGATCAAAGACTTTCGGGACACTCCGCTCAGAATGACGCCTTCCTTCTGGTCCGCAGTTTCTTGTCAGTGAATTCGGCGTGTGCTAGGTTGGCGTGTTTATGTTTGGAGTGCGGCTTTGGCATGAGGAGCACGATTGCGCGAGCTTGTATCGGTCGGAGCACTGAGGTGAAGGAGTGATCCGCAGTTATCGCGGCCGGTGGCCGCAAATCGCCGCGTCGGCGTACATCGATCCGGCAGCCGTGATTATTGGCGACGTGACGATCGGCGAGCACGCCAGCATTTGGCCGGGCGCGGTGGTTCGCGGCGACGTGCACTGGATTCGCATTGGGCCGCGGAGCAATATCCAGGACGGGTCTGTCTTGCACGTGATGAAGGATCAATATCCGCTCATCATCGAGGAGAACGTGACCGTGGGTCACGGAGTGATTCTGCACGGATGCACGATCGAATCGCGCGTGTTGGTGGGCATGGGCTCGATTCTGCTGAACAACGTGCGCGTGGGGACCGGATCGATCATTGCCGCAGGCACGCTTCTGGCGGAGGGAACCAAGGTCGCGCCGGGCAGCCTCTTCATGGGGCATCCGGGGAAATTGAGGCGCACGTTGACGCCGGAGGAACTCGAGGGGATCGACGCGTACGCCGCTCGGTATGTGGAATACGCGCAGACGTATCGTGAGGAAGGTTCCGCTTCGCGGGTGGAGGTTGTGAAGTGAGTGGGCGCGCCGCGCAGGGCGAGGATCGCGTGCAGGCTTCAGGGCCTAAAGGCCCGATAGGTCAGGGGACGGCTATGTCGGACCTAACGGTCCGATCCCCTGTCCCTCTTGGTGAGAGATGGGTCCGCCCCACTTTCTCTCTTGATGAGAGATGCCGACCCCATTTCTGTTTCGATGAGAGATCGTGTGTTTGGAAAGGCCCCAGCGCCCCTGCAGAAAGCGCAGGGCGCCCTGGGCTACAACGTGTGAAAAAAACAGATTCCTCGTCGCCAGTGGTTCCTCGGAATGACACCAACTTGGTTTTTAGGCCCTGCACTAAATGAAATTTCAAGCGATCAAGGGTGTCCGGGACATCCTGCCGCCGGAGTCTGCGCTGTGGAATCGCGTGGAGCAGGCCGCGCGCAGCGTCTTTCATACTTACGGTTACGGCGAAATCCGGCTGCCCATTTTCGAGCCAACAGAATTGTTTGCCCATGCCGTAGGTGGGGAAACAGATATCGTTTCGAAGGAGATGTACACATTTCCCGATCCTCTCGATTTGGACCAGTTGGTCAAAGCCGCGGCGGCGAGAGGTCCCAACCCTTTCGAGAGGCAGTTTGGCGCGGCGGGATTGAAGCATGTTTTGTGGGAAATCTTGCCCGAATCGCAGGCTGTCAGCCTGCGGCCGGAGGCGACGGCGTCGGTTGTGCGTGCGTATATCGAACACGGGATGCACACAAGGCCGGGGAACGTAAAGCTTTACTACATCGGGCCGATGTTCCGCCGCGAACGGCCGCAGAAGGGGCGCTATCGGCAGTTTTATCAGATCGGCGCGGAGCTGCTGGGGCCTTCCGATCATCCGGCGCTCGATGCAGAAGTGATCGAGATGCTGCTTGCATTTTTCGCCCGCGTGAATCTGAATGGCGCGAAGCTCTACATCAATTCCATCGGCGACAAGAATTGCCGGCCAGCATACGTCGAGCGCCTGCGCGGCGAATTACAAAAAGTACGCGATAAACTGGGTCCGGACAGCCAGAGGCGAATCGAGACAAATCCACTGCGCGTGCTGGACTCGAAGCTGCCGGAAGAACAGGCGATCATCGATACCCTCCCGCACATCGCGGATCACCTTTGCGATGCGTGCCGCGAGCATTACGCAGAGCTGAAGCGGCAACTGGCGCTGCGAAACATCGTGTACGAAGAAAATTGGCGTCTTGTTCGCGGGCTCGACTACTACATGCGGACGACATTCGAGATTACTGCACCGGGGCTGGGATCGCAGAATGCGGTGTGCGGCGGAGGGCGTTACGACGGGCTGGTGGAACTGCTGGGCGGACCGGCAACCACAAAAGGGATCGGCTTCGCGATTGGCACGGATCGTTTGATACTTTCCTTGCAAGAAGCGGGCGCGGCGGCTAGTTGCGGCCTGGAGGTGTACGTCGCGTGGATGGGAGCTCAGGCCTATCCTACTGCTGTGGCGCTGGCGCGAAAGTTGCGCGAGCATAATCTTTCGGTGGAGTTGCCGGCGCAGGAGATGAAGTTCGGAAAATCGCTGAACCTGGCAGACCGGCTGGGAGCGCGATTCGCGGTGATTTTGGGCGACGATGAATTGGCAGCCGGACAATTCACGGTGAAGCGGTTGGCCGACGGCGATCAGAGGAAACTTTCGGAGGCGGAATTGCTTGAGTACCTGATGAAATCGAGGACGGCGTAATGGCGACGCTCGACCTGCTGGGCGATTGGAAGCGCACACAGTATGCGGGCGATTTGCGCGCTGCCGATGCCGATAAGGAAGTGACGCTGATGGGATGGGTGCATCGGCGGCGCGACCTGGGCAACATCATTTTTATCGATCTGCGCGACCGCGGCGGCCTCGCGCAGATTGTGTTCAATAAAGAGCTGGCGCAGGCGGCGCATGCTCGAGCGGAGGAACTGCGCGGGGAATACGTGATGGCGGTGCGCGGGCGCGTGGCTCGCCGGCAGAAGCCGAATCCGGAACTGGCGAGCGGTGAAGTGGAGGTGTTTGCCTCGGAGCTGCGCATTCTGAATACGGCGAAGACTCCGCCGTTTGTAGTGGAAGACGAAGTGAACGCGAGCGAAGAGACGCGTCTGCGTTACCGTTATCTCGATCTGCGGCGCGCGCATCTGCAGCACAATATCGCGCTGCGGCATAAGATTTTTCTGGAGATTCGCCGGACGCTGAATGAACTCGGGTTTTACGAGATCGAGACGCCCATGCTGACGCGCTCTACGCCGGAAGGCGCGCGAGATTATCTGGTGCCCAGCCGGGTCCATCACGGGCAGTTTTATGCGTTGCCGCAATCGCCGCAGATGTTCAAGCAGCTGCTGATGATTGGGGGTCTCGACCGCTATTTTCAGCTGGTGCGCTGTTTTCGCGACGAAGACTTGCGCGCCGACCGGCAGCCGGAATTCACGCAACTCGATTTGGAGATGTCTTTCCCTACGCAGGAGACGATCTTTGGCGTGATCGAGCAGGTGATGGTGCGGGCGTGCGCGGCGGCGGGAATAAACGTGAAGGCTCCGTTTCGGCACATGGAGTACCGCGACGCGATCAAGCGATACGGAATCGACAAGCCGGACCTGCGGTTTGGGATGGAACTGCAGGAGGTGACCGAGCACTTCGCGGCGGCGCGAGAGAAATTGCATTTGGAAGGCAGCGTGCATGCACTCGTCGCGCCGGGGGCAGCTTCTTTTTCGCGCAAGCAGCTTGATGAATTGGGCGAGCAGGCCAAGGGTTTAGGTGCGCGGGCGCTGTATACGATCAAAGTGGCCGCGGAAGGCGTGAGTTCGCCGCTTGAGAAGACGCTGGGCGCGGCTGCGGTGCAAAACATCGTTGCGGCCGTGGGCGCGAAGGCCGGAGACCTAATTGTCGCGGTTTCGGCGGCGCAACAGATTCCCGGAACCGATGCGGCGGCGCTGATTGCGGGACAATTACGGCTGACACTGGCCGACCGGCTGAGCCTGGTGCCGAAAAATCGCTGGGAATTCTTGTGGCTGACGGGCTTCCCGCTGTTTGAATGGAGCATCAGCGAAAAGCGTTGGGCGGCGGCGCAGCATCCGTTTACCGGAATTCGAGAGGAAGACGTGGACAAGCTCGAATCCGCGCCGCAGGACGTTCGTTCGAAGGGCTACGATCTGGTGCTGAACGGTTCGGAGCTCGGGTCCGGCAGCATCCGGATTCACAGCCAGGAGTTGCAGGCTCGCGTGTTCGCCCTCTTGGGGCTGAACGAGGAGCAGCGGCGGCAGCGCTTCGGATTTTTCCTGGACGCGCTGACGTATGGCACGCCTCCGCACGGTGGAATCGCACTGGGGCTCGATCGCGTTGTGGCGCTGCTGGCAGGCGAGAAGTCGATTCGCGAAGTGATTGCGTTTCCTAAGACCACGGCGGCGCAGGATTTGATGGCAGAGGCGCCGTCCGCAGTCGAGCCGGAACAGCTCGAGGAGTTGGGAATCGCGGTTCGGCCGTAGTGGGCGTGAAGCTGCGTCAGGCGAGGCGGTTCAGGGGCCAAGGCCCCGAAATAATGCAGTTGAAAATGTCGGAGCTAAAGCTCCGACCCACAAAGAAATAAGAAGATACCAGGACTCTTGGCGTTGATGATTGTGCTTTCGCGCCCCATAGCAGAGCGACTGAGCAATAAATCGGAAAAAGGATGAGCCGGATACGGATATTGCCGGAAGCGATCGCCAACCGCATTGCGGCGGGCGAGGTGGTGGAGCGGCCGGCATCGGTGGTGAAGGAACTACTCGAAAACGCGCTGGACGCGGGCGCGCGTTCCGTGCGGATCGAAGTGGAATCCGGCGGAAAGCGCATGATCCGCGTTGTGGACGATGGCAGCGGCATGAGGCACGACGACGCGCTGCTGGCGTTCGAACGGCACGCTACCTCGAAGCTGCGCACGTCGGACGATCTGCTCTCCATCGCGACGCTGGGATTTCGAGGCGAGGCTTTGCCTTCGATCGCTTCGGTTTCGCGCTTGCTGCTGGAAACCAGCGTTGGTGGCGAAGAACAGGGGACGCGTGTGGAGTTTGCCGGAGGCAAACTGGTGGGCGTGAAGCCTGCTGGGCTGCCTGCGGGCACGTCCGTGAGCGTGGCCGATCTTTTTTATTGCGTTCCCGCGCGGCGAAAGTTTCTCAAGTCGGACACGACGGAACTGGGACACGTGGCTTCGCTGGTTACGCATTACGCGCTGGCAAACCCCGACAAGCAGTTCGCGCTGAAAACGCCGACGCAGGAGATCGTGAACGTCCCGCCGGTGGCGACGCTGGCGGAACGCGTGTATCAACTTTTTGGTCGGCAGACGCTCGAAGAGATGATCGAAATCGCGCCGGTTTCGGGTCCGATTCGCGCAGCCATTACCGAAGCCGCGCTCGAAGAGGGCGGGGGAGCGGGAGAGCTTACGGTGCGGGGCTTCGTTTCGCGGCCGGAAGTGCAGCGGGCAAACCGCAACGGCATTTATGTTTTTGTGAACCGGAGGCTGGTGCGCGACCGCCTGCTGCTGCACGCCATTCACGAAGCCTACCGAAATATTCTGCCGGCCGATGCCTTCCCCATGGCGCTGCTCTTTCTCGATTTGCCTTGCAGCGAAGTGGACGTAAACGTTCATCCGGCGAAGATTGAAGTGCGATTCCGGCATTCCCAATGCGTCCACGACTTCGCGCGCGATGCGATTCGCCACGCGCTTTCGAAAGCGCGGCCGATCGCAAGCTTTGCGGTGCCAGCACGGCCGGCGGTGCCGACGTCCGGCGGACAGGCGGGCGTGGCTACAGCCGCCGCTCCGGCGCCGATGGCGCCGCCACGGGCGGTATTGCCTTTAGCCGATGCCTATGCCGGCGCAGGAACGGAGGCATTCGCATTGACGGAAGCGCCAGTGCAACCGGAGGCGCAGCGGTTTGCGTTCGAAGCTTCAGGGCCAGATCCCTTCGCGGAAGCGAGCGAGCAGGTCGGGAATCTCCTCCAAGAAACCGTACCGCAGGCGCCGGCGCAGTACATGGAGGCTCCGGCGAACGCCACATGCATTGGGGAACTGCGGCCTCTGGGGCAGGTGAATTCGAGCTTCATTGTGGCGGTGAATTCCGAAGGGCTGTGGATCATCGACCAGCACGTGGCGCACGAGCGCGTGCTTTTCGAGCAACATCTGCGGGCACGGCGCGAAGGAGCAGTGACAGGCCAGCGGCTGCTTGTGCCGATCGTCGTGGACCTGACGCCGCGACAGCGCGCGATACTCGAACAGATCAGCGAGGAACTTTCGGCGAACGGATTCGACGTGACGCCGATGGGACAGCAGAGCGTGGCCATTCAGGCCACGCCGGCGGGTGTGCCGAATTCCGATGCCGAGCGGCTGGTGGCGGAAATCCTGGACGGCATCGAGCGCGAGCACCAGGCGATCTCCATCGATTCGCTGCAGTCGCAGATTGCCGCGTCCACGGCCTGCCATGCGGCGATCAAGGTAAATATGCCGCTGGACCAAACCAAGATGGAATGGCTGCTTGGCGAGCTCGCCAAGACAGAATCGCCGATGAGCTGCCCTCACGGACGTCCGGTGGTTTTGCGATATTCGCTGCGGGAGATCGAGCGGGCATTCAAGCGCATCTGAGCGTCAAACTGATTTAGCCGATGCAAAAGCTGATCATTGCGATAGACGGCCCGGTGGGTTCAGGTAAGAGTACGGTCGCGCAGCGCGTGGCCGAAATGCTCGGTTATATCTACCTGGATAGCGGCGCGATGTATCGTGCGGTGGCATGGAAGGCGTTGCGCAATGGGGTGTCTCTCGATGCAGAAGAGAAGCTCGCTGAGCTGGCTCGCGCTACGCGCATCGATCTGGTGAGCGACAATGGCAGCTTTCGCGTGCTGGTGGATGGGACGGACGTCACGGATCAGATTCGCTCGCCGGCAGTGGCGCAGGCAGCCTCCAAAGTTGCTGTGAACGGCGCGGTGCGGGCCGTACTGGTGGCCGAGCAAAGGCGCGCGGCGGCAGGCGGCGGAGTGGTAATGGAAGGCCGCGACATCGGTACGGTCGTGTTTCCCGACGCCGACCTGAAGATTTTTCTGGATGCTTCGGTGGAAGTACGCGCGGAGCGGCGGCGGCTGCAACATGCGCAAAAGGGCGAGCGGTTGGAATTTTCGGAAGTGCTCGAACAGGTCCGGCAGCGCGACAAGCGCGATCGTGAACGCGCGGTTTCACCGCTTATTCGTGCTCACGATTCGGTTTATGTAGATAACACGGCGATGAGCCCGGAAGAGACTGCGCGACTGATCGTCTTTCTCGCTCGCGAACGCGAAACGGCAGCGAAGGCGGAAGCGCGGCAGGCTTAAGTTTTTCCGCTCCCTTTGAGATAGCGAGATCACAATTACAGAAAAGCAGGTTCCTCGTCGCGCAGTCGTTCGCGATAGAGCAAACGTGTGCCTGCGCTCCTCGGAATGACACGTTGTAGAAATTGAACGCGCGATCTCGGGAGAGAAAACCGATTAACTCGGATTGGACATCGAAGCGAGAAATTCGGCGTTGGATTTGCTTTTGGAGAGCCTGCCCAGGAGCAGTTCCATGGCCTCAACCGGCGACAGCGGGTTGAGGACCTTTCGAAGCACCCAAACGCGGTTCAACTCGTCGGGCGGCATCAGCAATTCTTCCTTTCGCGTCCCAGAGCGGTTGATATCGATCGCCGGAAAGATCCGCTTATCTACCAGGCGGCGGTCGAGATTGATTTCCATGTTACCGGTGCCCTTGAACTCTTCGAAAATCACGTCGTCCATGCGGCTACCAGTGTCGATTAAAGCGGTGGCCATGATAGTGAGCGATCCGCCCTCTTCGACGTTACGCGCAGCGGCGAAAAAGCGCCGCGGACGCTGGAGGGCGTTGGCATCGATACCACCGGAAAGCACTTTGCCCGAAGGCGGAGTGACCGCGTTGTAGGCGCGCGCCAGGCGCGTGACGGAATCGAGCAGGATGACCACGTCGCGCTTGTGTTCGACCAAGCGCTTGGCTTTCTCCAGAACCATTTCAGCGACCTGGATGTGGGGCTGC
>Ga0210394_10003170_pt1 | contig 21130 bp, 21 predicted proteins | sample IncBWC12MmetaG_FD_160121 | JGI IMG/M metagenome (GOLD analysis project Ga0210394, IMG submission 160121) | Forest soil microbial communities from Barre Woods Harvard Forest LTER site, Petersham, Massachusetts, United States - Inc-BW-C-12-M | ecosystem: Environmental > Terrestrial > Soil >...
ACGTCGCCCCCACCCAGGTCCTCGGCGCTGACCGTTTCACCCGTGGCTGCCTTCACCAGCGGCGGCCCGCCGAGAAAGATCGTCCCCTGGTTGCGCACGATGATCGCCTCGTCGCTCATCGCGGGCACATAGGCGCCGCCGGCAGTGCACGAGCCCATCACGACGGCGATTTGCGCGATGCCCTGTGCCGACAGCGTGGCCTGGTTGAAGAAGATGCGACCGAAGTGCTCGCGGTCCGGGAACACCTCGTCCTGGTTGGGCAGGTTGGCGCCGCCCGAGTCGACCAGGTACACGCAGGGCAGGCGGTTCTCACGGGCGATCTCCTGCGCGCGCAGATGCTTCTTCACCGTGATCGGGAAATAAGTTCCGCCCTTGACGGTCGCGTCATTGCACACCACGATGCATTCGCGGCCGCTGACGCGCCCGATGCCGGTGATCAGGCCCGCTCCTGGCGCCTCGTTGTCATACATGTCCAGCGCTGCCAGCTGAGACAGCTCCAGAAACGGAGCGCCGGGGTCCAGCAGCAATTGCACGCGCTCGCGCGGCAGAAGCTTGCCGCGCGCGACGTGACGGGTGCGCGCGGCCTCGTCGCCCCCGAGCGCGATGCGGCCGACCCGGGCGCGCAAGTCCTCGACCAGATCGCGCATCGCCTGGCGGGCGCGAAGGAACGATTCGCCAGTACGGTCGATGCCGGTCTCCAGGACGTTCATCAGCCAGCCTGCCGGGGCGAGATGGTCGCCGCACGCTTGCCGTGATGTGCAGCAAAGTGCCGCCACGCAATCAGGAAAGCGAGAGCCTGAAACGACGAAGCCAGAAAGAAGGGCGCGCCGACCCTCCAGTCGGAGGCAGGCAGGAACGTGACCTGGCCCAGCACGGCCGTGCCGACCACCGGGGCAATCACACCCATCAGGCTGGACAGCGAAGACAAGGTGCCCATCACGCGTCCCTGCTCCTCCGCCCCCGCCGCCTTGGAAACGATGCCCTGCATGGTGACGATCGACGTGAAGGCCAGGAAATTGCACGGAATTATCACGAAAAGCATCCAGCCCTGCGGCGCCAGCCCATAGCCCAGGTAGGCGAGCGAGCCCGACAGCATGGCCGCAGCGATCAACTTGCGCTCCCCGAGCGCGCGAATCAACGGGCCCAGCAAGACTCCTTGTGAGGTCATCGCGACCAGTCCGACCACGAACAGCGACAGCCCGCTTTCGCGCGGACCCCAGCCGAACCTGAAATTGGTGAACAGCACCCAGATCGTCTGCAGCATCCACTGCGGAAGCACCGTGAACGCGAATGCGACCACCAACGCGCCCACTCCCCGCAACCGGGTAACGCCGGCCAACGACACCAGCGGGTTCACGCGTGCAGCCGAAATGGGGCGGCGCTGGTGCGCGGCGAGCGATTCGGGCAGTACCAGCAGGCCGTACAACCAGTTCAGCGCGCACAGCCCGGCCGCCCCGTACAGCGGCAAGCGCAGGTTGATGCTTCCCAACAGCCCTCCGAGGATGGGGCCGAGCACGAAGCCGATGCCGAACATCGCGCCGAGCCGACCCAGGCTCTGGGTTCGATGCTCGGGCGGCGTGATGTCGGCCACGTACGCTTGAGCGACGGCGAAGTTGGCCGATAACCCGCCGCCGATGACCCGGGCGGCAACGATCAGCCACAGCGCCGGCGCCAGTGCCGTCACCAGAAAGGTCGCTCCCAAGCCGGCGATCCCGAGCAGCAGCAGCGGCCGGCGCCCAAAGCGGTCCGACAGCGCACCGAGCAGCGGTGCGCACAGAAACTGCATCGCCCCGTAAGTCACCACGATCGCCCCGTACCAGTAGGCTTGCGTGTCACGGCCGGGTGTGAACTCGCCGACCAGCAGCGGCAATACCGGAACGATCAGGCCGATGCCGATCACGTCGATCAGCAGCGTGATCATCACGAACGCGACAGCGGGCCTGCGCTGGCTCATGAGTTAGGTTGAAGGGACCCTAACGGCCCCTCACCCCCGGCCCCTCTCCCCAAGGGGAGAGGGGCGAGCGACGACGGGTAGCTCATCCAGGCCCCTCACCCTTTCCGGCCTTTGGCCGGAAAGGGTGGGAGCAAGAGAACGAGGGGGCTCGGCTGGCCCCCTCGTTGCTCCCCCAGCCAATGTGAAGCAAAGAGGAAAGGCTTTGCCCTTCCCGCTTGGGAGAGGGGGAGTCTCAGCGAGGCTCATTTCTCAAAATGGCCCGCTGGCAAGCCATCTTTCGACTTGCACGAGCCGGTCGTGGCCCCAGAACGGCTCGCCATCGACGAAGAGGAATGGGGCGCCGAACACGCCGCGCGCCAAGGCGGCGTCGACTGCCGCTTTCAGGCGCTCCTTCAACTCGGGCCGCTGGACCGCTGCCAGCACCTGGTCCGCGTCGGCGCCGACCTGGCGCAGTACACCGGCCAGCACCGAGTTGTCGGCGATGTTGCGCCCCGCCACGAAGTACTCCCTGAAGGCGGCGTGCACGAACGCGCGGGCGCGCCGCACATCGCTGTCTGCGAGCCAGATCAGGGCACGCGAAGCGGCTACGGCGCCGATCGGAAACGCCTCCGGCAGCACGAATGGGACTCCGGCGAAGCGCGCGCTGCGCTCCATGTCCCGCTTGCTGTATTCGCCTTTCAGTGGCACTTCCGTCAGCGGCCGCGTGCCGGCCACCTTGAATGCCGCTCCCAGCAGGACCGGCTTGTAGTCGACCTCGCGCCCGTAACGGGCCGCCAGCGGCTCGATGACCTCGGACGCCAGATATGAATAAGGCGAGGAAAAGTCGAAAAAAAATTCGATCGGTATCCCCATCGCTTGCGCTCTCACGGAATCCGGAGCACGCCGAAGTACACCCGCGTGTCGTAGTGCATCACGACCTGCCCGCCCCGCTGGGTCGTATCGAACAGGTCGTGCAATGCCTTCATCATCGGCGCGTGGGCGGCGTCGCGCGCACCCGGAAGGTAGGAGGTCGAGTTCACGCGCGCGCTCAGCAGATCGAAGTTCAGCTCGACCGCATGCTGGAACTGGGCCAGGCGCCAGTGCGGTCCGCCGAAGAACGCCCCGATCGACCCCTCGTCCGTGTGGCGCTCACGAATGCGTGGATAGTCACCGCCGAATTCGAGCAACAGCCTCTCGTAGCCGCGCGAGAACTCGCTTTCCTGCGTGCGGTGCACGTTCCAGATCAGCGCCGCGCGCGGCGGCTTGCGCAGGATGCGCAGCGCTTCGACCCGGGTCGCGCCCAGATCGAACCAGTGGAAGGCCTGGGCCGCGACGACGCAATCGGCACTGGCGTCCGCCAGGGTCGTTGCCTGGGCGCTGCCTGCAACACTGACGAAGGCCGCGATGCCGGCCAAAGCGCGCTCGGCCTCCCCCCGCATCGGCGCATTCGGCTCGACCCCGATGACCTGGAAACCAGCCCGCAGGAAGATGCGCGACGAAATGCCGGTGCCGCTGCCCAGATCGACGATCGCGGCACCAGGGCGCAGCTCGAGCTCGCGCGCGAGAGTCGTCGCGATCTGGCTCGGGTAGCCGGGCCGGCCGCAGGCGTACGCCTGCGCCCGCTCTGAAAAGCGGGCGGTCGGATCGGGCCAGGTCGCCTCGGACGCGCTGTCCATCGATGCGCCTATTCGATGCGGGGTTTCGGCCTGCGGATGATCAGAACCCCCGTCAGTACGCCGGCGCCCAGCGCGCTCAGCAGCATCGGGCCGCCTCCGACCACCCCCGATACCATCAGCGTCGTTCCCAGGCAGTTGAAGAATTGCCTCGGCTGGCACCAGGTCCAGGTGACCAGCGAGGAGAACACGATCCAGGTCAACAGCATCACCAGAATCCCGCGCGATACGGATTGTCCTACCTGACGGATCTTTCGCTCGGCGTTCTGGAAGACGATCATCGCGAACAGCATCGACAACAAGGCCGGCACCATCGCGAAAACCCAGCGGTTCACGCCGGCCTCCTCGGCAAAGGCTTTCATCAGGAATTCGACGGCGGCGGCCGCGGTCAGCGAGAAGGCGAAGAAGACCAGCGATGCGACGGTAGCCGTGGACATCATCGAGGCAGCAGGGGCGGAATCGGACCGGACCGCAGTTTAGCGTGCGATCCAAACCTCACCATTCGAGCTGTTCACCGGTGTGTTGCAGGAAGCGCCCGTTGTGTGACCGATTCGCCGCCGCGATCACGCGCCGCAGGGCCGCGACGCTGTCGCGTACGTCGAGCGAGGCGGACGGGCCGCCCATGTCGGTGCGGACCCAGCCGGGGCTGAGCGCCATGCACACCACCCCACGCGCGCCGAGCTGGGTGCTCGCGGATTTCACCACGCTGTTCAGGGCCGCTTTGCTGGCTCGATACAGCCACCCGTTGGCCTCGGTCGTCAGACCGATCGACCCCATGCGGCTGGAGATCGCAACCAGCTTGCCCTGCGCCGCTTCCAGACCTTGCGCCAGCAACGGAATCAGCTGCATCGGCGCCAGCACGTTGGTGCGCAGCACGGCGTCGAACAGTTCACGCGATGGCGGAGCCAGGTCGTCCGTGTCAGCCCCGTAGATGCCGGCCACCAGCAGCGCAATGTCGATCGGCTGTCTGTCCAGCTGCTGTCCGAGCGCCCCGATCGAATCCGGATCGAGTGCGTCCATCGGCACCGCCCGCGCGCCCAGCGCGCGCAATCCTTCGGCGTCCTGTGGGCGGCGGAACGTCGCGATCACGCGGGCGCCATCTGCGGTGTACTGGCGCACAAATTCGAGTCCGATTCCGCGCGTCGCACCGACCACGAGTACTGTAGGCATTGGATCACGTCCTCACATAGCGGTTTGCGAAGCGGCGCTCCTCCGGATACGGAAAGATGTCCTCCAGCAACCCTTGAAGGATCCGCTCCTTGCGACGCTGCCAGAATTCGGGCGTCAGCAGGTCCGCGTGATATTTCATAAAGGCGGCGCGGATGCGGGCATCACCCAGCAGAAACGGGCCGAACTGCTCCGGGAACACGTCACGCGGACCGACCGGATACCACGGTTCCCCGGACAGCTCGGCCTCCTCGTTAGGGGCATCGGGTATGCGTCGGAAATTGCAGTCGACCATGTATTCGATCTCGTCGTAATCGTAGAACACCACCCGGCTCAGGCGCGTGACACCGAAATTCTTGAACAGCATGTCGCCTGGGAAGATGTTGGCAGCCGCCAGATCCTTGATCGCCTGTCCATACTCCTTGACGGCCCGGTCCAGCTCGGCATCGGTGGCATGCAGCAGGTAGACATTGAGCGGCGTCATGCGCCGTTCGATGTAGACGTGCTTGATCAGTACCGTGTGCTCGTCCACTTCGACCACGCTGGGGCAATACGTCGTCAGCTCGCGGATCAGCTCGGCCGAGAAGCGCCGACGCGGCAGCGCGGCCAGAGAGTACTCCCAGGTGTCGGACATCCTGCCGACCCGGTCGTGGATCTTGACCAGCCGGTATTTCGACATCACCTGCTCGCGATCGGTCTCCTTCGGCTGCGCGATCAGGTCCCGGATCACCTTGAAGACATACGGATACGACGGCAGCGTAAACACCGTCATCACCAGCCCCTTGATGCCGGGTGCAATCTGGAACGAATCGCTCGAATGCCGCAAATGATGCAGAAAGTCGCGGTAGAAGAGCGTCTTACCCTGCTTCTGCAGACCCACCATCGTGTACAGCTCGCTGGGCGGCTTGTACGGAATGATCGAACGCAGGAACTCGACATAGGCTGACGGAGCCTCCATGTCGACCAGGAAATAGGCGCGCGCGAACGAGAACAGCGTGGCGACCGCATCAGCCGAGAGCAACAAGGTATCGACGTAGATCTCGCCCCTGGTGTTGCGAAGAAACGGCACCGCGATCGGCATGATGCGAGTGCCATTCAGGAAGCGTCCGACCAGGTAGGCGCCTTTGTTGCGATAGAACAGGTTCGACAGCACCTGAATCTGGCAGTCGGGCTCCACGCGGAAGGGGCGGCTCAATGCCGCGCCGCCCGTGCTTGCCCGGTGCACCTCGCAAATCGCGCGCAGGACCAGGCGCAAATCGCGCTCGATGTCGACGAACGGACACGCCAGGCCGAGGTCGATCACGATCTGTCGCAGGGTCTCGCGCAGTCCCGTCGTGGCCGGGTAGTAGGTGCGAAAGGACGGCGGGTCCGAATCCATATAGTCGGTCGCAACACCCGGACGCACGAAGATGAACGCGTTGTTGAAGTACAGCCGGTTCAGCAGCTTGGTGCACACCGTGTTGAAGAATGTCTCGGCGCATTCGGGTTGCCGGTGCCGCGCCAAAGCGGCCACGTACTGCTGCTTGACCGCCTGCCACAAGGCATCGCGTTCCTCGTCCGACAGCGAATCCAGGTCGAAATCGCGCTGGATGCGTTCCACCGCCTCTCGAACCCGTTGATCGTAGAAGTCGATCCGGTCGCGCGCCGCCGTGCGCATGCCGTGCCAGTCGCCGGTCTCGAAGCGCGCCTTGGCCTGCTGCGCGACGTAGCGGAAGCGGCGGTAGTGCAGGTCGAAGCCTTCCAGGATCGCGTGGGCGATCGCGGCCGGCTGCGGCATCGAGCGATCGAACCGCGCCGGCTCGATTGCTTCGCTCCGATCGGCGCCAGGCTCGTCGGTCGCCGGTTCGTCGCTCGTCTCGGCCGCCAGATCGCCAACCGTCACGAAGTCTCCCCGAAATACTCGCGCCCGATCAGCATCCGGCGGATCTCCGACGTCCCGGCGCCGATCTCGTACAGCTTGGCGTCGCGCCACAGGCGCCCGGCCGGATACTCGTTGATATAACCGTTGCCGCCGAGGACCTGGATCGTCTCGCCCGCCATCCAGGTGGCGCGCTCCGCCGCGAACAGGATCGCGCCGGCGCAGTCCTTGCGGACGCTGCGCACGTGTCGACTTCCAAGCCGATCCAGGTTGCGGCCGACCGCGTACACGTAAGCGCGGCACGCTGACATCGTGGTCAGCATATCGGCGAGCTTGGCCTGGATCAGCTGAAACTCGCCGATCGGCTGGCCGAACTGGCGCCGCTCGTGGATATACGGCGTGACGACGTCCAGGCAGGACTGCATGATGCCCAACGGGCCGGCTGCCAGTACCGCGCGCTCGTAGTCGAGGCCGCTCATCAGGACCCGAACGCCTTCGTTGACGCCGCCCAGCACGTTCTCGGTTGGAACCTCGCAGTCGCGGAAGACCAGTTCACCCGTGTGCGACCCGCGCATGCCCAGCTTGTCCAGCTTGCGGCCGACCGAAAACCCGCGCATGCCCTTTTCGACGATGAAGGCGGTGATGCCGCTCGCGCCCCGCTCGGGATCGGTCTTCGCGTACACGACCAGCGTATCGGCGTCCGGTCCATTCGTGATCCACATCTTGGACCCGTTCAACACGTAACGGTCGCCCCGGTGCTGCGCGCGCAGGCGCATCGACACCACATCCGATCCGGCCTCGGACTCGCTCATCGCGAGGGCGCCGACATGTTCGCCCTGCACGAGCTTGGGCAGATAGCGCTGCTTCTGCGCGGCGCTGCCGTTGCGCCGGATCTGGTTCACGCACAGGTTCGAGTGAGCGCCATACGACAGCCCGATCGAGCCCGAGGCGCGGCTGATCTCCTCCATCGCGATCATGTGCGCCAGGTATCCCAGCGCACTGCCGCCATACTCTTCCTCGACGGTGATGCCGAGAACACCCAGCTCGCCCAAGCGTGGCCACAGTGCCATCGGGAACTGATCGCTGCGGTCGGCCTCGGCCGCCAGCGGCGCGATCTCGCGCTGTGCAAACGAACGTACGGCGTCGCGCAGCGATTCGAGATCCTCTCCCAGGTCGAAATCGAGTTCTGTCGCCGCCATACCAACCTCCCTGCCCGGCTTGCACCGCGTCCTTTGCGATGGTAGCGCGCCGGCATGAGACCGCGTACTACCGTACTACAATCGACCGACCTCCTCTGCGCCCGCCCGTCATCCGTCGGGTCTGCTTGCGTGAACTCGGCCGAACACGAGCTGGATTTTCCCTGGTCCTCGGCCCCCGAACCGGGTGAAGCCATGATGCTTCGCCCGGGCCTTTACTGGCTGCGCATGCCGCTGCCCTTCGCGCTCAACCACATTAACCTGTGGCTGCTCGAGGACGACATCGAAGGCCACCGAGGCTGGACTGCCGTCGATTGCGGTATCGCCGATGAGCCCACGCGCCAGGCGTGGCGCAAGCTTTTCGACGGTGCGCTTGACGGGCGGCCGCTGCTGCGCGTGATCGCAACCCACTTTCATCCGGACCACCTGGGACTGGCAGAATGGCTCTCGCGCGGCGGTGATGCGGCGCGCTGGAATGCGCCGGTGTGGATGACCGCCGCCGAGTACATGGTAGGGCGCCTGCTGACCACGGCGGCCGCCTCGTCGCAGGCCCGGATCCGGGGCCCCAGCGCCGCTTCTACCAGGAGCACGGCGTGCACGGCGAGGAAGCGCTGCGGCGCGCTCAATCACGCGGCGAGCGGCGCTACGCCTCGATGGTGCCAGCGGTGCCGCCGACCTTTCGGCGCATCTTCGACGGCGAGTCGATCGGGGTCGGCGCTGCCCCGCAAGCTCGCCAGTTCCGTGTCATCACCGGGTTCGGCCACGCGCCGGAACACGCCAGCCTGATGTGCGACGACGATCGCATTCTGATCTCGGGCGACATGGTGCTGCCGAGCATCTCGACCAACATCAGTGTGTACGACATCGAGCCCGAGGCCGATCCGCTGTCGCACTACCTGGATTCGATCGACCGGCTGGCCGCGCTGCCGGCCGATACGCTGGTGCTGCCCTCGCATGGCCTGCCTTTCTTCGGCCTTCGCGCACGCGTCGAGCAATTGCACGCGCATCATCGCGAGCGGCTCGATGAGACCTTGCAGGCATGCGCGGCGCCGCGCACGGCCGACGAGTTGATGCCGGTGCTGTTTCGTCGTCCTCTGGACCGGCACCAGGTGACTTTCGCATTCGGCGAAACGCTGGCGCACCTGCATCGCTTGTGGCGCGGCGGCCTGCTCGAGCGCGAGCGTGGCGCGGACGGAATCTATCGGTTCAATCGTGTCTGATCGGGCGCCTCTGAGGCGCGAAACCCTACTGACCACGCTGGGCCGCGACAGCGCGGACAGCTCCGGCTTCGTCAACCCGCCGCTCGTGCGCGGCTCCACCGTGCTGCACCCGAGCGTGGAGGAGATGGACCAGCGTCGCCGGCGCCGTGCCGCCGGCGACGATTCGATGCCCGTCGGTTACGGCCTGTATGGCACGCCGACTCACCATGCTTTCTGCGACGCACTGACGGCGCTCGAGGGCGGGCATCGCAGCTGGGCTGTGCCCTCCGGACTGAGCGCCTGCACGACCGCGATCCAGGCGTATGTACAGCAGGGCGACCATGTGCTGGTGCCCGATTCGGTGTATTCGCCGACGCGGCGTTTCTGCCGTGAAACGCTGACGCGCTACGGCATTGAGACGACTTTTTATCCCCCCTGCATCGGCGAGACAATCGAGGACTTGTTTCGCCCAAATACACGCGTCCTGTTTATGGAATCGCCGGGGTCATTGACGTTCGAAGTGCAAGACGTGCCGCTGCTGGCGCAGATCGCGCGCCGGCACCGCGCCGTCAGCGTGATCGACAACACATGGGCCACGCCGCTTTACTTGCAACCGCTGGCTCTGGGTGTCGATGTGTCGTTGCACGCGGCGACCAAATACATTGCAGGCCACTCGGATCTGGTGATCGGCACCGTAACGGCGAACCAGGCGGCCTGGCCGGCGCTGCGTGAAGCGATCCACCAATACGGCCTGAGTACGAGCCCGGACGATTGCTGGCTCGCCCTGCGCGGGCTGCGCTCGTTGGCTGCGCGGTTGGCGCGCCACCGGGAAAACGCCGAACGGCTGATCGGTTGGCTGCGTGGCCAGCCTGAGGTCGAGCGTGTGCTGTATCCGGCGCTGCCCGAGGATCCAGGCTATCGCCTGTGGCGCCGCGATTTTCGGGGGGCGACCGGTTTGTTCGGCGTTGCGCTCGCGCCTAATGTCAGCGAGCAGGCTTTGACGGCGATGATCGATGGATTGCAACTGTTCGGACGCGGCTACTCCTGGGGAGGGTTCGAAAGTCTGTTGATTCCGACCCGGCCGGAGCGAACCGCCGAGGCGCGACCCGCGTGCGGCCCGATGTTTCGCATCAGTGCCGGACTCGAGGATGCCGACGATCTGATCGAGGATCTGCGCGCAGGCTTCGAACGGTTACGCGCGAGTTGATCAGAAATTCCTGTTAGGTCACGGAGGTTGACATGAAACCGACCATCGAACGTCTTCAACGAACTGCGATCGCCTCACTGATGATGTGCGGTTTGGCGCTGTCTGCCCTGCCGGTAGCGGCCGCCTCGAAGGACGAGTTGGACGCCCACGTTCGCCAGTCGATCGAGGATTTGTACCGGGCCAGCCCGGCCGCGAAGCAGTTGGCCGGCAAGTCGGCCGGCATGTTGGTGTTTCCGAGCGTCTTCAAGGCCGGGTTCTGGGTCGGTGCCGAGTATGGCGAGGGAGCGCTGGAGGTTGCCAACAAGACGGTCGGCTACTACAACACCATTTCGGCTTCGTTCGGCCTTCAAGCCGGGGTGCAGGACAAGAGCGTGGTGCTGATGTTCATGACGCCCGAGGCATTGAACAAATTCCGCGAGAGCAATGGCTGGAAGGCTGGGGTCGACGGCTCGGTCGCATTCGTCACAGTGGGAGCGGGCAAGGACTTCGATACGGAAACGCTGCAAAAGCCGATCGTCGGCTTCGTGTTCAATAACAAAGGCCTGATGGCCAACCTGACGCTCGAGGGTTCGAAGATCTCGCGCATCGAGAGGGGGGATCAGGCGCGCTCGGCCGAGCGCGGCGGAACAGCCAACCAGCTCGCGACGACCACCGCAGCGAAAGCCAAATAAGCCAGCGTGAACACCCAGGCCGGGAGGTCGTAGTACAACGCGTCCTCGACCCACTGCTGGATCAAGCCGTTCGGAGGCCGCCGATTTCGCAAAGCGGCCTCCCATAGGGTGAGCGGGCACGTGACCCCGACCAGCGACTCCAGCGCGACGAAGCCGATGGCGCCCAGGTGCACTGCCCGCAGCCAGCGGATCCGAACCCAGGACCAGCCGGCCGCCGCGCCGATCCAGATCAGCGGCAGGCCGGCCGTGATGAAAAGCACGATCGCGCAATGAACGGCTAGGACCGCGGCGGCAAGCATTCGCTCACCGGGATCCCCGGGCGAGTCTCGGTTTGCGGCCGCGCCTCTGCACGATCCGATCGAAGGCTGCGTTCGGAATCATCCGCATCAAGCGCGCCAGCCAGGCCATCTGCCAAGGGATCACCCGGTAGCTGGCACCGCTCACGATGGCGGTGGCGGCCGCGCCCGCAAACGCATCGGGGCGCATCAGAAACGGCATCCAATAGGGGTTATCGGCGGTCATGGGAGTGTCGATAAAGCCCGGCGCGATCGTCACGACCCGCACGCCACTGGCGCGCAGCTCGATCCGCAGGCTCTCGCAATAGTTGATCAGCGCGGCCTTGGAGGCGCAATAGGCGCCGGCGCCCGGCAGCCCCCGCACACCCGCCACGCTGGCGATGGCGGCCAGCGTTCCGCGGCCGCGCGTGCTCATCGGTGCCACGAACGGATGAAACGTGCTCATCGCGGCCAGGAGATTGGTGGCGACAATCCGCTCGGCGACCATCAGGTCCTCGGCGTGCTCGGTCAGCGTGCCGGCCGAAATTCCGGCGTTGGCAATCACCACGTCGGCGCCGCCGCTCGTCTGCTCAAACTCGCGTGCCGCCTCGATCAGGCGCGGGCGATCCGTCACGTCGACCGCATAGCGCCGGTGGCTGCCGGGCAGCTGCGCGATCAGCGCATCGAGCGCTTCACCTCGGCGCGCCAGCAGGCCGAGCGTGGCACCGCGCGCCGCGAATTCGCGCGCCAGTGCCGCACCGATCCCGCTGGAAGCACCGGTAATGAAGACGTTCATAAAGTTAGGTAAAAAAGACCCGAACGGCCCCTCACCCCCCAACCCCCGCTCCCCAGGGGGAGCGGGGGAGCCTCATCGAAGCGTGCTAGCCCTCACCCTTTTCCGGCCTTTGGCCGGAAAGGGAAAGAGCAAGAGAACGAGGGGGCTGGGCTGGCCCCCTCGCGCTCCCCCAGCCAATACAGGGAAAGGGGGAAGGGGGTCTCATCGCAGCTCGCTCGGCCCTACTTTTTCTTGCGTTCGCGCCGAACCTGCTCCAGCAGATAGTCCATCACGGTCAGCGCGGCCGCATTGCCCCGGTTGTGCGCGATCGACGGCGACGTCAGGAAACGACCGTCGCAAGCGAGTGTCGGAGTGCCGTCGACCTGATAGTTCTGCCAGATCTGGCTGGCGCGGTTCACCTCGGACGCTACGGAGAACGAGTTGAACACCGACAGCCATTTGTCCCGATCGATGCCATTGGCCGCAGCAAAATCGGCGATTTCGTTCGTCTCGAACATCTTCTTGCGGTCGACGTGGATCGCCCTGAACACCTTTACGTGCAGGTCGTCCAGGCGCCCGAGGACCTGCAGCGCGTAGAACATCATCGACAGCGGGGCCTCCGACGGATTGAACGCAACCGGGACATGCACATAGGCGACGTCCGCAGGCAGGCGTTTGCGCCAGGCCTCCAGGTCGTCGACAAATTGGAAGCAGTGCGGGCACCAGTAGCCGAAGAAGTCCACCACCTCGATCTGGTTGTTGTGGGCTTGCAGCGGCGGCTGCGCGCGATCCAGGACGATGAAGTCGACGCCGGCCTGCGGGGCCGATGGGGCTTGCGCGGTGGCCACCAGCGGCGCGCAACACAAGCCCATCATGAAACTGCGACGTTGGTTCAAAGCATGCATGGAGTCCCCTTGCGTTGATTCATTCGACCCTGGCCGGCTGCGCCCTGGCGACACACCCAGGGCTCAGGGATTGCGCACGACTTGCGCTTCGATTCCGTTTTCCGAGAGCGTGCGTCGTATGCCTGACAGATCGTCAAGCTCGCGGTAGGGCCCGATCCGCACTCTATAAAGAACGGTCGCGTCCTGCGTGACCTCCGAGACGCGTGCATCCAGGCCGAGCAGCGCGAGTCGGGCGCGCATGGCGTCGGCATCCTGCGCCGATTTGAAGGCGCCGGTCTGCAGCATCAGCCGGCCGCCGTTATCTGCCACCGGCGCCGCCGGTGTCGCGGTTGCCGGCGCGCCCGCGGCAGCCGCTGGCGCCTTCTCCTCGCCGGCGGCGGAAGCCGCATCACGCGGGCGGTCGGGCGGCGCTACCGGCAGAGCAGCCCGATTCGAATACAGCGGCTTGTTCGGGTCGGGAAGCTGGCCCCCGGCTGCGGGGTTCACGTTTTCCGTGGGGCGCTGGACCTTATTGACGAACGGCACCGGCGAGTTCGTGATGTAAAGGGCCGCGGCGGTCGACAGCCCGATGCCGCATACCAGGCCGACCACGAACCCGGCGACCGCCCGGTCAGACCAGCTCAGCGTCAGCATCGGCAAATTGGGTCGGTCCATTCGATTGACGGTCTATTCGATGACAGAACTCACATCCGTTCCGGCGCACAGACGCCGATCAGGCCAAGCCCGTTTCTGATGACCTGGCGCACCGCAAGCAGCAGCGCAAGCCGGGCCGCGCGCAAGCCTCGCTCTTCGACCAGAATGCGCTCGGCATTGTAGAACCCATGCAATTGGGCCGCGAGTTCCCTCAGGTAGAAGGCGATCTGGTGCGGCGCCAACGCCTCGGCTGCCTCCTGCACGACATCGGGAAAATCGCTCAGGCGGGTCAGAAGCCCCATCTCGCGCGCCGAGGTGAGCGGGGCCAGATCGACCTGCAGCGCCGCCTGCTCGTCCAGCGCGCTGCCCTGTTCGACCGCCTGCGCCAGCACCGAGCAGATGCGGGCATGCGCGTATTGGACGTAGTACACCGGGTTGTCCTCGCTGCGCGACTGTGCCAGGTCGACGTCGAATGTGAATTCCGTATCGGCTTTGCGCGATACCAGAAAGAAGCGTGTTGCGTCGCGCCCGGCCCACTCGACCAGGTCGCGCAGTTGAACCGAGGTGCCGGCCCGCTTGGACATTTTCACTTCCTGCCCACCTCGCATCACGCGCACCATCTTATGCAGCACGTACTCCGGATAGCCGGGCGGAACGGCCACGCCAAAGGCGCGGCCCACCACTTGCAGGCCGGCACGGACGCGCACTACCGCGCTTTGGTGATCGGAGCCCTGCACGTCGATCGCTCGCGCGAAGCCGCGCTGCAGCTTGGTCAGGTGGTAAGCCACGTCCGGCACAAAGTAGGTGTAACTGCCGTCGGCCTTGCGCATCACCCGGTCTTTGTCGTCCCCGCTTCCCTCCACCGCGGTCGTACGCAGCCACAGCGCCCCGTCCGACTCGTACGTCATGCCCGCTTCGATCATCGCTTGCACCGTCGCGTCCACGCGCCCGTCCTGATACAACGACGATTCGAGGTAGAAGCAGTCGAAGCGGACGCCGAGCGCCTCCAGGTCGAGGTCCTGCTCGTGGCGCAAGTGCGCCACCGCGAAGCGACGGATCGCGGCCAGATCGGCCGGATCGCCGGTCGCTTGGACTGCCACACCGTCGCTCGCACGCGCTGTCGCACCGGCCAGAAACGCGCGGGCGACCTCGACGATGTAATCGCCCTGGTACTCGACCGACTCCGGCTCGACCGTCTCGCCCAGCAACTCACGCGCTCGCGCCTGGACCGAGGTCGCCAGCTTCTCGATCTGTGCTCCCGCATCGTTGTAGTAGAACTCGCGCGACACATTCCAGCCGCGTGCCGCAAGCAGACTGGCCACTGCATCGCCCAGCGCGGCCTGGCGCGCGTGCCCTACGTGCAGCGGCCCGGTCGGATTGGCGGAGACGAATTCGACGACGACGAGACGAGCCTGCCCCTCCGTGCCTGCGCCGAAGCGGTCCCGCTCGCGCAGGATCGCCAGCGCGACCGCCTGCTTGGCCGCCGCGGTCAGTCGAAGATTGACAAAGCCCGGCCCGGCCACTTCAACCGCAGCCAGCAGGTCGCTCGCGCCGGGCAGCTCGCGCAAGCGCGCGGCGATCTGCTCGGCAACCTGACGCGGCGGCTGCCCGAGCTCGCGCGCCAGCGCCAATGCGACCGGCGACGACAGGTCACCGTGCTCCGGGAGTTTGGGACGTTGCAGTTCGACGGGAGCAGGCGCAGCGCGCAATGTGGCCAGCGCCTGGCGCAACAATTCCGCGATCGCCTGCCGCTGTTCGGCGAGCATAGTGACGTAGGTCGGGCTGGCGGTCGGCCAACGGACAGTGTACCGGAGGCGGATCGAAACCACCCGAGGCGCCGTGGGTATCCAGCGGCGCCGAAAGCGAATAATTTGCCTTTTGCGGCGGCCGGTCGCTGAACTTGCGACCGCAGCGTCTGGGGCAAAAGGGAGGGTGTTGATGACGACTCTATTATCCGGCAAGGTGGCGCTGGTCACTGGCGTCAGCCGCGACGGGCAGGTTGGACAGGTGGTCGCGAGGGCGCTCGCCGCCGAGGGTGCAGCCCTGGGCATCGTGGCCCGTTCGCGCGATCACGTCGAGGCGCGCGCGCAGGAGCTGGCGTCGAGCGGAGCCCGCGTGCTGGCGGTGGCGGCCAACCTGACCGACGAGTCCGAGGTCCGGGAGGCGATCGATCGGGTCGTCTTGAAGCACGGACGGATCGACATCCTCGTGAACCTCGCCGGAGGACTGACCCGTTACAAGCCCGCGGTCGACCACACGCTGGAGGATTGGACGAGCGAGCTGAATAACAATCTGCTGTCTGCGTTTCTGTGTTCGCGTGCGGTGTTCCCCCGGCTGCGCGATGCGGGCGGAGGCACCATCATCAATTTCTCCCGCGCCGGATCGCCTCAGGCCAACATGGTGGCTTACAACTGCGCCAAAGCCGGCGTCGAAGCACTGACCCGCACGCTGGCCCTGGAAGGCCGTGATTACGCGATCCGCGTCAATGCGGTCGCGCCCGGGCTGGTCGACACGGGATCGAACATCGAGGCGATGAAACCCAAGGATCTGAAGAAATGGGCGAAGAAAGACGACATCGCCCGCGTCGTCGTGTTCCTGGCTTCCGATGCCTCGCAAGGCATCACGGGGCAGACGCTGCCCGTGACCGGCTGGGGGATCTGAAGGCGGCCAACGTGGCACGGCTGGAACCGACCTGCACAGGGCACCCGATGAGACTTTTGCTGCTGTCGCTGCTATCGACCGCCGCCCTGGCCGCGCCTCCCAACTACCAGATCACGACCCGCATCCCGGTCGCGGGGCCCACGCGCTGGGACTACGTGTTGGTCGACCAGAGCGCGCACCGCGCATACGTGGCGCATGGGATGCAGACCGACATCATCAACACGGCCGACGACACCGTCGTGGGCCATCTGGCCGATACGCACGGTGTGCATGGCGTCGCAGTCGCGCGCGAGTTCGGCCTGGTATTCACCAGCAACGGCGCGGACAACGAGATCGGCGTGTACGACCTGAGGACGCAGAAGCGGCTGCGGACGATCAAGACCGGCGCCAATCCGGACGCGATCGTGTACGAACCCGTGTCGCAACGAGTCATCACCTTCAATGGACGTTCGCAGGACGCAACGCTGGCCGATGCCAGGACCGGCACGGTGATTGCTGCGTCGATCCCGGTCGGAGGCAAGCCGGAATTCGCGGTCGTCGATGGTCATGGCCTCGTGTATTTCAACATCGAAAGCAGCGCCGAGGTCGGCATGCTCGATGCGCGCTCCGGCCGATTGACCGGGCGCTATTCGATCGCACCGTGCGACAGTCCGACCGGACTGGACGCCGACTCGAAGGGAAGGCTCTATTCGGTGTGCAGCAACGGGCTGATGGTCGTCAGCGATCCGGTCACCCGCAAAGTCGTCGGTCAGGCTCCGATCGGCGCCGGCCCGGACGGGGTCGCGTGGCTGGATGGATACGCGATCAGCGCCAACGGGCGCGACGGCACCGCAAGCATCATCGGCGAAGTCTCACCGGGGCGCTTCGAGGCGGTCGGCACCTTGCCGGTCGCGCGCGGCGCCAGGACCATCGCTGCAGACCGCTCGCTGCGCAAGCTCTACTTGCCGACCGCGGACTTTGGTCCGCCGGGGGCGGTCGAGCCGGGACAGAAAGCCGCGCGCCCCGAGGCCGTGCCCGGGAGTTTCAAAGTGATCGTCATCAGCGCGCACTGAAGCATCGATTGCACTAGTTCACGAAATGCGCGACCGAATCCGACCCAACATGCTGCTCGCAGCGATCGGGCTGTCGCTCGCGCTGCTGGCGACCCTGGCGCCGCGCACCTGCGAAGCCGAGGCGCTGAAGGTGCTCAGCGCGGGCGCTTGTGAAAGCTTCGTCTCATCGATGGCGGCCGAATTCGAAAAGCAGCGGGGCCAGCCGATCTCGATCCAGGAGGGCACTATCGGTCAGCTCGTGCACAGGATCAACGGGGGCGAGCCGTTCGATGTCGCGTTACTGACTCCCGCGGGGCTCGAGCGGATCCCCGGTCGTTACGTCACCGCCTCCAGGGTCGCGCTGGTACGCGTCGGGATCGGGATCGCGGTCCATGAAAACTCGCCGCGGCCGGATATTGCGAGCGTGGAATCCTTCAAGCGTGCGTTGTTGCAGGCCCGGTCGATCGCGTACGTCGATCCGGCGGCGGGTGGCACCAGCGGCATCTACTTCTCGCACCTGCTGGAGCAGCTCGGAATCGCCGAAGCGGTTCGGGCCAAACAGGTGCTGGTACCCGGCGGGGCGGTCGCACAGCGCGTGGCCAGCGGAGAGGCCGAGCTCGGAATCCAGATGATCAGCGAAATGGTTGGCGTCAAAGGTGTGACGGTGATCGGCCCGCTGCCGGAGCCGATCCAGACCTACACGGTGTACGCCGGCGTGATCGGCGCCTCCGCGTCGGATCCGGCCGCCGCGCGCGCTCTGCTGGAATTGCTGGCCAGTCCCGCAGCCGCCGATCGCTTGAAGGCGGCGGGACTGGAACGACCGTCGACGCGTTAGCTGCTTTTGCTCAATTCAAAGAGCGGCAGCAGCGACCCGACCGTCAGGCCGCGATAGTTGGTCAGCAACGGCCGAAAAGTCCGCGCCAGCGGACTCTCGGCCGGCTTGGCGAGAAGGCCCAACCGGTGCAGAACCTCGGTTGTCACGATATGCAAGGCACGCGCGTTGCCGTCTGCGATCCGAACCGCGATCCCGAGGCCGCGCGAGCGTATGCCGATCGCCTGCACGCCGTCGGCGCCTGCCTTGGCGATCCAGTCACCGCCGCCGGTCTGTGCCAGGGCCAGGTCGATCCGCCCCGTGCCTGACACCAGGTCCGGGTGGCGCAGCATCGCAAAGCGCAGCGCCGCGAGCGCGGCGCCATCGGCGCTGGCCAGCTGGGCGTACGTTTGGGCAAGACGCACCAGCGGCAGCGCATAGTTCGGAGCGCTGCAGCCGTCGGTTCCGGCTTCAATCGGGTGGTTTCCGGCGAAGTGCTGCACCGTGTTGCGGATCCGAACCTGCAGCGCCGACTCGGGCGCCAGGTAGTCACCCAGGCGGTGCCCATACAGCCGGCAGTAGGCCAGAAAGCCGGCATGCTTGCCCGAGCAGTTGTGGTGCAACGCTCCGAAGTGGGCCTGCGGCGGAACGGGTGTGCCGGTCGCGCTGTAATACAGCGGCGGGTGCGAGCCGCACTGCAGATCGCCCTCGCGAGCTTTGATGCGCGCCAGCATCCGCTGAACGATCCGCACGTGAACCGGCTCGCCGCTGTGGCTGGCACACATCAGCGCGACTTCGTGGGACCCGAACCCGTAGCGCGCGGGCCCCGCGTCCTCGACGAACGGCAGCGCCTGCAGCGGCTTGAGCGCGGAGCGCGCGAAGTTCAACGCCTGGATGTCACCCACGCCGGCCAGCAGATCGCCATCCCGGTCGCACACCGCGATCGTACCGTAGTGCACGCACTCGACCGTGCGCCCCCGCGTGGTGGCCAGCAGCGGCACATGGCCCGCGATCGACGTCATCGACCCGTTCAGGCCGGCACGTTCAGGCCGGACGTCGGCGACGCCGCGGACAGGCTCGCGCTCACCTCCTTCCGATACCGGTTCAAGTCCTGCACGGTCTCGAACGTCCGCTCGAACAGCAGGCTCAGGTTGTGCAGGATGCGCTGGATCACGCGCGTCTCCCACTCCGCATCGAAGCGGATCTGCTGGTCGAGCCAGCGATCCAGCCACTCGGGGTCCGGCAGGCGCGATTGCACCGTGTCCTTCGGGTACATGCGCCGGTTCACGTGCAGATTGGTCGGATGCAGGGCCCGGTCGGTACGCCTCGCGCTGGCCATCAGAACTCCGATCTTGGCGAACGCCGCCCGCGCCGTATCGCCCAGCTCGCCCAGGTACTTCTTCATGTAGCGCAGATAGGCGCCGCCATGGCGCGCCTCGTCCTGCGACAGCAGCTGATAGATGTGGCAGATCACCGGTTCGGTGTGCCATTCGGCAGCGCGCCGATACCAGTGGTTCAGGCGCACCTCTCCGCAGAAGTGCAGCATCAGCGTTTCCAACGCTGGCGCCGGATCGAATTCAAAACGCACGTTGTGCAGCTCCTGGCGGGTTGGCACCAGGTGAGGGCGGAATCGGTTCAGGTACTCGATCAGAGCGAGCGAATGTTTCTGCTCCTCGAAGAACCACACCGAGATGAAGGCGGAAAAGTCCGAATCGTCGCGGTTATCACGCAGGAACATCTCGGTGGCCGGCAATGCCGCCCACTCGGTGATTGCGTTCATCTTGATGGTGACGGCCTGGTCCTCGGTCAGACGCGCGTCGTCGAACCTGTCCCAGGGGATGTCCGTTTCCATGTTCCAACGGACCGCTTCCAACGATTTGAAAAGCTCGGGATACAGCATGTCCATATCGCGTCTCCCGTTTCGGCGGGGCGCAGCGCGCGCTCGTCAGGCCCAGCGGGACGCCAGACCCGCGCCGCTATCCGGCTGCGCGCTTGTCGTGCACGATCATCGCGTAGGCCGAGTGATTGTGTATCGATTCGAAATTCTCGCACTCGACGGTGTAGGAAACCACCCGCGCATCGCGGTTCAGTTCGAGCGCCACATCGCGCACGACATCCTCCACGAACTTCGGATTGTCGTACGCGCGCTCGGTCACGTATTTCTCATCCGGCCGCTTCAACAGCGCCCACACCTCGCACGAGCCGGAGGTCTCGGCGATCCGGATCTGCTCGTGGATCGCCAGCGCCGAAGCCAGCTCAACCTGGATCGTCACGTGAGAGCGCTGGTTGTGCGCGCCGTAATCGGAAATCCGCTTGCTGCACGGGCAGGCGCTGGTGACGGGGACCACGACCTTCTGGCGCAGCGTGAGCGAGCCGTTGGCGAGGCGCGCGCCCAGCGTGACGTCGTAGTCCATCAGACTTTCCACCCCACTGATGGGAGCCGCCTTGTTGACAAAATAAGGAAAGCGCGCCTCGATCGATCCGCTGGGTGCGTCGAGGCGTTGCAGCATCGTTCGCAACAGCGCACCCATCCCGGTGGCCGAAAGCGGCTCGCGGTTTTCCTGCAGCAGCGCGATGAAGCGCGACATGTGCGTGCCCTTTTGATGGGCCGGCAATCCGACGAACATGTCGATCGAGGCCACCGTCGGCAGCGGCCCGTCCGGTGTCGCGATCGTGACCGGGTGCCGGATCGCGCGCACGCCAACCTGCTGAATGGCGAGCTGCCTCAGGTCCGCAGACGACTGCACGTCGGGCAGGAAAAGCGAGTCCGGAGCGTTCATAAACTGGTCAGGGATCCTTGGTGGCCCTTCAAGGAGCGAACACGGGTGGACCACGCGCAGCGCAAACCGTTCCGTGACGCCCCGCGGTACCGTTTTTCAGTTTGCCGGACCCCCTCGTTTTTCGCAAACCGCCTGGCCGCGTTGCCCGATCGCCTTGCCTTGGTCGTATTGAACCAGGGTTCATGCGTGACTTGGACAAAACTGGCTGATTTGGGAGGGTCAACCTTCGGCTGAGGCATTCACCTGTGACGGCAGAAGGCTATGGGAGTTCGGATCACCCGAAAATTTCACACCTTTCTGACTTCGGCATGGTACGCTATGTCCAGATATTGTCGTGGACAGAAAGCCTAACTTC